>RCNG010001825.1_pt1 | contig 12486 bp, 9 predicted proteins | sample 2041371 | NCBI WGS metagenome assembly RCNG01 (sample SAMN09708227, study PRJNA481090) | Marine sediment metagenome, whole genome shotgun sequencing project. | biome: marine sediment; feature: ocean; material: sediment; isolation source: Sewage treatment plant 1 marine sediment (STP1) ... | reverse complement strand
GCGAGCTTACTTCTCGACGCGCTCGCGAAGGGTCTTGCCAGGCTTGAAGTGAACGTACTTCTTCGCCTTGATGGTGATGGTGTCACCGGTGGCCGGGTTGCGGCCCTGGCGCTCACCACGGCTCTTGGTGGCAAAGGTCCCAAAGCCGGGAATCGTCACCTTCTCGCCCGCATCGAGGGCGGTGGCGATGATCCCTTTTCGGGGCTGGGCCGAGAACATCACATCGACGATATCCGCAGCTTTGCCTTGGCTCAGGCCGGTTTTCTTCGCAAGCTTCAGTGCCATTTCGGTCTTGTTCATATAATCCTCCGAGAGCAAATGTAAACCTATAGTGGATGCGAAAAACGTAACTGTCAAGGGCAAATCGAGGGTACGACACGATCTGGAATCCCTTGCCTTCGGTCTCAGACCGCGATAGCGTGAGTCCAGGAGGGTGAGTATGGATCTCAGAATCGGTGGCAAACGCGCGCTCGTGACAGGTTCATCCCGTGGCATCGGCCGGGCTATTGCGCTCTCCTTGGCGGATCTCAAAGTCGATGTTGCCATCAACTTTCTTCGTGGCCGAGAACGCGCCGAAGCAACCGCGAGGGAGATCGAGGAACGCGGAGTTCGTTGTCTCCTTGTCAAGGGCAACGTGGCCAATCCGGAGCACGTCGAACGGATCTTCTCCACCATCGATTCCGAATGGGGCGGTCTCGAAATGGTCATTTCCAACGCCGCGTCCGGAGTGTTGAAATCTGCTAAAGAACTGACATTACACCACTTCGACTGGGCCATGCACATCAATGCCGCGGCGATGCTGCCCCTCGTCCAGAACTTCATCAAGCTCGACTCCAAGGGTGAGAAGACCATGGTCGCGGTGTCGTCGCTCGGCGCGGTCCGCGCCATTCCGAACTACACCGCGGTCGGCGCGTCCAAGGCCGCCCTTGAGTCCATGGTGCGCCACCTCGCCGCCGAACTCGCACCCGAGGGGATCCGGATCAACGCAGTGTCGGCGGGAACCGTCGACACCGATGCACTGCTCCATTTCCCCAACCGTGCGGACCTGCTCGAGGCCGCCCGTCAAAGGACCCCGGCCGGGCGCCTGCTGAGTCCCCAGGATGAATACGGTGATTTATCTCTGCACAGAGTATTCCTCGATGATCCACGGTCAGACCCTGATCGTCGACGGAGGCTACTCGATCCTGGCATAAGTGACCCCGGTCACTCCAACAACGGCTTCAAATACCGACCGGTGTGCGACGCCTCGCACGCGGCGACCCGCTCCGGTGTTCCCTCGACGACGACCTCGCCGCCGCCGTCTCCGCCCTCGGGTCCGAGATCGACGATCCAATCGGCGGTCTTGATGACATCGAGGTTGTGCTCGATGACGATGATCGTGTTGCCCCGATCGACCAGCGCGTGGAGCACCGCAAGAAGTCTTCTCACATCATCGAAGTGGAGCCCGGTGGTGGGTTCATCGAGGAGGTAGAGGGTCTTTCCGGTTGCGCGTTTGGCGAGCTCTCGAGAGAGCTTGATCCGCTGGGCCTCGCCACCCGACAGCGTCGTGGCCGGTTGGCCGAGGTGGAGGTAGTCGAGACCGACGGAAACCAGGGTGTCGAGCACTCGGATGATCTTGGGCACCGAGGCGAAGAGCTCAGCGGCCTGGCGAACGGTCAGATCGAGGACCTGAGCGATGTCGAGGCCCTTGTAGTGAACCTCGAGGGTTTCGCGGTTGTAGCGCCGGCCCTCGCAGACATCGCAGGTGACAAAGACATCGGGCAGAAAGTGCATCTCGATGCGAATCTGACCCGCGCCCTGGCAGGCCTCGCAGCGGCCTCCTTTGACGTTGAACGAGAAACGTCCCGGTTTGTAGCCCCGCGCCCGGGCGTCGGTGGTCGCTGCAAAGAGGGTCCGGATGGGGTCGAAGACCTTGGTGTAGGTGGCGGGGTTGGAGCGCGGTGTACGGCCGATGGGTGACTGATCGATGGCGATCACCTTGTCGAGATGCTCGTAACCGCTCACCCCTCGGTGCCGACCCGGTCGAGTCAGGGAACCGAGGATCTGTCGTGACACTGCTTTGTGCAGAACCTCGTTGACCAGGGTTGATTTGCCCGATCCGGAAACCCCGGTCACACAGATGAACCGACCGAGGGGAAAGTGGACGTCGATGTCCTTGAGATTGTGCTCCTCGGCACCGAGGACCACGAGGCGATCACCGTTGCCGTTGGCCCGAACCTGGGGCACCGCAATGCGCTGGCGCCCACTCAGGTAGGCACCGGTCAGCGAGGCCTCGGACTCGATGATGGCGTCGGGAGGCCCCGCGGCGACGATCTTACCCCCGAGTCGGCCGGCGCCGGGTCCGAGATCGATCACCCAGTCGGCATCGCGGATAGTCTCCTCGTCGTGCTCCACAACGACCACGGTGTTGCCGAGATCCCGCATCCCCTTGAGAGTGTTGAGCAGTCGTCGATTGTCGCGTTGGTGGAGACCAATGGACGGTTCGTCGAGGACATAGAGCACGCCCATGAGCTTCGACCCGACCTGGGTGGCCAGCCGGATACGCTGGCTCTCTCCCCCGGACAGGCTCCCCGCCATGCGGTCGAGGGTCAGATAGTCGAGCCCCACCGACACCAGGAATCCGAGGCGGTCGCGCACCTCGCGAAGCACCTTGGTGGCGATCTGGGCATCGCGATCGCTGAGGGAGAGGCCGTCGAACCACTCCATGGCCGTGCGCACCGAGAGCGCCGAGATCTCGGCCAGGCTGGCCCCGGCCACTTTGACCGCGAGACTTTCGGGCCGCAACCGGGCGCCGTGGCAGGTGTGGCAGGACGCAAACGACATAAAGCGCTCGAGTTCGCGTCGGATCTGCTCGGACGAGGTCTCTTTGTAACGCCGTTCAAGGCGCGGAACGACGCCCTCGAAGCGATCACGAAAACGATAGGCGCCCTTGCGCCCTTCCCAGACAAAATCGTGTTCCTCCGACGATCCGAACATGATCAGTTCGCGGATCGGCTCCGGCAAATCCCGCCACTTGGTGTGGAGATCGAAGCCGAGATGGGTCCCGAGTTGTTCGAGTTGTCGACCGACCCATGATCCCGGCCCCTGACCGACCGTGGCGAGACACCCCGCGGAGAGGGCCCGGTCGGGATCGAGAACGAGCTTCTCGGGGTCGACCTCACGCAGGAAACCGAGCCCCGAGCATGCCGGACAGGCCCCCTGCGGCGAGTTGAAGCTGAAGAGCCGCGGTGAAACCTCACTCAGGGAGTAGCCGCAGCTCGGACACGAATGGCGTGACGACAGAACAAGATCTTCACCGCCGGTGAGCGCCACCCGAACCAGTCCCTCACCGACCCTGAGGGCGGTTTCGAGGGAATCGGCGAGACGAGAAGCCACCCCGTCGCGAACCGACAATCGATCGACCACCACCTCGACGGTGTGCCGGCGATTCTTGTCCAGTTCGGGAGGTGAGGCCGCATCGATGAGCTCGCCGTCGACCCGGGCGCGGACAAAACCCTCGCGGACCATCTGGCTGAAGAGCTTGCGGTGCTCGCCCTTGCGCTCGTCGACGAGCGGTGCGAGCAGCATGAACCGGTTGCCCTCACCGAGGCCCAGGAGTTGGTCGACCATCTGCTCCACGGTCTGCGGTTCAATGGGGATCTCACAATCGGGACAGAACGGCACCCCGATGGAGGCCCACAGGAGCCGCAGATAGTCGTTGATCTCGGTCACTGTGCCCACCGTCGAGCGCGGGTTGCGCGAGGTGGTCTTCTGTTCGATGGAGATTGCCGGCGAGAGTCCCTCGATGGTGTCGACGTCCGGTTTCTCCATCTGATCGAGGAACTGGCGCGCATAGGCCGACAGCGACTCGACATATCGCCGCTGCCCTTCGGCAAAAAGCGTGTCGAACGCGAGCGACGATTTGCCCGATCCCGAGACGCCGGTGATCACCACCAGCCGATCGCGCGGAATCGTGACGTTGACGTTGGCGAGGTTGTGCTCTCGGGCGCCTCGGATCACGATGTCGTCGCGCATCAGGCGCCCGTCGCAGTTCGGTCACGGAGTTGTCTGGCCATTGCCTACCCTCATTTGCTCGTCGGACACCCATGAGAACACACACCGGGCCGTTCCCGTTCCCATTGCCGGCGCGCGTCGCGCCGGGTGGTCGGCACGGTTCTCGTTCTGGAGATCTCGGCCGAGGAGCCGGTCGGAAAACAAACGCACGATCCGAGAGTCGGTTGTTCCGGATCAGGGCGCCGTCTCCGACGGGCGCTTATTTTATGTCTGGATTATACCATTTCATCGGCGCTCGGGCGTGCTGGTATGGATCAAACGACACCCGAAAGGCGCCGCCGATTCTATCCACTACACGCTCCTAGATCCGATCTTTGACCGCCTGTTCGGCTTCGCGGTCCAGGGTCCGCTGCCGCAGCGTTTCGCGCTTGTCGTGAAGCTGCTTGCCCCGGGCCAGCGCGAGCTCGATCTTGATCCAGTTGCCGATGAGAACCACCGCCGTCGGGATCACTGCCAACCCCTTTTCATGGACCTTGGAGGCGAGGCGCTCGATCTGGCGTTTGTGCATCAGCAACCGCCGCGGACGGCGGGCTTCGTGGCTCGCATACCCACCGTGCTCATACGGACCGATATGACAACCCATGAGGATCGCCTCACCATGGGTGAAATGAACGTGGGCATCGGTGAGGTTAACCCGGCCGTCCCTGATCGCCTTGACCTCTGTGCCGCGCAACTCGACCCCCGCGATCTCGTGCTCGAGAAAGTGGTAGAGGTGACGGGCGCGGCGATTCTGAGCGATCACCCGGCGCTGATCATTCCGATCATTCACATTCCGATCAGTCATACGACAACCTTGGTGATGGCCTCGACCACCGCCGGATCGAACTGATGGCCCGCCGCTCGCTCCAGGATCGCCAAGGCACGTTCCTGGCTCACCGCCGGTCGGTAGCTGTTGGCCGCAGTGAAGAGATCGAAGACCTCGGCCACGTGGACGATGCGCGCGAGCACCGGAATCGCGGTGTTCGCCAACCGGTCCGGGTAACCGTTTCCGTCCCACCGTTCATGGTGGTGGCGAACCGCGTCGGCGATCTCGTCAAAGCCTTCAACTCGAACGATGCGATCTCCGACCTCGACGTGCATTCGATAGGTTCGACGATCCTCGGGGCCCGGCGTCGGATGCATATAGAGCCGATCGTAGTCGAGTTCCCGCATTCCGACATCGTGAAGCAGACCCGCCAGAGCCGCCAGCTCCGTGGTCGACTCGTCGAATTCGAGCGCGCGGGCCATGGACCAGCACAGACGCGACACACCGAGAGAGTGTGCGACGAGTTCAGGATAGCGGCGGTCGCCTGGTTGCAACAGCCGTCGGGCGAGCCCGCGCCGGGCAATGCGAAGACAGAACCGCTCTCGAGCCTCGGCGACACGGATTTCGAGACGCTCGACGGCCTCTCTGGCCACCGCCGGCTCGGCGTCGGCGATGACCGATGCCACGAGAGAACTGCCGGCCACACGAAGTAGGACCGAAGACCCGATCACGGGACTCCGGAAGGAACCCGCTGTTCCCGCCACGCGGTGGATCTCGGTCTTCCACGTCTTGCGCGGCGGTACCGGAACCGACTCCTCATTCATCGCGTCCACCTGGTGTTTGATGAGTGGGTCGAGTTCGATGGCGGGGGATCCGGCCCGCTGGTGAACCAGGGTGGCACCGGCGGTATGACTTGCGATACTCAGTGCGATCGCCAGCACGCGCGGATCGGCGAGCCCGTCGACCGCGGCAGTGTTGATTTCGTCAAACCCCGGCTCATCGAGGAGAGCCTCTGGTTCATCACTCGAATCGGTCGGATCCTCGACCCTCTTCGGCGCCGCGACAACGGGCTCCTCGACCCTGGGCTCACCGGCATCCCGATTCTCATTCACGTTCTCGACCAACCGAGTCAGACCGACCGCGATCGAGCGAGAGAGATCGAGATCGCCGGCGTCAAAGGGCCGTTGGCCCCCTTTGTCCCGAACATCGACAAAGCCGATCTGGTCGGCACCGCCGATGACCGGGACCAGCATCAGCCGGGTGGTTCCCGAATCGGCGAGATAGCCCGCGAGCTCACCGACCTCGCTGGGATCGTTGTAGAACCGGGGATCATGACCAAAGGCCCGCACCATTCGCACGAGCGGGTGATCATCGGCAAACGACTCCGACAACCGGTCACGACGGCCAAAGCCGTACTGTGTCGCGAGAGACCAGCCCCCACCCGAGGACTTCAGGTACAGGGCGGCCTTGGTGGCATGGACATCTCCCATAAAACGATACAGGACCTCTTTGAAGGCCCGTTCCGTATCCGGTGTCCAGGATGGATGCTGCGCCGTCATGACCTCTCCTCGGTCGGTTTCCAATTCTCTACTCTAGTGCACTCCGCCGCAATCAGAATAAAATGGAACTCTTTTTGCCCACCTTCAAGGCAGGCGCTTCGCTTTCTCTCCACATTAGCGCAGAACCCGGTGCTTCATACATGTGGAGCCCTGCCGATTCCTCCCGATGGTAGAATCGGCCGGTCATGCCTTTTGTACTCGCCCTCCTGCTCGCAACCGGAATCGCCCTGCCCGACCCTGTGGCCCTTGAAGTGACCCGGGATCCAGCGACGGTCGAGATCCGCTTTCAGCTGGTGGAATCGCTACCAGAGGAGATCTCGGACGCCCTCACATCGGGTGCCGAGGTTCGTCTGACCTATCCGCTTCGGGTCAGGGCCAAACGACGGGGATGGTGGGATCGCCGGCTCTGGAACGGTGAGTTGGTCAGTATTTCAGCCTTCGATGCTGTCACCGGTCGTTTCCGGTGTCAGGTCATCCTCAACGGCATCATCACCGCGTCCCACGAGGCCGAGTCGACCGAAGAAGCCCTGCTGTGGTTGACCAGCCCTCCGCCGGTCCGGGTCGAGCTGCCGCCCGAACGCCGACGGGCCAATCTCAGGATTCGGGTCCGGGCGGTGTTCTCGTCCGGCACCACCTGGCTCATCTTTCCGACGATTGACGCGACTCCCTGGAGCGAGATCATCCTGGAACCACTTCCCGAGCCCGAGGGCGCAGAGTAGACCATGGGCCGCCTGGTCCGCGCCTGGAATCGCCATCGCCGCGAGAACCGGTTTCTACTCGGCGCCTTCCTGTTCTTGATGACCCTGACCACCGGGGCCTTCTATCTGCTCCAGCGTGCCCAGAGCGTCTCCCCCGACGAGCTCACCAACCGGCTGCTTCTCTTCATTCTCTGGTACCTCGATATTTCGCTGATCCTCATCCTGTCATTCGTCATCGTTCGAAACGTCGTCCGACTCGTGGCGGAGTGGCGAAGCGGGATCCTCGGCGGTCGATTTCGCACCAAACTGGTGCTGACCTATGTCGGCCTGACTTTCGTGCCCGTTATTTTTATTTTTCTCATCGCCACCAATCTTTTGCAGAGCTCCATTGATCGCTGGTTTTCATCCCCCGTCGAGGAGATTCTCCTGGTCGGATCCGAGGTCACAATTGAGATCCGGAAGGGGGTCGAGGACCGACTCCTGGAGCAGGTCGCCGTCGCCAGCGGCGAGCTGCAGTCGAACCCGGATTTGCAAAGCCTCACTCGTCTTCGAACCCTGCTCAGCGTCGATCTGGTCGCGATCTACGACGGCCCGGATCTGGTCCAGGCGGTGACCGATCCTCGACGTCTCCCGGCCGCGCTGCCCCCTCTCAATCTCGATGACCTTCCGGCTTCCGGTGTCCGCGCCACCCGCTGGAGGAGCGTACTGCTGGTGCGGGCGTGGCGTCCCATGGATGACGGATTTTCGACCGTCGTCGTCGGCACCACACTGCCCCGTCAGTTGCTCCAGCACCTCGACCGCGCCAACGCCGCCCACGTTGAGTTTCAGGAGATGAAGCTGGCCCGCGGGATGGTGACCTCGACGACCATCCTTGTCTTCCTCGCCATCACTCTCCTTCTCCTCTTCGGCACCGTCTGGACCGGGCTCTTCCTCTCACGCCGCTTCACCGAGCCATTGCTCGCGGTGGCGGACGCGACCCGCCGGGTCGCCGGTGGTGATGAACTCTCCGAGGTCACCATTCCGGCGACGGACGAGATGGCGGTCCTGGTCGACTCATTCAACGCCATGGTCCGAAGAGTCCGGGCCACCGAGGCCGATATCCGCGCATCGGCCGCCGAAATGGCAACCCTCCTGGCGACCATCCCGACCGGCGTCCTAACCGTGGATGCCGGCGGGCGCACCTTTCGGCCCAACCCGGCCGCGGCGACAATGCTGGGTCATCCCGACTGGGCAGGTGAATGGCTCGAGCTCGATGAACTCTCCGAACCCGGACTCGAGCAACTCTCCACACGTCTCACCGGCCGTCCGATCCGGGAAACACGGTTCGAAGCCGATCTCGAGACCGGTGGGGCGATTCTCCACGTCGAGATCACCATTACCACGCTGGCCGGTGGTGGGAACGTCGTGGCGATGGACGATCTCACCCAATTGGCCCGCGCCCAACGCCAGGCTGCATGGAGTGAGGTCGCCCAGAGAATCGCGCATGAAATCAAGAACCCGCTGACCCCGATCCAGCTCGCCGCGGAACGGATTCACCGCCACGCCGGAAAACTGGATCCAGAGCTCAGCGAGGTGGTTTCGTCGGGCTGCGACGCCATCGTCACCCAGGTGTCCGGGCTCAAACAGCTGGTGGATTCGTTTCGAGAGTACGCACGGATGCCGACGGTTCAGCCACGTCCCGCTTCGGTCAACCGTATCCTTCGCGAAGTCTGTTCGCTGTATGACGGTGTCCGTGAGGGCTTGGACATCGAACTCGAGCTCCCCGACGAGGAACTGGTCGGGATGCTCGATCCGGTTCAGCTCAATCAGGCCCTGGTCAATCTTCTCGACAATTCCATCGCGGCCATTCCTGGCCCGGGAACCATCGGGGTTGCGGCGTGTTCCGAGGAACTCGATCTCATCGTCAAAGTGGCCGATACCGGCGTGGGTCTGCCGACCGAAGATACCGAAGTGCTGCTGCAACCCTTCTACACGACCAAGGGTCGGGGATCCGGAATCGGTCTCGCCGTCGTCCACCGGATCGTCACCGAACACGGCGGAACGCTCAAGATCGCCAATCGGCCGGAGGGTGGCGCCATCATCACCATCATCCTGCCGGGAGCCCTCATCGGTGAATATATCGAGCCCTTGAAGTGATAGAGATCGCAGGGACTTCGTTGACCGTCGGATGACCCCCTTGATACCATCGTTACGATATGTCATATCCAGGCAACTCAGGGCTCTCTGTACAAGCGCAAGAACGGGTCATGACGGCCTTCAAACAAGTGCTCACCAACCTCCAGGCGGGGCAGCGCGAGGAGGCAATGATCGGCCTCGAGTTCGTTCTTCGACTCGATCCGAAATTCGCACCCGCCGCCAGCCTGAAACGTCAGCTCGCAGCGAATTCGAATGAGATCGATCTCGGCGACATCATCGCCCAGCTCCAGGCACCGACCACCGAGGCCATCAACGGCCTGCTCATCGAAGCGGTGGACGACTTCAACTCGAGAGAATTTCTCGGTGCGAGAGAAAAGGTCGAGAAGGTCCTCATCGATCTTCCCGGCCATCAGGAGGCGCGTGACCTCAGAGACCAGATCGACAAGGCTCTCAAAATCGAGGGTCAGGTCGGCCAGTTTCTGATCCAGGCCCGCGAGGCTCTCGCCAAGGGCGACCCCCAAGAGGCTGCCAATTTCGTCATGATGGCCCAGGCGCTTGATCCCCACCACACCGGAATCGCCTCGACTTTGAAGGAGATCGACGAGACCGGCGGTCTCGCGCTGTCCCAGGGATCCTCGGCCGAACCGTCCGACGCGCCACCGGACCCGTCAATGCCGCCATCCCGACCTGCCACAACGGGGGCGGAATCGGAGCCCATCTCCGTGGCGGACACCCTCGATCAGGATGCACCGGGCCCGCTGCCCGACGACGAAATCGGTTCTCCGCTCGAGGACGCGTTCGCCGTTGAATTCGACACCCAGGATCCTTTTGCCGATCTCATAGATTCGGAGCCGGATTCGGCGATACCGGAATCCGCACCGGCGTCCGCCTTCGGTGACGGCCATGGCGATGATGTGTCATTCCCTCCCATGGACGACACTGCCGATCTCTTCTCCGCTCCGCCTGAATCATCCGATGCGGGAGACCCGGGGGACGCCTTGGCCGGCGCCGCCCTCGCCGGAGACGACTCAGGTGTCGCCGATATGAAAGACGCCGATGAGGATTCCATTGCGTCATCCATTCAGGACCTCATCACACGGGGGCAGGAGGCGTACGACCAAAGAGACCAACCGCTGGCGATTTCCCTCTGGTCGCGGGTATTTCTTCTCAAACCGACCCACCCCGAAGCCGGGCACTTGATCCAACGGGCGAAAAAGTCTCTCTCCGAGACCGAAACCAAGATCGAATCACTGTTCAGCACGGCTCGAGACGCCTTTGATGAAGGCGAACACGACGCCGCCCGATTGCTCATCACCAAGGCCCTCTCGCTGCGTCCAAACCACCTCGAAGTCAATCTCCTCAAGGAGCAACTGGATCGCGAACAGGGTGTTGAATCGTCTCAACCTCCGGCCGCGGAGCCACCCAGGCGAAGGGACGAAGATCTGCCGGCGGCGGCACCCGAGCTTCCGGAGCTCGATGACGACCTCTTTGGTGATCTGCCGCCGGATGGGGGCACCGATATCGCCGCCGAGGATCTCGACGACGATCTCTTCGGTGAGTCCGACGATGATTTCGATGGTTTTGAAGAGCTCACGCTCGTCGATCGCCTTCGCAGCAAGATCTCCATACGGCTGCTGGCCATCGCCGGGGTGGCGTTGGTCGTCATTCTGGCCGGGGTCTGGCTCGGCGGAATGTTCCTCACAGCCGAGCCCGAGGAGGTGGACAATTCGGCGGCTGTCAACGAGGTCATGGTGTCGGCCGATCGTCTCTACAAGGAACACAAGGTCGAAGAGGCTCTTCATCTGCTCCGCGAGTTTCCGGCTGCGGGCCTTTCCCAACAGCGGATCGATATGCGGATCGCCAAATACGAAGTGAGCCTCGCTCCACCGACCCCTACCCCTGTCCCCGAGGACGCATCCCGCGCCCAGGCGTTGTCCGATCAGGGTCTTTGGTGGTCGGCCTATATGGCCACGACCGACGGGCTTGCGGCCTACCCCGACGACCCCGGGTTGATGGAGATCCAACAATCGATCATCGAGACCGAACCCGAAGCGCCGATTCTCCACAACGCGCTGAAGACCCGCGACTATCGAACCGCGGTCAGCATCAGTGAAGATCTTCTCCTCCAGTACCCCGGACAGGGAGACCTGGTGGTGGTCCTCGAGCGCAGCCTATTCAACTCGGCCCTCGCCGAATCACGAGCGTACAACCTCACCGGAGCCGAGAATCACCTCACGCGGCTTCTCGAGCTCAAGCCCGAAGACGAGGAAGCCCTTCGCTTCATCGAGTTCGTCCAGAAATACAAGGTCCGAGCAGCCGACATGCGCCTCGAGATCTTTATCCGAAGCTTGAACGAACGATAAAGATGAGATCCAACGAGATCCCGCCCGAGGAGTCTGAGATCCCGAAGAACTGGGACATCCTCCAGGAATCCACGTTTGAAGAGGACGATTCGGGTGGCGTGCCGCCAACGGGCGCCCCCGACCATCAACCTGCTGGCCTCATCCTGGGCCGACGCCGTCGCTTCGCTCATTGTCTGTACCACTGCGCTCCTCGGCCTCAACGCCGCCGGCCACAACCCATCGCTGACGGCCCTTCCCTGGGCACTTGCGTTGGGAGCCACCTGGTGGCTCGCTGCAGCCGCAGCCTTGATCTTGATCCGGCAGGCAACGCCCGGGATGTTGCTCGCCGGCGTCGTGTTCAGCGATCGCGTCGCCCCGGTGCGGGTGGTGGTGGTGATCGTGGCGGCGGTGGTGACCGCGTTGTTGATGGGTCTGCCAAACCTTCTCGGTCCCCGGCGCTCGCCGCTGGCCCTCGCTGCGGCCTCCAGGCTCGAATCCGTTCCGGCGACCTGAGTGGCCCCGAGATCGGTTGCTCACGTCGTGTGTCAACCATCGGCTAACAGACAGAACAACCCATCGTCACGGGAGCGTTGACATGCGCTTGAGCGTGGTCATTCCATCGTACAACGAAGCCCAACGGCTGCCGTCGACTCTGGTCGAGATCGTCGGCTTTCTCGCGGGTCATCCCCGGTGGCTCCCGGCCGAGATCCTCGTGGTGGATGACGGGTCGAACGATGGCACCGCCAAGGTCGCGAAAAACGCTGCCCTCGCCGATGGAATCACCCTCCACTGTCTGGTTCATGACCGCAACAAGGGCAAGGGCGCCGCTGTCAGAACCGGTTTCGCTGCTGCCCGGGGCGAAGCCATCCTGCTCTGCGACGCCGACATGGCCACCCCGATCGAGGAAATCGAGGCGCTGAACGAGTCCTTCATCGGCGGGGTCGCCATCGGAT
>RCNG010001269.1_pt1 | contig 12489 bp, 2 predicted proteins | sample 2041371 | NCBI WGS metagenome assembly RCNG01 (sample SAMN09708227, study PRJNA481090) | Marine sediment metagenome, whole genome shotgun sequencing project. | biome: marine sediment; feature: ocean; material: sediment; isolation source: Sewage treatment plant 1 marine sediment (STP1) ... | reverse complement strand
CCCGGTCCCGGCTGGACCGGCAGCGAGACGGTGACCTTCACGGCCATGGATCCCGGTCAACTTTCCGGCTCCGATGACGCGACCTTCGCCGTCACCGCCGGCAGCGGCGACGCCGATGGTGATGGGGTTTCCGATGACATCGACCAGTGCCCCGAAGAGGACGCTTCTTTCTTCGATCGCGATGGCGACGGCTGCATCGATCCGGTGATAGGCGGCCGACATATCGAGTACTGGGGCGAAGGCAGCTTCCCCGTGGAGTACTGGATCCACCAGGACGGTGCTCCCGGGATTTCCGACAACAGCGACTTTGTGGCCATCCAGGAAGGGTTTGCCCTCTGGACTGAGGACCCCGAAACGGAAATCACGGTCGCCTACATGGGGGAAACCTCCAACCCCATCGCTGACGCTTTCGACGGAGTCCATACCGTTACCTTCAGTGACGGCGAATACCCCTTCCCCTCTGGTGTGATTGCCGTAGGTCTGTCCACTTCCTATACGGAACCCGATTACGATCAGGGAATTCGCCCGGGACAGATCACCGACACCGACATGATATTCAATCCCCTGATGACCTTCCGGACCGACTCTTCTGGTCCGCCAGACGGCACCTACATCAAGGGTGTGGTGGTGCACGAGGCGGGGCACATGCTCGGCCTGTCCCATTCGGGCGTTCAGTCGTCCACGATGTTCTATGTCCTGCCTCCCGACGACATGGCCGCCACCCTCGAGACCGAGGATCGTCTGGCGATGTTCAAGGCCTACCATGAATCCGGTGCCCATATCGGGTCCGGCGAGCTTTCCGGGACCGTGACCGACGGCCTGACGGGCGAACCGGTTTCCGGGGCCATCGTCTTCGTCATGGACGATGCCACCGGCGACACCGTCGCCTCCGATTTCTCCCTGCCCATGGACGGCAGCTTCCACTTCATCGGACTGACCGACGGCCTTTACCGGCTCGCCATCCATCCGCTGAACGGGAGTTCGACCATCGGCTACCTGCAGCCGGGGAACATCAATTCCTTGATCAGCGGAACCGCCGACGTCCTGTTCGTGCCCGAGTTCTACGACGCCGCCGAATCCAACAGCGACGATCCCGAGGCTGTTAGTCCGGTGTTCGTGTCGTCCGCAGGCGCGGCGGTGGCCAATTTCATCACCAACGTGGACCTGACCGGGCCCACGATCATCGCCGTGTCGCCTGAAGCTGGGTCCATCGACGTGCCCATCGACACCGCCATCCTTTTCCGTTGCGACGAAGCCATCGACGCGGGCAGCCTGGCGGGCAACTTCAATTTTGTGGCCGCGGACGGCGGGGATTTCCTGCAGGGGGTCGCCTCCCTCGTGGAAGACGGCCGCACTCTGGCCTACGTGCCATCGGTCAATCTGGAATTCGACACGACCTATCTGCTGGAAGTGGGGGCGGGCATCACCGACCTGTTCGGCAATCCCATGGGGACCGATTTTTCCATGACGTTCACCAGTGAATCCCAGCCCCCCGTGGCCATCAGCAATCTGGTTCCCCGCAAGGGCGTGGCCGGGTCGTTGCTGGTCATCAACGGGGCGGGTTTCAGCGGAGAAACCACTGAGAACGAGGTGACCTTCGGCGGTGAGGAATGGATCGTTGAGGAGGCCGCGCCCAGTCAGATCGTGGTGCGTGTGCCCGAGGACGTCGACACCGGCACCGCCAATATCCGTGTCGTGAACAACGATCTGGGGCAGCCCAGCAACGAGCTGTCCTACACCGTGCTGCCGCCCGGCGAAGAGGCCCACGGGTTGGAAACCGCCGTGGTGGACCTCTTCGCGCTGCCCAGGCAGGTTGAAGTCGCCCCCGATGGGGATTTCGTGTATGTCGCCACCGACCAGGGCCTTTCCCATGTCGATGTCACCGACCCCACCGCCCCGGTGGCCGATGCCCTGATTCTGGGCAACGGCCTGTCGGGACTGGACGTGACGCCCGACGGGTCCCGGATCTACGCCATCAGCTACGGGGACGGCCTGCTCTACCGGATCGGGACCGATCCCATCGCCGAACTGGAAAGCATTTCCCTGGACTTCCGCCCCGAGGGGATCCTGGTCGATCCGTCCGGGCAACGAGCCTATCTGGCCACGGATGAGGGCGAGATTCAGGTGCGGGACATCGTCGAGGGTTCTGTCAATTTCATGAACCAGGTCGGTGCCCTGGTCACTCCCGGTTCCAGTTTGCTGGGCCCCATGGCCCTCGATCCGGCCGGAAACTACCTGCTGGCCCTGGACGGGGCGGGCCGGGTGCTCGTCTTCGATCTGGAGACTTTTGCACTTCATGCCGAGGTGGATGTGCTTTCCTCCGCCCGGGACGTGGTGGTGGGCCCGCGCGGCGAACGCGCCTACGTCACCGATGACACCGGCCACGTGAGCATCGTTTCGTTGACCAGCTTTTCCCACGTGCTCGACATTCCCACCGGCGGGGCCCTGCTCGGGGCGGCCGTCGATCCCATGGGGAGTTTCCTGTACGCCGTCAACCACCAGCTCGACAACCTGGACATCGTCGATCTGCGCAGCGGATCGCCCACCTACCGCACCATCACCGCGCGGGTGACCCAGCAGATCAACCCGGTGGACGTGGCGCTGTCCCCGGGGGGGCTGTACGCCTATGTCCTCATCGAATCGACCCGCCGTCTGGCCATCAACAGTGTTGGAGTGGGCCCCGTGCTGGGATCACTCTCCCGCCGTTCCGGTCCGGAAGGAACCAGGGTCGTTCTGGCCGGCAAGGGCTTCGATGGAGGATCCGTATCCTTCAACGGCGTGCCGGCGGTCATCGAAAGGGCCGACGACACCTCCTTGACCGTGGCCGTCCCCGTCGGGGCAGCTACAGGTCCTGTCATGGTCCTGGGCGACGAGTCCGGCGAACTTTCCAACGCCATCATGTTCGAGGTACTGACGGCTTCGCCGGCGGGGGGACTGCACCTGACCGCTGAAGGCCAGCCCGACGGCTTGCCCACCTTGACGGGTACTCTTGGGGTAGAACCCAACGATATGATCGTCGCCGTGGGCGCCGCCGATGGGGACGTCCACCTGCTCGACATCGACCCCAACAGCTTGTATTTCAATCAGTTCATTGGCCGGGCTGAGGTCATTGACGGTTCCGTGGACGATTTGGCGATGGCTCCGGACGGCCTGACCGCGTACGCCGTTTCCGGATCACAGCCCAACATCTACCTCTTCAACGTCAATCCTGCGAGCGCCTCCTTCGGCAGCGTTCTGGCGAAGGTGAAACTGGATCCGGATGCGGTGCCCCAATATTTGGCCGTCAGTCCGGACGGCCAGCTGGTGCTTGCCGCGGACCGAAGCCGGAACAGGTATCACATTGTGGATGTGGCCTCGGCGAGGGTGCTGTATTCGGGTCCTCTGGGTTCGGCGCCTGGCAACGGCAGATTGGCCTTCCACCCGGACGGCTTGTTCGCCTACGCCGTGGGGACATCCGACGTGGTCGCGCTCGACCTGGACCCGGGGAGCCCTGGATTCGGGGATATCCTCACTTCGGTGGATGTGGGGCAAACGGCCGGCGACCTGGCCTTCAGCCCGGACGGAACCCTGTGTTACATCCTGACGGGACCAACCAGCGGTTCGGGTGACAGGGCATTGGTCACCCTGGACACGGCCGATCCGGCCGCGCCGGCCAACCTCGGGGAAATTTCCATCCCCTCGACCGCGGCCGCCGCGGAAGAGAACCTGGCCGTGAGTCCGGCGGGCGACCGCGCCCTGCTCCACATTCGTGGCGATGGCCTCTACCTGGTGGATCTGCCCGGGGGCGATATCCTGGCCAACCCGGGCATCGTTGCCGGCGGAGCCAATGTGGACTTCGGATTCTCTACCGACGGCATGCGGGTGTTCGTTGCTGCCGCCGAAGACGGATCCGTGTCGTCCTTCGACTTCAACAACCTGCAACGTGTGGACGTTGTCTGGGGCGAGGGGCAGATCGGGGAAGTCAACCAGGTGCTGGATTCGTCCCTGCGGGTCCGGATCACCGATTCCGAATCGGGCACGGGCCTGGTGGGAGTGCCGGTCACTTTTGCCGTCGACACGGCGGGTAAGGGTCTCGGGGCGGGACTGGTGGCTCCCTACCTGCTGGCGGATTATTCCGAATTGCCCGGGACCAAGGATTCGCGCCATGTGGGCCTCAACAAGGGCCTGCCGGATGGCAACAAGGATGGCGGCGAGACCGACGTCGATGCCGTCCCCATTCCCGGACTTCCATATGCCGATACGGGCAACACGTCCGACAACCTGGACGACTTCGACGAAACCTGCCCCTACCCGGCGCCCGGTTCGCCGGACGTGGTGTACTCCTGGACCGCCGATTTCACCGGGGCCGTGACCATCGATCTTTGTGGTTCGGGCTTCGACACGAAGCTTTACGTCTATGAAAACGCCCCGGACCCGGGGAACCCCTGGGCCTGCAACGACGACACCTATCTCGCCGGCGATCCATGTGGTGAACGCGTGTCCCGCATCGACGAGATGGCTGTGCTGGAAGGCACCACCTACCTGATCGTCGTCGATGGTTTTGGCGGCGATTCGGGGGATTATTCCCTGAGCGTGGTCAAGGACTTCGAAAGCGATCCCTGGGGCTACTTCGTCACCGACAACCCGGAGGTCCGGCCCACGACCCTGGTCGTCGGCACCGACGACTTCGGCTTTGCCGACGTGAGCTGGAACCTGGGCATGGCCCCGGGCGACCAAATCGTCGATGTGGTTGCTCTCGGGGCGGTCGGGTCTCCCACTCAGTTCACCGCCACGGCCGAGTTCGCCGGGGCGATCCTGCCCTTCGCGGTGGTTGAAAGCAGGTTCACACCCACGGACGGGTCGACGGACGTTGCGGTGACCACCGCCGTCCAGATCGCCTTCAACCGGTCGGTGGATCCGCTCAGTCTGCCGGAGGCCAACTACTTCCTGTCTTCCGACGGCGGCAGTACGGCCGTTCCCGCCGTTACCGGATTCGCCGGCGGCAATACCACGGTCTCCCTGACGCCGGTGGAGGCGTTGGCCTACTCCACGACCTACACGGTGGTGATAGGCTCCGGCATCCAGAGCGAAACCCTGGAATCGTTGACCAATCCCCAGATGTTCACCTTCATCACCGAAACGGCGCCCCTGGTGCCGAGCCTGGCCGGAGTCAACCCGCCCAGTGCCTCGGAGCTGGCCACCATCATGCTGTCCGGCTCCGGGTTCAGTCCCGACATCGGCCAGAATCAAGTCTTCTTCGGAGGCACTCCGGCCGTCGTGACGTCTGCCGAACCCGACTTCATCCTGACCCAGGTGCCCCTCGGAGTGGGCATCGGTGACGCCGAGGTGCAGGTCCAGGTGAACGGCGTGCTTACCAACAGCCTGCCCTTCGTGGCCCTCGAACCTACGCATGACGAGGCCGATGAGATTCTGGTGCGGGTGCCGACCGGTTCGTCCACCCGGACGGCCACGGTGTCGCCGGACGGGGCGATCCTTTACGCCGTTTCCCCGGAGGCCGATCTGATCATCCCCATCGACCTGGTCAACTTCGTTACCCTGCCCGGTATTCCGGTGGGTGACATGCCCTGGGCCATCAGCGGTCACCCCGACGGCGCCCTGGCCTATGTGGCCAACCGCATGTCGGGTGATGTCTCGGTCATTGATATGGATCCCGATTCCCCCGATTACAACCGGACGATCGGTTCCATCGAGGTGGGAGCCCAGCCGGTGGACATCCTGGTCACGCCGGCCGGCGACAGGGTCCTCGTCGCCAACGAGGAATCCCAGGACCTAGTCGTGATCGATTCCAACAGTGAAAGCGCCTCCTTCAACTTCGTCGTCAACCGGGTTCCGATCGGATCCTCGGCCAAGACGGTGACGGTCACCCCGGACGGGGCCCGCATCTACCTGGGCGTGGATGACGGCTATGTCCTCATCGGTTCGGTGGACTATGGAGTGGTGCGCCGGGTCGGCACCGGAACGACGGCCAAGTCGGTGACGGTTTCGCCTGACGGAGCTCTCCTGGTCCTGGTAGACACCGCCGGCGGGGTCTCGGTGTTCGACATTGCACCGGGCAGCCCCAGCGAAGATCAAATTGTGGCCCGGGTGCCGGTCGGATCCGGTGTGAAATCCGCGACCGTGAGCCCTGATGGAGCGCGTCTTTACGTGGTAATGGAGGAAAGTGACATCATCAACGTCTTCGCCCTGGAAGTGGAATCCGGAGTGGGTGTCATCGAGGACCCCGATCCCCGGCCGGTGTTCGAGCTGGTGCTTCTCGATACCATTTCCGCCGGGGAAAATCCCCAGGCCGTCGTCTTCGACCCCTCGGGCTCGGGCCGGTTCGTCGTGCCCAACGCGGGCGACAACACTCTCTCGGTGTTCGAAAGCGGCGCGGCGACGGGGCCCGGCTGGCTGGCCGGAACCGTCACGGCGGGTTGCCCTGATCCCGGCACACCTCTTCAGGGGGTGGGCGTCGACGTGTTCAGTGCCGAAACCGGCGACCTGCAAGCCAGTCTGGTCACCGATGAAAACGGATACTATGCCGCGGAACTGGATTCCGGTCCCTACAACGTCACCATTGTTCTGCCGCTGGGTTACACCATCGAGGACGAGGTTCTGTCCCTGGTGGTTTCCGCCGCCGAAACGCTGGAGATCGACTGGGACCTGACCTGTCAGGAGATCGTGCCCGACCAGCGACCCATGTCCTACTGGAGACACCAGGTGGCCGCTGCCGTCAACGGCAATGCGGCGGAAATCGACGGGCCTACCCTGTGCGGATATCTCGACCAGATCGAGTCCCACTTCAACAACCACCGTCTGAATCAGGTGGTGGTCTACGTGCCTCCGGAATCGGGTGAGTGCGAGGACAAACTCCTGGTGGCCAACCATCTCTTCCGCCTGGGATGGGATCAGTACTGGCCGGACCGGACCCAGCAGGAACTCATGGCCTTGCTGTTCAACGTCTCGAGTGGGAAGTTGAGTCTTGCGGAGATCATCAGTCATGATGGAATCCAGGTTTCCCTGGCCATCACCTACGTGAACCAGCTGATGACCGACGGCGATCCGGACAACGACCGCAAGGCCATGCGCATCGCCAATTTCATCAACCGTGGCGAGATGGTCAATTTGGGTGAAATCCCGAACGATTTGCCGGAATTCGCCTACCGGATCGTGCCGAAGGTTTTCAAGCTGGATGAGGTCTACCCGAATCCCTTCAACCCCCAGACCACGATAAAATTCGGAGTGGCCAATCCCGGTCGCGTCAGGTTGAAGATCTTCAATATTGCGGGTCGGCTGGTGCACACCCTGGTGGACGAACACATGAAGGCGGGGTCCTATACCAAGGTATGGAACGGCACCGACAACGGTGGGAGGTCGGCGGCCAGCGGGGTGTACTTCCTGAGGATGGAGGCCGGCAGCTTCATCCAGACCAAGAAGATGACCTTGATGAAGTAGGAAAGAGGAAGGAATAGACGGCCGCCGAATCCGCTTCGTGGCGGGTTCGGCGGCTTTTGTTTTCATCACCCGGTGGGACCGGGTCCCTGCTACCGGTCAGCGATACAGGGCCTTGAGGTTCGACCAGCTCGTCGACTCGACAACAACCGCCGCATCCACGTTGACAGCACACAAACCGTAACCGGGCCGCAGCCATCCCGAACTGCTGAGGCCGTTCCCCAGGGCGTTGGTCGAGAAATTCAGGGGTATGATCTCGTTGTTGTCGTCCAGGTAGGCCGCCACCCCGGGCAAGGACGCCGGAACAGTGGGGCCCGCAAGAATTTCGAAGCCTTCCAGGGTCAGGACTATGAAAGTCACGGTTCCCACCATGGCGTGGCCGCAGGAATTCGGCAGCACGGGTTCCGCGAAGCCGGCGATGATCTCGTTGGGTAGCGGCGCGATGTCAATGACGTTGACCACGAAATCGGCGCTCAACCAGATGACCAATCCCGTGGTGTCCGTAGTCTCGAATCCGATCTCCAGGCCCCAGACAGCTACGTTCGGCCCGGCGATCACCATGAAGGCTTCAAGGACGTAGCCGGGCTGTGTGGTGGCCTCATTCACCATGTAGCAGCCGTCGCCGGCATCGTCGAAATACAGGCCGAAGCTGTGGGGGCCTTGGTCCTGGGCAAGGGCTGGCAAAGCTGTCAATAACCCGGCCAGCAACAGAAGAACGACCAAGTTTCTCATGTCAAGTCTCCCTCGTTCTGAATCTCCGCCCTCAGTCTCTGATGGATCATCCGGGCCAATCTTTTAGGCACACGCTGGTGATGATATCAATTTATCATAAACTAGCGGATTTTTTGGAAAAATCATACAAGCCGGTGGTCATTCCCTTGTCGGGTACCCTCGCCTTTTCCGTTATGGGGATGGGACAAGGGTGTATACTGCGCCGCTGGAGGTATTGACTTGACCAGATCCGTCCCTGTCCTCTTGCTGATCCACCACAGCCACACCGATATCGGCTACACCGAACCCCAGGGCCGGATCACCCGGTGGCACATCGATTTCATCCGGCAGGCGCTGGACGCCATCGAAGCCACCCCGGGTTTCAAGTGGCAGTGCGAATGCTTCTGGCAGGTGGAGCAGTTCAGGGTGGCGGCGACCGACGAGGAATGGGACCGGTTCCTGAGCGCTGTGAAGACCGGTCGCATCGGGGTGTCCGGTAGCTACCTGAATTTCAGTGAGCTGCTGGATGACGACAACCTGGGCGCAATCACGAGCCGCGCCGCCGAATTTGGCCAGGAGAACGGCCTTCCCGTCACCTCGGCCATGACCGCCGACATCAACGGTTACAGCTGGGGCTTCGCCCAGGCCCTGCTCGACGCCGGCATCGAGAATCTCTTCACCTGCATCCACACCCACCACGGGATGTACCCGCTGGGGCGCCAGCAGACGGGCTTCTCGTGGGAGGCCTCCGCCGGGGGGAAGGTGCTGGTCTGGAGTGGCGAGCACTATCACTTCGGAAACGAACTAGGCCTGTCTCCGGGCGCGGGGGCCAGTTACCTGACCAAGGACGAGTGCGACGCCGAAGCCGTCTTCACAGACCACTGGACGCTCGCGGAAACGCGCATCCCGCGGTACCTGGCTCAACTGAAGAAGGATGGATACCCGTTCGATTTCGTTCCCCTCATGATCTCCGGCCTGCGCACGGACAACGGGCCCCCGAATCCGCGGATCGCCGAGGTGGTGGAGCGGTGGAACCACGAACACGGGGATATCTGCCTGATCGAGATGGCGACACTGGACGAATTTTTCGGGCGGTTGCGCGAAGTCGCGGACACTCTGCCCGTTTGCCGGGGCGACTGGCCCGACTGGTGGACCGACGGCACGGCCAGCTACCCCCGGGGGACGCGTCTGTTTCGGCAGGCGCAGCGGGATCTGGCTCAATATCGGGCGCTGGTTTCGCGGCATCCCGAAGCCGGGGCGGCTGTTGCCGATGGTGCGGACGAGCAGGCGGTCCTGCAGGACCTGGCCCTGTATGCCGAGCACACCTTCAGTCACCAGGATTCGGTCAGCCGACCGGGACACTTCCTGGTCCAGGCGATTGCAGGCGCCAAACAGGCCCGGGCCGCCGATGCGGTGGACAAGGTCACGGGTTTGCTGGATCGGGCGGCAGCGAGATTGGGTGGCGGAGCCCTCAAGGCCGGCTTAGAGCCCAGGTTCCGGGTGATCAACCCCTGGAATCACCAGCTGTCGGGGGTGGTTCGTCTGACCATCGGCCACCACGAGTTCTACGAACTGGGGATGAATCGCGGCGTGACGGTCCGCGACACCGCCACGGGACGGGCGCTGCCCTGGTGGCGCGACTCCGTTCCGCGCGGCGAGGATTATTGCGTCTGCCTCGACCTGGCCGCCGGCGAAGACATGGTCCTCCACCTGGAACCGGGGGACGAGAAGCCGACCTGGCCGCCTGACGAGCCGCGCCGGTTGTCCGTAGACTTTGCGGCCAAGCCGCCGGTCAACCAGCTGGAGAACGATCACGTCCGCATCGACTGGGCGCCCGGCCAAGGCGTCGTCGATTGGTTGGATAAGAATTCGGGCCGCGATCTCCTGCGCCCCGATCGCCCTCACGCCCCCTTCACCCTGATTCACGAACGGTCCCCCGTAGAGGATCCCCAGCAGATGCTCCAAGTGCGCGGGGCCATGGGGCTGAACCGCAAGAGCCCGGATGTCGAGCGCACGTCTGCCTCCTTCGGAGAAGCCCGCCAATTGGACGGTGGTCCGATTTTTTCCGGCCTCGAATTTCCTCTCGACGCCCCGGGCATTGGCCACGCCACCCTCACCTTGAAGGCATTGACTGCCGCACCCCGCGTGGAGGTCGAGCTGAAGTTCCAGATGCCCGGCCGTTGGGAGCCCGAAAATATCTACCTTGCGTTGCCGTTCCAGGCGGGGCCTGCGTCCCAGGTCTGGCTCGACAAAACGGGAGGGTTAATGAGACCTCGCCTCGATCAGCTGCCCGGCACCCTGACAGACTATTACTCCGTTCAAGCCGGCATGGTGCATACAGACGATGACCTGGCCGTCCTGATCGCCACGCCGGACAGCAACCTCATCCAGCTGGGCCCGCTGGACCATGGTGAACGTCTGCTCATGGGCGATTCCCGCCTCGCCGATGACCCGGCCCATGCCTACGCCTGGCTGATGACCAACTACTGGGAGACGAATTTCGGCGCGGAGCTGGGGGGCTTTCATGAGTTTCGGTTCACCGTGGAAGTGACGGAACCAGGTGTAGATCCAGAGGCCATGGGGGACCAACTTCGAGCCTTGGCGCGGCAGCCCCAGTGTTTCCGGCTATCGGGTGAGGATCCCTGAGCCATCCCTTCAAATCATCTAGCATGACAATGGGTTATCATCTATAGTGTCCTACAGGACTCATATACCATAGGGGGAAGTGTATATGATCGGCGAAACCATATCCCATTACCGGATCACCTCGGAAATCGGGCAAGGCGGCATGGGTGTCGTCTACCTGGCCGAAGACACCAAGCTGCACTGCAACCGCGCCCTCAAATTCCTTCCCGCCACGGTCACCCCCGACAGCCCGAGCCACACACGGCTGATCAACGAGGCCCGCGCCCTGGCCACCCTGGAACACCCCAACATCTGTCCGGTCCAGGAAATCGGAGAGCACAAGGGGCAGACCTTCATCGTCATGTCCTATCTGGAGGGCCGGACCCTCAAGGACCGGCTGGCTGAGGGACCGGTTCCCCTGAACGAGGCGCTGGAGGTCGCCCGGCAGATTTCTTCGGCCTTGGCCGCCGCTCACGCCAAGGGCATCGTCCACCGCGATGTGAAACCCGAAAACGTCATGTTGTCTGAACCGAGCGATGAGACAGGGGGCTCCTTGCGCGCCACCCTGATGGACTTCGGCATTGCCAAGAACCGGGATGCCACGCTGGTTACCCGAACCGGCACGGTCATGGGCACTGTGGCCTACATGTCTCCGGAACAGGCGCAGGGGGAAACGGTGGGGGCCGCTGCCGACGCTTGGGCGGTGGGTGTCATCCTCTATGAAATGCTGGGTGGGGAGCGTCCCTTCAGGGGTGACATTGAGCCGGCCGTACTTTACGCCATCGTCAATACCGAACCGAAGCCCTTGCCGGAGGTCCCGGAATCCGTCGAACGCGTGATTGGCAAGGCGCTGGAAAAGGATACGAAACACCGCTATGCCAATGCCTCCGAATTGCTGGAGGATCTGGAGCGTGCGGCGGAGGGTGAAGCGGTCAAGGGTCGGCGGTTGGGCCCCAAACAGCGGAGCCGGTTCATCGGGGCGGCGGTCGGTGTGGTCACCTTGGCCCTTCTGGCCATGTTCGTCTGGCCGGGATTCCTGGTTCCCACCGACGCCATCTCCACCCTGGCGGTTATGCCGCTCGAAGACCGCAGCGGTGATCCTGATCGGGCCTATTTCGCAGAAGGTGTCGCCGATGAAATGGAAAAGGGGCTGTCGAAGATCGGTGCCTTGACCATTGTGTCCCGAAGCTCAGCCACCAAGGCCCGCGAACTCTATGAGTCCAATCGGGAAATCGGAGACAGGCTTGGAGTGGATGCCCTGGTGGAGGGGTCCATCCAGCGCGAGGGTGATCGGGTCCGCGTATCGGTTCAGTTGGTGGCCACGGAAGACGATCGGTTGATCTGGTCCGAGAGCTACACCCGTGACATGCGGGACATCCTCAACCTGCAGAGCGAGATTGCCCTGGCTGTCTCGGCGGCGCTGGAAACCCAGTTGACGACCGGGGAGCAGGAATATCTGGAACGTGATCGCCAGATCGATCCGGAAGCTTATGAACTCGTGCTGAAAGGGCGCTTCTTCTTAAACAAATACACTCCTGTAGGCTTTAGAAAGAGCATCGATCTATTCCAGTCCGCCATCAAGATCGATCCCAACACAACTATGGCTCTTAAGGGAGGTACCGATTTTTTCAAACCAAGGAGCACAAGAGAAGCACTGCGATGCCAAAGTGGCCAAAGGAGCAACCCCATGCAAAGTAGCAAGACTGTCTCAAGCACAGACAG
>RCNG010001268.1_pt1 | contig 12489 bp, 11 predicted proteins | sample 2041371 | NCBI WGS metagenome assembly RCNG01 (sample SAMN09708227, study PRJNA481090) | Marine sediment metagenome, whole genome shotgun sequencing project. | biome: marine sediment; feature: ocean; material: sediment; isolation source: Sewage treatment plant 1 marine sediment (STP1) ... | reverse complement strand
GACTGCCGGTGCGTTACGCCGAGCTGGGCACCGTGTACCGGGCCGAGCTCAAGGGAACGTTGCACGGCCTGATGCGCGTCCGCGGTTTCACCCAGGACGACGCCCACCATTTCTGCACGCCGGAACAGCTCGAAGACGAGGTGAGCCTCTGCATTGATCTGGTGAAGGAGATCATGGGGGCTTTCGGGTTCGATGACTTCAAGGTGGAGCTGTCCGTCCGCGACCCTGAGAACAAGGATAAATACGCCGGCACGGACGAGGAGTGGGACGCCGCCGAGTCTTCCCTGATCAAGGCCCTGGACAAACACGGCCTGGATTACACCCGGGAAGAGGGCGAGGCCGTTTTTTACGGGCCCAAGATCGACGTGAAACTGATCGACGCGATCGGCCGGCGCTGGCAGACCAGCACCATCCAGTTCGACTTCAATCTGCCCCGGCGCTTCAACGTGACCTACACCGACGCCGAGGGCCAGGAACGGTATGTCTACATGGTCCACCGGGCCATCATGGGGTCCCTGGAACGGTTTATCGGGATACTGACCGAGCACTTCGCCGGGGACTTTCCGCTGTGGCTGGCCCCCGAACAGGTCCGGGTGATGTCCGTCAGCCGTGATCAACACGAATATGCCCGCGGTGTGGCTGCCCAGCTCCGGAAGGCCGGGCTGCGGGTCGGCGAGGATGTCCGGGAGGAGAAAATCGGCTTCAAGATCCGGGAGGCCGAGTTGCTCCACGTGCCCTGGATGCTGGTTGTGGGGGGTCGGGAGGCCGAAAACGGTGAAGTTGCGCTGCGGATCAGGCATCTGGGGGACCAGGGAGCCCGTAAGGTCGACCAGGTGGCCGAGGATATCCTTGACGCGGTGAGAAACAAAACCTAGATTATATCGATTCTAGCGTGGCCGGGGCTGGGTAAACTCCGGACCGCGTAACCAAGAAGAGGTCCGCCCTCTCACCGTAGCTGATCCCGGGAGCGTGTTTTTCACCCCTGGCGGACGGAGCGGTTTCGCAACCCGGAGCCTGGATAGGCCTGTGGCGGACCATTGTGTCCGCTTTTTTTATGCTCAGCGGGAGGTAGTGATTATTAAGGACAGCAAGTTGACCAGGGTCAACCGGATGATCAGGATCCCACGCGTCATGGTCGTCGACGAAGATGGGGAACAGCTGGGAGTACTCGAAACCCACGAGGCGATCACCATCGCCGAGGATCGGGGGCTCGATCTGGTGGAAGTGGCGCCCACGGCCCGTCCGCCTGTATGCAAGATCATGGACTACGGCAAGTTCAAGTACGAACAGGCCAAGAAGGCGAAAAAAGCGAAGCAGGCTTCGCACACGGTCAAGGTCAAGACCATCCAGTTTCGGCCCAAGACCGACGACCACGACTACGAGTTCAAGAAGAAGCACATCATCACTTTTCTTGAAGCGGGTCACAAGGTCAAGGTGGTCATGCGATTCAGGGGCAGGGAAATTTCCCACCTGGATTTGGCCATGGAGTTTTTGAAACACCTGATCGGCGAGGTCGAGGAATTCGGCACTCCCGAGTCCCATCCCAAGCGAGAGGGACGGCTGATCACGTTTGTCATCTCTCCGAAAAAAGTTCATTAGGTTTCGTTTGGCCGGGTCCGCGCGGGCCGGCATTACGGACGACCGCAGAAGAAGGCAAGCCGACCGATTGCCCCAGGGTGAGCCGGCTGTCCTGACTCGTCCGGTCAAATAGAGAAAGGCAAAAACATGGGCAACAAGATGAAAACCAACCGCGCCGCCGCCAAGCGCTTCAGGCTTACCGGCAGCGGTCGCATCAAGAGAAGCAAAGCCTATCATGGGCACTTCTTTACCTCCAAGAGTCCCAAGCGGCTGCGCAACCTGCGCAAGTCCGGCTTGGTGGCTCGCTGTGACGAAGCCAGAGCCCGCAGGATGTTGGCCAAGTAACCCGAAACCATACCGCCCCGGGGCCGGGTCGCCCGGTCATGTCCTGATGGGGCCAAGATAGAGGAGGCAATGAAATGCCAAGAGCAACAAATAATCCTGCCGCCAAGGCGCGCCGGAAGAAGTATCTCAAAAGGGCCAAGGGTTTTGTCGGTGGCAAGAGCAACCAGTACGCCGCCGCCCGTGAAACCGTGGAGCGCGCCATGGCCTACGCCTACCGGGATCGCCGCAACAAGAAGCGCGATTTCCGCCGGCTCTGGATTACTCGCATCAACGCGGCCGCACGCCTGAACGGGCTGAGTTACAGCCACTTCATCAACGGGCTGAAGAAGGCCGAGATCGACATCGACCGGAAGATGCTGGCCGATCTGGCGGTCCATGACATCGGCGCTTTCAACAAGCTGGCCGAGGCCGCCAAAGGTGCCCTCTAAGCCGAACAATGTTCTGACCAATGAGCCGATCTTTGCTCCGGACATTGATTCATGCCGGGTGGGCCCGGCGGAGGGGTTCCTGACATGAAGGAGACCATCGAGAGACTCCGGTCCGAGGGAATCGAGAGGATCAAGGCTGCGACAACGGAGGCGGAGATCGAAACCGCGCGGGTGGCCTTTCTGGGCCGCAAGGGGGAGATCACTTCCCTTCTGCGCGGACTCAAGGATGTGGACGCGGCAGAGCGTCCGGCCGTTGGGGCCGAGCTGAATCGTCTGAAACAGGACCTGGCCGAACTCCTGGACCGCCGCCAGGATGAGATCCAAGCCGGGTCCGGTCAGACGGCCGGTCCACTCGGCGACCTGAGCCTGCCCGGAGTTCCGCCAGCGGCCGCCGGGACGAACCATCCGCTGCTCACGGTCATGGAATCCATCTGCGACATATTCTACGGCATGGGTTTTACCCGGGACGAGGGCCCCGAGGTCGAACTGGACTACTATAACTTCACGGCCTTGAATTTTCCCGACGACCATCCCGCCCGGGACATCCAGGACACCTTCTACATCGATCCCAAGATCTGTCTGCGCACCCAGACCTCGCCCGTTCAGGTCCGGACCATGGAAAGGAATGATCCGCCGCTGGCGTACATCTTCCCGGGCCGGGTCTACCGGAACGAAAACGCGGACGCGTCGCACAGTTCGGAGTTCTACCAGATCGAGGGTCTGGTGGTGGATAAATCCATCAGCATGGCCGACCTGAAGGACACCGTGGACACCTTCGTCCGCAATTTCTTTGGCGCCGCCGAGCCCACGCGTTTCAGGCCGCACTACTTTCCCTTCACCGAACCCTCGGTGGAAGTGGACATGCAGTGTGTGGCCTGCCGGGGCGCCGGCTGCGGGGTGTGTGGCCAGACGGGGTGGCTGGAAATCATGGGAGCCGGCATGGTTCACCCCAACGTTTTCAAGGCTGCCGGTTATCCGGACGACCAGTACACCGGGTTTGCTTTCGGCATGGGCATCGACCGGATCGCCATGCTGAAGTACGGCATCAGCGATATCCGCCTGCTCTACGAGAATGACCTGCGTTTTCTGAATCAATTCCGAGGTGTGTCTTGAAAATTAGCCTGGACTGGCTCGCCGAATACGTGTCCTGGGACGACACGCCAGAGCAACTGGCCGCCAAACTGACTTCCGCCGGGCTCAACGTCGAAGGTCTGGAGGAATTTCGGCAGACTTTTCCCGGGGTCGTGGTGGCCCATGTTCTTCACCGGGAAAAGCACCCGGACGCGGATCGCCTCAGCCTGTGCCGGGTCGATGACGGCACCGGGGAACCGGTTCAGGTCGTGTGCGGAGCTCCCAATGTGCGCGAGGGGTTGACCGTCCTGTTCGCCAGGGTTGGGGCTGTTCTGCCCGGTGATTTCAAGATCAAGAAATCCAAGATTCGCGGTGTGGAAAGCCGGGGGATGATCTGTTCCCCTAGTGAGCTCGGCCTGTCCAGCGAAGCGTCGGGTATCATGGAGCTTGACACTGATCTGACTGTTGGGTCTTCCGCGGATGAATTGTATGGATTCAGCGACACGGTCCTGGACATCGAGGTCACGCCCAATCGCCCTGACTGGTTGAGTCATATCGGGGTGGCCCGCGAGGTGGCGGCCATCTACGGCACCAAGGTCTCCATGCCTGTGACCTGGAATTTTCAACCAAGCAGCGAAAACCTGGGTATTCAGATCAAGATCGAGAACTACCGGGACTGTCTGCGTTACGGGGCGTTCGGTGCGGGAAACCTCAAGGTGGGGCCGTCACCGGATTGGATGCAGAATCGTCTGCGCGCGGTGGGCGCTCGGCCCATCAACAACCTGGTCGACATCACCAACTACGTGATGTTTGAACTGGGGCAGCCCATGCACGCCTTCGACCGGGACAAGCTGACCGGTGACACCATTACCATCCGGGCCGCCGAGGCGGGCCTTCAGGTGACTACCCTCGACGAGCAGGAACGGAAACTCGACGAAGGCACCCTTCTGGTCTGTGACCAGAGAGGGCCGGTCGCCCTGGCGGGAGTCATGGGCCTGGCAAATAGCGAGGTCAGCGATAGCACCACCGAGATCATTCTGGAGAGCGCTTTTTTTGACCCCCAGCTGGTGCGCAAGGCCAGCCGCGGGCTGGGGCTCATCAGCGAAAGTTCCTACCGCTTCGAACGGGGCGCCGACTGGGACATGGTGGAGAAAGCCGCCCTGCGGGCTCTGCAACTTTTTCAGGAGCTGGCCGGGGCCAACATCAGACCCGCCTGGGCCGATCGCCAGGATCCGGACCGGCAGGCCGCACCGTCGATTCCCCTGCGCCTCTGGCAGGTCAACCGGGTTCTGGGAACCAGCATAACCGTGGATGAATCCGCCCAGTTGCTCCAGTCCCTCGGCCTCAAGGTTCAGCCCATGGGCAATTCCGGAACCGGCAGCCGGAAAGCCGTGGACATGATGGTGGAAATTCCTTCGTTCCGGCGGGACCTGTTCCAGGAAGTCGACCTCATCGAAGAGATCGCCCGCAGTTACGGGCTGGACAACCTCCCCGTCGGTGGTGGTTTCCGCGGCACCGGTGGGGGTGTGCGGCGTCCTGAGGAATTGATCCAGAGTCGAATGCGGCACTGGTTGGCCGCGGTTGGTTACCATGAAATGGTGACCTCCAGTTTTCTGGCTTCCGGTGACAATGAACGGCTGGGCCTGACCGAGGACGATCTCCGCAGTCAAACCCTGGCTGTCATCAATCCCAGGCACGGCGGCGACACCCAGTTGAGGACAACCCTGCTACCGTCCCTGCTGGTTGTGGCCAGGCGTAACCTCAACGCGGGTGCTTCGGCACCGGTCCGGCTGTTTCAAATCAATCGAACCTACTGGCCCGCGGGCGCCAAGAGGTCCGATTTCCGGCAGGAAGACGACCAGCTTCTGCCCGAGGAGCCCACAATTCTCCAGTTCGCGGTGGCGGGTTGGCGGGAAAAGGGGCTCGACGGCCTGCCCGCGGATCTTCTCCAGATCAAGGGGACCTTGGAGGCCCTGAGCTCACATCTGCGTCTGCCTCTTGAACTTGAAGAGGCCGACAGTGAATCCTGGTTGCAATCTGGTGCCCAGTGGCGCATCACCGATCGCCACGGTCAGGTGGTGGGTTCGGCCGGGAGGGTGGCGACAGCGGTTCTGGAGAATTTTGACCTGGATCTGCCGGTTGCGGTGGCCGAAATCAATCTCAGCAAGGCCGATATGATTCCCGATCTGATGGAATTCCAACCATTTGTGAGATATCCGGCGGTAAGGCGTGACCTTTCCCTACTGGTGCCCGAGGGGACCTCATGGGGGGCAATCAAGGACACCGTCATCGAATCAGGGGGGCCGCTTCTGGAGCAGGTGGAACTGTTTGACATCTACCGGGGCAAGGGTGTTTCCAAAGGCCTGGGGGCCTTTGGAATTCGCTTGAAGTTTCGGTCGCAAAAGGGTAGTTTGAAAGGCAAGACGGTGGACAGAGCTATCACTCAAGTACTTGAGGGCCTGTCCGGGCGTTTGCAGATAGAACCGAGAAGCCAGGACTGAATTCCAGGCGATATTCCCTGGTTTTTGGGCCTTAATTCTCCCTGGCCGGGATCAAAAGAGAGCGGGCATCCAAATGGACAGCAATCTCAATATCCTGGAGGCCAAGGTGCTGGAGGCCGTGGCTTTGATCAAGGACTTGCGGGCGGAAAACGGACGCCTCAGTGAACGTTGCGGCGAACTGGAAGCCCTCAATACTGAACTCGAGAATGCGAGCGACCGTTTGAAACATGAACTCGACGAAGCCCACCAATCGGTGGAAAACGTCGAGGTTTTTGAGCAGAAGAGGAAGGAAATCGAAGACAAGGTCGGAGATCTTCTCCTGAAACTGGAGGCCATGGGTTAAAGGTGGCCTGCAGGAGCGGGGGACCGACCTGAAGCGGGAAGCGGTTTGAGTTGGAACAAGAGAGCGTGACAGTTACAATCTTCGGTAAGGAGTACACCCTCAAGGGTGGCGCCGATTCCGATTATGTTCAAGAGGTTGCGGCCTTCGTTGACAAACGGATGAGCGAAGTGGCCCGTAATGCAGCCGTTGTCTCCACCGACCGGGTTGCCATTTTGGCAGCCGTTAACATTGCCGATGAGTTGTTCCGGGAACAACAGAAACGCATGGAAGCAACGGCCACGCTCGAAGATAGATCGCTCCATCTCACCCGGCTTCTGATCAAGGAAGTCGAAGGTGACCGCACCCTGGAGAATGGTGGTGATTCCCTGCCCGGCACGTGATGCGCCGTACAAGTGAGCCAACACTTCGTTAGCGGGATTCCGCAGTTTTCGGTTCGAAACCACGCCCTTCGGGGAAGGTTGAAGACCGCAGCAGGAAACCCACCTAAAGCAACACGGTTCAGTTGCTTCCGGCTCACACGACCGGGCGGGGTTGCCCCAGGATTCCAGGACCTGCCTCAGGATTTTCCGCAGGATATCCTTCTGGATGTTCTGCTGGATATTCAGCTGGATATTCAGCGACGATTTTCTCCTCTCCAGCTCCATAACCCGGGAAGGAGTGACCATGCCGCAGGTTCCGGTGTATGCCTATGTCATTGCCGCCGCGGTTCTTTTTTTCCTGTTGGGCTGGATTTCGTTCAAGACCCGATATGAAAAACTCCACGGCCAAGCCAGTCTGCTCCGGCAAAAAATGCTGGACGAAGCCCGCAAAGAGGCCGCCGATCAGTTGAAAACGGCGAAACTGGAGGCCAAGGACGAGTTTTACCAGGCCAGAACCCGTTTTGACGAGGAAACGGACGGCATCCGCGTCGAAAGTCGGCGCCGCCAGGAAACCCTGGATCAGCGTGAGGACAATCTCAGCAAGAAGGTTTCCTTCATCGACCAGAAGGAAAGCCGCCTCGACCAGCAGGATGAGACCCTGAAGGCCCGGCTCGAGGAAGTCGACCGGGACCGGAAAACACTTTCCAGTCAACTCGCCGAACAGAACACCCTTCTTGAACGAATCGCAGGAATGTCCTCCGAACGGGCCAAACAGCAGCTGATGGATAACATGACCGGCGCCGCCCGCCTGGCCGCGGGCAAGAGCATCCAGAAGGTGCGGGAGGATACCGAACGCACCTCCCGGCGCGAGGCCATGAAAATCCTCAGCCTGGCCATCCAGCGGTATGCTTCCGAGCATGTGGCCGAGCGCACCGTCTCGGTCGTGGACCTTCCCAACGACGAGATGAAGGGGCGGATCATCGGCCGTGAAGGCCGCAATATCCGAGCCTTCGAACTGGCCACGGGCGTGGATCTGATCATCGACGACACTCCTGGAGCTGTCATTATTTCAGGATTTGATCCGGTGCGGCGCGAGGTCGCCCGACAGGCCCTCGAGGTACTTGTCCATGACGGCCGAATCCATCCCGGCCGCATCGAGGAAGTTGTGAACAAGACCAACCAGGAAATGCACGAAAAAATCCTGGAAACCGGGGAGCAGGCTTGCCTCGACCTGGGACTGCAGAACGTGAATCCTGAACTCTATTATTACGTGGGCCGCTTGAGCTACCGGACCAGTTATGGACAGAACCTGCTGAAACATTCTGCTGAAGTGGCAGGCGTCGCCGGCGTGGTGGCCGCGGAACTGGGCTTGGATCAGCGCCTGGCCCGGCGTTGCGGTTTTTTCCACGACATCGGCAAGTCCGCCGACCACGAGGTGGAGGGTCCCCATGCGGTGATTGGCGCCAGGCTGTGCCGGAAATTCGGCGAGAACGAAACGGTGATCAACGCCGTGGGTGGTCACCACCAGGACATAGAGGCTTCATCACCTTATACCTTCATCACCTCGGCTGCGGACGCCGTGTCGGCTTCCCGTCCCGGAGCCCGGCGTGAAAGCGTTGAATCGTATGTTCAGCGTCTGGAAAATCTGGAGCAGATCGCCGACAGTTTCGACGGCGTGGAAAAATCCTACGCCATCCAGGCGGGCCGCGAAGTGCGGGTCCTGGTGAATCACAACAAGGTGTCCGACGCCGATTCCGCCATGCTGGCCGAAGAGGTCAGCCGCCGGATCGAAAGCGAACTGGAGTACCCCGGCCAGATCAAGATCATGGTGATTCGCGAGACAAGGGCCACCGCCTACGCCAAGTAGAAGGGCGCCCGGCTAGAGGGCGAATTGGAAGGAGCCCCGGTGGATACGATCCTGCTGAAAGGCATTCCGGTCAGGGACGCCGTTTTTGCCGAGTTGACCGCCAAGGTGGCCCAGGCTTCCCGCAAGCCCGGGCTGGCCGTGGTTCTGGTTGGGGACGACCCGGCTTCGGCCGTCTACGTCAAGCACAAGGAGAAGGGTTGCGATACGGTGGGTTTCCACCATGTGACCCACCGACTTCCCGCAGATACTCCGGAAAAAGATGTCCTGGATCTCATCGCCCGGCTCAATGCCGACGCGGCCATCGACGGCATCCTCGTTCAGCTCCCTCTGCCTCGCGGCATGAACCAGGAGCGGGTGCTGGTATCGGTGGATCCGGCCAAGGATGTGGATGGATTCCACCCCGTGAACCTGGGTTTGCTGGTGGCGGGAAACCCCCATTTTGTACCCTGCACGCCCAAGGGGATCCTGCGGCTTCTGTCCCATTACGGCATTCCCATGGCCGGTAAAAACGTTGCCGTGGTGGGGCGCAGTGTCATCGTGGGCCGACCTTTGAGTCTTCTGCTGTCCTTGAAAAGGGACGACGGTAACGCCACGGTCACCATGTGCCATTCCGGCACCCGGGACCTGGCCGCCATCACCTCGGCCGCCGATGTGGTGGTCGCGGCCATCGGTGTGCCGCGGGCCCTGGGGATCAAGGAAATCGGCAAGGGGGCGGTGGTCGTCGACGTTGGAATCAATCGCATCGACGCCCCCGAGCGTCCCAAGGGGACCCGGCTGGTGGGCGACGTTGACGCCGACGCGCTGAAGGGACATGTGAGCGCCCTGACTCCCGTCCCTGGGGGCGTGGGGCCCATGACCATCGCCATGCTCCTGGAAAACACGTGGGAAGCCATGGCCAGGAAAGAGGGCCTGGATGGGAATGGATGAACTTCGGCGGCCTCTGGCCGACGAACGTAAGGCCGTGGAAGCCAATCTGCGGCGCCTTCTCAACGGTGAAAAAGGTATTCCCACGCGGCTAAAAGCTGCCATGAGGCACAGCCTCATGAGCGGCGGCAAACGGCTGCGGCCTATCCTGGCCCTTTGGACCTGGGATGCGTTGGCGCGAACCGGGGAAAAAAGTCGGCGCCGGCGAGATGCCGTGATGGATGCCGCCTGCGCCCTGGAAATTCTGCACACCTATTCCCTGATTCACGACGATCTGCCCGCCATGGATGACGATGACTTGCGGCGCGGCCATCCCACCTGCCACGTGGCTTTTGATGAAGCCACCGCCATTTTGGCCGGAGATGGTTTGCAAGCCCTGGCTTTTTGTATCCTGGCCCGGGCCGGAGGGCCTTTAGCGGGCCGCCTGGTGGACCTTGTGGGAAAGGCCGTGGGTCCGGCCGGAATGGTTGGGGGCCAGCAGAATGATCTGGATGCGGAGGGGGCGCCGGTGACGGCGGCGCACGTGCGGGTGATCCACCGTGAAAAGACAGCCCGTCTCCTGGCCGCATCGCTCTGTTGCGGAGCCTTGATGGCGGGTGAAGATATGGCCTCCATGGCTCGGATTGAAAAAGCGGGTTTGGATCTGGGATTGGCCTTCCAGGGGGCGGACGACATCCTGGATGTGACCGCCACCACCGCCCAGCTGGGCAAGAGCGCCGGCAAGGACGAAGCCGCCGGCAAGGCTACCTGGGTGCGCGTTGAGGGATTGCCGGCCGCCCGTCGCCGAACGATCCGTCTGGGAAACAGGGGAATCAAAGCCCTCGAAATCCAGCTGTCGTCAGGACCGGCACGGGATCGCCTGCTGGCCCTGGCGGAATTGATGTGGAACCGGGACCGATAAGGATTTTATACCATGTTTGCCGAGTGGCCGATCTGGCTAGTGGTGATCCTCAGCGGGGCGGTGAGCCAGCTATTCAAGCTGGCCGTGTATTCTATCACCAAACGGCACTTCGACCTGGCAGTTGTGGCCCAGGGGGGCGGGTTGCCCAGCCTGCAGGCGGTCATCCTTTCCTGCATGTTTTCTTTGACGGTGGTTCGCTGCAGCTGGTCGTCGGGTGAAACGGCATTTGCCCTGGTTTTTGCCGTCATCGTGATCCACGACACGGTGAAGCTCCGGGTAGCCTCCAGCCGACAGCGGGAGGTGGTGTTTCACCTGGTGGCCTCCCTGCCCGACGCCGGTGAGTTCCACCAGAGGGTGGCCACCTACCTTGATCCCAGGATCCATCAGGTTTCCCACGTGGTTGCGGGGATGCTGTTCGGGGGACTTTTCGCTCTGGCGTTCGGGATCACGCCGGGTTAATCTTTGAGGGAATTCGATCAATAGTCGGAAGGGATGATATATGGAGCCCCTGCTGCCCGGAATAGCAGGTCCTGAGGATCTGAAAAAATTGCCGAGCGGCAGCTTGGAGCAAATTTGCGCCGAGTTGCGCGATGAAATCATCACCAGGGTTTCCCGGTCAGGTGGGCATCTGGGCGCCAGTCTCGGAGTTGTCGAACTCACCGTGGCCCTGCACCGGGTTTTCAGCACTCCGACCGACAAGATCGTGTGGGACGTCGGACATCAGGCCTATGGTCACAAGCTGCTCACCGGCCGTCGGGAACGTTTCTCTACCCTGCGCAGCAAGGGGGGGATTGCGGGATTTCCCAAGCAGTCGGAAAGCCCCCATGACATGTTCGGTGTCGGTCATGCCAGTACCGCCATCAGCGCGGCGCTTGGTTTTGCCGTGGCGCGGGATGCCAAAGGTGACGACAACTCCGTGGTCGCGGTGGTCGGCGACGGGGCTCTGACTGGTGGTCTGGCCTACGAGGGCCTCAACAACGCCGGTCAACTTGGCACGAACATGATCGTTATCTTGAACGACAATAATATGAGCATTTCCCCCAACGTGGGGGCCATCTCCAAGTACTTGACCCGGATCACCAGCGGCAAACACTACGTGCGGCTCGAAGCCGACATCTGGGATTTGCTGGGGGCGTTGCCTCACGGACCCAAGGCGCAAAAACTGGCCGGGCGAATCAAGGAAAGCCTGAAGCAGCTGGTGGTGCCGACCATCCTTTTCGAAGAGCTCGGTTTCAAGTATTTCGGGCCCCTGGACGGACACGATCTACCTCTGCTGGTGAAAACTCTCGAGGCGGTGCGCGAGCTGCCGGGCCCCATTCTCATTCATTGTATTACCCGCAAGGGCAAGGGATATCGTTTCGCCGAGGAGGACGGACAGCGATACCACGGCGTGGGGAAATTCGACAAGGCGCAGGGCATCAAGGTTGTGCCGGCGGACGTTCCCAGTTACACCACGGTGTTTGGTCAGACCCTGGCCGCGATGGCGGACCGAGACAAGCGTGTCCATGGCATCACGGCCGCCATGCCCTCGGGGACAGGATTGACTGCGCTGTATGACCGCTGCCCGGATCGTTTTCACGACGTGGGCATTGCCGAAGGACATGCCGTTACATTTGCCGCCGGATTGGCCAGCGCCGGGCAAAAACCCGTGGTCGCGGTCTATTCAACCTTCCTGCAGCGAGCCCTCGATCAGATCATCCACGATGTGGCCCTCCAGAAACTGCCGGTGGTTTTTGCCGTCGACAGAGGCGGTGTGGTGGGAGAGGACGGGCCTACCCATCACGGGGTTTTTGATTTGACCTATCTGCGGATGATACCGGGCATGGTGGTGATGGCTCCCCGAGATGAGGATCAGTTGCGCCACATGCTGGCCACCGGCCTGGCCAAAGATGACGGGCCGTCGGCCATCCGTTATCCCCGGGGTTCGGGTCTGGGTGTGTCCCTGGAAGGTGATCCCACCCCTCTGCCCGTCGGCAGATCCGAAACCCTGACCGACGGTTCCGACCTGTGCATCCTGGCCGTCGGCTCCATGGTCACTGCCAGTCTCGATGCTGCAACCCTCTTGGCCAAATCCGGTCTGTCCGTCGAAGTGGTGGACATGCGTTTCATCAAACCGCTCGATCTGGATCTGCTGGAATCCGTGTGGCACCGCCACCACCTGGTGGTGACGGT
>RCNG010001267.1_pt1 | contig 12492 bp, 12 predicted proteins | sample 2041371 | NCBI WGS metagenome assembly RCNG01 (sample SAMN09708227, study PRJNA481090) | Marine sediment metagenome, whole genome shotgun sequencing project. | biome: marine sediment; feature: ocean; material: sediment; isolation source: Sewage treatment plant 1 marine sediment (STP1) ... | reverse complement strand
CCGAACCACCTCGCCGGCGGTTGATCGCGATCGGGTTAAGGACCAGGGCGATCGCCCAGCCGAAAAACGGGGCCCACAACAATTCGCGCTTAACGACCCACGCATTGGTCGGGAACATCGGTACATGGCCGTAAGTCTCGAGAATGGTCGTGTGCTTGATCATGATGACGCTGGGGGAGTCGGGAATGTTTTCTGTGCCCTCGACGACAACCTTCATGCCGCAGATGACCTGGCCGGCCCACAAGGCAAAACGACAAAAAGTAACCAGAGAGAACCTTCGCCAGGCTGCTGGCGCCCAGAACAACAAAATCAAGACCACAGAGACCGTCACGCCCCCCGCATAGCCGACGATGAGGAACAAGAGCGAGCGTAACCACCGAATCATCCGTTTACTCCTTCACCAGGGCGGCCGCGACGGCGGCAAGGTCGTCGAAGACCATTACTGAGCCAAACGCTGAGCCGAGCTTCTGGCTCAAGGCCGCCTCGGTTTTCTTGCCGTTGCCGGTGCGAACGAGAATCGGGCGAGCGCCGGCATTCAGCGCGGCCTCAAGGTCACGAAGCGAGTCGCCGACGACCGGCACGCCACCGAGATCGATATTGTAGTGACGCCCAAGACGATGCAGCAGCCCCGCCTTCGGCTTGCGGCAGTCGCAACCGTCGTCGGGGGTGTGAGGACAGACGACGATTCGATCGACGCGCCCGCCGGCGTTCGCGACCAGGCGGCGGAATTTCCGGTGCATGGCAGCAAGGGCCCGGCGATCAAACAGACCGCGGCCAAGGCCGGATTGATTGCTTGCCACGGCAATGGTGAAGCCGGCGCGACTGAGGTTGGCGATTGCCTTAATGCTGCCGGGAAGGGGCACCCATTCTCCGGCGGACTTGACGAAATCCGTCGAGTCGCGATTGATGACCCCGTCACGATCGAGCACGATCAGACCCTTGTTCCCCAGGCGCCGAACCATTATCGACTTGACCACCGGCGGCTTACCCCGTTATCCCAACGATAGCCGCGAAATGTCGGCAACGTCGAGAAAAAGCGCACGAATTTCGCTCAAAAGGGCTAAACGGTTGTTTTTGACCGCCTCATCGTCGGCCATGACCATGACCTCGTCAAAAAAGTGATCGATCGGCTCCTTGAGATCCGCGAGCTCGTTGAGCGACTCGGCATAGCTACGCGTAGCCAGCATCGGCGCGACCTTCTCGCTCGCGCTGGTCAGGGCGCTGGCCAGCCGTCGCTCCGCGTCGTGCTCGAACAGCTTCTTTTTGACGCTCAAGCCCTCTGGATCGCCGGCTTTTCTTAAGATATTGGCGATGCGCTTGTTGGCTGCCGCGAGGCTTTCCGCCTGCTCGAGGCGCGCAAAGGTCTGCACCGCGGCCAGGCGGCGATCAAAATCGACGAGAGAGGCCGGTTGTCGCACCAGAACCGCCTCCAGCGTTTCCGTGGCGAGGGCCGAATCCCGATCCAGAAAATAGCGGCGCAGCCGTTCCGTGATGAACGCGTACAGCTCGTCGGCGAGTGCGGCACGCTCGTCTTCTTTCCCGGCAGGCTGCAGCGCCAGGGCCTCGCTAATCAACGCTTTCAGATCGAGGTCCAGGCGGCACTCGATTAATGTACGCACAATGCCAAGGGCGGCCCGGCGCAGTCCGAACGGATCCCGGTTGCCGCTGGGCTTTTTACCAAGCGCAAACACGCCGGCAAGAGTATCGATTTTGTCCGCGACGCTGAGAATTTGGCCGGCCTCCGTTTCCGGTAACGCATCCCCGGCGAAGCGCGGCTGATAGTGCTCACCGATGGCGCTCGCAACAGCCTCGGGCTCTCCGTCCGACAGCGCATAGTAGCGGCCCATCGTGCCTTGCAGTTCCGGAAACTCTCCGACCATGCCGGTGAGCAGGTCGCACTTCGCAAGTACCGCTGCGCGCTCTACGTTGCTGCCGTCAATATCGAGTGCCGTTGCCGCCCACTTTGCGAGCGCGCCGATGCGGCGACTTTTATCGTGCAGGCTCCCGAGACCGCGCTGAAAGACAACCTCGCGCAACGAATCCGCACGGCTTGCAAGCGTATTGCGCCGATCGTTGTCCCAGAAAAACGCAGCGTCTGCGAGACGCGGTCGAATAACGCGCTCGTTGCCATCGCGTACCTGGTCGGGGTCCTTGCTTTCAATGTTAGCCACAGTGACAAAGCGCGGCATCAAGCGACCGTCTTTATCAGCCACCGGAAAATAACGTTGATGGCCGGTCAGGGTTGCGGTGACGACTTCTCGCGGCAACGACAGGTACTGCTTATCGAAGCTGCCAAGTATCGGCACCGGCCACTCGACCAGCGCCGCGACCTCGTCATAAAGAGACTCGCCATCAACAACTTCGCCGCCCGCCTCGGCCGCAATCGCACGCACTCCGTCGCGAACCAGGCTTCGCCGGCGCTCAAAGTCAGCAATAACGTGGCCGTCATTCTCCAGAGCCCCGACATAGGCGTCGGCATTTTTGATGATAAGCGGGCCGGAGGAATGGAAGCGGTGTCCGCGGGTTTCGTTCCCAGCGCGAACGCTCATGATGGTCGCGTCGATGACTTCGTTACCATGCAGCATCACTACCCAGTGCACCGGCCGCACGAACTCGGCATCGCCTGCGCCCCAGCGCATGCGCCGCGGTATCGGCAGCCCGCCAAGCGCGCGCGCAACCGCCGCCGGCAGCAATGCCGCAGCTGCCTGGCCGTGCTCGACAGCAGAGAAAGCCAACCACTCGCCCTTGTCGGTTTTGTTGCGCCCAATCTCGGCAACGGCGACACCGCACTTCTTGGCGAACGCGAGCGCCGCGGCCGTTGGCTTGCCGTCCTTGTCAAAAGCGACTTTCACGGGCGGACCCTTGTGTTCAACCTCGCGGTCCTGCTGCTTCGCTTCCAGCGCATCAATGATGACCGCGAGCCTGCGCGGGCTGGCGTAAACTTGCGTGTCGCCGTGCTCCAGGTGCACGTCGTCGAGCGCCGCTGTCAGTCCGTCACCAAATGCCTGCATCAATGCGCGCAGCGCTTTCGGCGGTAACTCTTCGGTGCCGATCTCTACCAGTAGTTTAGCCGTGGTCATTTTGCGATCTGCTGTGGCGCGACGGAGTCGAGCATAGGGAAGCCAAGCGCTTCACGGCTTGCAAAGTAAGCCTCACAAATTGAGCGCGACATTGATCGTACGCGCAGGATGAAGCGCTGTCGCTCGGTGACGGAAATGGCCTGTCGCGCGTCGAGCAGATTGAACGTATGCGATGCTGTCAGCATCTGTTCGTAAGCGGGCAGCGCCAGGTTCTTTTCGATCAGACGTTCGCACTCGTGTTCGGCATGGTCGAATGTGCCGAACAGCGCGTCGATATCTGCTTCTTCAAAGTTGTACTTGGATTGCTCAACTTCGTTCTGGTGATAGACGTCGCCGTAGGTAATTCGACCGAGCGGTCCGTCGGTCCAGACCAGGTCAAAAATACTTTCGACATCTTGCAGATACATGGCAAGCCGTTCGATGCCGTAAGTGATCTCGCCGGTTACCGGCCGGCACTCCAGGCCACCAACCTGTTGGAAGTAAGTGAACTGCGTGACCTCCATGCCGTTTAACCAGACTTCCCAGCCGAGGCCCCAGGCGCCAAGCGTCGGCGACTCCCAGTTGTCCTCAACGAACCGAACATCATGCACCGACGTGTCGATGCCGATGGCCGCGAGTGAGCCCAGGTACATCTCCTGGAGGTCATCTGGCGAGGGCTTGATCACCACCTGGTACTGGTAGTAGTGCTGCAGCCGAAACGGGTTGTCGCCGTAGCGGCCGTCGGCCGGCCGGCGGCTCGGCTGCACGTAAGCGGCAGACCACGGCTCCGGGCCGACTGCACGCAAGAACGTCGCCGGATGGAAGGTGCCGGCCCCCATTTCCATATCGTACGGCTGCAAGATCACGCAGCCGCGCTCTGCCCAGTACTGCTGCAGCCGAAGGATCAGGTCTTGAAAGGTCGGCGCGCCGGGCGCCAGTTCGGTGCTCATTACAGGTGTCTAGATCGCCTAAAGCCGCGAAGTATAACGGCTTTTATGTGGCGGCGGGGCCCGGATGCGCGGCGCGCCCAGGCCCGATTTGCCCCGCGGGGGTGCGCGGCCGACCGCAATGCACTATAGTGGTGCGACGTGTCGGCCGCGCGCACCACAATGGTGCGCGCCGGCGGCCACAAGAAATAAAAACCCTATATTAAACAGGCAATTACGACAAGCACCATTTTGGCACACTTCGTGCAATTGCACTCTCTATCGGGCCGCATCGAGCGGCCGCTTTTTGTAATCACAACCTGGAGGAAAAACCCATGACCGCCGCAGAGGTAATCGCTCTCATTAAAGAGTCTGAGGTCAAGTTCATCGACTTTCGTTTCACGGATACGATTGGCAAAGAACAACATGTAACCGTACCCGCCCATACTGTCGACGACGACCTGTTTGAAGACGGCAAGATGTTCGATGGGTCATCCATTGCCGGCTGGAAGGGAATCAACGAGTCCGACATGATCCTGATGCCGGATCCGGACACAGCGGTGCTTGACGTCTTTCCGGACGAGCCAACACTGAACCTGCGTTGCACGGTCGTCGAGCCGTCAACGATGCAGGGCTATGACCGTTGCCCGCGCTCGCTTGCGTCTCGTGCCGAGGCGTACCTGAAGTCAACCGGCGTTGCCGATGCGGCCTATTTCGGCCCGGAGAATGAGTTCTTCGTGTTCGATCATGTTGCGTGGGATGACAACATGCAGGGGGCGTTCTACAAGGTCGACTCGGACGAGGGCGCCTGGAACACGGATCGCAGCATTGAAGACGGCAACTCGGGCCACCGCCCAACGGTCAAGGGCGGTTACTTTCCGGTACCTCCAGTCGACTCGCTGCACGACCTGCGTTCTGCCATGTGTCTTGCAACCGAAGAGATGGGCGTGGAGACCGAGGTGCACCATCACGAGGTAGCGACGGCCGGACAGTGCGAGATCGGTACGAAGTTCAACACGCTGGTGCAAAAAGCTGACGAAGTTCAGATCTTCAAGTACGTCGTGCACAACGTTGCACACGCTTACGGCAAGACGGCGACGTTCATGCCCAAGCCACTGGTTAACGACAATGGCAGCGGCATGCACGTGCACCAGTCGTTGTTCAAGAACGGAGAGAACCTGTTCTCGGGCGATGGCTACGGCGGTTTGTCGGAGACGGCGCTGTATTACATCGGCGGCATCATCAAACACGCCAAGGCCCTCAACGCCTTCACCAACCCGGCAACGAACAGTTACAAACGTCTCGTGCCGGGCTTCGAAGCGCCAACAATTCTCGCTTACTCGGCTCGTAACCGCTCGGCCTCGATTCGTATCCCCTATGTGGCGAACCCCAAGGGGCGTCGTGTAGAGGTTCGCTTCCCGGATTCAATGGCCAACCCTTACCTCGCGTTTGCCGCAATGATGATGGCGGGCCTCGACGGCGTTCTGAATAAGATCCATCCTGGTGATGCCATGGACAAGGATCTTTATGACCTGCCGCCTGAGGAAGAAAAGCAGCTGAAGCTCGTGGCGTTTTCGCTCGACGAAGCGCTTGAATCGCTCGACCAGGATCGCGAGTTCTTAAAAGCCGGCGACGTGTTCAGCGACGACCTCATCGACGCCTACATCGACCTCAAGATGGATAACGTTACGCGCCTGCGCATGACAACTCATCCGGTTGAGTTCGATATGTATTACAGCCTTTAAAAACGGCTGAAAACTGTGAACCGGGCGGCATTTAGCCGCCCGGTTACTGGCCCAACCAAGGTCTGCGCTGCTATGCTGACAGCATGCAATTACGAATCATCGTCATCCTTCTCGGGCTCCTTGCCTCAAGCTCTGTGCTGGCGCAGGCTTACACGTGGACGGATGAAGACGGCATTGTTCATTATTCCGATCGACCGCAACCCGGCGCGACGGAAGTGGACCTCAGCAAATTCCGCGCGCCGCAAGGCAACTCACTGGTTCGCAAGCGACTGCCGGAACGATCAAGCATCACTAACGATGCCGACACCAGCACGTCCAGATACGAGAGCCTCGCGGTTGCATCACCGTCCGCGGAACAAACGCTGTGGAACATAGAGGGCACACTGAGCGTGTCGCTGGCGCTGAGCCCGGCGTTGCGAGGCGGACATCGGGTGCAGGTGTACTTCGATGGGGCGCCGCAGGACGTCTCGGGCCTGAGTTTCCAGTTGCAGGAGGTTTACCGCGGCGCGCACAACCTGCAGGCGGAGGTCGTGGACCAGGCGGGCAAGGTGTTGATCCGCAGCCAGCCAAGCCGCTTTTACGTGCAGCAGACCAGCGTCCTGTAACGACAACAAACGCACCGCGCGCGGCCGCCCCCTACCACGGCTCGCGCAGCTCCGGTAACAACAGCGCGCTGGACCGCAACGCAGCCCACATTCTCGACAGCCTGACGTCGGGCATCGTGCTGCTTGACGAGCACTTGCTGATCGTTGCCATGAACCCGGCGGCCGAAAATATTCTCGGCGTCAGTCAGGAACGGGCACGCGGCCACTCGTTGTTAAGGCTGGTCGACGATGACCCGGAAATGCGCGACATACTCAGCCGCGTTGTCACGACTGGCGAGCATTATGCTAACGAATTGCACCTGGCGCCCAACGAGGCGCACGCGCACGAGCGCGTCGTTGACTGCCGCGTGTCACCGATATTCACAGATGATGCGTGCCTTCTGATTGAAATGACCGACGTCACCCGGCGGTCGCAGATTACTCGCGAAAATGCGTTACTCATACAACATGGGGCAGGTCGGCAGATGATTCGCCAGCTCGCCCATGAAATAAAAAATCCGCTTGGTGGTATTCGTGGCGCCGCGCAATTGCTTGAGCGCCAGCTCGACGATGAGTCGCTGCACGAGTACACGGACGTCGTCATCAGTGAGACAGATCGCCTTGCCAGCCTTGTGGACACATTGCTGGGCCCCGGCGGCCCGCCCAACAAACAGCCGGTCAACGTTCACGAGTTGCTGGAGTACGTCGTGCGGCTGATCGAATCTGAGGACGACCGCCAGCTGACGGTGCATCGCGATTACGACCCCGGCCTGCCGGACATCGATCTCGATCGCGACCAGATGATCCAGGCATTCCTAAATCTTTTAAGAAACGCCGCCGCCGCACTCGACGGCCAGGGCACCCTGACGTTACGTAGTCGCGCGGCCACCAACTTCACCATCGGCGACGTGCGTCATCGAGTGATCGCGTCGATTGAGATCGAGGACGACGGCCCCGGTATTCCGCCGGAGTTGCAGGACACGATTTTCTACCCGCTGGTTACGAGCCGGCCGGAAGGTACGGGCCTGGGGTTGCCGGCGGCGCAGGAGCTCCTCAGCCGTCACGGCGGGCTGATCGAGTTTGACAGCCGGCCCGGCCGCACTGTGTTTTATGTGCGCATCCCGCTTGAACAGGCAGGAACCAATGACTGATCAACCGCTGAATGTCTGGATTGTCGATGACGACCAGTCGGTGCGCTGGGTGCTCGATAAAGCCCTGAAGCAGGCCGACATGCAGACTCGCACGTTCGAGCGCGCCGAGCACTTGCTTGAAGCGATCGACGAAGGAGCACCAGACGTTCTGATCACGGACGTCCGGATGCCCGGCATGAGCGGTATTGCGCTGCTCGAACGATTGCGGAAAACCGAGCCAAATCTCCCCATCATTGTCATTACGGCGCACTCTGATCTTGAAAACGCAGTCGCGGCCTACAAGGGCGGCGCGTTCGAATACTTGCCAAAGCCTTTCGATATCGACGAGGCGGTCGAGCTTGTGCACAAAGCGGCGCGGGCGAACGGCAAGGGCGCCAGCGAAAACCTGGAGCCAGAAAGCGCGATCTCTTCGATGATCGGTCAGGCGCCGGCAATGCAGGAAGTATTTCGTTCGATCGGTCGCTTGGCCGGGTCGAGCATGACGGTGCTGATCACCGGTGAGTCCGGCACCGGTAAAGAACTGGTTGCACGCGCGCTGCACGACCACAGTCCGCGCGCGAAGAAGACGTTCGTCGCGTTAAACACATCAGCGATCGCCGCTGAGCTGCTCGAATCAGAATTATTCGGGCATGAAAAAGGCGCGTTCACCGGCGCGGATGCGCGACGTATTGGGCGCTTCGAGCAGGCCGATGGCGGCACGCTGTTCCTTGATGAAATTGGTGACATGTCACCGGCACTACAAACTCGATTGTTGCGCGTGCTGGCAGAAAGCGAGTTCTACCGCGTCGGTGGACAGACGCCGATCAAGGTCGATGTGCGGGTTATCGCGGCGACCAATCAGGATCTGGCGCGTGCCGTCAAAGAGTCACGCTTCAGAGAGGACCTTTATCACAGGCTGAATGTGATGCGCATCAACACGCCGCCATTGCGACAGCGACGTGACGACATTCCGATGTTGTTGAAACATTACCTTGCAGAAGCGGCTCGTGAGTTGGGCGCGCCGGCAAAGAGCATCGATACCGACGCGATAGACGCACTGCAAGCGTTTAGTTGGCCCGGTAACGTCCGCCAGCTCGTAAACGCAACGCGCCGATTGACCGTGACGGCACCCGGCGCGGTGATTTCTGCACAGGACATACCGAGCGACCTTGGCGGCAACGAGACGCCGAAGCGCGCGGCCCGTGAATGGACTCGCACGCTGGCCGCCTGGGCTGAGCAGCAATTGCAGAGCAGCGATGTACCCCTGCTTGATTCTGCCTTGCCGGAGTTTGAAAAAACGCTGATCGAAACGGCGATGTCGCAAACCAACGGCCATCGCCAGGAAGCCGCCAGGCTGCTTGGCTGGGGCAGAAATACGTTGGCGCGCAAGATGAAGGCGCTGCATCTAGACTAGCGATCATGCAGCCCAAGACCGAATTACCGACCGGCCGGTTTCGCCTTTATGGAGCATCCGCGCTCGCGGCACTCAACGAGAGCACCTAACAAATCAATGAGTTACCCTTCGCGCTCGGCGGTGCCGAGAAAATAGGGCTACACTGACTCGCGCCGCTGTTGGGGTTTCGAGATCGGCACATCATGCGTCCGACAAGAAAACAGCGGCTACAAGGGGAAACAAAAAAATGATTCGACAATACTTCGAAGTACGCAACTTCAGGATTGTGACGATGCTTTTCGCAGTTGCCTTGTTACCGATCGGCGCTTGCGCGGGCGATGAAAAAGGCCCGGCGGCCGAAGCGCCAGCCGCAAGCGGTGAGATGGATAAAAAAGCCGACGCTCTGAGAGCGGCCTGGCCCGGCATGATGGAAGGTGCCACCGTGGTCGACTGGGAAGGCAACGTGCTGCAAGAAGGCACCAACGGATACACATGCCTGCCAACACCGCCGATGCTCACCGGCAACGCGCCCATGTGCATGGATGATGAGTGGATGAAGTGGGCGAACGCGTGGCAGAACAAGGGTGAATATTCACCCGAGTCGCTGGGCATCTCGTACATGCTTGCCGGCGATGAGGGCGCCAGCAATATTGACCCTTATGCCGAAGGTCCAACGGACGACAACGAGTGGATTAAGGAAGGGGCGCACCTGATGATCCTGGCGCCTGCGGCCATGCTCGAAGCGTATCCTACCGACCCCGATAATGGCGGCGCGTACGTCATGTGGAAGGGCACCCCCTATCAGCACCTGATGGTTCCGGTTGGCCCGCGTCCCGAAGACTAAACGCCGACTCGCGTTTGGCATTACTGGTGTGAAATCTCGGCATGCAATTGCCCGAGGGCTATGGTGAGAAACGTTGAATAATGTTGCCTGGCAACAGGTGAATGCCCGTGCCAAATGACCAGGACTTTATCGACTTCATTGTCGACCAGGTGCAGAACGGTTGTGACGTTACGTACCGCCATATGTTTGGCGGGACGACGTTGTATGTGAAGGGCAAGGTAGTCGGGCTGATTTGCGACAATCAGCTGTTCGTCAAACCGACCGAGGCGGGACGTGCTTACATAGGGACGGTCGTTGAAGCACCGCCGTATGAAGGGGCCAAGAACTCGTTCCTCATCGAGGACGGGATCGAAGGCCGAGAGTGGCTGACTGAGCTGCTGGTGATTACAGAAAACGAACTTCCGGCGCCAAGACCGAAGAAGAAACGTAAAAAATAATGGGTCGTGCCGAACGGCGGCTTTACACTGCGGACTCAAAGCAGATGTTCGAGGTAACGCGTCTTAATGCGGTGTGGTTCGCGGAAGAATTTAATGAACACTGCCCGAAATCTCCTATGGAAATTCCGGTGACCGAGGTTGAATTGAGGGAACTCCTTGTCTTGCCAGATGGGGGAAACTTTGCCGACGAAGTTGCGCATAATCCAATCACGCCGGACATGAATCTTCGAGACCATATGAAAGACAAAGAGTATCAAGCGTTCATGGGCGCCCCCTAGCAAATTGCTACACGCCCAAGAGCTGATATTGGGCTAATATTGTCCCGAAGGGCCGCTTAGACAGGAGGATTGCCATGCGATTTATTTTTTCTACTATTTTGTTGTGTGTTTCGGGCGTCGCTTTCGCTGACGCAGAAATGACGTTTAACGACGGGGCCGTGGGACTGATCAGCGATGGAAAAGTACTGTTTGGCGATACTGATTCGTCAGTTCTTTTTGAAGACGGCAACGAATATTTCATCGTCATAAATCCGAAAAAACAAACCTATATGCGCGTCGACAAGGGCTTTGCCGATCAAATGAAATCACAGGTCAATGCAGAAATGGAACGAATGTTAGCCAACATGCCGGAAAGGCAGCGTGAAACGGCTAAGCAACAGATGAAGGCCATGATGCCCCAGAGGCAGGAAGAACGGACAACAAGCGCGCGGCGAACCGGTGAAAGCGACGAAGTGGCGAACTTTGACTGCGAAATAGCGGAAATGGTCTACGATGATGGAACGGTCGAGTCCGTCGTTTGCGTTGCAGCTCACGATGAACTGGGCCTATCGAGCGCAGATTATCGGACATTGAGCGGCGCCATGATGGCCATGCAGGAGATGGCGGCAATGGGCGGTGGCGGTTCCGCGGAAAACGATTTCGACAAACTGGGTGGGATTCCAATTCGCAGTAGCGGCAAGCACCATAATTCCGAACTCGTAAGCCTGGACGTTTCGAGCGTCGACAAAGAGCGAATGAAGATCCCCGAAAACTTCACTGAAGTTTCTGTGCAGGACATGATGCGTCGTTGAGATCGGCGGGCGGTGATGGTCCGGCGTCCTGGAACGCGGCATCGAGCGAGCGCCTGAACTGACCCTTATTCGAATGGGTTTTGTATACAGCCGAATCGTTTCCTGAGACGATGGCCTGCATGCCCGTCCCGACTCGCTCACAGCTTTCCGACTTCCGTGGTGCCGCTCGCATGGTCGTTGACGCGGCAGAGGCGACGACCGAGGTGGTTGAGAAAATGCACCGCACCATACAGGTAAGGCCAGGGCCCCTGGGTGTTTCGGTAACGGATCGAACGCGGGGCATAACCGGCCTGGTGTATCGCAGTGTTCGAACGGGAATTCGCCTTGTTGGCCAGGCCATCGACGCCAGTCTCGCGCCCGCGATGGTGTTGCTGCCTGAGGGTGAGTCCTCGCGCGTCCGAGACGCATGTCGGTCTGCTGCGAACGGCGTGTACGGTGACTACCTTTCACGAACCGGAAATCCGCTCGCTATCGACATGAGCCTGCATCATTGTGATCAACAGGTTGATCTCAATGATCCGACGAGCGTGCTCGAGCAACACAGTGATGCGGCGCCGGTGAGTAAGCTCCTCGTGCTGGTGCATGGGTCTTGCATGAACGATCGACAATGGAACCGCGACGGACATGACCACGGAGCAGCGCTTGCCGACGATCTCGGATATCTGCCGCTGTATCTGCGCTATAACAGCGGGCTGCCTATCGCGAGCAACGGGCGCTCGTTCGCGGAGCTGCTTGAGGCGCTGATCGGGAAACAGAAACTGCCGGTCGAGGAGCTTGCGATTATGGGGCACAGCATGGGAGGGCTCGTCGCTCGCAGCGCCTGTCACCATGGCCGCGCGGCCGGGCACACATGGCCAAAGCATCTTCGTAAGCTCGTATTTCTCGGCACACCGCATCACGGAGCGCCGCTGGAGCAAGGCGGCCATGGTCTTGATGTTCTGATGGATCTGAGCCCCTACTCGACGCCGCTGACACGTTTAAGCAGGGCGCGTAGCGCGGGCGTCAATGACTTACGCCGCGGGACAGTCTCGGCCGATGAACATTCTGTGCCGCTCCCCTCCGGCGTGAAGTGCTATGCGGCAGCCGCGGTTCGTGCGGCAAGGCGTGGCCTGCTAAGTGACAGATTGGTCGGAGACGGACTGGTACCACTCGACAGCGCGCTGGGACGACATCGCGATGTCACGCGATCGCTGGAGATTCCAAAGAGTCGCCAATGGGTCGGGTACGGACTGGGGCACCTCGATCTTCTGTGTCACCCCGACGTGTACGCGCAGGTTCGCCGTTGGCTGTAACAACCGGTCGACC
>RCNG010001266.1_pt1 | contig 12493 bp, 17 predicted proteins | sample 2041371 | NCBI WGS metagenome assembly RCNG01 (sample SAMN09708227, study PRJNA481090) | Marine sediment metagenome, whole genome shotgun sequencing project. | biome: marine sediment; feature: ocean; material: sediment; isolation source: Sewage treatment plant 1 marine sediment (STP1) ... | reverse complement strand
AGGTCCTTCCACTCCCCAGCGTAGTTCTCCATCACTTCATCGAGCTGGTCGAGATACTGGAGACCCCCGAGGTTGTCCACCGCTGCAACGACGACCTCCCCGTGCTCGTCGAGGAGCTCTACGAGTTTGGAGAGATCCTCCACGCTCTCGTACTCTCCGAGACCAAGACCACTGGGGAAGCCTTCGTAGTCGTGGTAGGCCCACTCTTCCTCATGAGGCACTGAGGACTTCTTGAGAACCTTGTTGATAGCCTCTTGAAAAGCCTCCGGGTCCTCGTCAACCTCTACCCAACCGCCACCCTTCTTCCCCTCGTTGTAGGCCCCGAGGGGTTGCACGTAGACTCTAGGCATCCTCTTCCTCCTCCTCGTCCTCGTCCGTCAAGCTCGCCGTCACGACCTCCGGCTCCTCGGGCTCCTCAGCCGGGGGCTCCACCGCTGCTGGAGCTGCGCCGCGCCACGAGGCGATGGCTGCAGCGATCATCGAGCCCACGTCGGTCACGGCGTGGCCACCGACGGCGATGCCTGCCAGGCCGAGAACAAAGATCATCACCTCTTGCGAAGTGAAGACCACCGTGTTGGTGAGGGCGAGCGTCAGGAACACGCCTGCCGACACAACCTCCATCCAGAACTTCCGGGACACGTAGAAAGGAACGTCTTCTTTTTTCATGGTCTCTCCCTCATGACTAAGGTCTTCATCGTGACCCAGCCATGGACTGGGCAGGCATACCCAAACTCCCCCGACGCACAACACTTCCGCAGGACTGCTGCTCTCCTGCAGTGGGCACAGACCAGAACTTTTTGAGGGGGCCTAGTCGCCGTTCGTCGGTATCGCATGTTCACCTACCGTGCGGATGATCGCGCTCTTGTGCCGGGGAGGCAAGTCCTCCCACCACTGGTCGGCACTCTGCTTCTCGCTCACCACCTGCAGCTCCTTGACGGCCTGGACGATGGATTCCACGTCTTCGTCCCTCCCGGAGTTGACGTTCTGGATGGACTTCTCGAGCTTCGAAATGTTGACGCCGTTCGTCTGGACCATGACTCTCGTCTCGGCGTCGCGCTCCGTCTGCTCGTTGCAGGTGGCGAGCACCGTCGTGACCGTGCCCAGCAGGAAGAGGATGACCGCTACCCAGGCCCCCCTCCCCCAGTCCATCCGCTTCTCCACCCCGTCCGTACGCACGTCCTGAGCATCGAGGCGCCCCTCGTGCATCTTGAGGTCCCCCTCCTTCACACATCGGTGCTCCTGCGCTGCGAGGGCCTTCACGGCATCGGAGAGTCCGTCGACCTTCTCCCCGAGGTGCTGCACGTCCTTCTGAAGCCCAGTCGTCACTACGGCTTCTGCTCTCGCCTGCTTGAGCTTGTCCCCGACAGGAGTGCTCCTCAGATGGTCTCTGTTTCCCCCGCTGTCCGGAGGACTCATGGCATGAAGTCCTCCAGTGCCTTGCGGGTCTTCTCGCGCTCGAGCTCTTGGATCTGCTCAGCCTTGAGTTGCTGTCCGGGCTTGAGTGCGTCCTGGACCTTCTGGAGCTTCGAGGGGTCACCAGCGATGTACGCCTGGACGGCTTCGACCCCGAGGTCTATCAGTGCCTTGGTCAGCTCTGCCATGATCAGTGCGATGGCCATGGTCTACTCCTCTCCGATGCTAGCGAACCAGGGGCCCGCGAGCTCACAGATCTCGGACGCAAAACCAGACGCAGCTCCAAGAACCGGGGGCACATCCACCCCGATGCCCCCCAGCATGGTGAGAATGCCCTGGACGCCTCCCTCGATGGATACGCAGAATGGGCCCCAGGAGGACGGCAGAGAGCCAACCTCCACCCAGGCCGTCACTGCTGCTTGAGCCACGTAGAGGCTGTCCTGGACGCCTCTGAGCGCCAGGATTCCCTCGTTCCAGACCGACAGCCGCGACTCGTAGTTGGCCATCCAGGCTGCGACATCCCCGACGGGGTGGCAGCGTGGGTCAGCGGTGTCGGCCTCGGCGCAGTTCCGGCGCTCCTCGAGCATGGCCTGCCGCGCCGCTTCTGCGGCCGTGGGCATCTGCTCGGCGACGATACCGCTGGCTGCCTGGACGCCGTGGGCGAGGCTCGTGAGTGAGCTCTGGACGGCTACCTGCGCTTGCCTTTCAGCGCAGCCCACACAAAGGATGGTGAGAACGAGGAAAAAGGGCATAACCCGACGCATAGAACCTCCTCCATGCCGGGCCAGCGAGCCGACTATACCACTTTGTCTATTATACCGAAATGCCCCGACAACCACCGGGCCACGTAGTCGAGGGGGCTCTTGGCGTAGGAAATGTTGGGGTTGTTCGTCGGGCCGGAGGGCTCGTAATGGCTGCCGATCACCTTCGAGGTGAATGACTCCAGAGGGATGCCGTGCTGCAGTCCCACAGAGACGGCCATGCACCAGGCGTCCACGAGGCAAGACACCCTCGAGCCGGCCTGGTTGATCCTCGCGAAGACCTCGGCCGGGCTCCCGTCGGGGTAGCTGTTGGCCGTGATGTAAATGTCCGTCCTCACGAGCTCGTTCTTGCCTGGCTCCCGCTCCTTGGTCGACGTGATCTTTGCGTGGTGGTTGACTCCCTCCCGTTCGTCAGTGAGCCGGTGCCTGGGGGGCTCCGTCGGTGGCTGCAGGAACAGGCTAGTCATTAGCGTCCTCCCAGGTCGGCGACAGAGGCGGGGGAGGGATGGACAGCCCGTGCCCGCTCCATCGCCGTCCTGGAAGAACTAACAGGAGGCCATATCCTATCACACTCTGCTTGCCCGACCATCCGACAAAGAATCTCCCGTCCCCGCTTCGACGGCCGGAGGTCGTGTCCCTCTCCAGGACGAGGGCAGCGGCGCATGCCGTAGGCCGAGACGTACTGCCAGGGGTCGTCCGTCTCGCAGATGTCCCGGACGTGCGCGAGGTAGCACATGGCCGTGTCCGCGTTCGCTCGAGCGTTGCCCATCGAGCGCCCTTGGCCACACTTCCTCATTGGGTACGACCTCGGCATCACCTGGAAGAACCCCCGCTCCCCAAGACTCCCCGTCACCTGCAGTCGCCCCACCCTCGGAGAGAGGCTCGACTCCTTGTACGCCATCGCGAGAGCTATCCACGGGCTCTGACTGTGCTCCTCTGCGGCGTCGTGGATGATCCTCGCCAGCCTGAGGGCGTTCCTCGGCCGGGTCTCGTAGTAGGGCTGCTCCTGGATGACGGCCTCGACCATCTTGCTCTCGAGCTCCACGACGGGGTCCACCCTTGGTGGGGTGTTACGCTTCGCCGACTCCTCCGCTCGCGCCCGCTCGATGGCCTCCTCCATGCTCCAGGTCTCGCTGACTTCCACCACATCCTGCTCGAGCTCGTGCCCCTCTTCAGCCTCACCGTGCCGAGGCAATACTGCTGCAGCTATCAGTGCAGCCAAACTCAGGGCTGCAAACGCCAGTGCTGCTCTCGTTGCTCCGCTCATACCGCAACCTCCTATGGCCGGCGAGAATACCGTCCACTGGATCCGGTGTCGAACAAAGGACACCGGCTACACGTCCATGAGGGCCACTTGTTCCCCCTCCTCGATGCCATGCTGGACAAGCACGCGCCGTAGTACTCGCAGCTCTCGCGACGGTGGCTGTCCACCTCCTCCATGCAGAGCTCCCGCTTGATCCGGGTAGGGTTAGGGATCAGGCCCACCCAGCTCGTCTCCCGAGAGACAGCCACTGCATTGCCGTCTGCTGTCCTATCGGATGAAAAAGCGACACCTCGCGCCGATATAGCTTGCCCTCCCGGCTGTTGTCGAGGGCCTTGCCCTGGTCGCGGTAGTGCTTCTCGCACCGGGGGCAGAGCGTGATCAGGATGTACCCCGTGTCCGTCATGGTGGCACCCTGCACTCGCTGCCGAGCGTTCATCTGCGCGAGCTCCGGCCAGTTGACGACGGCCTCCGCTTCGTAGCCGCAGTGCTCGCAGATCAGGGGGATGTGGATGCCCCCTCGCTTGACCTTCGGTTGGTCGGGTTGGCTGTCGTCACCAAGGTCGCTCCACTTACGCATTTGGTCTTCTCCCTCGTAGGCTTGCCTACGCTATCACTTCGTCTCAAACCGGACGAGCTCTTCCTCGTAGATGTCCGACACCCTCTGCAGTAGCTGGAGTGCGTACTGGGCCGCATGCCCAGTACCCCCGGCTGTCAAAGCCTGCTGCCGCGCCTCCTTGATTGCCTTCTCGCACTCCTCGAGCAAGACCTCGAAGGGCCCGTTGTAAATCTCCCCCGGGACGGACATCAAAGCACCTCGAGGTGGTCGGCTCGGTAGTAGCGATAGCGGGGACCGTCGGGGATTTCTCTTCCTGGGCCGCATTGCATGTCCATCCCTCCTCACTACGGGTTCAAGCTGACGCTCCTCAACGCTCGAGCCGCGTGGTAGATGCTCTCCCCTGCGCCGCTCGTCTTCCGAGAGAGCCACGACCTCACCCCGAGAGCGTCGTCGAGCTGGTCGAGCATGCCCATCGTCGGCCTGCCCTCCCGCTCCATGTACTGTCTGATCTTGGGAGAGCACTCCTGACAGAAGCCCCATCCCTCCGGAGCTCCCTTCGGCTGTTCGATCAGAATGTCCTCCCACCGGGGATCGATGTCCACGAGCCGGGTGTCCCCGCAGCCGAAGCACCTCTCTCGGAGCGTGATACGCTTCACTCTCCCTCTCCCTCCTCCTCCTGGCTCTGGGCTATTGCCATCATGTGCGTAGACAGAGCTCGCAGGCTGGACCGGAATCGGTTCCAGTCCTTCCACGCGATCTTGGCTGCCTTGGTGAGCTGCCGGTCCTGCAAAGCCTTCGCTTCCCCGCACGACATGAAGGTGACAGCTTCCACTGTCTCCAGCAGGTGCCCGGCATCTGCGTCTCCCCCCATGAGCAGGAGAGCTACCGGGTTCTCACCCAGCTTCTTGAGCGCCTTGTCGAGCTTCGCTGCTGCTCTCTCATCAGCCTTCATCGTCTTCTCCTTCGTCCTCGTCCTCGTCCTCGTCCACGTCCTCGCCCTTCTCGGAGGAGGCGTCCTCGAACAGCACGAGCGCCCCATCCTCGTCGAGGCCGACCCACTCCCCGCACCACTCCTTGGTCTTCGTCGCCGGCCAGCCGTCTTGCCAGCCGTCGGACACCGCACGCCTGGTGGGGGCGTTCTTCCTACACTGGGGCTTCTTCGCCTCGTCGCAGTAGTAGATGCAGTTGTCGCATGCAATCGCGGTGGTGCCCTCTTCCTTCTTATCTGTCATGACCTCTCCCTCAGCAAAGGTGGGGCACCGGCAGGGGGTTTGCCGGGCGTGGCGCGCACCCCCTACCGGCTTCCCATAATTATCGGCCTGCTACAGCCGTTGTCACCCGGACAAACTCCACCCCGGCCGGCGCTGGCTTCCCCTCTCGCGCCGCGATCTTGAGCGCCGACCAGTCGATGCACAAGAACTCTCTAGGTATGGCGTTCTCGTCGATGATCTTGATCTCCACCTCGTTCCTGTAGGCCACTCCCTTGGGAGGAGCCTGTGCAGGTGCGACTTGCGCCATCGCCTCGACGTGCCCCTTAGCCACCTCCGCGAGCGCAGCCCTGTTCGCCTCCTCCTTCCTCGCGGCTGCCTCTGTCAGCAGGCGCTTCGTCAAGGTCTTGGCTTCGTTCCAGGCGTTGATCGCCGGCCGGAAGAGGTTGTTGATTTCTCGCTGCGCTGCCAGCGCCGGCTTGGAAGCCTCCTTGCGCTGGTCGTCGAGGTCCTTGTGCTGCTTGTGCGCCTCCTGGAGAAGTGCAGCTCCCTGCGCCTCCTCCTCGGGCGTCTCGATCTTCCAGGTCCTCAAGACCCCGAGGAGCTCGGTGGCTTGGCCCGTGGAGACCTCCACCTCCCCTCGCGTGGTCGGAAGAATAACGTAGGTGACCATCCTGCCCGCTTCTTCTGTCATGCCCCGTCTCCTGTTCTCCACTGCACGATGCCAACAGCGTCGAGCACGTTGTGCTGCAGCTTCTCCGGGGTGAGCTCAAGGTCCTGCTCCAACACGGCCCGCTCCTGGGGGGTCAAAGCTGCCTTGATGCGCCCGTGTGATATTTCTTTCGGCGTCTGCCCCTTCCACGTCGCGGGGTAGACGAACTCCAGCGGCCCCACCGAGGCGCAGGCCCCGGCGACGGCCGCGAGGTCGAGCAAGTCGTTGACGCGGATGCGCCGCTCGTATGGATAGATCCTCGGCATCTCCACGATGACGAGGTCCGCGCCCGTCGGGAGCTGCGAGATGAGGTCCTGGATGCAGAAGCCTAGCTTCTTGCCCTCTGTCCGGGCGAGCCCCACCCGTTGGATGGTCTGGTCCCACAGAGCCCAGCCCATGCAGTGCTTCCCGGGGTCGACGCCGAGGGCTATCACCTCTACACCCCCCGCTCCCAGGGCACGAGCACGCCGTCCCTGTAGACGGCCTCAGCGTCCTTCGACCAGCGGCGCATGAGAGCTGGCGTCGCCTTGATAGGCACGTCAGGCACCCACCTCTGCGCCGCGCTGCACATGATCTCCTGGACCACCTTCGCTGCTCGAGGTCCATCCTCTTCCGGGCCCTCGAGCAGAAACTCGTCGTGGACAAAGTTCCACACCTTCCAGCTCTGGAGACTTCCGAGCTCCACCTCTTGGATGAGCTGAAAAGCCGCGTCCTTCGCTGCGTCCGCTGCGAGCCCTTGGAACTCTGTGTTGCAGGTGGTGGTGTACGTGATGTTCGCCCGACGCCGGCCGGAGACGAGCTGATTGATGTCGGTCACCTGGACGACTTTGTCTTTCCTTCGACCTTGCCTCCAGGGGAGGTTGTTGACCCAGGCGAAGTACCCCTCCATCTCCGGCCACTCGTCGTGCCATCCGGCGTGGAGAACCTCGGACTCTTCCTCGGTGATCTGCAGGCCGAAGCCCCGGGCATAGTCCCTGAACGTCCCAGAGGACATGCCCCCCGGGTAACCGAAATCAGCAATCTTCGATCCCTGGCGAGTCTTCTTCACCTCTTTCCGTCGAGGGTGGTTGGGGGTCTCGTAGATCGCCAGGGCATCCTCATAGGAGAGCCCCAGCATCTTTGCAGCGAATGCGAGGTGGGGGTCGCGCCCCTCCCGGATGACCTCGGCGAGCCGGCTGTAGCCGACGAGCCAGAGGCAGCACTGCGCCAAGGTGCAGAGCTCGAAGGAATCGTAGTCGCAGGCGATGAACACGTTGCCAGCCTCCGGTACGAAGCACTCGCGCTCCCCGTAGACCCTCCGCATGTTCTGGAGCTGGTAGCCGTTCGTTGGTCCGCCGGCCCTGCCCTTCGAGCACGAGGTGCGCCCGGTCTCCATGAGGCTGTCGAAGTAGGGGTTCAATGGGCCGTCGATACCAGCCTTGAGAGCTTGGATGCGCGTCAGCAGGTTCTGCCTCGAGCCGTAGCGTTGGTAGGCCAGGAGCAGCGGGTCGCCTGACTTCTCACACGCCTCCTCGTCGAGGCAGATAAAGCCCTTTTCTGTGAGTGAAGGCTCCGCGTCGAGCGTGGCCATTACCTTGACCATGCGCTCCCTGGCTGCCTTCGCTGACCGCTTGCCAGAGCTGACCTCGAGCATGCTGCTCTGGTACAGGATTCTCTTGTCGATATTGAACTGGTCGCGCTCCCTCGTCTCGAACTCGTTGATCGCCTCCTCGTCCGTCTGGACGCCGTAGGAGCCGATCAGGTGCATGGCGAAGCCTGCACGGGACTGCCGGTGCTCGTCCGGGGAGATGGGCCCCACCTTGCCGTCACCCTGCGCTAGGTAGACATGCCTCGTGGCTTCGATGTCCCCCACGGCGTAGTGCTTCGCTGCCTCAGGCCACTGGATGTAGGGGATGGTGGCGAGCTCCATGTAGCGCAGGCGCCAGGGGTCCTTCGCGTCCTTCCCTCCGGGGTACTTGTACCGCTTGGCGAGCGTCTGCAGGCTCCAGCCGTTGCCCCGGAGGAACCACATGTTCCCGTTGGCAATGGCCTTGAGCTTCTCGCGAAGCATCGTGTCCGAGACACGGTCCTCGCGATAGGCCGCGAAGACGGCCGGCATGAGGTCCGGAAACTCTCGGCCGATCACGAGCATGTCGTAGGCAATGTTCTGCCCGACGATGAGAGGCTGCCGCAGCAGCTCCTCGAGGAGGTCGTGGACGGGGTCAACGTGCCTGACCGCGACTGCCACAGGGCCGTCGTCTATGGCGAACTGAACGCACGCCAGAGGAGGGGCCAGCACGCCAGGCTTGATCAGCCCTGTTTCGCAGTCTATAGTCAGCATTCTCAACTCTCTTGTGCCTCCCCCACACTCATAAAACCTGTACCGAGCGTGGGAGAGGCCTGTCCTACGTCACTACGCCTGCTTCGGCCTCACACCCCAGTCCGCGTGCTCTGGGTTCCACTCGAAGGCCGGGTTGTTGGGGTGCTGCTGTCCCGGTCCCTGGCCGGCAACCCACGCCGCTTGCGTGAGAGGCGCAGGAGCTGCCGCAGCCGGAGCCGCCGGAGGCGCAGGAGCTGCCGCAGCCGGAGCCGCCGGGGGAGCCGCTGCCATGGGTGGCGCTGCAGCGGGAGCCGAAGCTGCCGCTCCTGCTGCCACCTGCTCCGCAGTGAGCTCAGGGATGGTGCCCGTGTAGTTCTCCCAGATGTGGACGACGAAGTCGAACCCTCCTCCGGTCTGAATGGGCTCCGTCGTGAGCTTGATCACGGATCCCTTGAGGGGCTGCTCATCCGACTGGATGCGCTCGTACTCCGTCTCAGCCAGCTCCATCGTCTCGGCATCCTCACCGCGCACCGCAGCGACGAAGACCTTGATGTTTGCCGGGTCGGTCTGCGGCCGTCGCTCTGGCTGCTGCACCCAGCTCCGCTTGGCCCCCGGAGGATGGTTGACGCTCCCCTGGAGGATCGTGAACTCCGTAACCCAGAGCAGCCCGAATTGCCTGTTCGACTGCTGCGTCCTGATCTCGTCCACGCGGATGATGAATTCTCCGGCTTCCTTGATCTTGATGCCTCGGCTCTGCGGAGTTGCTCCTGCGATCTGTCCAAATACGCTCATGGCTTTTCTCTTGCTCCTAATCGGGTTTTGCTACGGTGATTGTGGCGCCCGTGAGCTTCTGAGGGCTCCCGGTCACCCCTTCCTGGAACTTCGCATCGGACACCGCTTGCCACACCGCTCGGTGTGACTCGAGGCACCCCGTGTAGACCCCCACCGTGACCTCGTCTGCCTTCTGCCCGTCTCGATGAGTGCGGCCCAGCATCTGCTCCCAGGCTGCCCCAGTCGTCGGAGGTGTGAGGACGAGGTTGTGGTGGTAGTGCTGAAGGTTGCGACCTTCTTTGTTCGCTGCAATGGAAGCTCCCACACTCCCAAAGGCTTTCTCGATTGGCTCCCCGTTGCGAAGGCCCAGGTTGCCGTAGTAGGGGAGCCCCATCCCCTCGAGCTGCTGCCCGACAGTTCTGTGTTCCACCCAGACGATGCCCCACTGGTTGAGGGACCAGCCCACCGCTCGCTCGATGACGGAGTGGTCCAACCAGACAGGCACGAGGTCGTACTCATAGGTGTCCTTCACAACCTCCCAGGCGGCGTACTCCGGGGTGTCCTTGAACATCCGGGCGACCTGCGACGGACTGTCCAGCGACGAGCTGCGACCGAGCTTCTCCCGGACGAAGGAGGACCACGCCTTCCGGGCCATGAGCCAGGGCTTTGGGGGCTCCGGCTCCCAGCGGTAGTAGAACCCCAGTGCGAGCTCCCTTGCGTACCTCCAGACCGCGACGGGAGAGTCCAGATACATTCCGTCGGGAGTCACCCAGAGTTTGTACAGGCCGTCGAAGGCCCTCAAGACATCCTCGTTCATGACGTGCTCTTCGAGCCAGGGCTCGATCACCAGGGAGGCGTCAACCTCCGTCCCCCTAGTGGCGACGACCCCGGGGGTCATGACGAGCCGGTCCTGGAAGACCTTCCGGGCAGCTCCGCGCTCGTTGCCACACTCCACCACGAGCTTGCTCCAGTCCTCATCCTCGTAGCAGAGGTTCTTGAGCGCGCCCGCGTGGTACCACTCCGGGTAGACGGAGTCCTCGTCGATGGCGCGGCTCCACTGGTCGAGGTCTCGCCATTGCAGCGGGACCGGAGCTCCCTCTCCGAGGCACCACTCCGCGATGTGAGCGAAGTCGAAGAGGCTCCGCTTCGTCATGGTGCCCGACAGTGCGACGAACTTCGTCTCCGGGTGAGCGTCCATGTACCGGCCGACGCGCTTGGTCACGGCCGCTTTGCAGTTTTTCAGATAATGCGCTTCGTCGGCCATGATCAGGTCCGGCTGCAGCTCCTCAAGGAGGTCGGCGCTCTGCGTCCGTCCAAGCATCTCGTAGCCGACGATCTGGATGGGCACCTCTCCTGGCTTCCAGTCCAGCGCGAGCTCGTCGAAGTCCCGGTACGTCTTGTCCCGCAGCTTCGCCGGCACAAGCAGAATCGGACGCTGAGCCTCCACCATCTTGGGAGCCAGGAAGGTGATGAGCGTCTTCCCTGCGCCCACGCGGATGATGGCGAGGAGCCCACCCATGACGTAGAGCTCGGCCAGGGCCTGGGCCTGGATGCCCCGGAAGGACATCGTCCCTCGAGGGGTCATGAGAACCTCGGTGAGGTCCTCGTAGCCCACAGGGGGACGACGACGCCGGGGGAGAGCCATGACTCGCACCAGCTCGGCGCTCACCTTGACCTCCCCGACGTAGGTCGGGCGAAAGAAGGCCATCAGAACTTCTTGACGATCCTCTTCGACCGCGCCTCAATAGTCCCCAGCACGTCTCGGTGCTCCGAGTAGCTCGTGCTCGCGATGATGGTCATGCCCTCCCACAGGTAGATGTTCTCGACCACGAGCTCCGAGAGCTTCCCCCCGGCCTTGCCGAAGCCGTAGTCCGGGTGGAGGCGGTAATCCCCGGCCGGGTTGATCTGGTCGAGCAGCGGCTGGAGCAGGTCCGAGAGGGAGACCGCATCACCAGACGGGAACGGGGTGCAGCCTATGTAGAGGGTCTCGATCACCTTCTCGATTGGGACAGCCATGGGCACCACGGGTGGAGCTGCAGGCGCCGGGGGCGCCATGGGCACCGTCACGGCCGGGGGCGCCGGGGGTGCATCGGGAGCTGCGGGAGGCGTCACGGGGGGAGGCGCCTGCACCGTGGGCTCGACACCTGGAGGGGGTGGGGCCGCAGGTAGTCCCTGCTGGTAGACCTGCACCAGGGTGGCCCTGAGTCGCTTCTCCTTCCACCGACAGGAGGTGCTCACGCCTTCGACCTTGAGCTCGAGGAGCTTCGCCTTGATCTGGTCCCGACTCCAGGTGTCCAGCTCAGCCGGATCGAACGTCGCTGCGGGTGCGGGCGCGGGTGCAGGAGGTGCTGGCACTGTCGCCGTCGAGGGCGCTGCCGGAGGTGCTGCGGCTGCAGGTGCGGCCGGTGGAGCTGCGGGAGCTGCGGGCGCTGCGGGCGCTGCGGGCGCTGCGGGCGCTGCGGGTGGAGCTGCGGCTGCGGGCGCGGCCGGTGGAGCTGCCTGGGGCGCTGCGGGTGCTGCAGGCGCTGCGGGTGGAGCTGCAGGCGCTGCGGGTGCTGCGGGAGCGGCTGCTGCGGCTTCTGCGGCTTCTGCCTTCTGCTTCGTAACGAAATCCATCAAATTGAACTGTCCCATGACTGCTCTCAACCTTTCTCCAGATGTAATCTGACACCGTTGTAGATGCTCACACCCCCCGTAGGCGCCGCAGTGGCCCGGGTTAGCAGGGAGCTCCATAGCCGTTTTAATCGACCGATGGAACCCCACGCTGACCTTGGCCAGCTCGGCAAGGGGGAGGAGTGCTGCTGTTGCTTCGTCCCAGGCTCTGACTCTGTCTACGGTCTCTGCTGCGGGCGTGCTGTGATTCCGGTAGTAGACCCAGCGGGTGTTCACCGTTGGTTGGTTCAATAGGAGCATCCCGGCGACCGCGTAGATGATGTTCTGCTCGTCGGTGACGAGGTCGTCGGATGTGAGTGCCCACTTGAAATCGGTGGTGGTCTTGTGGTCGCCAACGAGCACGAGCTGCTGCGACAGGAAGTCGATGAAGCCATAGATGACCACCCCGGGCTCAACCTGGAGCCAGAACCTCTGCTCCACCATGCAGGTGCCTGGGGCCGGAAGGAGGGGGAGTCCTGGCATCGCGATCCTGCCGGGGTAGCGGAGCCCTTTTTTCGTAGAGATGACCCGGTTCTCATCGGGGACCACTCCGTGCCCCAGCCAGTTCTCGAGCTCCTCGTGCGTAGCGGAGCCCACGGCTTGGCCATCACTCTGGGGGGACTTGATCCCGTCGATGTAGCGCCACCCCCACTTCCGGGGGCAGTCCCGCAGCGTCTTGAGCTGCGAGGGGGAAGAGCACTTGTGATCGGGCCAGCTATCGAGAAGTTTTAGTTCCACGATCTCGAGCCTCCTTGAGCGCACCACGGGCGTGCTTCAGCTCTTGAGACAGGTCCTCGACGCGCACCTTCCAGTACGTGACCAGATAATGGTAATAGTCTTCGTAAGAAACGGCATCT
>RCNG010003836.1_pt1 | contig 12494 bp, 14 predicted proteins | sample 2041371 | NCBI WGS metagenome assembly RCNG01 (sample SAMN09708227, study PRJNA481090) | Marine sediment metagenome, whole genome shotgun sequencing project. | biome: marine sediment; feature: ocean; material: sediment; isolation source: Sewage treatment plant 1 marine sediment (STP1) ... | reverse complement strand
GACCCGTATCTCGATCCATTGAACCATATACAAATCAAACTGTTAAAACGCTATCGTGATGAGTCGCTGGACGATAAAGAACGTGAAAAGTGGTTGAACCCCTTATTGCGCAGCATTAATGCGATCGCAGCCGGGATGCGTAATACCGGTTAACACACACGGAAAGCTCTGATTATTTGCTTAGCGACTCTCTGGATCTGGTTTATTCTAAACACAGCGTTTCATGACATAAATCAACGATACAGGCTACTGTCATTGCTATTATGGCGCGATGGATACACTAACAATGATTATCGGCAGCGCACTTATACTTTTAGTTACAGCATTTGCATTACGCCTTTCTTATACCATCCTGATAAACCTGATCAATGGTCGAAAATTTCACCAGGCACTCGAACAGGAATTCAGCAGATTGCGGTTGAGCAATATGCTCACCGCGCTCGGTATCAGCAAAACCGATTACCTCTATCAGACCAGTGTCAAAGACATACATCAGCAGATGAAGAGTTGCTCAGACTGTACAAATACCGATGAATGCGACGAGAAGCTAGCAACACCAGAAATTAATGTTACTGAAATCGAGTTTTGTAATAATGAGGCTGATTTAAAAGAAATAAAACAGCAGCAGTCATAATAGTCTAAATTAGAAACAAAAAATCTTGTTTTTTGCCGCAAAGGACGCAAAGAGCGCAAAGATAAAAATTTATATTTATTTTAAAAACTCCAAGCCGGCACAAGGTAGTTGCCTACATGAATAGAGATTTGGGGCGTGAGCTGGGAGCGGAAGCTTTGCATGCAGCTTTTACGTCAAAAACTGCCGGGAACGGCAAAACCTGACCCGCCTACTAAAAAAGTTTTTCTTTGCGTCCTTTGCGGCAAATTCTTTTTCCGTTTTTTAAGCTACCTGAACAGGTATTTGATTTGAAGTTCGAATAATCTGATTCGCGCCATCAAGATAAACCAGTCTCGGTTTAAACCTGGCCACTTCATGCTGAGACAATCGTGCATAACAACAGATAATCACCCGGTCACCTTTATTGGCTTTATGTGCTGCCGCGCCATTCACTGAAATTACACCGCTGCCTGCTGCTGCCTGAATAGCATACGTGGTAAAACGTTCACCATTATTTAAATTATAAATATGGATCTGCTCATACTCATTGATGCCGGCCGCAGCCAGCAAGTTCGAGTCAATTGCACAGGATCCTTCATATTCCAGTTCGGTGAGCGTAACAGTCGCCTGGTGAAGCTTTGATTTTAAAAGTGTAATTTCCATAATATCTAATCTTTGTTCCACTATGTTAATTCATGTGGAAACCGCAAACCTGCATAATCATCATTAATACGTATATTATCGACTATCCACGCTATTGCTTCAAGTCCCGGATTCAAGGCAAGCATTTAAGCCTATGATTTAACTGCGGTCAGGATGAAAGTCATTTAATGGTAAATATTATATTATCGATTAACCGTGTTTTACCTAATTTTGCAGCGGCCAGTATTACCAGCTCTTTGTTGAGAATCAGCCCATCATTGGACACTTTTTCCAGCCGGCCAGTTTCCCTGAGGGTAACGTAATCAACAATAAATCCATGGCTTTTTAGTGTCTCGATACAGCTATTTTCCGCCTGTACGATGTCTGCACCCTGCTCGATTTGACAACGACAGACCATAATAGAGCATGACAAAATCCGACTATTTTCTCTTTCAGCAGGACTCAGGTAATTATTTCGAGAGCTTTTCGCCAGTCCATCCGCTTCACGTTTCGTCTGGCCACCAATAATATCAATCGGCAAATTCAAATCATCTACCATTTTTCGAACAACAAGTAATTGCTGAAAATCTTTTTCACCAAAAACAGCGATATCCGGCTGCACCATGTTAAACAGTTTTAAAACAACCGTGGCTACCCCTTTAAAAAAACCAGGTCGAAACTCGCCTTCAATGATATGAGACAAAACAGGCACTTCAACATAAGCGCTGTACTGCTCACCCTCAGGATAAACCATCGAGTCATCCGGGGTAAAAACCAAATCGACAGCAGATGCCTCCAGTTTATTTAAATCATCGTCCAGCGTGCGCGGATAACTGGCAAAATCTTCTTCCGGTGAAAACTGTAAAGGATTGACATAGACACTGACCACAACACGTGATGCTTTTTGATGGGCTATTTCTACCAGCGATAAATGACCTTCATGTAAATTACCCATAGTAGGGACAAACGCAATAGTCTCATTGCTGCTACGCCACTGACTAATCTGTGTACGTAGTTGCTCGATGTTTTGACAGATTTGCATTGTCTTAAATATTAAATATAGTTTGAGGCCTTTTCACGGATGAGGTTTTATTCCCAGACAAGGCAAAAATGCGCGGAAAAGCGCAGTTTACACTTAGTCTGCCACTGCGTGGCCCCGCATTTGAGCACTTTTTTAACGCCGTATGGGGACAAAAGATCGTTCGTGCAAAGGTCTCTATTAACTGAACACATGTTCGGCAGCCGGAAACGTTGCCTTTTTAACGGCTGATACATATTGTTGAACGGCCTCTTCAATACTGCTTGAAGATGCCATAAAATCTTTACTAAATTTTGGTCTACTACCCAGACTGATATCAAGAATGTCATACAACACTAAAATCTGGCCATCGCAGTTAACACTTGCACCAATACCTATAACAGGAATATCCAGTGCTTGCGTTATTTTGCTGGCCAGGATCTCAGGCACACATTCAAGCAACATTAAGTCTGCACCTGCCTGTTGCAAGGTTAATGCATCAGCCAGCATTTTATCGGCCGCCTTAACATCACGACCCTGTACTCGATAGCCACCAATTTTATGAACATATTGCGGCTGTAAACCCAGGTGCGCACAAACAGGAATGCCATTTCTATTTAAAGCTGACACTGTCTCAGCCTGATCCACACCACCTTCAAGCTTAACCATATGGGCACCGCCCTGTTTCATAAACAGACCTGCATTCAATACAGCTTCTTGCTCAGAGGTGAAACTTAAAAAAGGCATGTCCGTAATTAACAGAGCATTATCCAGGCCTTTTGCCACACATTGTGTGTGGTACAGCATATCTTCAACAGAAACCGGTAAAGTGGTATCGCAGCCCTGAATAACCATACCTAACGAATCACCAACAAGCACAACATCCACACCAGATTTTTCCAGTAATTGCGCAAAGCTGGCATCATAAGCCGTTAAACAGGCAATTTTTTCTTTAGCCTGTTTCATCTCAGCTAAGCGACGAACGGTTACTTTATGTTTAGTGCTAGTTTGTGTACTCATTAGTTACTCAAATATTAGTTATAAAGACACCTGTGTCGGATTAAAATAATGCCGTCCCGACTGCACATCTAAAATTTGTTGATGCAATAATAAATAATCTGCGTCGTTATTTGCAAAATCAATATCTGCTGCGTTGACGATTAATAATGGTGCATTACTGTACTGATAAAAAAATTGAATATAAGCGTCACATAATCGTTGTAAATAGGCAGCCTCTATAAAACGCTCATGCTTTAAACCACGTTTTTGAATACGCTCCAGCAATACTTCCACTGGTGCCTGCAAATAAACCACAAGGTCAGGTCTTGGCACATCAATGGTTAAACTGGTGTAAACCTGCTCATACAGATCAAGTTCATCAGAATCTAAAGTGAGCTCTGCAAATAATCGATCTTTCTCAATGAGATAATCAGCGACACGTACAGGGTTAAACATATCCCCCTGTTTCATTGCTTTTAACTGACGCGCCCGCTGCAACAAAAAAAACAACTGCGTTGGCAGTGCCGCCGCAGCAGGATTATCATAAAACTTTTCCAGGAACGGGTTTTCATTAGCGCCTTCGAGCAACAAATCACTACCAAATGACAATGCGAGTTTATTTGCCAGTGTTGTTTTACCGACACCTATCGGGCCTTCTATCACAATAAAACCGGGAAGTTCAGACTTTAACGCTGATCCAGATTCACTATTTTTGAGCTGAGAACCCATAACTATTACCTGTTTATATTTCCTGCAAACTGGCAAGAAAAATTAGAGCTTACAGCGCCTGTTAATTTCACAATGTCAATTAACAGCCCTGTGCCCGGTACGTTTATATCAGGCTTTATTTTCAATAACGGCAGATAAACAAAATCGCGTTGGCAAATACCTGGATGCGGTAAAATCAAATCCTCTGTTTCAATCTGCTGGTCAGCATATAACAAAATATCCAGGTCAATGGTACGTTCACCCCAAAAGCGCGTTTTAATTCGGTTTTGTTGTTTTTCAATTTGCTGGCAATATTCTAAGAGTTTTTTAACGCCTATTAGGGTTTCTAACTCAACAACAGCATTCACATAATCCGGCTGATCTTCAGGACCCATCGGCTTGCTTTTAAAATAGCCTGAGTCTGTTTTCACTTTTATACCCGCTAAATTATTTAATGCAGTAATCGCATTTTTTATTTGCTGATACGGCTGCTCTAAATTACTACCCAGGCCAATGTAAGCAATCGTGGTTTTCATGACTTAAGAACACCTCTATTCAATCTTACAACTCGCCTGTTATTCTGTTTTTTTAGCTTTTTTCCTGGTTGTCGAACGGCGAGACTTACCACTATTTCCAGATCTTTTTTTCGGCGTGGAAAACAGTGTGCTTTTCTGTTGCTCTGCGCTCTGCTCCTGTATGTCCGTCCACCATTCGCAGTCTCGCTTCAAGTCTTCGTGTAAGTTTTCGCTAGCAGCGTCTTCAACAGCTTGTGCTCGAATACATAAAAAATCATATCCTGCACGAAACTTTTCATGTTCTAATACAGATTGTGCGCGTTTTCCTGCACGATAATGAAACCGGGTTTGCAAACCCCAGATGTCCCGCATGGTTGAAGTAAATCGTTTGGGTATTGAAACACTGGCCGCCTGTTGACTTAATATTTTGGTCGCTACCTTTTGTATGGCGACAGAATACGGCATGCCTTTATCAACAATTTCTTTAGTGCGTGAATTCACAGGCTGCCATAACAATGCGGCCAGTAAAAAGGCTGGCGTAACACGCATATCATTTTTAATGCGATTATCGGTGCTTTGCATGGCAATGAGCAGGACCTTTTTAACACTTTCATCCTGCTTGATCGATTTATCAGCCTCAGGAAACAGATATTGAAGTAAATCAAATTCCAGCAGTAATTCAAAACTGCGAACAGCATGGCCGGAATGAAACAGTTTTAATACTTCTTCATACAATCTGGCGGCGGGAATATCTTTTAATAAATGGCCTAGCTCATATATCGGTAATTTACTGTCTTGATCAATTTCAAAATTGAGCTTGGCTGAAAAGCGAAGCGCACGTAACATTCTTACTGGATCTTCTCGATAACGGGTTTCCACATCACCAATCAAATGCAAACGCTTCTGCTTTATGTCCTCAAAGCCACCAACAAAATCAATTACACTAAAATCGGAAATATCGTAATACAATGCATTGGCGGTAAAATCCCGACGCCAGACATCTTCTGCCAGTTCACCAAAAACATTATCTCGAACAATGCGACCGGTTTCATCCTGGATACCCGATTGCGTGAGATCATGATTTGCACGATAGGTTGCAACCTCGATGATCTGCCGGCCAAAATGAACATGTGCAAGTCGAAAACGACGACCAATTATTCGGCAATTACGAAATAATTTATTGACCTGCTCTGGTGTGGCATCAGTCGCTACATCAAAATCTTTTGGTGTAAGACCCAACAATAAATCACGCACCGCACCACCAACCAGACAGGCGTGATAGCCTGATTTATGCAAACGATATAATACTTTTAGCGCATGATCATCGATATTGTCGCGCGATATACAATGCTCGCCTCGACTAAAAATAACCACATCATGGCTTACCGAATTTTTGGCGGTACTGCTGGCTGTGGTGCGCTTAATCTTATTTTTAGACTTATTTTTTGCCTTACTTCGAATCGGATGCCTGGCTACATGATGATCGGCAGCATCAGGCTCTGAACGTGATCGTTTTGATGACGAGGCTTTATTCTTTAATGACTTTATCCATTTCAGCATGCTTTTATCAATTTTTCCTATTCAATTTCTTTTAACCTGGCTTCTTTTAATCCAGCTTCTATTAATCGATGTCTTTTAATATCAAGGTTAGGCCATCACCAATCGTTAGCAGGCTTTTACTAACGCGAGTATCTTTTTTTATCATTTCATTAAAACGGCGTATTGCACGTGTTCCAGCTTCGGTATTTTCCGGGTCAGCAACCGCACCCGACCACAAGGTGTTATCAACAGCGATCATTCCGCCTTTTCTTAACAGGCGCAATGCCATTTCATAATACATGATGTAATTTTGCTTATCGGCATCAATAAAAATAAAATCAAATGATCTCTCTGCGCCATCATCAAGCAACATCTGTAATGTCTGTTCTGCTGGCTGGATGTATAAATCAATTTTATTTTCCAACCCGGCTAAAACCCAGTATTTTTCCGCAATGTCCGTCCATTGCGGTGATATATCACAGCAGATCAGCTTGCCATTTTCAGGCATTACACTGGCAACACAGATTGAACTGTAACCGGTAAAGGTACCAATTTCTATTGCCCGTGTCGCCCCCATCAATTTAATCAGCAGTGACATAAACTGCCCTTGCTCAGGCGAGATTTGCATCACTGAATATTCTATTTGCGCAGTTTCTTCACGCAGCAGTCGCAACAGCTCAGGCTCGTTAACAGAAACATCACAAAGATAATCGTAGATGCGGTCATCAATTGACAGCGTTCGATTGCTCAAGAAAAATTCCCTTGGAAGACCTTGTATGAATATGTGTGAAAATTATACCAAAAACAGCGACTTATAAACACTGTACAGCGAAAATTTGTTACCGGGATTTTGTTTCTGAAATAGCTATGATCACGGAACAAAATTCTGCGATTTAGATAGATAAATTAAGCGTTTACTGTATTTTACAATGGCAGTTTAATTATCCCATTCTGGCGGTATTCACAGTAATCCAGCAGGATCTGCCGATGATCAAACGCCAGTTCAACATCGACATTGAATGGATCAAACAGCGCAATATCTTTGGCATCATCAGCTGCCACAGGTTTACCGGTAGCATTAGCGATAAAAACAGCACAAACAGTGTGCCCTCTAAAATCACGCTTTGGGTCTGAATAAATTCCAAGTAATACATCCAGCTCCACTTGCAGACAGGTTTCTTCCAGCGCCTCACGGTACGCCGCTGTTGCAATTGTTTCGCCCACTTCAACAAATCCACCTGGAATCGCCCAGCCATATGGTTCATATTTCCGCTCTATCAGGACAATAGGCTTATCATCGAACATCGGCATTTCGATGATGGCATCGGCGGTAAGTAGTGGCGTGACAGGTCTGGTCATAGTGATAGTTGGCAGTTGGCAGTTGGCAGTTGGCAGTTGGCAGTTGGCAGTTGGCAGTTGGCAGTTGGCAGTTGGCAGTTGGCAGTAATTTTAAAAAATTTTCTGCTATTTTGTAAACCATTTTATGATTTTACTGCCAACTAATGACTGCAAACTGCAAACTTTCTTTTCTAATAACTCCCAACTTATAACTTATTTTTAAAGTTTCTCAACTGCGCACGCTCACGTTTACCGGGTTTATGCTTCGGCACCGGTCTTGTGGCTGAAGCCAGTTTCTTAATTTCCTGTTCCTGTGCACGTTTCAACCTGCTTAACTCTGATTCTTCATAAGTTAAACAGGCTTCTTTAGCTGGTCGGCGCGTTTTATTGATAGCGGTGATTGTCACTTCATATAAATCATAACTTTTCTGGATAGATAAAACATCACCTATTTTAACCAACCGCCCTGCTTTAACGCGCTGCCCATTTAAATGAACCTTACCGCCATTAACAGCATCGCTAGCCAATGATCGAGTTTTAAAAAATCGAGAGGTCCACAACCATTTATCGATTCTGATTCCGTCGTTTATCATTTGCTGTTGCTCTGTCAGATTAATAAAGCTATTCCAACGATACCGAGTATCCACCACCAAAGACTGCTACTTTCTTCTTCAGGCTCGTTAACAACCGTTTCTACAACCGATCTATTCACAGCAGGTCTAATAACACCAGGTTTAATTTTCACTTTTCTGGGCACTGCTTTTGGTAATGGCACATAAGCGGTTTCACCTTTAGCAATAACTTCATGTCCCGCTTCATTAGACACATCAACCAGACCTTTAATTACTTCCAGGTAAAGTCCATCGTCTGCGTCAATGGTACCGCCACAACCTTTGGACTGGAATACTCGCAAGGCATATTCTGTGCCGCGCACACCGACACTGGCCAGCGGAGTTCTTAACTCATAAACATCTTCTGTCATTTTTCCAATCTTACCGGTTATTTTTTTCAAACTGCCCTGTAATAAATTCAGGATACTTTTACGATTGCTGGTATTTAACGCATATTCTTCTATCACCATAATGCTGAGACACCCCAAATCCAATAAGGCTTCATCAATCATACGAAGACGTAAAGAACCGCTTTCACCAGAAACGACCTTATCACCTAAAAAAACCGGGTAACCTCTGGACAGTTTTCGTGATATCCCTGTTTTATCAACCGCCACTACTCTACCACTACTTTCTACGACAACCCCTACCTGATGACTTTGTAGCGGTTTTGCGGGCTCAGAACGTACCACAACTTTTTGCGGCAAAGTCAGACGCACATCTGCTTTCATCCGCGTTGGATCATTATTGATAAACGCGTGTGGATTTTGCCGCACGATGTCGCTGGTAATTTTCGGCCACTGTTTTTCCCGATTAGGATATAACTGCTTAACGATGTTGTGAAGTGTTTGCCCTTTTTGCACATGCAGGTAACGGATATCGGTGTTATATGCTTCTTGTGCAAACGAGACTGATGGATTGAGACCAAGTACAAATAGAAAAATCAATAACTTAACTAAATTCATTTTACTTTAGGAAGGAATTTTCGGATGCACAAAGTATAGCTGTGGTTAAGCTATTTTTAAGAAATCCAGCAGGATAAAACAATAAATATTATTAATCCGCGAATAACGCAAAAGACGCAAAAATTTAAAAACCAACAACGTTTTTCTTCGCGTTCTTTGCGTTATTCGCGGATAGATTTTCTTTATTTATCTAATAGTTTATTCACTCGTTTCACAAAACCCGCTGCATCGTCCAGTGGCGCACCGGCCGCAAGCTGTGCCTGTTCAAATAACAGATGCGCATAATCTTCAAACAGATCATCATCTGTTATATCGTTCAGTTTTTTAACCAGACTGTGATCTGGATTTAACTCCAGTATAGGCTCCGATTTTGGCGCATATTGCCCTGCGGCTGCCATAATCTGCTGCATTTGCGCACTCATGTCATGCTCTTCTAAAACCAGGCACGAAGGTGAATCGGTTAGACGTTGTGATATACGAATTTCTTTAACCTTATCACCCAGAACTTTTTTAGCGTGTTCAAGCACTGAAGTAAATGATTTTTCTGTTTCTTCCAGTTTTTCCTTATCTACTTCCTCGTCGATATCCAGGGTACCGCGTGCCACTGACTGCAGCTTTTTACCATCCACTTCAGTCAGGTGCGATACCAGCCATTCATCAACACGGTCACTCAACAACAGCACTTCAATGCCTTTTTTGTTGAACACTTCCAGATGCGGGCTGTTTTTTGCTGCGGTGTAATTATCGGCAACTATGAAATAAATCTTGTCCTGGGTGTCAGACATACGAGAAATATACTCATCCAGTGTAATATTTTGCTCGTCATTGTCGTTATGCGTACTGGCAAAATACAGCAGTTTGGCAATACGGTCTTTATTTGTCATATCTTCGATTGGACCTTCTTTCAGTACCTGGCCGAATGACTTCCAGAAAGTCGCGTATTTTTCTTTGTCGTCCTTTTTAATCGACTCCAGCAAACCCAGCACTTTTTTCACAGAAGCACCGCGAATTCGATCAATAACCTTATTCTGTTGTAATATCTCACGAGATACATTTAGCGGTAAATCATCTGAATCGATAACACCTTTAACAAAACGCAAATAGTTCGGCATCAACTGTTCTGCCTCATCCATAATGAAGATACGCTTTACATATAATTTTACGCCGCGTTTATGATCACGGTCGAATAAATCAAACGGCGGATTGGTGGGTATGTATAGCAGTGAAGTGTAACTTTGATTACCTTCAACCTTTGAATGTATCCAGCTCAGTGGATCAGCAAAATCCATGCTGACATGTTTATAAAACTCTTTATATTCTTCGTCCGAAATCTCACTTTTATCTCTTGCCCATAATGCTGCGGCACTGTTTACACGCTCTAATTTAGTGATGACATTGTCATCATCATCTTTTTTAGGCTTGCCTTCATCATCCAGTTCTTGTTCTGACATCATCACTGGAATAGAAATATGGTCTGAATACTGCTTGATAATGCTCTTCAGGCGATATGGGCTGGCGAACTCGGTTTCGCCCTCTTTTAGATGCAGGGTAACTTTGGTGCCACGCTCAGCCTTTTCTATATTTTCCAGTGAGAAGCTGCCTTCACCATTAGATTCCCAGTGAATAGCGTGCTCAGCAGAAGCACCTGCCCGACGAGTCTCAAGTGTTACTTTATCCGCAACAATAAAGCTGGCATAGAAACCAACACCAAACTGACCGATCATCTGTGTATCTTTTGCCTGATCACCGGTCATCGCCTCAAGAAATTTACGCGTACCTGAACTGGCAATAGTACCAATATTATCAATTACTTCCTGGCGTGACATACCGATGCCGTTATCACTAATGGTAATGGTTTTAGCGCTCTCATCATATTCAACTTTAATCGATAATTCAGTATCACCGTCATACAGGCTGTCATCACCTAAAGCTTCATAACGTAACTTGTCACAGGCATCCGATGCATTGGATACCAGTTCACGCAGGAAGATCTCTTTATTTGAATACAGCGAATGGGTCATCAAATGCAGAATTTGACGGGCTTCAGTTTGAAATTCGAGGGTTTCTTTACTCGCTTCGACGTTCATTTTTTACTCCGATATACAGAAAATATGTAAGATGTTTGTTAATGGCGATAGATATGGGGGTGTATTTGTTGTTATCAAGTCAAATAAGAGGAAAAAACTTTTGCTCAAACCTGTATTTAAGAATGCTCTGATCAAGTCCCATTATTTTAGAAAAAATCGTAACCAGTCAGTCATTCCGGCGAATTTTTAACTATTCATAGTTCATTGTTTTCAACAAGCGTATTTGCTGCAAGTTTTGATTGATTAATACTTTACGTGTGTCACTTGCTGTAATAATCAATAAGTCAGAGAAAACCTTTTTAGCATCGTCATATATCTTAGCCAGCATTAAGGCCTTACCTGCTTTAAATCGTGCAGATTGTCCCCACAAATCATGCTCTGCCTCAGTTACTGCTCGGGCAGATTCCAGATAAAACAATGCAGCCTGATCATATTTTTCAAGTGAGAAGTAAGACTCTGCTTTCCAGAAATAAATCTCACGCCTTAGCTTTTCATCCAGATTTTCCAAAGAGACCAAATCAAATAGATTAATCGCCCGCTGATGCTGTTGCACGGTTTGAAAATCAAAAACCACCTGAATAAAACGATCCAGTTCTTCCTGGGTAATTGTCGGCTTTTCTGTAAATGTTTTACGTATTAAATCTTCACTTTCACTGTATTCACCCTGCAGAATCAGAACACGTGCTTTACGCATACGCCAGTCAAATAGCGTTTTCCCCTGCGGAGGCTCTTCCAGGCTTTTCATTATTGTTGCCGCCTCAAAGTAACTACCCTCTGATAAAGCATGATCAACCAGGCGATAACGTACTTCATCAGGCAGTACCTTTACATCCGTCACTTTATTACTGTGCAGGTAGAGCTGATTGATTAATTCAAGCCCATTTTTTCGGCGCTCAATTATTTCTACAATGGTTTTATGCTGTTGTTGTTTGGTATCAAATTTATCTGTATGTAATACCAGTGCAGCATTAAGAGCCAATGCTTTTTCCGGTTCTTTATTTATTAACTGATCGGATAGATTTTGCCATTGTTCATCGTTGCCAAATAAAAGACCGTTATTATTCGCCGTTAGTAAACCCTGTTTATTATACGAATCCCATAAGTCATCGGCGGTTACCTGGTAATTATCATCAAATAGCGGGTATTCAAGGCCCAGTGACAGCATCGCTTCGAGATTTGAAGTTTGTGCTGAATTATCTAACAAGACTTTTGATGCAAGATAAGCAACGTAGGAATATGCCCAACGTGCTGATTGACTCAACACCTGCCCATCAAGCTGTTCTCGCATCTGCTGGTTAATTTTAGCTGCACTTTTCGGTTCGTTTTGTAATTTTGCAATTAACAGCAAAGCTTCAATATCAACTGCATTTTCGACAGAGATCTGCTCTAACAGCAAAATAGCCTGGTGTGGCCGGTGGGTTCTGAGCAGCAACTGCGCCTGTAACAAAACCCAGTCGAT
>RCNG010001264.1_pt1 | contig 12511 bp, 7 predicted proteins | sample 2041371 | NCBI WGS metagenome assembly RCNG01 (sample SAMN09708227, study PRJNA481090) | Marine sediment metagenome, whole genome shotgun sequencing project. | biome: marine sediment; feature: ocean; material: sediment; isolation source: Sewage treatment plant 1 marine sediment (STP1) ... | reverse complement strand
GTACTGCGCCTCGTACATCATGCCCGCGCCGGCGACTTGAGCCGTTTCATGAATGGATGTGCCGAGAAACAAACCGGCGAGTTCTGGCTGTGTGGCGAAGACCTGATGTGCGAGGACCGGGTAGACAAACATGGCGGCAAGACCAAACACGGTAATGCATGCAACCGCGTAGCTGACCTCGGATTCGTTCGCCTTGATCAACGGCGCAGTCGCCACGATCGCGGTACAACCACAGATGCTGGTGCCGACCGCAATGAGACCGCTGAGCTGCTTTGAGAGCCCCATATAGCGTCCCAGCAGCCCGACGGTAGTCAGGCCGATGGCAATGGCCGCGATGACGAATGGCAGCGCAACCAACGTATACTGCCCTGCGCCTGTGAGACTGAGACGGATACCGAGCAACATGATGCCGATGCGCAAAATCGCCGAGGTGCAAAATCTCAGCCCGGGCTGAATACTCTCCGGCAGCTTCACCGTATTGGCAACGAGCATACCCAGAACGATGGCCATCATGATGCCGCTAACCGGACTCTTGGCGAAGCCAAGAATCGATACGCCGAACCAATCGGCGACGTAGCCCGCCGCGATCGACACGAACAGGGCGAGTCCAATACCCATCCACCAACCGGGCGATTTGATATCCTCTGCCACTCTGATAGTTCCATCTGCAAGTAATGCGCGCGATCTTAACGCATAATGCAGCTGAAATACCCTTACCTGCGCTCACGAGAGAATTCGATGTCAGAACCAGCCATCACCGCGCCCATAGGCAATCCGGACTTCAGCGAGCTCTTAGGCGAACTGAGCGCGAGCTATTATAGCGGCAAGACCCGAGATCTTGCCTGGCGGCGTGAGCAGCTGATCGCCGTCGAACGCATGATAAATGAGTGCGAACAGGAGTTCTTCGACGCCTTGAAATCAGACCTCGGCAAGCCGGCGATGGAGGCGTTTACGACCGAAACTTCGTACGTTAGCAGCGACGCAGCATACAGCCGGAAGAACCTGAGTCGCTGGACACGCAAGCAACGTGTTTCTACACCTGTTCTTGGCCAACCCGGCAAGAGCTGGATACAGCCCGAGCCACTCGGAGTCGTACTGGTTATCGGTGCATGGAATTACCCGGTTCAGCTGACATTGGCAGGCATGTCCGCTGCCATTGCGGCGGGCAATTGCGTAATCATCAAACCCTCTGAACTGGCTCCCGCAGTCTCTGCGCTTCTGGCACGCCTGGTGCCGAAATACCTGGACCCCGGCTGCGTGAGCGTGGTCGAAGGCGCCGTGGCGGCGACAACTGCGCTGCTCGAACTACCGTTCGATCACATCCTCTATACCGGCGGCGGCCATGTTGGTCGTATTGTGATGGCGGCCGCTGCGAAACATCTGACGCCGGTAACTTTGGAACTAGGCGGAAAATCGCCCTGCGTTGTCCTGCCCGACGCTGACCTTGAAGTCACTGCCCGACGCATTGCATGGGGCAAGTTCACGAATGCAGGACAAACCTGCATCGCGCCCGACTACATTCTCACCGACGCTGACACGGAAGCACTTCTTTTGCCGCTCTTGGATAAGTGCATTCGCGAAATGTTCGGGGACGACCCACAGCAGTCCAATTCCTACGGTCGCATGGTTAACGAACGTCACTACGACCGTGTCAGCGCGTTAATCGGCTCCGGTCACGCCGCTATCGGCGGCCAAATGGATGCGGCCGACAAATACATCGCGCCGACCGTTCTTACCGACGTCACGACCGACAGTCCGGTCATGCAACAGGAGATTTTCGGGCCCGTGCTACCCATTGTCCGCGCTCGGACTCTGGAAGAATCGATTGCCATGATTCGGGCCAGCGACAAGCCGCTTTCCGCCTATGTTTTCACCAACGACAAACAAGCCGAAAGAAAATTCCTCGAACAGGTCAGCTGCGGCAGTGCCTGTGTGAACGATGTCATGATGTTCATGACCGTGCATGAACTGCCGTTTGGTGGCGTCGGCCAAAGTGGCATGGGTGCCTATAGTGGCCGAAGAGGATTCGAAACATTTAGCCACATGAAATCGGTTATGAAACGCGGCTGGTGGCCCGATCTTGCCGTGCGTTACGCTCCCTACACCGAGAAAAAATTCAAGTTCCTGAGAAAAATCCGATAATAAAAAGGACGAGTATGCTATTCAATCGCCTATGCTTCGCGGCAGTTATCCTGTCGATTACTGCTCCCTCCATGGCGGACACCACTCTGATTCATGCCGGAGAGCTACTCGCGGTTCCGGGTGAGTCGCCATCACGTCGCCAGACGATCGTCGTCGAAGACGATCAGATCGTCGAGGTCCGAAATGGCTTTGCCAATGCCGACGACTTCGACGGCGATGTGACAGTGGTTGATCTCAGCGACAAGTTTGTTCTACCCGGCCTCATGGACATGCATGTTCACCTCCAGGGTGAACTAGGCCCCAAAAACGATCGCGATGCTTTACGCATGTCGGATCAATTGATGCAGATGCGCAGCATCCATTTCGCGATGAAAACCTTGAAAGCCGGATTCACGACCGTTCGCGACGTCGGCTCATCGCCGCAAGAAATGTACGCAATGCGCGATGCCATTGAGAAGGGCTGGATCGACGGACCGCGGATTATCGCAGCTGGCGGTGTGGGTATTACGGGAGGCCACGCAGACATCAGCGGCGTTAGCCCGGACCTGATGGAAATATATACGTCGCCCAATGTTTGCGATGGCCCCTACGACTGCCGCCGTGCGGCGCGCAACGCGATCAAGTATGGCGGAGATCTCGTCAAAATTACGTCGACAGGCGGTGTCATGACGGACCGTGCGACGGGCACGGGCCAACAAATGGAAATGGATGAATTGCGAGAGGTCGTTCTGGCCGCTGCACGTATGGGCAAGAAGGTCGCATCGCACGCGCATCACGAAGACGGCATCGTCGCTGCGCTTGAGGCCGGCGTTGCGAGCATCGAGCACGGATCCTATACAGGGGACCGCGCGATCAAACTTTTCAAAGAGACCGGTGCCTACCTGGTCCCGACCTTGTTGGCCGGCAAGACCGTCGTAGCAATCGCGATGGAATCCGACATCATGAGTCCCGTTATTGAGGCGAAAGCCATTCGCGTTGGCAACGACATGGCGGGATCATTCGAAAAAGCACACAAGGCTGGCGTCAACATTGCTTACGGCACAGACAGCGGTGTCTCGCCGCATGGCAACAATGCCGAAGAGGCTGTGTTGATGGTCAAAGCCGGCATGTCCGAAATGAACGTTCTTGTTTCCGCAACCATCAATGCGGCCGATCTCATCGACATGAGCGATTCGATTGGCACAATCGAGTCTGGGAAGTTCGCCGATATTATCGCCGTCGGCGCGTCTCCACTCGCGAACATAGACGAACTGCTGGATGTCGACTTCGTCATGAAGAGTGGCAAGATTTATAAAGACGAGAATTGAGCGAAACATGCCTGCGATGACGCCAAGCACACTGAGAATCGGATATCGCTATCGACCGACTCGCCTGGCTGAAAAATACGACGCAGTCGTCATCGGCTCGGGCATGGGCGGCCTTACCACGGCGGCATTGCTGAGCGACCTGGGCTGGAAAGTCTGCGTCCTGGAGCAACATTACACGGCTGGCGGATACACGCATTCCTACGAGCGCAACGGTTACGAATGGGATGTGGGCGTGCATTATATCGGCGAAGTGGGTGCGAAGACGCGAACACGCCAGATGTTCGACTACCTCTCCAGCGGCAAGCTTGAATGGGCACCGATGGACGCCGAGTACGATCGGTTCTATATCGGCGACAAGGTTTTCAACGCGAAAGCCGGCAAACAGGAGTATCGAGACAATCTCGTCCGGCAGTTCCCGAACGAGGCGGAAGCGATCGATAAGTATTTGAAATTACTTAATAAAGTGGGATCCGCCCTGCCCGCCATCGGCATGAAACGAACCTTCGGATTCTGGCACTACGTGGCGATGTGGCCCTACCTGTTGCTCAAGTCATCACGATTTGTGTTCAGAAATACCTACGACGTACTCAGCGAATTGACCGACGATCAGGACCTGATCGCGGTGTTGTGCGGCCAGTGGGGCGATATGGGATTACCGCCGAAGCGCTCCACTTTTCTCGTGCATGCAATGATCGTCAGACACTATTTGCATGGCGGCTATTATCCGATTGGCGGCTCCTGGAAAATCGCCGATTCTATTATTCCGAAGATCCAGGCTGCAGGCGGGGAGGTGTTCACCTACGCGCGCGTTGAGAACATCGTCGTTGAAAACGGCAAGACAACGGGCGTGAAAATGAAAGACGGACACTTCATAGAATGCCCGTGCGTCATTTCATCCGCTGGAATCGGCAATACGTTTCAAGCATTGCTGGAGCCATCGGTTGCCGAAAAGGCCGGTTACAAATGCAGATTAAAAACCGTCGAACCCAGTTACGCACACCTGGGCGTCTACATCGGGCTCAAGGCTACGGCCGAGGAACTGGGTCTGCCGAAAACGAATTTCTGGATTTATCCGGACAACGACTACGATGCGGCTGTCGAACGATTCGTCGGCGATGCAGAGGCGCCGTTCCCGGTCGTCTACATCTCTTTTCCATCGGCCAAGGACCCGAATTACGAGGAGCGACATCCTGGAACTGCGACGATCGAAATCGTCGCTCCCGCACCCTATGAATGGTTCAAAAAATGGCAGGACGAGACCTGGGGGAAACGCGGTGACGATTACGAAGCGCTTAAGGGCGAGCTCGGCGAACGCCTTATGGCCCATCTCTACGAGAAGCTACCCAACCTGCGCGGCAAAATTGATTACTACGAAGTCTCTACGCCATTGTCTACGAACTGGTTCGGTGGATACCAGAAGGGTGAACTCTACGGACTCGCACATACGTCGGAACGAATGCAGCAAAAATGGCTTCGACCGAAGACCACCATTCCCGGACTTTGGTTGACGGGCCAGGATATTCTGACCTGCGGTGTTACAGGTGCGATGATGGCCGGCGTCCTGACGGCTACCAGTATCGTCGGCTGGCGAAAAATCATCCCACTGATGAAACGCGTCTACGCCTGACAACTGCAGCCAGGGCTCTAGAACAGATCTTCTGACAGCGCCATGACCGAATCGGGTCCCGCCATCGCAGCGATCGCGAGACCACGACCTCTGGGCAAGATATGTTGCGCATAAAATCGTGTTGTCATCAGCTTCGCCTCAGCAAAAGCCGGATCGTCCGACGCCGCTCCGTTAACGATCGCCAATCCCGCGAGCGCCATCTGCCAGCCACCGACCACGGTGCCCGCCAGCATTAGCAGATTCACCGACGCCGATCCTGCAGCGTTTGGATCGAGAGGGCCTTGCTGTAGCAGCCACTCTGTCGCGGCCTGCAGTTGATCGATACCGTCGCTAAGCGACGCTCGAATATCGGCTAATCGTTCGTCATCGGCGAGCGCACCGTCAAGCGCACGCATTTCGGCAATCAACTCAGCCATTGCCTGACCCTCGTCGCCCAGAATCTTCCGACCCACGAAATCCAGTGCCTGAATGCCGGTCGTTCCTTCGTAGATCGGGAGAATACGTGCATCACGCATGTGCTGCGACGCGCCGGTTTCCTCGACAAAACCCATGCCGCCCTGAATCTGAATACCCAGCGACGTCAGCTCAAGCGACACTTCGGTAGGCCACGCTTTGATGACCGGCGTCAGAAGAGCAACACGCCTGCCCGCAGCAGCACGTTCGGTTTCATTATCGGAGTGCTGCGCCAGGTCTTGCGCCCCCGCCGTGAAATAGGCGGCGGAGCGCATGGCCTCAATCTGCGACTTCATCACCAGCAGCATGCGTCGAACATCCGGATGGTGGATGATAGTGGCGCTGCCTTTTACACCCGGCGCTTTTCCTTGCACGCGATCCAACGCGTAGGACCGCGCAAGCTGGTAGGCCCGCTCACTGATGGCGACACCCTGCAATCCAACGCCAAGGCGCGCGTGATTCATCATCGTGAACATGCAGGCGAGGCCTTTGTTTTCTTCGCCGACGAGATAGCCGATCGCGCCATCGTTTTCGCCGAAAGCCATTACACAAGTCGGGCTTCCGTGAATCCCGAGTTTGTGTTCGATACTCGGCACGTACACATCATTGCGCTCGCCGATGCTGCCGTCGTCATTGACCAGGAACTTCGGAACGATGAACAGTGACATTCCGCGTACACCTTCGGGCGCGTCCGGCAAACGCGCCAGTACCAGGTGAATAATGTTTTCGCTGAACTCCTGGTCGCCCCAGGTAATAAATATTTTGGTCCCGGAAATGCGGTAGTGGTCACCTTCCGGGACCGCTTTCGTCGACACAACGGCAAGATCCGACCCGGCCTGCGACTCCGTAAGATTCATCGTGCCAGTCCAACCGCCACCGGTCATGTTCGGCAAATACGTGGCACAAATTTCGGCCGAGCCATGCTTTTCAATCGCGTAAATCGCGCCGCTCGTCAGCATTGGTGCCAGAGAGAAAGCCATGTTCGCTGATTGCCAGGACTCGGCCGCCGCCGCACCAGCCACTCCCGGCATGCCCATGCCGTCGAATTCGGGAGAGACCTCCAGACCTTGCCAGCCGTTTTCAATAAACTGCTGATAGGCGTCTGCAAAGCCCGGTGGTGAGATCACACCTTTATCAAGCACTTTGCACCCGGCCTCATCGCCGGGGATGTTCAGCGGGCTTAAGACTTCGGCAGCGAACTTGCCCGCCTCTTCTACTACCTGATCGACGACCTCGTTATCGAAATCGGCGAAGCGATCGAGCTTCAAGACACGATCCAGCCCTGACAGTTGATGGATATTGAAAAGCATGTCTTTTAGCGGTGCGTTGTAATCGGTCATCGGAGTCTCGAAAGTACAGTGTTAACGTCGTTGAAAATTGTACTGCGCAGGTGTGGTTGGTTGCGTACCCGAATTAGGGTATGTGCAAGATCTCGACATTCGACGGCGACCTTAATCTGAGGTATACCCATACAGGGCGTTCTGGGGAAATTGACGCCTTTTGAAAAAGACCAAGAAACGCCAAAGGGGAAAACTCGATGAACTTAGGGTCACTGGATCTCACTGTGGTCGCCATCTACGCGATCGTACTCTTAGTCCTTGCGCAGTGGGTGTCGCGGGAAAAGGCCGGCCACGAAAAAGATTCGAGCGATTATTTTCTCGCCGGACGAAATCTTCCCTGGTGGGCAATCGGCGCCTCGCTGATCGCAGCGAACATTTCGGCCGAGCAAATCATCGGTATGTCAGGATCCGCCTATGTCATGGGTATCGCAATTGGCGCCTATGAATGGATGGCTGCGATTACGCTGATCATCGTCGGCAAGTGGTTGCTGCCGGTATTTCTGAAGCACAAGATTTACACGATGCCGCAGTTTCTCGAGCAGCGCTTTGATCATCGCGTCAGAAATGTCATGGCGACCTTCTGGCTCGGCATCTATGTGTTCGTCAACCTGACGTCGATTCTTTGGCTCGGCGCATTGGCTGTGAACACGGTAACCGGCATTGACCTCACTTACGGGATGATAGCCCTTGCCGGCTTCGCCGTTGCATATTCTCTGTACGGCGGTTTAAAAGCCGTTGCACTAACCGACATCATTCAAGTAACGCTTCTCGTGTTGGGCGGAATACTGATCGCGATTATTTCTCTTGATGAAGTCTCTGGAGGACAAGGTACCTTGGCCGGCTTTAGCATCCTGATGGAGAAATTACCGGGTCACTTCGACTTGATCTTCACGAAGGACTCGCCCCATTACGTGGATCTTCCAGGCATTTCGGTTCTGGTCGGCGGCATGTGGGTCATGAATCTTTCGTATTGGGGCTTTAACCAATACATCATCCAGCGAGCTTTGGCTGCGAAGAGTACACAGGAAGCACAGAAAGGCATCATGTTCGCTGCGTTTCTGAAAATGACGATGCCGCTTATTATCGTATTGCCAGGTGTGGCAGCTGTAATCCTGGCACCGGACCTCAACCCATCTGACAAAGCTTACCCGACAGTCATGAATCTACTGCCGGCCGGCATCCTCGGACTGGTATTCGCAGCATTAATCGCTGCGATCGTCTCGTCTCTGGCATCGATGATGAATTCCATATCGACCATTTTCACGATGGATCTCTACCGCCATTTCGCGAGCGGGGAAAAATCTGAGAAACAGCTGGTGACAGTGGGTCGACTGGCCAGTCTCACCGCCATGATCATCGCGCTCATCATTGCGAAGCCGCTGCTCGGGCAGTTTGAACAAGCGTTCCAGTACATTCAGGAATTTACCGGCCTATTCACGCCGGGTGTTTGTGCTTTGTTCCTGCTTGGCTTCTTTTGGAAGAAGACCACCGCAAATGGCGCTCTGGCAACGGCGATCGGATCCGCCGTCTTCTCAGTTGCGTTCAAGCTCGGTTGGCCCGCATTGCCGTTCATTGACCGCGTGGGGCTCGTTTTCCTCTTGAGCATCGGTGTTGGAATCGCCGTATCCGCGATTCAGGGCGCCGAAGAACATCCGGATGCGATCGACTATGCCGATATCGATACCTCGACGACAACCGGCTTCAATGTCGCCGCGATGGTTGTTGTGGCAATGCTCGCAGGCCTGTACGCGACCTGGTGGTAGTAATCCTGACTACCCCGGATCGGTTGGTCCGGGGTAGACTCCAGCGACAGTAATAAGAATAAAAAAGGAATACCCATGGCAATCTCCGACAGCGACAGCCATACCTCAACTGTAAAAGACGTCAAACAGCTCGGCATCTGGGCGGCAATCGGCAGCCTCAGCTACGTCTTCTGGATTTGCGGCGGCATGGAAATGGTAGAACGCCTGGCCTACTACGGGGTCCGGCAAGTCTCCAGCCTTTACGCCACTGATTCAGTATCAAACGGTGGACTGGGTCTCGCCGGAGCCGAAATCGGTTCTATCTTCGCGGCCTGGGCATTAATGCAGTCATTCGTCCCGGTATTAACCGGCGGCATTTCGGATCGCGTCGGCTATAAAGAAACGATCTTCGCATCCACGATCATCAAGATCCTGGGCTACCTGATCATGGCGTGGTTTGCCACGTACTGGGGATTCATGGCCGGCGCGTTGGTACTGGCCTTTGGTACCGGAATTTTTAAGCCCGGCATTCAAGCGACGATCGTCAAATCAACGAACCGCGAGAACAGCTCGATGGCCTGGGGCGTGTTCTATCAAACCGTCAACATCGGTGGCTTTCTTGGACCACTCGTTGCAGCGCAGCTACGGCAGCTCGACTGGGCCTACGTCTTTTACGCCTGCGCCGCGATAATCTCTCTCAATTTCATATTGCTGCTGACTTACAAAGAGCAAGACAAAGAGGCACGTCTCGAGCACCGTCGGAAAGTAAAGGCCGGCGAAATCGAGGAAGAAAGCCTGTGGCTGGACAGCCTCAGGGAGCTCGGTCGACCCATCATGATCTGGTACATGGTGCTGTTCGCGGGGTTCTGGTTCATGCTCATGGCCTTCTGGGATGTCGGCCCCTTGTTTTTCCGCGACTGGGTCGACACCGGCGTCATGGTGAGACACCTGTTTGGTGAAGATGGAACGTCGAGCTGGTTCTGGAAATTTATCTTCGGCATGACTCAGGACGGCAAGAGCATCCTGCCGGAAGGCCTCATCAATCTGAACGCCATGCTGATTATGTTTGTCTGCTTTATCGTCGCGGGTTGGAGTGGCCTGATGAAGGCGACCAATTCGATGGCGCTGGGTACCTTCCTGGCGGCGGCGACGCTGATGCTGTTCGCCAGTTTCAATTACGTCTGGATCATTGTTCTGGCGATTGTTTGTTTCTCCATCGGAGAAATGCTCTCCAGTCCCAAGTGCTCTGAATACCTTGGCAATATCGCGCCACCGCAGAAAAAGGCCATGTATCTCGGATTCAGTCAACTACCGCTCGGGATCGGTTGGGTTGTTGAGGGCTATTACGGTCAGGTTCTTTATGCCGAGTTCGGCTCCAAAGACACGATCGCAAGACAATCCTTGCTTGAAGGTGGCATGCCGCAGGGTGCAGTCGACTCCGTGCCAATCGGCGAGGCGTTCCAGAAGCTTATTGAAGTGACGGGACAAAGTGCGGAGGCGTTGACCGCCCATCTTTATGCAACCAACAACGTTGGTGGCGCCTGGTACATCATGGGCTCAGTTGGCATTGTCGCCGCGGCCGGCATGTATGTGTACGGACGCTGGACTTATCAGCTCAAGGAATAATACGTTTGCTTATTCGCTACCCCATTTCGTCTCAACATTAATCCCGACCGTCTTGAGAAAGCCGCTCGGCAGAATGCCGCCTGCGGAAACGACCACGGCATCATTGGGGAATTCTTCAATCGCATCAGCGACAGAAATTTGCACAGTTTCCTTCGTAATTTCCTTCACGGTCGAACTGAAAAGAACGCGAAGCTGGCCGGACGCCTCCATTTGCTCAACGAGCTGACGATTCTTGGGTTTGGCCCGTGAAAACGCATCAGACCGGTAGGACAAAGTAACGGTGGTTCCCTGTTCGGCCGCGATAGTCGTCGCGGCCTCAAGGGCGCTGTCACCACCACCAACAACCAGTACATGCATATTCGCGTACTGCGCCGGGTCGATAACGCGGTAAACCACTTTATCCATCTCCTCACCGGGGACGCCGAGCTTTCTGGGCGTGCCACGACGACCGATACTGAGCAACACTGTCCGAGTGTCGTAAGTCTGCCGGTTCGTTATTACGGTAAACCCACCCTTCGGTGCTGCGACAATCGATTCGACCCGCTCGTTGTATTGGATCTTGATACCTGTTTTTTGTTCAACGTCGCGCCAGAAATCGATTAGCGTTTCTTTTTGTACTTCGGTAAAACGCATTTTTCCGACAATCGGTAAATCAGCCGGCTGAGTCATCACGAGCTTACCCCTCGGGAAGTGGGCAACCGTGCCGCCGAGTTCTTCCTGTTCAACAGTCACTTTTTTCAGTTTTGATTCAGTCGCCCCGAGTGTCCCCGCGAATCCTGCCGGGCCCGCACCGACGATCAGGACATCCAGTGCATTTTGATGAGGAGTTCGAACGAGATCCGCGATCGACTGCATCGCCTGTCGGCCCTGTTCGACGGCATTTCGAATCAATCCCATACCGCCAAGCTCGCCTGCGATAAAGATGCCGGGCACATTTGTTTGAAAATCGGGATTAACCTGCGGTATGTCGATGCCGCGTTCTGAGGTACCAAATACCAGCGTGATCGCGTTGACCGGGCAAACCGTCTTGCAAGCCCCATGGCCGATGCAGTTCGTCGGACCGACCAGGTGCGCCTTTTTCCTGATCATGCCAAGGACCTGGTGTGAATCCTGTTCCGGGCAGGCCGCCACGCAATTGGTGCAACCAATGCAGATGCGATGGTCGATCTCGGGATGCAGGGTTGGGGGTTGGGTCAGCCCCTCCTCCGTCGATTTCTTAAACGCTGTCAGTCCGGCCCGCTCTTTCGCCGAATGGCGCTTGATATACCACGCGAGAATCGCGAGGACGGGTAACGCGTACAACAGTATTTTTACGATTTCAGCCAATTTTGGGGTCAATCCAGTATGGATAACAGTCAGACATGTTTACATAATCCTTCAGCATCAGGCGATCACGGTATCAGCTTATGTCGCGATTTGTGGGGCGTCGCTCACGTTTCCGATTTAACAATCTCAGTACGATCAAAGGAGTATTTCATGTCGAGAATTTTTGTCTGTGATTTGCGACAACTTTTCGGAAAAAAGTGAGTGAAATCAGGAACCTTTGTGCGAGCTAGTGCGTGTTTAGATTGATGTGTCGTCTCGTGCCATCGCAGTGTCAAGAAGAATATGGAGTGTCGTAAGAAATGTCAGGACTATTTTGGATCGCTATAGGCGTGATGGCCACCGTCGCATTGGGCTTCGTGGCATTGCCCTTGCTCAAAACCAATCGGAAAGCGACGTTGCTGTCTGTAGCTGTCGTAGTGCCAGTCCTGGCTGCCGGGCTTTACATGGAGCTGGGCTCGCCGGATGCCGACGGCGCGAGTCACCAATCGAGCGCGCCTCGGTCGACGGCAAACAACACGGCGGTTGCCGATAGCTCGACGCCAGTAGGATCGGTCGCCAGCATGGTTGACGGACTCGCGGTGCGACTTGGCGAAAACCCGGAGGATGGCGGTAGCTGGTTGCTTCTCGCTAAATCCTACAAACATCTAAATCGTATTGATGAAGCCGCTGATGCGTACGGCAAAGCCGCCGCGCTTGGCGAATATGACGAAGAACTTGCTGCGCTTTCCGGCGGAACGGTCGAAGCGCCTGCGACGGGCGCTCAGATCTTTGGGAACGTAAGACTTTCCCCGGACGCGCTCAATATCGTTCAACCCGGTGACACCGTGTTTATTTTTGCCAAGGCGGTCAATGGCCCGCCGGCGCCGCTGGCGATACTGCAACGTCCTGCCTCGGAACTTCCGCTCGACTTCCTGCTGAACGACAGCCAATCGATGATAGCCGGGATGA
>RCNG010003997.1_pt1 | contig 12512 bp, 17 predicted proteins | sample 2041371 | NCBI WGS metagenome assembly RCNG01 (sample SAMN09708227, study PRJNA481090) | Marine sediment metagenome, whole genome shotgun sequencing project. | biome: marine sediment; feature: ocean; material: sediment; isolation source: Sewage treatment plant 1 marine sediment (STP1) ... | reverse complement strand
ATTTGATTCAGGTCAAAAAATCATATTGGGTAAAAGTTTGACCGTTATAATAAAAACTTTGATCAACTGCGTCACCAGCACGCTGAGCAAACAACTTATTGGGTCGATCAACAGAGACAGTATTATAATGATCTAACATGATTTTTTGACCTGAATCAAATATTGATTCTATCGTTGAATGACTGGTCACAGTGAATTTATCAATACCAGCAAGATACTCACTCATATTCTTCAAAATTTGATCGGCCTCAGGTTCAATATCCGTTGCTTCAGACCAAACCGCAGAAGTGGATAAGAAACTACTTAGAGTTAAAAAATAGACACTACACCATTTTATTGCATTTTTTTTGAATTTCATAAAATTTCCTTTTGTTTGTAAAATCAGTCAAATATTATGTAAAAAATGATAGATTGATATTATTTAAAAACGGCGATCTCGTCTATCATCAACTCGTTCCTTGGTTCGATCCATAGTGTCCTGGCGTTTATCCTGTCTATTGTCTGAGCGACAATCAGGCCCCTCACCAGTACAATCTCTGCGTTCTTCACGAAATTCCTGTTTATCATCAACACGTTCGGAGGCATTATCCCGGCGGGTGTGACCGACAGGCCGCGCCTATAAGTATTTGAAATTACAAGATAGATCAAACCCTAACATGAAAAAAGGCTCCCTCAGTTATATTTTTTTTGCTGAAAAAAATAAATAACAAAAAAAGGAACCTTTAGTGGAAAAGATAACCGACCTGAGTCATTTTCGCAACAAGAAAATGTTAATAGATAAAGCAGAACAACTTGTTGATTATATTTTTGAACAGGCAAAACTAGGAACAACGGTTCACAAGATGGAGCCAGCTATTTTTTCTAAATTATTATCAATGGGTCACCAGGCACTGGGTCATTTCATTGTCTTGCAAGGTGATGGCGATTTGGGAGATCAAATTGAGTTGTCATCAGGAAGAACAGTAAAGCGTTTACCTAAGCCACAAAAACGAGTTTATCGTTCAATCTCTGGTCTCTATAATTTAGAACGAGTCGTTTATGGTACACGAGCAGGTCAAAAGGTTGAGTTTGTTCCTTTGGATAATCGGCTACAGTTGCCAGAAACCCGGTTCTCTTATCTGTTACAGGACTGGAATCAACAGTTATCGGTTGAAAATCCTTTCAACTAGGTCAACAAAAGTGCTGGACAGAATACTGCAGTTCAAACAGCCGCAGACAGCATCGAGCGAATGGCTTATCGGGGTGCAGAAACGATTGAGGATTTTCGAAAAAGTCTGCCCAAAATAAAACCTGAGAATGAACACGAAATTTTGGTGGGTACAGCCGATGGCAAAGGTATTCCCGTGGTGACTGAAGTCACGGAAAAACCAATAGAAACCCACAAACCTTTATGTCCTCTATAATGAAGAGGAATCCATCCTGCCCTTAAATGAAACATTTTTCACTGTCTGGTGATGTGGTTTGGGATTATTTCTCGACTGGCAATTGGTGGCTTTATGTTTACGGTAACTCAGCTCGCTAGGAAATATGGCATTTCTAGAGCAACCATTCTGTACTACGAGCGTGAAGGCTTGCTAATGCCTGTATATCGCTCGGATAATGGGTATAGGTGGTACGGTGATAGCGAGATAGAGCGGGTGAAAGCAATTGTTTCATACCGTTCGTATGGGATCCCCCGTCGCAAACATAGGTGACCTGCTAGATTAAGAAGGAATGTCTCAGTTCCAGATATTGATAAACCACCTCAATGAGCTAGGAAAAGAGATAAACCTTCTTAAGAAACAGCAGAAGGCAATAGTTGCTTTACTGCAAGAACCAAAATTGTTGAAGGAAAATAGGGTAACTAAAGAACGTTGGGTAGAGATAATGACAGCTGCAGGATTTGATGAAACAGCCATGTGCACATGGCACCAAAAGTTTGAAGAAATGGAGCCAAACGAGCATCAAAAGTTTCTTGAGTTTTTGGGGATTAACGCTGAAGAGATAAAACGAATCCGAAGCTTGTAAAAATTGTCGGTCTCAGGGAAGGGACCGACATTTTTATTGTAGGACTGCTTACACCACTAAACCGGAAGTTAGCCTCTGCTTTTCTAAATCATCACACTACACTTCGGCTTTATGCTCATTGCTGACGCTCATTATCAGGACTATGAACTAGTGCTGTCATTCCATTGTACTGATTGACATGTTTTGTTAAAGTTATAATCCAGTTTAAAAAAAACAGCTATTAAAAAATAGTGAAATCTATCATAGATTTATAAAATAAAATTTCAGCATTGAACTCTCAGCTCAGACTAAATACTTCATGGAGAACCAAATGAACAAACTTATTACAACCTTATTAGTTTCCGGTGCTTTACTCACTGGTTGTGCTGGCAATAAACTCACTGATGAAAAATTTTCAGGTTTTTTAAATGATTATTCTATTCTGAAACAGACACCGGAAGACAAGGATACATTGGGATATGTTGCACCGGATATTGATTGGGCTCAATATAACAGCGTCATGGTTGATGATGTACTTGTGATTACCCCCGATGGTGACTTAAAAACAGATGGCAAGCTTCTTATTGCTATCGCTAAAAAATTTGAAGAGTTGATTAAACAAGAGCTTAGCAAAGAATTTAAAGTAGTGAAAGAGGCCGGCGTTGGTACCGTTCGTCTTCAAGCAGCCATTACAAGTGTTTTCACCAGTTATGATAATTTAAAAGGTTATCAGTACATTCCTATTGCAGCCGCTTTTACTGGTGCAAAAAGAGCCTCCGGCACTGAAAAGAAAAGTGTTCGGGTTATGAGTGAAATCAGATTGATGGATTCAGTTGATGGGCAACTTCTTGTTCAAGCTGTTGATTTAAAAGCCGGTGGTAAAAAACAAGATAAAAGCTCAGGGATTCTGTTAGATGATGTGCAACCTATTTTAGAACAATGGGCGATACGTATTACCGACCGTCTTGAAGGGCTAAGAGCTCACGCTCGCAAACAGCAGTGACTTTTTCTAAATTACTATTCCAAAATAGTGTCCATTTCTACGGAGTGTAGTACGACTCATGGATAATGGACACCATTGGAACAGATATTCACGTTGCTCTGAACTTTATTTTAAATGTTTGATTACAATCAGTATAAATTCATCCAAAGCGAACCGACTTAAAATATCCGCTTTGTAGAATTTAACTCAAAAGATAAATTTTTCCCAATGACCAGTTTAGGTCAAAACCACATTTTCACAGAAGGTCGGCTTCCACCACTAACCGGAAGTAATATTAAACTATTCTAAATATTTTCTGTTAGAGTCAGGTCTATACCCGCTTAATGCTCATAGCTGCCGTTCGAACACAGCATACTGTCAGTCTCTTCAGTGACAAAAAAGACATTTCACTTTTTTTGAAACTTATATTTTTGAATTGTTAATTGGAATTTTATGAACAACTACTAAAAAATGATAGTTAGAATTTTATTGAAATTAGTCAAAACGACCCAAACCTGCATACTTAGAACTTTCTTATGTTGGTGAGCTGGGCATAAAGTGGACGTTTAAGGTATTTGAAAAAATATTGATCACGACAGTCATCTGACAATTCAGTGCTGTATAATTGAAAACTAAGGAGGATAAATTGAATAGCAAATTAATCTATAATTTTTTTGGATGCGTTACCGAAATATTTATCATTTCGTCAATATTTGTAATGCCCGCTGCTTTCGCGCAAAGCAATGAAAAACTTGCTAAGGAATTAGCCAACCCTATTGCATCACTAATCAGTGTTCCTATGCAACTCGACTACGACTCAGATATTGGGCCAGATGATAATGGTGATCGCTACGTTCTGAATATCCAGCCAGTAATTCCGATTTCACTGAATGAGGAGTGGAATATTATTTCCAGAACAATTGTGCCAGTGATCTCACAGAATGATATCTTTCCCGGAGTAGGCAGGCAATCAGGATTAGGGGATGTTGTGCAGAGTGCGTTCTTTTCTCCCAAGCAACCAACAGAGAGTGGTTGGATATGGGGTGCCGGACCTGTGTTCCTATTTCCAACGGCAACTGATGATTTACTTGGAGCGGATAAATGGGGGCTCGGGCCCACGGCAGTGGTACTTAAGCAACGTGGTCCCTGGACCTTCGGTTCGCTGGTCAACCATATCTGGTCGATAGCAGGAGATGACGACCGGCAGGATATCAGTAGTACTTTCCTGCAACCTTGGCTGTCCTACACAACTAAGGAGGGTATGACCTTTTCGGTAGATACGGAATCCACCTATGACTGGAAATCTGAACAATGGGCTGTGCCGCTCTATGCTGAGGTAAGTAAGGTGATGAAGTTGGGAAACCATCTGGTCAGTGTTGCTGGTGGCGTGCGCTACTGGGTTGAAAATATGGATGGTGGCCCTGAAGGGGTGGGGATACGCTTGCAGTTTACTTTACTGTTTCCAAAATAGTAAATGAGATGTGATGTCTTAAAATTGAGAACAGAAGCTAACAAAATAATGAGTCTGTCCCCATGCTACGTAGCGATTTTCAAGTTTGCTACGGACTGTTATGTTTTGTAATTTTGTTCAGAATTATTGTTGGCATGGGGTAGGTTATGCTTGACATTCTAAAAAATTCCGCCTTGTAGAAATTTAAATAATCCATAAGTTAGTTATTTTACGATCCTGCTAATGGGCGTAAAGCTGCTATTTAAGTTATTTTGTTGGCCTAAACCGGGAATTGAATAATTTGCAATATATTGATTACAGACTGTCAAATTATATACGGAATAGTCTATTAGAAAAATTTAACATATTGAACTATGCTTAATGAAATTAAAAAAGGTTATGTTGTTGTGGAAGCGCCAGAAGGTGCTGCGGTTGCAGTGATACCCAATAATAATGAAGTTATAATCAGAGATGGTACAAAATATCATTTCTTCAAAGATGTTTACTATCGTCCCTACTACTTCAAGAATGAGTATCTCTATGTAGTAACTAAATTTTAATATAAAAATTCACAGTTAAAATTATGAAATGATAAGGAGTGATTTTTTCAGGAACAGGCTCTATTAGGTCTTGATAATCACCTTGCTAATCATTTTCCATGGGTAAGCCCTTAGGTAAATGATAAGGAGAAGCCATGACTAATGCACTTTGCCACATTGCCCCTCCCTGGGCACGGTTTATTCTAGCTTTCTTAAAAATATAGGCATATAATTCATCAACATTTTTTTCCGCTACGACTATATCAACTTTTCTAGTGAAAATAGGTTCGGGTAACTCACCAAATTTAGTCTTAGCACTTCCGAGAACAGCGATACCCATGCAACTGATACTATTAACTCGGGTAATGTTTTTTTCATCACGTAAAGCACGTATCAGATTCTTTTCCGTACCGTCATCCGGCAATACACAGGTGATGAGTTTGCAAGTCTCATGTTCTATAGGTATAGGCTCAATGTGTTTATTACTCATAGCTATTTCCTGTTTTTATGTTCCTTTGTTTATGGTTTACCATCCAGTTTTTGCATCATACTTTCCGGTATGTAAACAGAAAACTTATCTAAAGGTGCTATGTATATATATCCCCTGCCTGGAATATTCAGCTCGGCAGCTCGATAAAGCGTATCATAAACCAGATCTCTTTGCTCTGATGATACCATGATACTCACCACTTCCTTCTCTGCTTCTACGGCAACACTTAACAGTCCAAGACGCTCTCGTGGCCCCACACCTCTGGCATGATGACTAATTGCACCTACTGTTGCCCCAATTTCTCGGGCTGCCTTAATAATAACTTCACTCAAACCACTTTCCACCACGCAAGTCAGCAGAAAAACATCGGTTAGATAGGTAATGTCCTGATCGCTCATATAATAGACTCAGCCTCCTGTTGCATTGTTTCCAAGGGTCTGATTTTATCTTCCTTGGTTTGAATACTCACTTTATAGCGAGACCATAAACCAGTGATCATAACCGTGATAATGGGTCCTATTGATGCCATACATAAAATACCAAATCCTTCTACAGCCTGTGTCGCATCACCCAGTCCAAGTCCCATTGCAAGCACCAATGGGACCGTAATAGGTCCTGTTGTGACACCTGCACTGTCCCAAGCCACATTAACAAATTCTTCGCTGGAAAAAAATGTCAGCACCATAGCAAGCAAATAACCCGGCAGTATCAGCCACACCAACGGCAGATTAAAAATAAGCTTGGCAACACCGAGAGTTATACCAAACGCCACACCAATGGATACAGCATAAATCAATGTCTTTCTTTTAAATACACCATTGGTCAGTGTCTCAGTGGTGGTACCCAAAGCGTTTAACGCAGGCTCAGCCAGAGTTGCGCCAAAACCTAGAAACCATGCAAAAAACAGCGCCAGACTTAATCCAACCCCATAAGCGTACAGCGGAGATGTCATTTTTCCCGGAACATCCATAAAGGCTGTTGGCAGCAGCGCACCAGCATTAGCGCCCAATTTAGAAAGTCCGTAGGTTAATCCCAGGTTAAAGATACACATACCAAGAATAGTCAGTGTTATGCCGTAAAAAATCTCTTTTTGATTGTCCAGTTTTTCTTTTAATACAAACTTGAGTACTAAAAATAAGAACAGAACCAAGGGTAAAATAGCACGAAATCCAAGTATGATCTCCTCTCCAGGGCTACTTTGATACCAGACTTGTTCCATAGCATGAGCTGAAGTTTCTCCAAGCTTGGCTGCCTCAATGATTTCTTGTGGTGTCAATTGACCAGAAATGTAAAGTGACAGTAACAATACACCAATTATAGGAAACAAAGAGGCCAAAGTGACTATGCCAAAACCCGACAGACCTGAACCACCTTTACCACCTGAGGCTGCAATTCCAATACCCAATGATAACACCAAAGGTACGGTAACAGGCCCTGTAGTGACAGCTCCGCAATCCCAGGCCAAGCCCAGAATTTTTTTCAGTTCAGAGTCTAGGGCTATATATACTGTAAGTGCAAGTACCAACAATAGAGTTGTATAGATAAACGGTTTGAGACTCCAGCCATAAAGGAAACGTAACGTACCCATAACCGCAGCCAAACCGACACTGATCCCAACCACCAGGACTAAAACATCAGACCAATTGTTGAGTATGGCATAAAGATACGGGGCCTGCTCAACAATAACATTCTTACCTGCCACTTTTAGTGCACCAATGGCAGGTTCAGCAAAGGTTACACCAATCCCTAATAGCAGGGTAATAAAAAGCACCACAGGCAGGGGCGATTTCCGCGGCAATTTACTACCAATACCAATTATCGTCCCAAAGGGCATTAATCCAAGTTGAAGACCTTCCATAAAAAACATCAGCCCTACAATAACAGCAAACAAGCCGCCGGTAATGACCCAGGAATCTTCTACCAACTGTTGCAAAAATAAAACCTGAAATAGAGCAAGATAAATGGCCAAGGGTACCACAGCCTTAACTTGTTCGATAAACCGTTCGGATACATACGGTTTGAGTAAAGTATAGGTCTCAGCTGCATTAAGCTTGATAGGTTCTTCAACCATCGGGAGCACATTGCCATCTGCGTCATATTTCAGCTGAGAATTGAAGGCGTTAAAACTGATTTTATTACGCTTTGTGAATAGAAGCCTTTGATAATCACCGAAGCGTTGCATTTTGTCTGCCATTAATACTTATCCACGTCAATTCCATAAGTGTTTTTAAATTATACGACTGCTGATGCTGATTGGCATCGAACTAATATAGTAGTAAAAAAATATCCATTTAGTCATAACATAATCATCTTCATACTTTAATTAAAGTGTAATAGGTATCAAGCACTTCTGTCGATGATATTACTACACAAATTGGTTAGATAAAAGCATCATGAACCAAGCAACCAATCATAGTCCACAAGAAAGTAGAGTGAAGACCAGGTGCATTGGTTTCGTTGTATTATAATGTTTCATTCTATTCTCCTTTTTTATCTAATTAAACAAAAGATTACCTCAAAAGCTATTTAGTCTTGTACTGTATAGAGCATACCACTTTGTTTGCATTTATAAATTTCGTGTCTAATTCATCATTATCTGAGACAAAATTTTGAACCATGAGATTTAAAGCCAAAGCCATAAAACCCATTAATGCGCTAAACACTGTCGATTTATTGAATACTTTCATAACTTGTCTCCTGTTACCAGATATGCTTTTGATTTATTAATGCTTAATGACTGACTTATTTATATCACAATCACTTGCAATGGGACTTATCAAGTTATGCCAAGTTGGTTGACAAAACACGACAATCGTTCTATACAATAATTAATTCAGTTGGAGTGAATGCATCGTGGAAACCCTAACCGTTTCAACCACATATCTAGCTTGGCGAGTTCTGGAGAGTTATCAGATCAATCCTGAACCGTTTTTTCAGGAATTAAATCTGAAACCTGAACACGATAATGATTTACACAAACAAATACCTGTAAATAAAGCTTTTACTTTATGGCAAATCATTAATCAATCGGTAAAAGATAAGTGCTGGCCATTAAGAGTGGCCGAGTTATGGCATCCTTCTTACACCAGTGCATTGGGTTATGCCTGGCAATCCAGTAAAAACTTAAAAACAGCATTTGAATTGATGGAGCGTTATATTCATATTGTGGGCAGCCACCTTATGATTAAAGTTGAAGAGACTGAGTCAGACTTGATTGTGACCATAATCTTCAAGGCAACATCCCAACCACTTCCACAGCAGTTGGAAAGTGTTCTGTTAATCCTTGTTAAAATGTGTCGATTAAATAATGGTGATACCTTCCACCCAAAAGCCATTCACTTTAGTCATGGGATTCAAGGTTGTAAAAAACGCTATAAAGACTTTTTCAACTGTGAGATCCATGAGCAAAAAAAACAGAATCAGATCATCCTGTCAAAAGAAATGGCTTATCAGGGATCACCTGGTGACAACCCTGAATTATTGGCTTTTCAAAAAAAGATACTGGACAATTTATTAAAGGAGGCAAAGCCAAGTGAACTCTCAACTCAAGTAAGAAACCTAATCATCGAGAGATTACCTTCCGGTAAGGTCAGGGACACAGAAATTGCATCAGAGTTTTATATGTCCACTCGTACATTGCAGAGAAAATTAAAACATGAAAACATCACTTTTCGAGAATTACTGACCAATACAAGACACCAATTAGCCAATGACTATTTAAAAAGTGGCTCCCACACCATTACAGAAATAGCCTTTTTACTGGGTTACTCAGAAACCAGCGCGTTTTCTCGGGCTTATCGTCAGTGGACGGGGCATAGCCCGAATGAAATGCTGACTTAATCCTCTTTATGCATAAACATTGAGTGAAGCAGAAGCAGCTTGCAATGAGCCATGTGTTACTTGATTATTTAAGTTCTCATACAAGGAGACTCCAACCGCTCTTTGCTGCGCCGTTTGCAATGAGTCATTGACTGCTTGGGGATCGTATGTGTATACCGAATCATTGCTATTGTTTTCTTCCTCATCTTCATTTAACTGTTGTGAAGAATTAGCATATGTCTCAAAAGCTTGTTTTTGTATTTGTTGAGAATAGAGTTCTACACCTGTCTCACGGGATGAATCTCTTATATCTTGGTTAGATTGTTGCAGTTGCTTCGTATCGACTGGAGCACCGGCCTGTTTTGATTCAGCAACTTTATTCAATGAATTAGCATGTACTGACTTTTGTACTAAATTTACATAAGTCTGACTATTAGAATTTATTGTGTTCATGTTTTTTCCTCAATCACATTACTTTATAGTCACTATACTGATGATTAAAGTAAACAACTTGACAAATTAAGTCATTCAACAGACAAAGTACGTCAAATTAAGCACTTTTGATAATAAGGAAGTGGTCAATATGGTAGAAATGACCCACAGCCGCTATTTTGGCTATATTTCTACATTCAATTTTCTTCTCAATAGCGGCTATTTTAAAACGAAGATGAATATGGTGCTAAAGCCGAAATTAGCATTTTTTTACTTTTATCACTAAGGACGTTAAGCGGATATTTCTAAAATCAGCTTAAATTTAGATTACGACCCAAACGATAAGATTGGTCACTTATGGTCACACCTAAATCAGCAATTTCTCTTAGCTTATGGGTACTTTCATAACCGTAGGCATTCAAAATAAAACCCACGCCTAAAAACCCTAACATTGGCGAAAAACTTATTTTATAAGCCATTAAACCTAAAAAGAAGGTGGCAATTAGCCATCCTGTTTCTGTTAGAGAAATAACTAACCAACTTAAAAATCCATAAAACGATTCAACCTTAATACATAAAAGTCATAAAAACTAATTTATCATATAGAATTCAATTATTCAGCAAACAACATAGAACCACATGAATCAAGTATTACTACTCAGTGTAGCAGGAAGTACCACTTTGGCAACACTCTTTGCATGAAAATAAATTCTATAAAGTTTTTCCATTAATGACATTTCCATACGTGCTTTTTCCAGATAGTTAGCTTCTTCGCTGCCAAGATGGCTTGATTTTCTTATTAAGATTTCATTTTGATAAGATTTTATATCTGCTTTTCTATTAATCACCTTTTCAGCAGCTTGTTGATCTTCTTCACTAATCGCTTTGACTGCATCCTGCACTGAATGACAGACATCCTGATAATAACTCATCAATAACTCTCGTGTAATCTCGCTGGGCGGTTGTTTGCTTTCTATATAATGAATAGCTAGTTCAGACAGCTCATTGGTGATGACATCAGAAATGTCATCCAGGTTTGTTGTGGCAGTCATCAGTACCTGAAAGTCCATGCTTTCTTTATCAGTTAACTCCTCTTTTCTCAATTGACTCAGAAATTGAAGAACGGCTTCAGACAGAATTTTGACTTTGTTATCAATTGAGATAATTTTTTCAATTTCCTTGTGATCTTTAGCTGCAATTGCAGGTTGAATACCATGTAGCATGGTATTGACTAATCCACCCATGTGCCCCAGTTCCATTCGAATTTGTTCCAGTGTTCCAGAGCAAGAGATGGCGTTTCAAGCGCATCAGAAATAAGATATTTGGGTTCAACAATGACCCCCTTTTTCTTCGCAGGTGTTGGTGCCAGACGGGTTGCAAATTTGGCAAACCAGCCGGTAAAACCCAAAAATATAATGGTATTAATAACATTAAATAAGGTATTCGCATTAGCTATTTGACGTGGTACATTAGAGGATTGCGCCTGTCCGGCAACTTCAGTACTCACTGGTGATATTGCAACAGCAAATTCAGCTAATTGGGGGATAAACATAATCCACAATAACACCCCCAGCACATTAAACAAAACATGGACTATGGCCGCACGAACTGCTTCAACAGGCTTACCCATCGCCGCTAACATGGCGGTCACACAAGTCCCTATATTGGCACCTAATGCAAGAGCAATACCTGCCGGCAGACTTAACAAACCTTCACTTGCCATTGCTATGGCAATACCAACTGTGGCTGCTGAAGATTGCACCAGACCAGTAAACAAAGCACCGGCAAAAACACCAATGATTGGGTTTTTCATTGATTCTAGAAATTCAATAAAAGGTTCAAAGGTTCGCAGGGGCTTCATAGCATCGCTCATCAGTCCCATGCCAAAAAAGACCAAACCTAAGCCCATGAGCATCATGCCATAGTATTTAACTTTTTCGCGCTTAGCGGTAAAAGTCATAAAGAAACCAATAGCAATCGGTAATAAAGCGTAAGCGGCAAGATTAAAAGCCAGTAATTGTGCCGTGACTGTACTGCCGATATTGGCCCCCATTATGACGCCAACGGATTGACTCAGAGTCATAACTCCAGCAGTAATAAAGCTCACAACAAGAACAGTTGTAACAGAAGATGAATTTAATACGCCCGTCACAAAAGCACCAGTAATAGCTCCCATAAAACGATTGCTGGTTAATTTCGATAATAATATTTTTAAAGTTTCCCCGGCTGCTTTTTTCAAGCCATCAGATAGCATATCTAAACCAGCAAGAAAAAGCGCAAGGCCGCCAAATAAGCCCATACCTACCTGAAACCAATCAATAGTCGCTTCGTTTAATGAGGCACTCGCCACCGGCACACCCGCAGATGAAGTGACTACCCAGGTAAAAAATAAGAATGAAAGGGAGATTAAACCGGCAAATTTGTAACCTTGCGTTGTTTTAAATAGGAAATTCATATGAATAACACCTTTATATATTCGTTAACAGACAGACTCAAAAATAATCTCAACATATTGGGAGGGGAATAAAAGTTTGTCCTGAGTGAACTAGAGTTGAGATTGATTTCTTACCTTATCTTTTATTAGGTATACGCCTTAAACCCAGATAGCCGCAAAATGTTACACTTGTTCTGAAATCCCTTGCCCTGCAAGAGGTACAGAGGTGGAGTACATTTAGATAATAACATTTTCACCTGATTTTTGATTAAATAATCGTCAAATATAGAAATCAATAAAGGTTATTTTCTAAAAATAAGTCTCTTAATTTTTCAATAGTGGGCAAATTCTGCGTATTTTACTGAATAACTCCTGATATA
>RCNG010002138.1_pt1 | contig 12513 bp, 9 predicted proteins | sample 2041371 | NCBI WGS metagenome assembly RCNG01 (sample SAMN09708227, study PRJNA481090) | Marine sediment metagenome, whole genome shotgun sequencing project. | biome: marine sediment; feature: ocean; material: sediment; isolation source: Sewage treatment plant 1 marine sediment (STP1) ... | reverse complement strand
GAGTCGGGGTCCGAGATCGGCGGTTGTTCGGGCGCGGCACACCCAGCCAGGAACATCACTAGAGAGACTGTGAGAATAAGTTGAGCAGCTTCTGCTTTTCCGGATCGTGTTTTCGTTGCCATGTGAATTTTCCCCTTTGATTATTAGAATCTCGTCACTCGTTGTTACTTAGATGGCGCGTAGGTTGAATCGGTTTGACTGAGTCCAAAAGGCCGTTCCGGTCATCTCGCGGCGGCCCTGTGGTGGATCGAACAACCAGACCCGGCGTGACCACATCGTGGCGCGAGGCCGTGCGCTCGCTCGCCAGGCGTTCGGAGAGACGATCCACCGCCGAACGGCCCATGTCTCGCCCCGGCTGGTGGATGCTCGAAAGGGAGATATGGTGCAAAGCAGCGAGGGTCGTGTTGTCGTAGCCGATCAGCGAGATGTCCTCGGGGATCCGGATACCGGCCTCTTCGAGGATGTTCATGGCGCCGATGGCGCAGAGGTCGTTGGAGGCAAAGATTGCCGTCGGCAGCGGACGGGTTGCGAGAATTTCCCGTGCGCCCCGCTCGCCGCCCTCCTCGGTGTGGGCGCCATCGGAAACCTGAATTTCATCGGCGAGGTCAAAATCCAGCATCGCCTGGCGATAGCCGTCGGCCCGAATGCGTGCGCCCGAGCCCCGGCCGCCGGAGATAAAGGCGATGCGGCTGTGGCCGAGCCCCACGAGGTGCTCCACCGCCAGGCGTGCGCCCGTGATGTTGTCGTTGGTCACACTGTCGGTGGCGTCGTCGGTTGTATCCCGGTTGAGTACGACCACCGGCACCGCGGCTGCGGCGCGCGTGACCACCTCGTCGTCAACCCGTGGCGACGCGAGGATGAGACCGTCGACCCTTAGATCGAGCAGGCTCTCGATCGCCCTCTCCTCGAGGGCCGGATCGCGGTCTCCGGTGTTGAAGAGCACCTGGTAGCCGAGTTCGTTGGCCCGATCCTGGATGCCGGAGACCACGGAGCTGAAGAATGGGTTGCGGAGGGTGGAGATCATGACGCCGAAGAGTCGCGTGCGGCGCTGGACGAGGCTCCGTGCCATCAGGTTGGGGCGATAGTCGAGGTCCTTGATGGCCTCGAGGACGGCCCGGCGGCTTTCCGGGCTGACGCCCGATTCGCCGCGGGTGACCATGGACACCAACGACTTCGACACCTTGGCGCGGTGAGCGACATCGAGAATCGTCGGCCGGTGTTGCGACAGAGTCTTGGGGGATTCTCCTCGTGGTGACACTTGACTTCCTCTCGTTCAGGACATATGTTCCAGTTGGAACGTTCCAAAATATAGGTTCCATCGATCGAAAAAGCAAGCTGGAACGTTCCAGGGGAAGCCAATACGACGCAAGTCATGAAATATGAGGATTTTGATCTGAATTGCATCGAGATCAACATGGAACGTTCCAAGCCCGGGATGGAGGCCCGGATGGAAGAATCCAAACCAACCGGTCACCGAGGTGGCCCGAAAAACAGAGGGAGGTAGCGATGGCGTCCTTGAAGGAATACAGGTTTTTGGCCCTCATGGCATTGTTCATTATTTCGGTGTTTCTGCCTGGAATTGTCGTTGCTCAGGGTGGCACCGGTGTCATCTACGGCACGGTGACCGGACAGGGGGGGAATATCATACCCGACTGCAAGGTCACGGTTCAGGGCACGAATATCGAAGGCGTCACAGGACTCGACGGCGCCTACCGATTGGCTCCGGTTCCGGTGGGTGAGCACACCATCGTTTTCGACTACCTCGGGCTCCAGTCAGGGTCCGCGACGGTGACAGTGGTTGCGGGCGAAAGCTTCAGCCAGGACATGACACTCCTGTACGCGGGCGAAATCGAAGTTCGCGGATCACCGCTCCTTGTCGGTCAGGCAAAGGCTCTCAACCGGCAGAAGAACACCGTCAACATCTCCAATATCGTCGCGGCTGACCAGATCGGCCGTTTCCCGGATAAAAACGCATCCGAGGCGGCGCAGCGGATTCCGGGTGTCAGCCTGAATCGCGACATGGGTGAAGGCCGTTACGTGATCATCCGGGGCACCGAAGCCCGGCTCAACTCGACAACCGTCAACGGCGAGCGCATCCCGTCCCCCGAGGCCGGGACCCGGAGTATCGCGCTCGATACCATTCCCGCTGATCTCCTGGGCTCGATCGAGGTTTCGAAGGCGCTGAGACCGGACATGGATGGTGATTCGATCGGCGGTACGGTCGACCTTGTGACGAAAAGGGCGCCGGAAGAACTTCGCGTTTCGGCCGCTCTTGGAGCGGCTTACAGCGATCTGATGGATGAAACTGCACCGAATGGAAGCGCGACCGTCGGGACCCGATTTGGACCAGAGAAAAAGTGGGGCATGTTGGTGTCGGCCAGCGCCAGCGATACCAAGCGAGGTGCCGACGACATCGAGCCAGAATATGACGATGGCGATCTTGGCGAGCTCGAGCTGCGCGACTACACGACCGAGCGCGAGCGGTACGGTGTCACGGCCGATGTGGATTATCGGGCATCCCTGAGATCCAATTACTACCTCCGGGGTCTGTGGACGAACTACGTCGACACCGAGATCCGACGCGCAAAAACCAACGTGGTGGAAGATGACGAGCTCGAGCGGTCCATCAAGGACCGGACTCAGGAGTCCTTCATCAACTCCATCACCCTTGGTGGCGACAATATCTTCGGTGAGTCCTTCGTTCTCGACTATCACCTGATGTGGAACAAGTCCCAAGAAGAGACGCTCAACCAGTTGACGTCGGCCTTCGTGATGGAGGACGTGATCTTCGATCCCAACGTCAGTGCGGATTCCATCGATCCGAACAATATTCAGGCCAATCCCCTCAACGAGCGCGCGCGAGACTATTGGTTCGACTCGATCGAAGATCAGTCGAAGACGGCGGTTGAAGAGGATGTCGTCGGAGCCATCAACCTCACAAAAGGCTTTTACAAGAACACCGGGCTCAGTGGGCTGTGGAAGGTGGGTGCGAAGGCCAGAACCAAGACCAAGGAACAGAACTACGATGTCTACGATCTCGAGGCGGAAGACGACCTCAACATGGTGCCGTTTCTGGACAACTGGGACTCGGCGACCCCGTTTTTCAACGGAGTCTATGGAAACCAGATGATCCCGTTCTACAGCCCGGCCCTCATGCAGGACCTCGCGCAAAGCGGGCTCCTCGAATCCGAGCGGAATCTCGAGGAGGACCTCGCCGACTTCGATATAACTGAGGATACATATGCGGCGTACGCGTTGGGAGAGTTTCTCTTTGGCCCGAAGACGACGTTCATGGGTGGGGTTCGCGTGGAGAGCACGAAGGCCGACTACACCGCCTACCAGCTGACCCTCGACGAGGAAGGTGATCCAGTCGGGTTGGGACCGGTCTACGGCGACAAAAAGTACACCGAGTGGTTGCCGCAGTTCCACCTCGTTTACAAGACTGGTGAGGATGCGCAGCTCCGCGCAGCTATCACCCGCAGCCTGGCACGGCCCAACTTCGAGGATATCGCCCCCTGGCGGCTCATCAATCTCGAGGACAACGAAATCGAGATGGGGAATCCCGATCTCGATGTGACCACGGCCTGGAATTTCGACCTCATGTGGGAGAAGTACCTGCAGCCGGTGGGTATCATCTCGGCCGGCGTTTTCTACAAGGATCTGACCGACTACATCTACATCTACCAGGTCGACGAAATCTATGACGGCCAGGAAGTGGAAGTCCTCCAACCGCGAAACGGCGACAAAGGCACGCTGGCGGGCGTCGAGCTTGCCTTCCAGAACCAGTTCACGAACTGGCCCGGCTTCTGGGGTGGGTTCGGTCTCTACGCCAACTACACCTACGTCGATTCCGAAGCCAACTATCCCGACCGTGAATCCACATCTCTTCCGGGTCAGTCGGAAAACGTCGGCAACCTCGCCGTGGTCTACGAGAAATACGGCGTCACGGCCCGGTTGGCATACAACTACAACGGCAAGAAACTCGTCGAGGTTGGAGGAGACCTGGATGAAGACATCTGGGTCGATGACCACGCTCAGCTCGACTTCATGTTCCAGATTCAGGCGACCAAGAAATTCAGTTTCATTTTCGAGGTCATCAACCTCACCGACGAGCCCTACACCGCCTTTGAAGGCACAGCCGACCGGATTCGCCAGCAGGAATACTACGGCTGGTGGGCGACCCTGGGTGTGCGGTTCGATCTGTAGCGCAAAAACGAAATAGGCAGGCGCCCTGGAGCTCTCCTCCAGGGTCGCCTGGTTGTTCTTTCCGTGAAGAACGGGGCGGCCTCAAGCCCTTGGCTCGACTTTTGAGATAAATCAAGACTGGGAATCGTTGTCGAAAGGAAGCCAGCTCATGAACCAGACCACGGTGGGCGTGATCGGCGCAGGGCGCATCGGCAAGATGCACACCGAGAACCTGGTCCACGCCGTGCCCGAGGCCTTCGTCAAGACCGTCGCGAGCCCGCATCTCGATCACGAATGGGCGATGTCGCTGGGCATTCCGGTGCGGTCGATCGACAACGCCGTCGTTTTCAACGATCCGGAGATTGAAGCCGTCGTCATCACGGCACCGTCGGGTTGTCACGCGGAGCTGATTGGCAAGGCCGCGGCAGCGGGGAAGCACGTCTTTTGTGAAAAACCTGTGGCCTTTGAGCCCGAAACCATCGAGGAGGCCCTGGAAGCTGCGGAGCGTGCCGGGATCCACCTTCAGGTGGGCTTCAACCGGCGCTCCGATCCGAGTCTTCTCGATCTCGTGGACGCGGTGCGGAGCGGACAGGTTGGCGATGTCCACACCGTCCGGGTCACCAACCGCGACCCCAAGGCGCCGCCCATCGACTTTGTCAAGCGGTCGGGCGGCCTCTTTTTTGACTTCGTGATTCATGACTTCGATACCGTCCGCTTCCTCTCGAACTCCGAGATCGTCGAGGTGTATGCGGTGGGTGGAGTGCTCGTCGACCCGGAGATCGGCGCCGCAGGTGACATCGACACCGCTGTTGTCACACTCCGGCTGGCCAACGGTGCCCTGGCGGTGATCGACAACAGCCGCCAGGCGGTCTACGGCTACGACCAGCGCTTCGAGGTCTTTGGCTCCGCGGGCAGCGTCGCGGTCGACAACACGACGCCGAGCACGCGCGTCGTGAGCACTACGGGCGGCGTCGTCAGACGCACGCCGCACGATGGTTTCGTTTCCCGTTATCGAGAGGCGTTTGTCGACGAACTGAAATCCTTTCTCGGAGCGGTTCGCGGTGAGCGCCCAGTTGTCGCCGGCGCCGAGGACGCGCTGGCCGCGGTCCGGGCGGCCTGCGCCGCTCGAGAGTCGTTCCAGCAACATCAACCGGTCCGGTTGGACGAAGCCTCGATGGCTGGCCTGAAGGAGACCGTTTCATGAGGACCACGACCGTTGGCGTGCTCGGGGCGGGCAGGATCGGCCGGATCCACACCGAAAACCTGTTTCAAATGCCGGGGGTCCGGGTCAAGTCCATCGCCGACCCGTACGCCGATTTCAGTTCCTGGCCGCCTGACAACGTGGCCACCGGCCTCGAACCGGAGCTGGTGCTCAACGATCCCGAGATCGAGGCGGTTCTGATCTGTTCGCCGACACCGACCCATGCCCCTTTCACCGAGGCCGCAGCCAGGGCCGGCAAACACATCTTCTGTGAAAAACCCGTCGATCTCGATCCGGATCGTATCCGCCAGACCCTCGCGGTTGTCGAGGCTGCCGGCGTCAAGATGCAGGTCGGCTTCAACCGCCGCTTCGACCCGACATTTGCACGGGTCCGCAAGGCCGTGACCGACGGCGACATCGGTGACGTTCAGATCGTCAAGATCACCTCGCGCGATCCAGAGGCGCCCCCGGTCTCGTATGTCGAGACTTCAGGAGGCATCTTCCTCGACATGACAATCCACGACTTCGACATGGTTCGTTTCATCACTGGAAGCGAGGTCGAAGAAGTGCACGCCATGGGGGCGGTGCTTATCGACCCCGCCATCGGCGAGGCCGGTGATGTGGACACCGCGGTGACCACCCTCAAGATGGCCAACGGCGCCCTCGCGGTGATCGAGAACAGCCGCCAGGCAGTCTACGGCTACGACCAGCGGGTCGAGGTATTCGGTTCCAGGGGCAGCGCCGAAGCGGGCAACGAGACCGCGAATCGGGTCACCTTCAGCGGCAAAGACGGGGTTCGCAGCGACAACCCTCTCTATTTCTTTCTCGAACGCTACCAGGTGTCGTTTCAGGCCGAACTCGAGGCCTTCCTTGCGAGTATTCGTGACGATCGAGATCCGCCGGTGGGTGGCCGCGACGGTCTGATGTCGGTCCTGGTGGCCCTGGCCGCCGCACGATCGATGGCCGAAAACCGACCGATGAAGGTCGAGGCGTCATGAGTCTGTTTCGTCGTTTTCTGACTGGCGAGGATCAGCCGATAATCGATGATCCGAAGTTGATCGACTCGCTGTACAAGCGGCACCGCCTGCGCATCATGCTGGCCATCACCATCGGCTACGGCATCGTCTACACCTGCCGGCTGGCGCTTTCTATGGTCAAGAAACCACTCATCGATGGCGGCATCTTCACCCCCGTCGAGCTCGGCATCATCGGGTCGGCACTCTTCTACTCCTACGCCTTTGGCAAGCTCACCAACGGGTTCCTCGCCGACTACATGAACCTCAAGTTCTTTTTCGCCTTCGGTGTTTTGATCTCGGCCCTGATCAACATCGGCATGGGTTTTTCGACGATTTTGTGGCTGTCGGTTCTCCTTTGGGCCCTCAACGGGTGGTTCCAGGGCTTCGGCGCGCCCACAGGCGGGGTGGTGTTGGCCAACTGGTTCTCGAATTCCGAACGGGGACGCATGTACGGCATTTGGAGCACCGCCCACGCCATCGGGGAGGGGCTCACCTTTGTCGGTGTTGCCGCTCTTGTCACCCTGTGGGGGTGGCGCGCAGGCTTCTGGGGCCCGGGTGTGCTGTGCGTCGTGCTGGCGGGCGTTTTGTATCTGATGATGCAGGACCGGCCGCAGACCCTCGGTCTGCCGAGAGTCGCTGTCTGGAAAAACGACTTCGTCAGTTCGGACGAGGGTAGCGAAGAAAAGAACAAGAGCACCTGGGCGGTCCAGAAGACGATCCTCAAGATCCCCGCGATCTGGGTCCTTGCGCTCGCAAGTGCGTCGATTTATGTGACCCGATACGCCATCAACAGCTGGGGTGTGCTCTACCTGCAGGAGGCCAAGGGCTACACCTTGATGCAGGCGGGGGCCGCGATCTCGGTCAATACCATCGCCGGGATCCTCGGTGCGCTGGCTTTCGGGTTTGCCTCGGACAAGATCTTCAACGCGCGGCGGCCTCCTACGAATATGATTTTTGCCTTTATGGAGATCATCGGTCTGTTGATGGTCTTCTTCGGACCGCCGGGCAAGCCCGTCTTTATGATGGTGGCGTTCTTAATCTACGGCTTCGGTCTGACCGGGCTGGTGACCTCGCTCGGCGGACTTTTCGCCCTCGACATCGCGCCCAAACGGGCGGCTGGGGCGGCCATGGGTTTCATCGGGGTCTTTTCCTATATCGGTGCCGCCCTTCAGGATCAGATCAGCGGCCATCTGATCGAAAACGGCATCACCATGATCGACGGTGTTCGGCACTACGACTTTTCAAGCGTGATCTGGTTCTGGGTCGGATCGTCTGTTGTGTCATTCATCCTCGCCACATCTCTGTGGCGGGTGCGCGTGCGGGATTGAGGAAACTATGACTGAGAAAAGACAGAAATTCGATGTGGCGACGCTCGGCAACTACACCAAGGACACAATTGTTACGGCGGCGGGAACCCACCATGCTGACGGCGGCGGCGTCAACTACTCGGCCCATGCTGCGCTCGCCCTCGGGCGTAGGGTGGCGGCTGTCATGAGGTTGGCCGCTGAGGACTTCCATGTCGTGCGGGCACTCGAGGCGGCGGGGATCACGGTCTTTGCCACCGCAACCCCGAGCTCGACCTTGATGCGACTCGAGTACCCGACTGACAACCCGGATGAACGCATCCTGACTGTGGCCGACACCGCCGGCGCCTTCACCCCCGAGCAGGTGCGGGACATCGATGCCAGCGCGTTCATTATCAGTCCTTCCATCCGGGGTGAGTTCCCGGTCGAGACCATTCGGGAACTTCGCAAGAAGGACGCCTTGATCAGCGCGGATGCCCAGGGCTTTATCCGGGTTCGCCGGTCCGACGGCCGGCTCGAGCACCTCCCCTGGCCGGAACAGGAAGAAGTGTTGGCGATGATCGACGTTCTCAAGGCCGACATTGTCGAGGCCGAGGCCTTGACCGGAGAGCCGGACATGAAGGCTGCGGCGAAAGCCCTGGCGGCCCAGGGGCCGCGCGAGATTGTGATCACCCATCGCGACGGGATCGTTGTGTTGGCTGACGGACACTTTCTGGAGGCTCAATTCCACGCCCGGTCCATGGACGGGCGAAGCGGCCGCGGCGACACCTGTGTCGGATCCTATATGGCGGCCAGGCTCGAACACCCACCCGAGGAAGCGATTCTGTGGTCGGCCGCAACCACGAGCTTGAAAGTCGAGACCCCCGGACCTATTCGCAGATCATACGAGGAGATCGTTGGCCTCAAGGAACAACATTACAAAGGAGTCTTATCGCCGCAGTGATCAGAGGGACCCAACTGACATCGCTGATCAACGGCGGTGTCGTGAGAATTCAAAGGAGGATCAGGTCATGAAAGGAATGGTTTTGGATGCGAAGTGGGAGCCGAAACCGGACTACAAGGTCTCGGACTGGGAGAAAAAGACGGGAAAGGCCATTACTGGAAACGCCATCTGGCACAACCCCACGCTCGAGGTTCGCGAGTGGCCGGACCCGAAGCCGGGTCCCAAGGAAGTTCTTCTCGAGATCCAGGCCTGTGGAGTCTGTGGTTCCGATATGCACTTCTTCGAGACCGACAAGGACAACTACATTCTCTATCCTGGTCTGACCAAGTTCCCGACCATCCTCGGACACGAGTTTTCGGGCAAGGTGGCGGAGGTCGGCAAGGAAGTGACGCTGCTTCAACCCGGCGACATGGTCACCGTCGAAGAGATGATCTGGTGTGGTCGCTGCATTCCCTGCCGCAACGGCTACCCCAACCACTGCACGAACCTCGAGGAGATCGGCTTCACGATCCCCGGCGCCTTCGCCAACTTCATCGCAGTGGACGAAAAGTTCTGCTGGAAGATCGACTCTATCGCCGAGCGCATGGGGAGCGAGGAAAAGGCCTACGAATTGGCTGCTCTGACCGAACCGACATGCGTCGCCTACAACGCGATGTTCGAACGTGCCGGGGGCTTTCGCCCGGGTCACTTCGTCAGCGTCATGGGTGCCGGATCGATCGGCCTCGCCGCCATCGCCCTTGCCAAGGCCGGTGGCGCGAGCACGGTTGTCGCCTTCGAAGTTTCACCGCAACGTCGCGAACTCGCCGCGTTGGTTGGTGCCGACTTCGTCTACGATCCACGCGAAGTGTCTGCCGGTGAAGCGCTCATGGAGCACAGCAAGGGCGAAGGCTTTAATTTCCACGTCGAAGCAGCGGGAGTCCCGGAAATCACGATCCCTGAGATGGAGAAGGCCCTCGCCATCAACGCGAAGGTCGTCCAGATCGGGCGCGCTGCGAAAAAGGTGCCGATGTATCTCGAGGCCTTCCAGGTTCGTCGCGCCCAGGCGTACGGTGCCCAGGGCCACTCGGGCCACGAGACCTTCCCCAACGTCATCCGCATGGTGGCGATCGATCTGAGTCCGATCATCACCGCGAGATACAGCCTTGCCGACACGGTGGTCGCAATCGAGAAGTCGATGGACCGCACGGATGGCAAGATCCTCGTAAAGCCCAACTGAGGTTTGAGACATGAGAGACCGGACGATGGATGAGCTTCGCGTGGCGGTGGTCGGCGTGGGTCGTATGGGTATGACCCATGCCGAGAACCTTGCCCACCGTGTGCGTGGCGCTCGTCTGGTTGCGGTCACGACGTCCAGTGCCGAGCGGGCCGACGAGGTCCGCCGGCGCTGCGGCGCCGTTTCGGTCTACGGCAAAATCGACCACCTGCTCGAAGGCGAACGGTTGGATGCGGTGGTGATTTCGAGCAGCACGTCAGCCCACGTGGCAAATATCGAGAGCTGCTCGGCGGCCGGGCTGCACGTCCTGTGCGAAAAACCACTGGCCCTCGACCTCGAGGGTTGTCATCGGGTGGCCCGGTCGGCAAAGGCGTCCGGGGTCAAACTCATGCTGGGACACGTCCGTCGATTTGACAGTGGGTACCAAGCAGCACAACGGATGATCGAGTCCGGCGCCATCGGTCGCCCGCTCATTTATCGTTCGATCAGCGGTGACGCCAACCCGCCGCCGCCGGAGTTTGCCGACCTCGGAGTCAGCGGCGGCCTGATCCTCGATTCCATGTACCACGACATCTATATCGGCCGCTGGCTGATGAACGATGAGGTGGTGCGGGTCTTTGGCGAGGGCGGCGCCCTGGTTGATGATGAGGTGGGCTCAGTAGGCGACGTCGACAATGCGGTGGTGAGTGTTCGTTTCGAGGGTGGCTCCATGGGCACCCTCACCGCGAGCCGCACCACCCGTTACGGCCACGACATCCGTGGTGAGGTGATCGGTGAGCGCGGGGCGGTTCAAATCGGTCGTCTTCGCAGAACACCTGTTCGACTGCTCGATGCATCCGGTGTCCACCACGACGCGGTGTTCACCACGCCCGAAAGGATGGGAGACGCCTTCGTCACCATGGTGCAGGAATTTGTGGACTGTTTGATTGAAGACCGCACCCCGCCGGTCGGCGTCGAGGACGGCGTGGCCACCCTGGGAGTGGCGTTGGCGGGCCGGCTTTCGATCGAGACCGGACAGCCGGTGGCGGTTGCCGAATTATTAACCAATAAAACCGACCTCGACACGGCAGCGTTTTGTTCGCGTCCAGTCGGGACAACACACTAAAGGGAGCGCGATATGGCAAATTCTCCAGAAGATCCGCGGCTTTTGGCCACAGATCAGCCGGATCTGTTTTTCGAAGACAACACGGTAGGACGATGCAAAAAAGAAGTGTGGGACGCGAGTGACGAAGAAATCGATGCTCTTCTCGGGGAGTACGGCGTGCCTTCACCATGTGAATGGGGCAAGTCGGGTTCCTACATCCAGACCACAGTGCGCCATCAGGTCGAGGCCGAACGGCGCAAGAACGATATCGTCTTCATCCCGATCGGTTGCACCGAGCTGCACGGCCGTCACTTGCCGAGCGCATCGGACACCCTCTATGTGAGCCAGATCCTCGAGGGTGTCAGACGCTATACCGCAAAGCGTGGCGCTGCGTGCAGCCTCGCCCTGCCGCCGCTCAACTACGGTTCGCATCCCTACCATCACCTGGGCATGCCGGGCACCGTGATCATCCGCGAAAACGTGGCTCGCGAATTCCTCATCGATGTCATGCTCGGTCTGTGGAATGACGGTTTCCGCAAGCAGGTCCTCGTCAACAACCACGGCCATCTGTGGATGCTCGAGTCCGCCATCCAGCAGTTCCAGAAGCGTTACCAACTGCCCGGCGTCTTCCGGGTCATCGACTGGCACCGTGCTGTGCGCGAGTTCTTCCGGACTGGGCCCAAGGGCGGCACAATGGACACCAATTTTGTCCACGCCGACGAGTCGGAGACCTCGCTCGGTCTGCTGCTCCACCCCGACATGGTGGACATGAAATACGCTGTGGACACCGAAGGCATCGGCTATCTTCCCGACGGCCATTTTGATAAATCGGTGGATCCCTTCAGCCGGCCCAGCCGTTGGTCGGAGGGTGAAGGCCATTTCGCTATCGAACTTCCCTCCACTCCTGAAGGCGTGGTCGGTAAGGCGACCCGGGGAACAGCCGAAAAGGCGAAGCGCCCGGTGGCGGCCATCCTCAAGTATCTGACTCTACTGAACGATCAGACATTGGAGGCCTTCCCGGCGGGAACGGTTCCCCCGGTCGAAATGGTGACGTTGAGGACCGAGGCGGAGATGGAGCCGTACTTGCGCGAGCCTCTGAGCGAGGGTTGGAAGCCGGTCTACCAACTGCCGCAGATAGGTCAAAGTTAGGGATTGCATTCATGAATCTCAGCGTAGTGCTGTCAACCCACGCTGCCGCCTTTCAGGCGGTGGCCTTCAAGGGTGATTTCGAGGCGAATGTCGCCAAGATCGCATCCTGGGGTTACGACGGTGTCGAACTGGCCGTGCGGGATCCAAAATTGGTGAACGCCGGCCAGCTCGAGCGCGTCGTCGCCGACTGTGGTCTGGTCGTGCCGGCCATCGGTACCGGCCAGGCCTGGGGCGAGGAAGGTCTGTCGTTCACCAGCAGCGACTCCGCGGTGCGGGCTGCCGCCATCGAACGCATCTCGAGCCACGTGCCGTTGGCAGAACACCTTCATGCCATCGTCATCCTCGGCCTGATCCGCGGCATCACACCTGAAGGCCAGACCCACGAGCAATCGATGGAATACCTGGTCGAGGCCATCCA
>RCNG010005982.1_pt1 | contig 12515 bp, 8 predicted proteins | sample 2041371 | NCBI WGS metagenome assembly RCNG01 (sample SAMN09708227, study PRJNA481090) | Marine sediment metagenome, whole genome shotgun sequencing project. | biome: marine sediment; feature: ocean; material: sediment; isolation source: Sewage treatment plant 1 marine sediment (STP1) ... | reverse complement strand
ACATGGTCTTTGAGATTCTGCAGATCCACGCTTCCCTCCGTGTTGCTTGTATGCGTTGTAGGGTTCTTCGCTCTGGCTACGTACAGCAAGTGAAGCTTAGGGTAGGCTAGCTTGGCCCCGAGCGCGGAAACGAGTCCTGAAGTGTAGTCCATAGGTTCATTGCGCTTCAGGAATCCAGTCTGGCCACCGCGACAGCGCAAGGTGCAACCCGGGCTGTGTGTTCCGCTACGCTTCCCAGAAGCCAACGCCTTAGCTTGGAGCGCCCAAAGCTTCCGACAACGACGAGGTCATAGTCGCCTTCGTCTAGCTTCTCTGCGAGGCCGCGCTCGGGGGATGCCTGAACCGAGTAGAATGTAGCGTTTGGTGCTTGTCCTTGAAATGACTCGATCAGCTTTCGGCCGCGCTCCGTCACAGAGGTGGAAACGGTGTCGATCACCAAGTCGGAGTACTCATCTCCACGCGTGGCTTCGGGAACACGCCAGAAGTGAACGAGGTCGAACTGTGCATCCGGCGCTGCCAGCAACACGGCGAGCTCCAGAGCTTTCTCGGCGGGCAAGGAGAAATCTGTTGGGATGAGAACGCGCTTGTAGCCACCGGCAGGAGGAGTTTCGCCCCGGGCAACCATGACGTGCGACTGCACGGTGCGTAGAACCTTCTGGGCGGTGCTGCCGAGCAAGGCGTGTTTGATCCCGGTCAGTCCCGTGCTGCCCACGATGACCAAGTCCACGGGCTGCGTATCGACGACCAGTTGGAGTCCTTCTGCGGTGGATGGGGCCTCGACGATCTCTTGGGCAATATCGATGTCCTCGGTCGCGTACGGCTCGATCGCCTGTGCTAATCGCCCCCGGTCGTCGGCACGCCAATGCTCTACGGCGGGCCGTGCGGACTCTAGTCCCTCCTCATCTGCAGGCGTCTCCACGACGTGGACCATTCGAAGCCCAGCCCCGGTAGAACGCGCGATACCCATTCCGTGACGGATCGCTGAGTTGGACTGCGTCGAGAAATCCGTTGCAACGATGATGTGGTTCAACTGCATGGGTTCAGATTTCCTTCCAAAAACGAAGCTCGACAATCGTACCGTCCGCGAATCAGCATTGGCATCGCGATCCTCTCTTGAGTGGAGCCGAAGCCTTGCCGCGTCGCCAGTCTACCGCCGAGCGGAGGTCGTCGTCTATTCAATTTCCAACCAGCGCAGGCTCCGGCAAATGGAGGTGCCGTCATCGCAATTCCGGGGCCGGCGCGCCGTCTGACGTGATGAGGAGCACAGTTGTCCATCCGCAACGGGAGGGACGTCTCGGTTCACGCTATTCGCCGATCGTGATAAGCGGATAAGTGGCCACGTCGCTAAATCCACGCTGGCGCGCAACGGTAAAGAAGCCGGCGACGACACGACCATTGACCGGGCTATGAACGATGGAAAGATTCAAAAAAATCCTGGTTGCGGCGTCTCCCGGGCATGTGGAGGCGTTGGCTCTCCGCGCAGCTATCAAGTTTGCGGACGCCAACGACGCCCGATTGACGGTCCTGGACGTGGTCGCGCCGCTGCCGCGTTCGCGGAAGACCATGCCGGTCGAAGGCGGCGTCGTCGATATCGAGGCCTTGCTGCTGCGCGACCGCAACGAGCGGCTCCGGCGTCTGGTCCAAAACACTCGTGGCGGCCCGAACACAGACGTGGTCGTCACGGTCGGCGAGCCGTTTATTGAGGTGATCAGGCACGTACTATCCCATGGCAATGACCTCGTGATCGTCGGCGAACACGCGGCGGGGAAGGGCCACGCGCCATATCTCGATAGTGGTGTGATGCATTTACTGCGGAAGTGTCCGGTTCCTGTGTGGATGATGCGCCCGTCTCGCGCCCGCAAGCTCCGAATCCTGGCGTTGGTCGACCCGGACCCAAGTGATCCGGTTCGCGACGGGCTGAACGATCTGGTTCTGCAGTTGGCAACGTCGTTGGCTAGCCGCGAGGGCGGGGAGCTGCACGTGGGGCACGCCTGGAGGTTGACAGGCGAATCAACATTGCGTTTGTCTCCGTACCTGAGCGTTCCCGGGACGGACGTCGATGCCATCATGCGGGCAACTGGGGCTGCCCATCGCGAACAGATCGAGGCTCTGACGGCATGCCACCGGGTAAACGAACTCGAGGGCTCAATCCATGTGTTGTCGGGCGACCCGCGCGAGGTGTTGCCTCGCTTGGCGAGTCGGCTCCGCATCGGTCTCATCGTCATGGGCACCGTGGCCCGCACGGGATTGCCCGGTCTGTTCATGGGCAACACCGCAGAAACCATCCTGCAGTCGGTGAGCTGTTCCGTGCTGGCAGTGAAGCCCGAAGGGTTTGTTACACCAGTCAAGCTTGGCCGACGCTCCCGCTTTTGAAACGCCGCCAAATCCTTTCAGCCAATCGCGCACCGCGATCGCACGCGGGTGTTGCCGACGAACCGTCAAGACAGCTTTCCGAACCAACCGCGCCGTTCGAACCACTTGGCCAGCTCGAGGACCGGCGAAATGGTCAGGGATGCGCAGAGGGCGATAAGCCAGTCATTCAGTGACAACGCGTAGGTGCCGAACGGCTCGTGCATCGGTGGAAACCACACGACGAATAGCAGCAGCCACAGCTCCCCAAAGATGGCGAGGTTTAGCCACTTGTTGGCGAACGGTCGATGCAAGATGGAGCGGCGGTCGGAGCGGAAGTTGTAGGCCTTGAAGAACTGGATCAACACGAGGGACACAAAGGTCATCGTCATCGCCTCAGAAATTCCGCGGCCCGACTGCAGGGCCCAGGTGAAGAGGCCGAGATTCACTGCTGTGGACCACAGCCCTCCGATAGTCATCAGTACTACGACGGGACGCGTGAATACTCCAGTGCGAGTGGTGCGCGGCGGCCGCTGCATCAGGTCGTCTTCGGGGGGGTCGACCGCCAGTGCCAGCGCAGGCAAGCCATCGGTGGCTAGGTTGACGCTGAGAATCTGGACGGCGGTCAAGGGCAGCGGCAAACCCGCGATCGTGGTGCCGGCCATGAGACCGATCTCACCAATATTCGAGGAGAGCAGGAACATCAGGAACTTCTTGATGTTCTCGAAGATCCCGCGCCCTTCTTCCACCGCCGCAACAATCGATGCGAAGTTGTCGTCGGTCAGGGTCATCGCGGAGGCTTCTTTGCTCACGTCGGTGCCGGTGATCCCCATGGCAATGCCGATATCCGCCTTCTTGAGAGCCGGCGCATCGTTCACCCCGTCGCCTGTCATTGCTGCGATGTGACCGCGCTTCTGCAGGGCGGTGACTACCCGGAGCTTGTGAGCCGGGGAGACGCGGGAATAGACCTCGATGGTTTCGACGTCGCGCTCGAGCTCCTCGTCGCTCATGTCTTCGAGCTCTGCGCCAGTTATCGCGCGCCCTGCCTTGAGCAAACCGAGCTCACGAGCGACAGCCTGAGCAGTGAGCGGATGGTCGCCCGTGATCATCACGACTCTGATGCCGGCTTGCTCGCATCGTTCAATGGCAGCTTTGGCCTCGGGACGTGGTGGATCGATCATGCCCACCAAGCCGAGGAAGGTCATCTCGCGCTCCGCGTCTCCGAGCGTAGCGTCTGCCTTGCGGGCCACAGCCAGCACGCGGAGGGCCTCTCCAGCCATCTGTTGGACCGCTTGCAGAATCGCGTCCCGGGCAGTGTTCTCCAGCGCGACTTGGCCTTGCCTCGTCAATTGCTGAGAGCACGAACCGAGGATGGTCTCCGGCGCGCCCTTGGCGTACGCGACCTGACCGCTCGCGCAGGAATGCAAGGTTGTCATCCGTTTGGTTTCAGAGGTGAAGGGAATTTCGCCAATGCGGGGGAATTGGAGGTCGAGGTCGTCCTTTTGCAGTCCGGCCTTCGCTGCCGCCACGATCATTGCGCCTTCGGTGGGGTCTCCCTTGATTTGCCAACCGCCGTCCGTGTCGTCGCGGACGAGGTGTGCATCGGAAACTAGCGCGACGGCCCGTAGCAACTCCGTCTCCTGTGGAGAGCGCTCGACAGCCGATCCGTCCAGCGAGAACTCGCCCTCGGGCTCGTAGCCGCTACCGGAGATGGTGAGCGTTCGTTCGGGCGTGTACAGCTTGCGCGCGGTCATTTCGTCCCTGGTCAGCGTGCCGGTCTTGTCCGAGCAGATCACCGACGTGCTCCCCAAGGTTTCGACGGCGGGCAGGCGGCGCACGAGGGCGTTTCGCTTCGCCATGCGTTGCACGCCGATTGCCAACGAGATGGTGACAACCGCCGGCAAGGCCTCCGGTACGACCGCAACTGCCAGGGCGATCCCGAAGATGAACATCTCCAGCAACGGTTGGCCGCGGAGCACGCCCATGGCGACGATAGCAGCCACGACGACAAGTGCTGCTAGGGCCAGGACACGGCCGAGTTTATCGAGATTCTGTTGTAGAGGCGTCTTGCCGGATTCCACGGATTGCAACATCTGGGCGATCCGACCGAACTGGGTTTGCATGCCGGTGCCGACGACGACGGCACGGCCCCGGCCATAGGTGGCAATGGTTCCAGCAAAAACCATGTTGCTGCGGTCGCCGAGCGCCAGGTCCTCGCCGCCGAGCGGCTCGGTGTTCTTCTCCACAGGCACGGATTCGCCCGTGAGCGCCGCTTCGTCCACCTGCAGATTGACCGACTCGACCAGCCGCGCGTCGGCCGCGACCTTGTCGCCCGCGCGCAACGCAATGAGGTCGCCTGGCACGAGCTCGCGCGCCGGGATCTCGATCTCCTGACCGCCGCGGATCACCGCTACGGTGGGTGCGGCCATTCGCCTGAGTGCTTCGATCGCGCGTTCCGCTCGGTACTCCTGTACGAAGCCCAGCACCACAGCGAACAGCACGATCACGGCGATGGCGATGGCTTCGATGCCGTGTCCGACAAAGGCGGAGATCGCGGTCGCGATCAGTAGGATGATGATCAGGACATTTTTGAATTGTCCCAACAGAACGGCCCAAGGCGATACACGATCAACGGCCTCCAGTTCGTTCGGTCCGTGGAGAGCTAGTCGATGTTCGACTTCCGCCTCCGCCAGCCCGTGAGGGTCCGAGCGCAGTTGCGACAGGACAGTGTCAACGGGCAGCGTATGCCATGCAGGCGAAATCGTGTTCGGTACTTTCTCGATCACTGCCTCATCTCTGGTCGGCGAGGCGATAGTCTACGATCCACCGGGAGATGGGCTCGAAAAATCTTTGATGGGAGCTCGATGATGGTCGCCGCCAAGGCGGGTTCGTTGACTTCCACAATTCGGGGGTCCACAACTTCATTGTAAGGCAGTGGGTATTCCATGACGACGAGCACGCCGTCGCGCTGATTGTCGATTTCGCAATTGGTGCCGCCAAGCTGGTGGCGTTCTTGCTCACCGGTTCGACGGCCATCATGGCCGAGGTGCTCCACTCCGTCGCGGACATCACCAATCAGAGCCTCTTGTTGGTTGGCATCGCTCGCTCGAGACGCGGTCCCGATAGTGACTACCCGTACGGGTTTGGTCGCTCTCGATACATATGGGCGCTGCTTTCCGCTGCCGGCGTGTTGTTCATCGGCAGCGGCGTATCGGTGGTGCGCGGAGCGGAGCAGCTCTGGGCGAAGGAGCCCTTGGATCACGTGCAATGGGGATTGACCATCCTCCTCGTGTCGCTCGCGGCCGAAGCTGCGTCGCTCGCGGTTGGCTTGTCGGCCGTGCGGAGCTCTGCGCAGCGAACGAACCAGTCCGTGTGGCAGTACCTTCGAAGTGGGCCCGACCCGATGGGCGTTGCGGTAGTGCTCGAAGATGCGGCGGCCGTGGTCGGGGTAGGCTTTGCGGCCGCCGGGCTCGGATTGACCGAGCTGACCGGGAACCCCGCATGGGACGGCGCCGGCTCCATCGGCATCGGGCTGCTGCTTGGCGCGTCTGCCGTTTTCCTCATCAACCGAAACCAACGTTTCCTTCTTGGTCCGACTCCTCCATCGGAATCCGTCGCTCGCATGGTGGCAGTGCTCGAAGACAGCCCCGTCGTTGCCCGCATCCAGGACGTGAAGGTCTCACAACTCGGAGCGGATTCGGTGCGCTTCAAGGCCGAGGTCACCTTCGACGGCCGCGAGCTTGCGCGGCGTCTGTTGGCAGCAAAGAACCTGGACGCGACATGGTCTAGACTAGACGGACCGCAGGCCCTCGAACGCCTGCTAATTGAGTTCGGAGGCCAGGTCACCGATGCCGTCGGCGACGAAGTGGACCGGATCGAGGAGGAACTCTCCGAGGCGGCCCCAGAGGCTCGCCACGTCGATCTCGAGCCAGACTGAGCGGCGTCGTGCATGCCGCTACGCTTTGAGGCCAGCGCGTCGACCCCCTGCGCCAACGTCGTGAGAGACACTCCTAACCTGATGCTCACTGTGGCGGGGTGTGGGATCAGACGGCGATCTACGCCCATTTGAGCGAGTCACGGCTCAAACAGGCCGTCGCCAAACTCGACGAACCCGGGCCGAGACCAGCCGCCGAGCCGATGGTCACTATGCACTGCCGATCGGCGAACTCGCTAACCACAAGCAATCACTTGACTTAAGTAGTGGAGGCGGTGGGAATCGAACATCGGGCGATTCACCTCGTTTAGACGATTCTCGAACGGTTTCGCAGACAGGTATCGATAAGAACACGTCCAAAGAGCACGAGCAAAACGTGTTACCGGACATTCTTATGACAATGTCACAAATCCCAGACGTGAATCGGGAGCTTGCTGAGACGCGGTCGATGCACGCGCTATTCGCCGCCGTGAAACGGGAGATCGAATCCTCCTAACCGCGCCGTGTCAGTGCGAAGGGAGCACGCCTCAGGCAAGCTTGCGCAGCCGTTGGAACAGTTCACTGTCTCGTTCGCGAGTCCCCACCAGGCCCACGGCCGCGCGGCCCCACGACGCAACTCCTCGCTACCCCGAGTCGGAACGCCATACAAGGAAGCCAACGATCGGATCATCTACGGGCTGCTGGCGCAAGCTCGTCTACAAGGAGCTTTGCGCAGGGACGTTGCTCTGTGAGAGCACGTCGCGCTCCCAGTCGCGCAGGAGAGTCTCCAGCTCGGCCGCGACCTCGGGGTGAACGGTGGAGAGGTCCTGCTGTTCCCCGGGATCGGTTGCGAGATCGAATAGACTCCGCTCTCCGTCGAACCCCACCCGGAGCTTCCAGTCACCGCGACGCACGGCGACTTCGGCATCGGCCTCTGGGGCGCCTTGGCGCCAGAATATCGCTTCGTGGTGCGTTTCGGCGCCGTCCTCGACGAGAGGCAAGAGGCTCCGTCCGTCGATGACCCGATCGGTCGGGAGCTCGGCCCCCACCGCCTCGATGATAGTCGGAAAGAGGTCGATGCTGATCGCGGGTACGTCGATCACGCCGCCGGGCTGCATGCGCTCTGGCCAGACGAGCATCATCGGTGTCCGGATCCCCCCTTCGAAGAAGTTCGCCTTCTCACCCCGCAGCGGCCCCGGGCTTCCGAATCCGATCGGGCCGTTGTCGCTCAGGAAGATGAGCAGGGTGCGATCGAGAAGACCGCGATCGGCAAGCGCTTCGACGACCCGGCCGACGCTCCGGTCGAGTTCTTCAACCATAGCCCTATATGTCTCCGGCGATCCGGGCCCCGTGAAAAATCGCGATCCGTCCGCGTACACCTCGCGCGGCTCCTCACCGGGGGGCTGATAGGGCGCGTGCGGCGAGGCGTGCGAGACGAAAAGGAAGAAAGGCTCGTCTTGGTGCGCGTCGATGAAGGCGATGGATTCGTCGTCGATGAGCGTGGTGGTATAGCGCGGATCCTCGATGGGCCTCTCACCCCGCCAGAGATCCGGCCGCTCCAACCTGTCGCGGTGGGTGTAGTAGTCGATCTTTCCGGCGAGAAAGCCGACGAACTCGGCGAAGCCGTGCCGAAGCGGCGAGAAGCGTGGCGGTACGCCGAGATGCCACTTGCCGACCAAACCGGTCGCGTAACCCCGGTCGCGTAGCACCTCGCCGAGCAGGACTTCGTCGGCACCGATTCCGACCTCGGAATCGGTGTCGACCCTGACTGCCGAATGGATCCCCGCCCTCTGCTGATACCGGCCGGTGAGAAGCCCCGCGCGCGTGGGGGAGCATACGGACCCCGACGTGTAGAACTGGGAGAAGCGCACTCCGTCCGCGGCCAGGCGATCGATGTGCGGAGTGCGGATCGACGGGTGGCCGGTGAGCGACAGATCGCCGAAGCCCAGATCGTCGGCCATGATCAGGACGATGTTTGGGCGCGCAAGAGCGTCCGATCCGCCGTCCGAGCATCCGAAACCCGATAGGGTCGCAAGAAAGCACAGGATCGGGCCGAGAGCCATTCGCATTCCGGCACCGTATCCCGATGTGGGTGGTGGCGGCAACCCTCAACTCCCCCGGGTCGGGGACCGGATGGGCGATCCGCTTCAAAGCGGGTCGCCTCGGTACGTCTCATAGATCTCTGGAAGAAACCCCGCCAGCTGGCTGTACTCGGTTGCACAGTGAAAGGCCATTCCCTCGGCGGCGGTGGGAGGGAGGACGCGTCGTTTCACAGCGGAGAGATCAAGGGCTCTGCCCAGAAACCCGGACCCGCCCGCCATCGCCTCGAACTCGCGCGCCATCCAGAACCGACTGCGCATCTCTACTCCGTCGCCTGCGGGTCTGACGTGATGGATCATGTCCGTGTGCTTGAACCAGCCGTTGTCCAGCCCGACGCGAACACAGAGGATGGTTCCCCCGCTCGGCTCATCGTCGAAGCCGAACGCACTCGGCCTCACGAAGTCGAGTCTCAGCCGGCTGACACCCATTCCAACATCCTCGACGGGAAATCGGCTCATGCCCCAGTAGCGCTTGTCGTCTGGCTTGCGGGCGAAATCCGGCGTCGGCGCCTCGGACATGGAGAAATGAGCGCCCGGGTTCCAGATCTTGTAGCGGATGATCTCGTCGCGCTGGGCCCAGACAAACCACCAATCGATCATCTCCGCCGTGCAGCGGGGAAAATGGGTCCTGATTGCGACGTAACCTGACCCGTCGGGCAGCATGCAATAGCCGTTCTCGACGGCCAGATATCCGGGGTTCGAGAGCAACGTACGATCTTCCCAGCGCAGCAGGTCCGAGCTGTCCATGGGACCCCGGTTCAGCTCGAGGAGCACTTCGTCTGCGATGGGCGTGTATCGATACCAGTACTTGGCGAGAGGATGCCGTCGTTCGGACTCGGTCAGGTACGCATGCCAATCCGAAGGCTCTGACGCTGGCCGTGCTGCCTGGGCGGCTGCACCCAACGACCCCGCAGCCAGACCGGCGGCAGGCAGAACCAGAGATGCCGTCAGAAGAGAACGCCGCGAGATTCTAGGCGCTTCGGTGAAAGCCGGTCTCAGGGAGATATTCATATCGGCAACGTGTTCATGGATGAGATGAAGCAGCCGGCCGCCACGACGTCGTGACAAGATGCCCCACACACAAGAAACCTGGTTGGGAGCCGCAGTGGAGGGCAGCCATGGACCATATTGGGGACCAACGTGCACAAGAACGCAAGCCAAGTCTGCATCCGGACCGAGACGGGTACGCGAAGCGCTGGTGCAAACGCGGAGCCCGCATATCAGTGAAATCGAATGATATGAAATGACGTCCCGGTTCCGCTGGGCTGGGTGCCAGCCTACGCCATCGGCGCACTCGCAGCTTTCTGGATGACTCAACGCGCGGTCGGATGAGTGGGAACACGACTTACCACCGGCTCACAGGCTCGACCGGTGGACGCCACCCTCCCACGATAGCTATGCGCGGACAGAGCCCTCAAGTGGTAAGCTCTGGGCCGGTGGCATGCAGTTCGAAGAACACCGTCGGGTAGCCGCTCGACCCCACTCGAATAGGGAAGGCTTTCCGGCGTCAGAAGCGCGGAGACTTCTTCGAACTTCATGCGACGGCTCCGATCAAGGCTGCTCCGGAATGAACAGCCGCAGGATCATCTCGGTGTGGGTCTCGATGTACTCTTCCGAAAACGAGTCCTGGCCGGTCGTCAGACGTACCTGGGGGGCGAGGGCGTACGGAGTGGAAACCGCGCCGATGAGAACGTAGAAGACATGGCTTGGTGGTCCGGGGGATGGACCGCCGGCAGACTCGATCCCTTGCAGCATTCCTTGGAGGAGCGCGCCCATGGGAGCGACATGCTTCGCAACCAGCCACTCGAGGCGCTCGCTTGGTCCGGTTCCCTCTTGGAGCATGAATCGGTGGAGCTCGGGGTGAGCGGCCGCGAAACGGACGAACTCGGTGAGCAGCAACCGTGCGGTCGTGACCACATCCACACCTTGCAAGCCTGCCAGCCGCGCGGTGAGTCTTTCCCGTAGGAGCCCGAAAAGCTCATCGCCTGCGGCCTTCCAGAGCAGATCCTTGGCCCCGAAATGATAGGGAACCGCCGACTGGGCCACGCCTGCCCGCGAGGCGATCTCCCCCGTCGAGGCTCCCTCGAACCCCTTCTTAGCGAACTCGTGGATCGCGCTCTGGATCAGTCGGGCGCGGGTTTCGAGCGCGCGTGACTTAACTAAAAAAGCAACTTAATTAGGCTGATCTAACTAAGATGTCCGATGTGGACGCGGAAACCCAACCATAAGAGGCGGAGCGATGCACAAGACAGAGAACGAGATCCCGGAACCGTGTTCGCGGGAGGCGGCACGACATCTCCCCAGCAAGGGTTGGAGTTTCCCTGGCGCTTGGCTGCGAACGGCAGTGGTCGCGATGGGTGCAGTCTGTGCGTCCGTCGTGCTCGGCTGTGGCGACCCCGGCAGCGACGAGCCGGCGGATGACGGTCCCCCCGTGGTCATCCGAGACATCGAAGACATCCGGGACGACGTGATCGTGGAAGACGACGTCGGAGTGGTCGTTCGAGACGGGACCCGCCTTTCCGCCAAGGTCTTCCGACCCGTAGCCGAGGGGCAGTACCCGGTCATCATGATGCTGACCGCCTACGGGAAGGACAGGGGGCCCGACGAATATCCTGCGGCGATCGAGCACGCTGAGCTGCCCGGCTTCGACTTCGGCACCATCGAGGTGAGCGAGTGGACTTCATGGGAAGCGCCCGACCCGGCCACATGGGTGCCCCTGGGCTATGCGGTGGTCTACTTGGACGTGCGCGGCTACCTAGACTCCGAAGGCGAGGCCGGCGTGCTCAGCCCGGAGGATGGCGAGGACTTCTACGACGCCATCGAGTGGGCCGGCGCGCAAGAGTGGAGCAACGGCAACGTCGGTCTCCTGGGCGTGTCGTACCTCGCGATCTCGCAATGGGTCGCCGCGACGGCCAACCCGCCCAGCTTGAAAGCGATCGCGCCCTGGGAGGGCCAGACGGACGCCGTGCGGGAGGTGCTCTATCACGGAGGCGTCCCCGAGACTGCGTTCGTCGAGTTCTGGATCAATCGGGTGAACGGCTTAGCGAATACGCCCCCGCTTCCCGCTGAGCTTCTTCTAACCCTCCACCCAGATATGCCAGCGCTTCTGCCCTTCCTACCGACAGTCGGCATTGCGCTGGACCAGGTCACGGTCCCGGCATTGATCTGCGCTACTTGGTCGGATCACGGGTTGCACACCCGGGGCTCGTTCGAGGGCTACAAGCAGATCCAGTCTGAACAAAAGTGGATCTTCAACCACGGGCGAGCGAAGTGGGCGGTCTTCTACAGCGATGAGGCGATCGCAGCTCAGCGACAGTTCTTCGACCACTTCCTCAAGGGCGAGGACAACGGCATGGACGAGGTGCGGTCCATCCGCCTCGAGGTGCGCGAAAGCCTCGACGAGTATCAGGTGCGGTATGAGGACGAATGGCCGATCGCCCGCACGGAGTATCGGGAGCTCTATCTGGACGGCGCGTCCGGCGCGCTTGGCGAGGACTTGCCTGCGGACACGGCCGTGGCGGAATACGCCCCGCTCTCGGAAGCCGCGACCTTTACCCTCGCCTTCGACGAGGACACCGAGCTGACCGGGAACATGAAGCTGAAGCTATGGGTCTCCACGACCGAGGGGACCGACGTGGACCTCTTCGTCGGCATCGAGAAGCTGAACGCGCAGGGCGAGGTCGTCCACTTCCACGGGAAGGCTGGCTTCGCGCAGACTCCGGCGGCGCTTGGCTGGCTACGCGTGTCGGAGCGGGCGCTCGACCCAGACCGGTCGACCCCGTCGCAGCCGTGGCTCTCCCATGACGACCCCCAACCGATCACGCCGAACGAGATCGTTCCCGTAGAGGTCGAGATTCTCCCGAGCAGCACGCTCTTCCGTGCAGGCGAGTCGCTCCGGGTCGTCGTTCAAGGGCAGGACCTCTTCGAGCATCCATCGCTCGCCCACAACCACTCGGACGACGTCAACCTTGGCACCCACTCGATCCACACCGGCGCGCAGTACGACTCGCACCTGCTGGTGCCCATCGTACGCTGAGCGGGGTCACACGAAGGCGCTCAAGCAGCAGTGGAGGCGGTGGGAATCGAACCGTCTTCGGTTCACCCTGTTTCGCATGATTCAGTAGCGATTACGCGGAACGGCCTGGATGCACACA
>RCNG010001261.1_pt1 | contig 12520 bp, 12 predicted proteins | sample 2041371 | NCBI WGS metagenome assembly RCNG01 (sample SAMN09708227, study PRJNA481090) | Marine sediment metagenome, whole genome shotgun sequencing project. | biome: marine sediment; feature: ocean; material: sediment; isolation source: Sewage treatment plant 1 marine sediment (STP1) ... | reverse complement strand
GGGTGGCGGACCACTCCCGACCCCGAAGCCTTCGCGAAGGTCAACTACAAGGACCTCTCGAATCTGCACAAGAACACTTTCCAGAAAACGGGAAATCTCCAGCTAATGACCGCCGGCGGGGTCCCCGCCGACGAGGTCAGGACACAACTGGACCAGACCTTCGGGCAACACGACACCTGGAAGGCCCGTAAACAGGCAGATCCCCCGGATGTGAAAGTCCAGGGGATCCGGGGAAAAATCGTTGCCGACCTGACCCGGGGCGATGTCGTTTTGACCTTTTCGTTTCCCCCGCGCCTGGCCAGGCAGGGGCGGCGTCCGGTGACCGCGGCTCTGACTCTGAAGACCGCCCTCGACCAGGTCCTGACCAGCCGGTTGCGGGAAAAAGAAGGCCTGACCTATGGCGTAACGACAAGGATTCATCCCGTGGCAGGCGGCATGTTGTGGGAAGCTTCCATCACCTGCCAACCGGGCCAACCCCAGATCGTGTTTCCCCTGGTGAGGGGAGAGTTGGGCAGGCTGGTCGGTACGGGATTCACGGATGACGAAATCGCCCGGGCCAGGCTGCAACTGACCGGGACGACCATCGGAAACCTGAGCGATGCCGAATCCGGTCTGGATTATCTGCAATGGATGGCCCGACTGGGAGAGATCCCCCTTGATCCCCTCCGGGAAATTTTCCTCGTCTCACGGGACGAAATCAACGATCTGGCCCAGTCGGCTGTCGACCCGGATAATTTCGTGTTCACGGCCACCGGCCCGATGTTCGAAGAGGACCTGGAACTGTTCGACCTGCCCTGACAGGTCAAGGAAATCAAGATGAAGACTGCACCTTTCGCTGCCGCATGTTGCCTTGTTCTGGCCCAGGTATTTTCGGGATGCTCCGAAACCTCCAGCCCGCCGGGATCCGAACTGGCTTTCGACTGCCTGGAAATCGATGGTGTCACTACCGACCACGCCAGCACTGGCTGCGCCAGCTGGGTGGATTTTGATGGTGACGGCGACCTGGCTCCCCACTTTGGATTGGGCACGCATGAGACGGCCGACCGCGTCGAGGTGAAATGGCCGTCCGGCCGGGTGACCGTCCAGGAAAACGTGGCGGCGGATCAGGTGGTGGAAATCCGGAAAGAGGCCATTACCCCCTAGTGCGGGGTCTCCCTGACGTTTTCCCAGGTACTTGGTCTCGCCGGAGCCTCCGGCGTATAGGCGATCCCGAACTGCAGAACATCATTTCCTTCAGGGAATATCAGGATACCGACTTCCGGACGAACGATGTGCCCGCCCCGCCGGCCGATGGCCAGACCCGCCGCAAAAGCGTAGGGATGGGAGGTCGTCTCGTTCAGGAAGTAGTAGCGGGTATGGGACAGGTTGATTTCCAGGAGTTCGGCCACCGGCAGCGATAAAATGGCCCGCGGGTAGAAATGGGTGGATTGCAAGGTGGCCTCGCCGGCGAACATCACCCGGGCCGGTACTTCGATCGCCAGGATGTCCTGGAAGATCTCGAACTTGGGACCCAGCCCGAACATACCACCGAGGCCCCCCAGGCCCTCGTCGTCCTGCTGGGCCATGATGGCGCCGCCCAGCATGAAATCCACCCGTCCCTTATAGACCGGGAACCGGCCCGAGAATTCCATCATGTACCAAGAGTAGTCCTTGTCCTCGTCGGCGTCGATGCTCTTCTGCAGCGAGATCGAACCCGATTGCTGACCCGGCTCGACGACCCGGGCGGACTGGAAGGGTGTGGAGGTCAGGCAGCCCGACAAGGAATTTAACAGGAACAGGAGGTAGATCCGGAAGGACTTCTTCATGACGTGATCCCCTTCGTTCAACATCCACGAGTTTTGGCCGTGACGATTCCGGAGGTCAAAATCCAGGGGTACCGCTGTTTAACAATCTGTTTTCGGAAAGTGCCGGATATTTGGCAGTCATCTTATTGAAATGATTCTCATTGTCGCCAAAACGGCTGTAACGTATTGAATATAAATAAGATATTTGGTGTCCAAATAATCAGGACCTTTACATCCAGGTTTAATAGTGGTTCAATCTTCGTATTGAATCCGGGAAATCTATACCGCGTCGTACCTCTTCGTAAATCGGCGCGGTCGGGCTTCCCACCTTTGCCGTGGAAAGAGGTGCGCGATGTCTCTCTCTCGTCGTGATTTCATCAAACAGGCCGCCGCGGTCAGCGCCGCCGGCGCGATCAGCATGAAGGTTCCCGACTCGGCCCTGGCCCAGGCACAGGAAACCGAAAAAGCCTGGAAGTGGGACAAGTCGGTCTGCCGGTTCTGCGGCACGGGCTGCGGAATTATGATCGCCACCCGGAACGACAAGATCGTCGCGGTCAAAGGTGATCCCGCCGCGCCGGTCAACCGCGGCCTGAACTGCATCAAGGGTTACTTCAATGCCAAGATCATGTACGGCAAGGACCGCCTGACCCAGCCGTTGCTGCGGGTCAACGCCCAGGGGGAATTCGACAAGCAGGGCAAGTTCAAACCCGTGAGCTGGGAACATGCCTTCGACGTGATGGCCGACAAGTTCAAGGAAGCCTACGGCGAGCTCGGCCCCACGGGGATCGGCGTGTTCGGCTCGGGTCAGTACACCGTGCACGAAGGCTACACCATGGCCAAGCTGGTCAAGGGCGGTCTGCGCAGCAACAACCTCGACCCCAACGCCCGCCACTGCATGGCCAGCGCGGTGGTCGGATTCATCCAGACCTTCGGCATCGACGAACCGGCCGGCAACTACGACGACATCGAACACACCGACACGGCCGTGTTGTGGGGCGCCAACATGGCCGAGATGCACCCCATTTTGTGGTCGCGCGTCACCGATCGCAAACTCAGCGACCCTGACCGGGTCAAGATCGTCAACCTGACCACCTACACCAATCGCTGCAGCAACCTGGCCGACGTGGAGATCATCTTCAAACCGCAGACCGACCTGGCGATCTGGAACTACATCGCCCATGAGATCGTCTACAACCGGCCGGAAGCCCTGGACCAGGAGTTCGTCGATCAGAACACAGTCTTCGCCACCGGCCATGTGGACGTGGGCTACGGGATGCGGCCGGACAAGAACAACCCCAAGTATTCCGCCGTGGAACTCGAAACCAACAACAAGCAGTTCAGCAAGGTGCTGAGCGAGGCCGAGGGCATCACCCTGGCCCATCTGGGCTACAAGGCCGGCGACACGCTCGAGATGAAAAATGCGGCCGGGGCCGCCAAGCACTGGATCATCAGCTTCGACGAGTTCAAGAAAGGCCTCGAACCCTACACGCTGGACTTCGTCGCCGAGCTGTCCAAGGGCGATCCGGACGAATCGATGGAAGACTACAAGGCCAAGCTCCAGGCCCTGGCCGACTACTTTCTGGAAAAGGACCGCAAGGTGGTCAGCTACTGGACCATGGGCATGAACCAGCACACGCGTGGCAGCTGGGTCAACGAGCAGGCCTACATGGTGCACCTGCTGCTGGGCAAGCAGTCCCTTCCCGGCAACGGCGCCTTCAGCCTGACCGGCCAGCCCAGCGCCTGCGGCACCGCGCGGGAAGTGGGCACCTTCTCGCACCGGCTGCCCGCCGACCTGGTGGTGGCCAATCCCAAGCACCGCGAGTTCAGCGAGAACCTGTGGAAGCTGCCCGCCGGCACCTTGAACGGTAAGCCGGGCAGCCACTACACCAAGCTGCTGCGGGACATCGAGGACGGCAAGATCAAGTGGGCGTGGGTGCAGGTCTGCAATCCCTGGCAGAACACCGCCAACGCCAATCACTGGATCAAGGCCGCCCGGGAGATGGACAACTTCATCGTGGTCTCCGACGTCTACCCCACCATCAGCGCCAAGGTGGCCGACCTGATCCTGCCCAGCGCCATGATCTTCGAAAAATGGGGCGCCTACGGCAACGCCGAGCGCCGCACCCAGCACTGGAAACAGCAGGTCACCCCAATCGGCGACTCCATGCCCGACATCTGGCAGGCCTTCGAGTTCGCCAAGCGCATCACCCTGAAGGAAGTGTGGGGCGCCCAGAAGATCGACGACAAACTGACCCTGCCCGACGTCCTGGCCGATGCCCGGGCCATGGGCTACACCCCGGACGACACCCTCTTCGACGTTCTTTTCAACCACGCCGACGCCAAGCAGTACGCCTGGCCCGACCCCATCGGCAAGGACACCCTGAACACCCTGGCCGAGGGCGACAAACGCAAAGTGGCCGGTTTCGAAGGCTACGGGTTCTTCGTGCACAAATACCTGTGGGAGGAATACCGCAAGTTCGGGGTCGGGCACATGCATGACCTGGCCGACTTCGACACCTACCACGGCGTGCGCGGGCTCAAGTGGCCGGTGATCGACGGCAAGGAAACCGAGTGGCGCTTCAACGCCGACTACGATCCCTACGTGGCGAAGAAAGCCCCCGGGCAGAAGTTCGCCTTCTACGGGCCTGCGCTGAAAGCCATGCCGGCGGGTGACCTGAAGGGACCCCACAAGGGCGACAAGGTCAAACTCGACAACAAGGCCAAGATCTTCTTCCGGCCCTACATGGATCCCCCGGAAATGCCCGATCAGACCTACCCGTTCTGGCTGGTGACCGGCCGCGTGCTCGAGCACTGGCACACCGGGACCATGACCATGCGGGTGCCTGAACTGCACCGCGCGGTGCCCGAGGCGGTGTGCTACATGAACCGCGACGATGCCGCGAGACAGGGCATCATCGATGGGGCCGCGATCTGGATCGAGAGCAGGCGGGGCCGCGTGAAGGCCAACGTCGAACTGCGAGGCCGCAACACCATGCCCAAGGGCACGGTGATGGTCCCGTTCTTCGACGAACGCGTCCTGATCAACAAGGTCTGCCTGGACGCCACTTGTCCCATCTCGAAAGAGACGGACTTCAAGAAGTGCGCCGTCAAAGTGACCCTGGCCTAGGCTGATCATGAGCCAAGGCAAGGGCATCGACCGCCGGGACTTCCTGTCCCGCCTGACCGCGGGAGCGGCCGCCGCCGCGGTCGGCGGCGTCATCTGGGGCGGGTTGGTCTCCGAAGGCCGATCCGCCGCCATGGTCCTGCGTCCGCCCGGCGCCCTGCCCGAAAAGGATTTCCTGGGCAAGTGCATCCGGTGCGGGATCTGCGTGACCGCCTGCCCCTACGACACCCTGTTCCTGGCCGGCCCAGGAACCGATGCTCCTACCGGCACCCCGCGCCTCGTCCCCCGCGACGTGCCCTGCTACCTCTGCACCGACATCCCCTGCACCGCCGAATGCCCCACCGGCGCCCTGGAGCCCGCCCTCGTCAGCGATGACGGCGGCCGCACCCTCGACGTCAACCGGACCCGCATCGGTCTGGCGGTCATGGATTACGAGAACTGCATCGCGGCCTGGGGTCTGAGGTGTGACGCCTGCTATCGGGCCTGCCCCCTGCTCGACCAGGCCATCACCCTCGAACACACCCGCAATGAACGCACCGGCCGCCACGCGGTGCTATTGCCCAAGGTGCACGCCGACACCTGCACCGGCTGCGGCCTGTGCGAAAGGTCCTGCGTCACCGAAAAGGCCGCCATCTTCGTGCTGCCGCGGGAAGTGGCCCTCGGTAGGGTCGGCGACAATTACATCAAGGGCTGGGAAGAGGGCGACGAGGCCCGGATCGACGACACCACCGGACCCGTCGACGACCTGGACAGCAGTCCGTTGGACTACCTGAACAGCGGAGACCTGAACGATGACTAGCCTGCGGTCCCACCGCTACCTGATCGCCCGCCGCCTGGTGCAGACCGCGGTGATGGTGCTGCTGATCGGGGGCAACCTATGGGGCTGGACGGTGCTGCGAGGCAACCTCAGCAGTTCGATCTTCCTGGACACCGTCTCGCTGGCCGATCCCTTCGCCGTCCTGCAGCTGCTCGCCGCCGGGGGCCTGCTGGCTATGGACGTCATGCTGGGTGCGGCCATCACTCTGGTCTTCTACGCCCTTCTCGGCGGCCGCGTCTTCTGCGCCTGGGTCTGCCCCATGAACCCGGTGACGGATCTGGCCAACCGCCTGGGACGCCGGTTCGGGACCGGCAAGGGCACCGGCCGCGTAGTCGGACGCTCGGCCCGCTACTTCATTCTGGCAACGGCCGTGATCCTGTCGGCACTGATGGGGGTGGCGGCCTTCGAGGCGATCAGCCCCATCGGACTGCTCCAGAGAGGTCTGGTCTTCGGCATGGGGGCGGGCTGGCTCGGCGTCCTCGCCGTTTTCGTTTTCGATCTGCTGATCCAACGGAACGGATTCTGCGGGCATCTGTGTCCCCTGGGCGCCTTCTACTCGCTGCTCGGCCGGACCGCCCTGGTGCGGGTCGCCCACGATCACGTCAAATGTACCTGTTGCCTGGACTGCCTCCGGGTCTGTCCGGAAAACGAGATTCTCGCCCTGGTGGGGCAGGCCAGCGGGTCGGTCCTGGACGGGGTTTGCACCAACTGCGGGCGCTGCATCGAGGTCTGCCCCGACGACGCCCTCGCCTTTTCAAATCGTCAACACGCCATTTCCCTGGAATCGGGAGGTTCATGATGTCCAGAATGTCCACCCTTTGCCTGTTGCTCACCCTCGTCCTTCTGGCCGGGTGTTCGGGCAACCGGAAGCCCGCCACCGAAACACCACCGCCGCCACCGGCCCCGGTGGAGGTTTCCGATGACGAGCTGAGCTACCGCAACGAGCCCCTGCTCGACGACTCCGGCACTCCGCCGGCTTCCTTCGACGCCCCCGATCCGGGCGATTCCCAGCTCGAAGAGCGGGCCTTCGAGAACGCGCCGCCAGTCATCCCCCACAACGTGGACGACCTGTTGCCGATCACCGCCAATGAAAATTCCTGCACAGACTGCCACCTGCCCGAGGACGCGGCCGAGGTGGGCGCCACCCCCGTTCCGGCCAGCCACCTGTACGACATGCGGCGCGACCAGCAACTGGACGGCCTGAATCCGGCCAACTACAACTGCACCCTGTGCCATGCACCCCAGGCCAACACCGATGAACTGGTGGAGAACACCTTCGAGCCCTACTATCGGGCCAAGGAGCTCAAGGAAAAGTCCGACCTGCTCGACACGCTCAACGAAGGCGTGGAATAGGGAAAGCGATGGGTTACAGCCGGCGCGACATTTTCAAGGGTTTCATTAACCCCGAAGTCTGGAAGCGGCCCGCCGCCAGACCGGTCTTACCCGAGGGTGTGGACATCCTGCTGGACAAGGATGCCTGCATCGCCTGGGGCCGCGGCGTCTGCACGCGCTGCGAGGATGTCTGCGAGGAAGACGCCCTTTATTTCGTGGGCATGATGAATCCCCGGGTCCTGGTCCACCGCTGCACCCTGTGCGCCGATTGCGTGGACGTTTGTCCCACCGGAGCCATCGTGGTCCGTGACGATAAAAAACCGAACCCCACCGGAGAACCGGAATGAATATTTCCAGCGTCGTCGTCAAGACCCTGCCCGAACACCGGGCGACGGTCCGATCCAGCCTCCTGGCGAGCGGACTGTGCGACATCCACTTCAGCGACGAAATGGGCCGCATCGTCATCACCCTCGAGGGCGACGACAATGCCGACGAAACGGCCAAGCTCAAGGAGATCCAGAAACTCCCCCACGTGGTAAGTGCGGATTTTTCCTACACCTATACGGACGAAGAGGGCGATTGAAAGACGATTCAATCGGGAACAAAGTCGGCCTGGGCAGGGTATCTTCTGAAAGCGTCGCGAATGTGCTAGGATATGCAGGTGCAGAGCGCGGTCGCATTTACCGGAAAGGATCCATCATGATTTCCAAGCGGTATGTCCCGGTCTTCATTCTCGTCTGTATTCTGGCAGCCGGGTCCGTCAGTTTCGCCGACGAGTGTCTGGACTGCCACAAGGATCCCGCCTTCAAGGTCCAGCATCCCAAGCTCTACAACTACTTCGTGGATTTCGACAATTCGGTGCATGGCGTGGCCGGCCTCAGCTGCGTCGATTGTCACGGCGGCAACCCCAAAACCCAGGACATGAAGAAGGCCCACGCCGACGTGCTGGATCCGGTGAATTTCCAGCAGATCCCCGTCACCTGCGGGCAGTGCCACATCGAACAGAGGGACGCCTTCGTCACCAGTGACCACTACCGGATCCTCGAGGAGGACGGCACCGCCCCCAACTGCGCCACCTGCCACGGCGCGATGGACATGGACTTCATCTTCGTGACCCGTGTCAAGAGCACCTGCCTGTTCTGTCATAACGAGGAATCCGGCATCCTGCCCCAGGTGCCGGGCAAGGCCGATTACGTGCTCAACAAGATCAATGTCATCAAGGGCTATCGGAGTTACGTGAACACCCACGCCAAGGACCGAGAAGTTGTCGCTGAACTGAACGCCGCCTATGACGTCCTTACGGCCAGGTGGCACCGCTTCGACCTCGAGACCGTACAAGTGGACACCAAGGAACTGCTGGGTGCCTACCGCAAGGCCAAGGCCCAGGCCGTGAAGGACCGTAAGGCGCAGGACTAGATACATTCTCCAAAAAAGGGCGTCCACCAGCAGGCGATGAAAATGGTGGGTGCCCTTTTCCTGTGTCGGGGAGTAGCCGCCCCGCCAACCGTGGAGGCCGACGTGAATACCACCGCCCCTTGGAAATCTCTTCTGCTTCTGACCCTGGTGATTTCTCTTTTGGCCGCCTGCAGCGAAGACGACCCCACCTCCCCCTGCACGCCTCCGCTCTGGCAGGAAGTGGCGCTCGATTTGACCGGAGGCGATTCCGGGATGATGGCGGTGGATTTCACCGGGGACCACGGGCTGGCCATGGGTTATGTCAAGGACAGCAAAAAAGACTGGGCCGCGGTCAATGAATTTTTCCGCCTCCAGGCCGATGGCTCCTGGCTTCCGGAGGATTTGGGGACCATTCCCAGGGTTAACCTGTTCGGGGATCTGACTCTCGACACAAACGGCCAGGCCGTGCTCGCCGGTTGGCGGGATGCGAGTCCCTTGAGCGTGGTCCTTGACCGCCGCGGTCCCGACGAGGGAGTGTACATCACCCAGGGTACATTCGGCATGTTGACGGTAGACGGCGAAGGGTCGTTCATGGTGGCCGGGGGGCGATCCCGTGGCGGCGGTCTCTGGACCAGTACCGGACCGGCCCAATGGACTTTCGACAACCTCCCCTTGACCGGCACCAATGATTCGGGCTTCCGCGACGTCTACATCCGCGGAGACCAGGCCGTCGCCTGCGGTTACGACGACGGCGCCGACACCCTGCAGGTGATCCTGACCCGGACTGCGGCCACCGAATGGACCAAGATTCCCGTCGGGACCCCTTTCTCGGCCACCTTCTATTGCATTGCCCTGAGCGAGTCCGGCACCGTTTTCGTGGGCGGCATCGAAGGGGCCGGGGGCATCTCTCCGAAGGCCTTCCTGTCCCAGCGGACCGCCGACGGCAGCTGGACCGATCTGCTTCTGCCCGACCCCGAGCTGCTGCACGGGGTCATGGACATCCTGATCGCTGCCGACGGCAGCATCTACCTGGCCTGCATGGGCGAGGGAGAAAACACCCAGGCCAACCTGGTGCACGCCGGCCCCGCGGGAGTGGTGAAGGAAATCACGCCTTTCCCCGGCGGGCTCCTTCAGCTCGACCAGGCTGCCGACGGTTCCATCTACGCGGTCGGTCACCGCCGCAACGAAACGGACGGTTCGGAAAAAGGCGTCATGCTGGTCAAATCCCCTTAGCTAAATTCAGCATGGTTTTCGCGGGGGGGATCGATATCGACGCCGGAGGCAAGGTGGTCAACCTGCAGGTTCGTTACGTCATGGGCCTGCAGGAAGTCTATCTGACCTCCAAGAACCGGACCCTGTCGGTCATGGCAGGTTTCGGGATCTAGGCCGGGGATTCATCCGGTTCACCAGCCACGGCAACGCCAGCAGCGCGGCCGCGCCCAGGATCAGCGAGACCCACCCCGGCAACCCCCATCCCGCCGGCAAAAATCCGAACCCGATCGCCACCACCGCCGTGATCAGGGCGTAGGGAATCTGCGTCCGCACGTGGTCATGGGGCTCCACCCCGCAGGAAATCGACGTGACGATGGTCGTGTCGCTGAACGGCGAACAGTGGTCGCCGAAGACCGCCCCACTGAACACGGCCGCCACGATGACCGCCAGGAAGGCGTCCGGGGCGCCCATGGCCGCCGCCGCGGGCACGGCCAGGGGAAACAGCAGCCCCATCGTGCCCCAGGAGGTGCCCGTGGCGAAGGAGATCGCCGCGCCGGTCAGGAAGGTCAGCGAGGGCAGCAAGGCCAGGGTGCTGGTTTCGGTGGCCAGCCGTGAGATCAATGCGGCCGTGCCCAGCTCACCGATCACGCTGCTCATGATCCAGGCGGCCAGCAGGATGAAGATCGGCCCGACCATGGTGCGCAACCCGGAGGCGAAGGCCCGCAGGACCGGTTTCCACCGGCCACCCGGACGGACCGGGAACATGAGAGCCGCCGCCAGGATCGCCGTCACGCTGGCCACCACGAGCACCAGGGGTCCGGCATCCGAGCCGAAGGAGGCCACCAGCTTGTCCCTGGTCAGCGGGAAAATCGGCCGGGGACTGCCCAGGGCCACGAAGCCCACGAAAAATGAGGCCATCAGAACGGCCAGGGGCGCCAACGCGGTGAACGGCCGGCCGTGGGCCTGATCCTGGCTAGGGGTGTTCTCGCCTTGAGCCCGGGGTGCGGCTTCAGCTTCGGTCGCGCAGGCCGCCATCGGACCGGGATGAAACCGCCTGCGGATCGCCACGAACAGCAGCACCAGGGTGAACCAGCAGTAGAAATTGTAGGGCAGCGATTCGAGAAACACGGCGTAGGGATTGGCCGGCCGCCCGGCCTGTACGAAGGCTTCGCTGATCATCGAGAGCTGAAAGGCGATCCAGGTCGACACGAAGGCCACGCAGGCCACCGCCGATGAAGTGGAGTCGACGATGTAGGCCAGCTTCACCCGGGCCACGCCGGCCCGGTCGGCCAGGTCGCGGCTCACCCTGCCGACCACCATGCTGTTGGCCAGGCCGTCGAAGAAACAGAGGATGCCCAGGCCCGCCGCGGCGGTTTCCAGATTCCGGGCCGATTCCCTTTCCGACCCCGCGGCTCGGCTCATCAGGGAGGCGAATCCGCCCCCGGCCTCCAGGATGGCGGCGAATCCCCCCAGGATGAAGGTGAAGGCGATGGCACCCAGCTTCCAACTGCTTTGAAGGCTCGGCCAGAGGTGGCCAGCCAACATGTCGGCCAACGCGGTGGCCGGATTACCTGCCGCCAGCAGCAGGGCCCCCGCAAAACCGCCGGCAAACAGTCCGATCAGGGCGTGCCGAGTGACCATGATCACCGCCAGCGCCGCGAGCGGCGGCCACAATCCTCGGACCGGGGCATCGGTCCTGGCGAGCGCCATGGTGACCAGGGCCACGGCCAACAGGATGGTCCATCGCCAGCGGGTCATGCGTGCGACGGCTCCTGGTTATCGGGCTCGACCGGGGCGGGGGATGTCCGGGCCAACTTGTCCACGGTGTTCCGGGCGTAGAAAATCGCTACCAGAGCCGCCGACCAGGTGATGCCGAAGATGCCCCACCAGATCCCCGTCAAGCCCAGGTCGAACACTTGCGTGACCATGTAGAACAGAATCGGCGGCATGACCAGCTGGCGATAGAGACCGATCCACAGGGCGAAGGCCGGTTTTTTCAATCCTTGCAGCAGCGAGGTGTTGATGAACAGGAACACGTAGGCATGCTCGATGAAGGCCGCGATGCGCAGATACTTGACGCCGATGGACACCACTTCGGGGTCGTCGCTGAACAGGCGCATCAGCGGGCCGGCCCCGAAAAACACGATCGCCGCCCCCAGCACCATCACCATGGCCCCGTAGGACAAGGCGTACCTGACCGTGGATCTCACCCGGTCGAACCGGCCAGCGCCGCTGTTCTGCGCCGCCAGGGTCAGGGCCGCCACGTTCAGGCCCAGGGCGGGCAGCAGGACGATCTGCTCGATGCGCGTCGCCACCCCGTAGGCCGCCACCGTATTCTGTCCGAAACGGCTCAGGAAATAGGTGATGATGAAGATGCCCAAAGCGACGGTCATCATGTTGAGGCTGGCCGGTACTCCCTGGCCGACAATGGCCCGCAGAACCCGGCGGTCCGGTCGCCAGCGGGCGCCCGTGCTGCGGAACAACAGGCCGGTGCGTCGGGCACGCCACCCCAGGAACAGGCCGCCCCCGACCTGCACGAGGACCGTGGCCATCGCGATGCCGCGGACCCCCATCGCCGGCACGCCCAGCCCGCCGAACATGAACCAGGGATCCAGGAAGATGTTGGCCACCGTCGCCACGATCAGGTAGTCGCGATAGGAATGGGTGTCGCCCTGGGAATTGAGGATCCCGTTGAACATGAACACGAACAGGGTGATGCCGCTGCCGCAGAGAATGACATGGATGTACTGCAGACACAGGCTCAGGTATTCCTCGCGCGCGCCCAAGAGTTTGAACAGCGAGGGCGCCGCCAGGAAGCCCGTCGTCATGACCACGATGGCCAGCAGAACGCTCAGG
>RCNG010001260.1_pt1 | contig 12527 bp, 10 predicted proteins | sample 2041371 | NCBI WGS metagenome assembly RCNG01 (sample SAMN09708227, study PRJNA481090) | Marine sediment metagenome, whole genome shotgun sequencing project. | biome: marine sediment; feature: ocean; material: sediment; isolation source: Sewage treatment plant 1 marine sediment (STP1) ... | reverse complement strand
GCAGCGATACCGTGATAGCTTCTCAGATAGGAATCGAGGGCCGCAGGCGTGACGCAACGCCAACCGTCCGCCACCTGTTCGAGGCGGATCCCGCTATCTGGGCGGTCCCACGCACTCACCATCGAGGCGAGGACGTTATTGACCTGTTCCGCGTCCACCTCTTTGTCGTCAAGCGCCTCTGCCAAGGCAGCAACAGTGACTGGTCCGTTGGCAGTCAGGAGGATCGCCTCGACCGAAGCGGTAATCGTCTCTCTATCCACTGTTCTCTCCGCGATGCAGCAATTCCCTGTGACTGAGTTGTCGGTCCCCGGGGCGAAGGTAGATTTCGGCGAACGCTTTCCGTTGTTCTGCGAAGACGCCCCGCAGCCGAACAAGCTCGAGGGTCGCAACAATGACTGCGACCACCTCTTCCGGGTCGGATCGCGAGCTCAGGTGGCGAAGCAGCGGCACCAACCCATCGGTAGTCACCCGCTGGTAAATATCGGTCATTTTCTCTTCCACTTTGTAGCGAAGCGGGAGGACTTCGATCGGCGGGGGGTGAGAGGCCTCGAAACGTTGCATGACATCGAGATAGGTCTGTGCGAGCAGCCGAAGATCGACATCCTCCCAATCAAGCTCAGGTTCAGCCGGCGAACTGATTTTCGTCTCCACGTCGGACATCCAAAGGCAGCGTCTCACGATGTCGCTATCGTGCAAATATGACGCGAGCTCCTTGACTCTGCGGTAAGCGAGCAGTCTTTCGACAAGCTCGTCTCGCGGATCCTCCTCGCTCTCGACAACACTGGGCAAAAGCATCTTCGACTTCAGGTGCAGCAGCCACGAGGCCATCCACAGAAAATCGCCGGCAACATCGAGGTCGAGTTCCTGCATCCCACGCAAATGGACGTGGTACTGGTCGCAGATGCTGACGATCGGGATGTCATAGATCGACACCTCGTTCTTCCGAATGAGGTGTAGCAACAGATCGAGTGGGCCCGAGAAGACCGTCAGCTCGACCGGCGGTACGTTGGATTCTGGTTCCACCGTCGTCATCATCGCGGGGGAGTATACAGGGTCATCCCGCGCCCGTGCCCGCGCCCGTGCCCGTGCCCGAATTCGGCAAGGAAGTGACAGGTGAAAAGGGGGCAAGGGGGCTATGGAGATGCTCTCTCCCCTGCTCCCCCGCTCTTCGGCTCACCTGCCCGCATAGCGGTGTTACAATCCCCGCGCAAGACGAGCATTGGAGGAAGTCTTGGAACATTGGAACGGCCAAATGGACCTCTTTGAAGCGAATCCCCAGCGAGAGGTCAAGGCTGGTGACAGGGTCGTTGTCTTCGATCTCGAAACTCAACGCTCCTTCGCAGAGGTTGGTGGCCGCAGCCAATTCCACCGACTCGGGGTCTCCATTGGTGTCGCATACCGCTACGATCTCGATGAGTACCTCGTCGTCAACGAGGAAACGATCTCGGAGCTCGTCAGCCTCCTTTTGGAGGCCAGCCTGGTTATCGGCTATAACATCCGCGGTTTCGACTATGAGGTTCTCCGAGCCTACACTGACGAAAACCTCCAGAAGCTTCCGACTCTCGATTTGATGTTCGACCTCGAAGAACGCCTCGGCTTCAGACCCAAGCTCGACAGCGTCGTTTTGGCGACCCTCGGCGAGGGCAAAATTGCGGACGGAATGCAGGCCCTTGAATGGTGGCGGCTCGGCGAAATCGACAAGATCAAAGAGTACTGTCAGGAAGATGTTCGAGTCACGCGCGATCTCTATGATTTTGGAAAGCGCCATCGATGGGTGCACGTGTCACGGTTTGGTGGCAAACCTCGCAAAGTCGAGGTCGATTGGTAGTCTCTCATTTGAAATCATAATTTGAGAAACTCTATTAAAAAGAGTCTTTCTTTTCGAGACAAATCTTGCTCATCTGCTGGTGATCAGGAAAATCAAGCCGTTGGAGGATTGAGGTCATGAGCCCGCTTGCGGGGCCAAGTCCGGTAAGCGCCGTACGGTACTCGCGGGCCGCCGCTCTCAATCTTCCCAGCTCCTCGAGTACGCAAGCAAGAAGAAAACGCACCTCATCCATCTCCGGTGAAAGGTACAGCGCAGCCCGATACGCGTGCACCGCCTTCTCTGGGTCTGCCAAGCGCTCGAAAGCAACACCCTCGAGTGCCCGGGCCACCGCGCTCTCTGGAAGTTCGTTCGTGAGGGCCGCCAGACCCGCGACCGCTCGTTGGTGGCGTCCTTCTTCCAGCGCTTTGACCATCGCCTCGAGCCGAGCGTCAAACGACGGCACCGGGCCCAACTGATCAGAGGGCATTTGAGGAATCGGCACCGGTCCCGCTGCAGGAACCGGCGCAGGTCTGACCCCATTATCAGAGATCACGACGCCCTCGCCACCGGGTGTCGACGGTCGCCGATAGCAGAAACAGCCGCCGAGGTCTCTCGCCTGCAACTTCGTTCCAAGATGAATCAGCGACTCGCTTGGACCGAGGAACACCGTCCCATCGGGTTGGAGCACGCCTTCGACACTCTCGATCACACGCCGCTGAATCTCAGGCCGAAAGTAGATCAGCACGTTGCGTAGGAAAATCACATCGAAAAGCTCGCCCGAGAGATCCAGCGGTTGCGCAATCAGGTTCAGGCGTCGGTACTCGATGTGCCGGCGAAGCTCAGGTTTGAGTTCATAACGAAGCTCCTTGCGCACGAAATGGCGTTCAAGGGTCGCTGCCGGAACCCGACCGACCGCTCGTGGTCCATAGAAACCTTTCTCCGCGTCGGCGAGGGCCGCCTCATCGACGTCAGTCGCAAGTACGCTCCATCGCCAGGTTCCGACGACCGGGTGGTCGGCGAGCACAATGGCAAGGGTTGCGGCCTCTTCACCGCGAGCGCAGCCCGCACACCATACTCGAAGGCGTCGGTCTGTTCGCCGTTCGACAATCTCTCCGAGAATCGTGTCCACGAGCGCCTCGAACTGGGCTTGAGCGCGAAAGAGATAGGATTCTTTGATAGTGATCTTGCTGAGAATGTGCCGCCACTCTTCTGAATCAGGGTGTCGGCGGAGGTAATCGACATATCGATCCACTCCTGCGAAACCACCCCGGACCACCCGTTCCTGGACAAACGAAGCCAACCCATCAATGCTCCGATCGCCAATCACAAATCCACTCGCATTTTCGATGAGCTGTGCGATTTCGTGGATCAGCTCACTCACAGTTTCGCTCCACATGCCCTCGCAAGAAGGCGACCAATCTGCGGTGGTGCGAGAGCAAACGCTGCTGCTCGACGATCGATAGCAGCGCGCGGCATTCCAAAAACGGCACACGACGCCTGGTTCTGAGCGACGGTCAGGATATTCGCCTTCCGAAGCGTGGCCATCGCGTCGGCGCCATCCGAACCCATTCCCGAAAGGAGAACCGCAGCTACCCGGTTCGGAGGCAGATCGCATAGGCTCCGGAAGAGCACCTCCACTGCTGGGCGATGACCCCCGACAGGCGCCGCCAAATGATCGAGCCGCAACGCGCCGCTTCGATCAACCAACATATGATTGCCCGGTGGCGCGATGCGCACTTTGCCGGAGCTCAGCCGTTCGCCGTGCCGGCCGACGGCAACATCCATCCCGAGTTCCGTCGCGAGCCATTCTGCGAGGGCGCCTTCAAATCCCTGGGCGATGTGCTGGACGACGGCGACCCCGACTCTGGTTCGTCGTCCAAGGGCCGCCAACAGTTCATACACCGCCCCCGGCCCTCCGGTGGATGCTCCAACTGCGACGTATCGCAGATCACGACTGATTACCGGTGTATCGTCCGGTTCGGACGCCACTCCAATCCCATCCCCTGACGCCGATCCGACGTGCCGCACTGCCTCGCCCAACGTCTGACCGAGGACGTTCCACTCAGACGGGACCTCCGGTTTTGGAAAGACCGCAACCACACCGAGGTTGTGGAGACTCATAGCGGTTCGGGTGTCTTCATGGCTCCGTTTGGGCGTCAGTACGAAGATTGGGATCCGCGCCCCCGCAGTGATTCGCTTGACCAGTGCGCGGCCGCTCAAAGACGGTAGATCGAGGTCGAGGATGATCGCCGCCGGTCTCTTTTCGGACGCCAGGTGGACGACCTCTCTGCCATCATCGGAATCGGCCACAACCTCGATCTCCGGACTCTGTTCGAGCAATCTGCGAAGAACGGCTCGTACGGAAGGCGACCGATCGGCCAGGATCACTCTCACTCTGGCACTCACTGCCCACCTCCGACGCGATTGATCAGAGCGACCAGCTCGCGCACATCGAGGCCCTGCTTGGTCAGGTACGCGTTGGCACCCGACTCGAGGCCTGCAAGACGGTCGGATGGACGGTCGAGAGTAGACACAACAACGATAGGAAGATCAGCATGCTCGGTTTCTTTGCGGAGCCGCCGCGTCAGGTCCAAGCCGTCCACACCGGGCATCTCGATGTCAGTTACCAGACAGTCCACTTGTTCTCGCGCGAGCGCAAGGATTGCGTCATCTGCCGATCCGACGCCGGTGACTGTAAATCCGGCGTCCTCGAGCAGTCGTCGCATCATCTCCCGCGTCACACGTGAGTCGTCCACAAGCAGTACGTGGACCGGAGCTGCCGATGTCGCCCGCCGGATATCGACCGCAACGTCGTCCTCCCTGAAAGGGCCCAGACGCTGGAGAGAAAGAACGGGTACCGGGCGCCCACTCGCGAGCAGGGTGATGCCCTCCATGGATGACGGTGCCCCAGCGGCCCGGGGCAAGGGTCGCACAATCACCTCCTCCTCGCCGATGATGGAATCTGCCACGAGCGCCACAACGGCGCCACCGACAATCATCTCCACCATGACTCCGGTTTTGGACGGACGCTCGCCAGGAAGAAGAAGTTCCGAGAGGAACTGTGCTTCGACAATCTCTCCGCGAACCCGAAGCACCCGCCGATTGCCTTCGACCTCAACCATCTCTGGTGTGATGCTGCGATAGGCGCGAACCGGTGATGCCGACACCGCCACCTGATGTGAGCCAATCCCCAGAACCAGCACCCGGTCGCCACGCCGGGCGACCGGCACTTCAACGTTGATCTCGGTCCCCTCCCCGACCGTGGATTCCATCCACAGATCGCCGCCAACCGAACGTACCGCAGCGGCGACGGCGTCGAGACCGATACCGCGGCCTGAAAGTTCGGATGTTTCTTCGCGAGTGGTGAAGCCTGGACGGAAAAGAAGCTGAAGGGCCTCAGTGATCTCTATATTTTGAGCCGCTTCCGAGGTCACGATTTGTCGATCAATCGCCGTTTTCAGCACTGCGTCGATATCGACTCCACGACCGTCATCGAACACCCGGATACGAACCTTGTCTCCCTCTTCCTCGGCCTCGATCTGGATGCTCCCGGCCTCCATTTTCCCTGCTCTCTTGCGCTCGTCCGGACTTTCGATTCCGTGGTCAACTGAATTTCGCACCAGGTGAAGAAATGCTTCCCGGAGGGCATTGACGATTCTTCGATCGAGCTGAGCTTCACCCGCCCTGACCTGCACCTTGACGGTTTTACCGAGTGATGTCGCGAGCTCGTGCGCGTGACCGGAGAGGTTCGTCAGAAAGGGTTTCAGTGGTTGCACCTGAAGGCGGAGAAGAGTGTCGAGCTGCCGGTCGCTGAGCCGACGGAAAATCCGCTGTCCGGATTCGAACTCCATCGCCACTTGACGCAACGAGATCGCCAGGGTCGCGAGGACCTGCCGCGGATCACGTTCGCCGACACCCCCCTCGGCCAAGGCGGCGAGCCTGAAGATCCGATCCGCAAGCCCCTCTGCTGTCACCGAGACGACACGCAGGCGTGCGCCTCGATCGGCGAGATCATCGATGACCCCGGAAGCGACCCGTAACTCCTCGCGCCTTCCGCGACTCCGACCTGAAAACCGGCTCTTGAACTCCGCTGCGGCGTCCGCGTCCCCCCCCGCCGAATCATCACCATGATCTGCAAGGGAGTCCACCAGAGATCGAAGGCTCTCACCGACCGTTTCAAGCTCGCGGGGCTGCGCGGGTTCGGGTTCCTCGAGCAGGTCCTCCGCCATGTGGCACGCCTCAGCAACCTCTCGGAAGCCCATCATCCGGCTGGCGCCCTTGAGGGCGTGCAGTTCCCGCCTGAGCTGAGTGGACGCCTGTTCGTCCTCTTCCATGCCCGCGACCAGCTCTTGGATCCTGTCCAACCGCTCGCCGGCTTCTTCGAGAAAGAGTGCGCGCAGGTCGTCGTCGGTTGTTTTCGTATTCAGATCTTTGTCCAGTTCAAAAGATTCACGTCGACTCCGAGGGTACCGATCATCTCCCCGTCAGCATCTCGAACCGCGATCGCGATCGTAAAACAGGGATCGTCAGTCAAGAGCGATTCGTAGATTGGGGTCACAGCCGCCCGCCGGTCCCTCGAGAGCGCCCGGAACCACGGCCGATCGGAATAGTTTTGCCCGACCGCGGCGCTCCCTGGATGCTCCCGATCTCCAACCAGGTCGCGGTTGGCGGCAAAGGAAATCATCGAACCAGCAAGATCAACCAGATATGCGAGCTCGAGGTACGGGCATTCTTCCAACAGATCCTCGAGGACTCCCCCGACTGCTTCCAGATTCCCCGAGTGATCGCGCAAGCGATCCGTCCACCGTGCGAGGTGGTGCTTGAGCGAGTGTTCCGACTCGATGCGGAAGCTTTGCGTCAGGAGCTGGATCGAGAGGGCCAGCTGGTTGAGGCGCTCTGCGGCGCCGGTGTATTGCCCCAACCCGTCCGCAATGCGCTGCACGACCTCGCTCACCTCTCGCAGGGTCAACACCACCTGGTCTGAGGCGGTCCCCTGCTCCTGGGTCGCGAGCGAAATCTCACGCGCCGCCCCGGCAGTGTCGGCAAGAGCGCTTCGGAGCTGCGCGATGGCTTCTCGGGTGTGCTGACTGCCTTCGAGAACCTGATTGGCTGCCTTGGACCCCTCTTCAGTTGCAACGACCACCCCACGGATCGATCCCGCAAATTCATCGAGGTGGGACCGCACGGTATCCACCGACTCTCGTGAGCGTTCGGCGAGGCGACGCACCTCGTCCGCAACCACAGCGAATCGCTCGCCGTGCTCACCGGCTGCTGAAGCCTCGATGGCAGCGTTGAGGGCGAGAATATGGGTCTCCTGTGCAATCTCCGTGATCAAATCGAGAACCCGGTAGATCTCCCTCGAGCGACCGCCGAGAGTGTCGGCGCGGCCGGCGATGGCCTCCATATGTTGGCGCACCGCTTCGACACCGGAAACGGCCGATTCGAGGGCCACAGCGCCCTCGTCTCCAGCAATTTCCGAGTGCGCTGCAAGCTTTGCCTGACTCGAGGCGTTGCTCGCGATCTGACCCGCCGTGCGGGCCAGTTCCTCGGTCGTGGCGGTGATCTCGACTACCGCCGCAGCCTGTTGGCTGGAAGCCGACGCGAGCTCCGATGAGATTCGCTGGACGGTGCCGGCAGCGGTGGCTACCTCGACCGAGGATGATTGAATTTGCTGGATGAGCGCAGCCAGAGCCCGACTCGCCGCGTCAACCGCCCTGCTCATATCCTCTGGCAGGCCGCCGATGTCATTGCGAGCTGCCACGAGGTCGCCGTGCCGAAGGTCTTCGAGCGACGAGCCCAGCACTTCGCATTGTTTGTCGTAGTTCAGTTGAAGCGCTCGGAATTCCCTCAATTTGCGCCGAGTGGGGAGATGGACCAATAGCATGTAGCTGACAACCGCGAGTAAGCCGATCACCAGAAAAGCCCGAACAAACCAACTCTCACCAGCACCATCAACTGTTGCCTCGAGGAAGCCACCGCCCATCAAGACCAGACCGACGACCAGGCCTGGTCCGAACCAGCCCTTCAAACTTCCCCTTCTTCGCGGATCATCCATCTTTCGCCCCCGAATCGGCCCTCTCCTCCTGCAGGAGTTGTTGAGTGTTCAGTACCTTCACCTCTGTTCCCTCGAACTCTACCGTTTCGCCCACAAAGCTGGCATCGGAGGCCGCCGCGCCTCTTCGGGGCAGGTCCACAACCCGAAGAACCTCCTCTACAGCCAGACCTAAAACCGAGTGGCCACGATTTCGCCCACGTCCCAGGATCACCGTAGAGTGCTGGCGAGCATTCGATACGCCGTGCTCGACCAACACGTGAAGGTCGAGCACCGGCAACGGATCACCGCCATACTGAGCGAGCCCAACCAGACGAGGATGTGATCCGGGGACAGCATGGCAACGCAGCCGTCGGACGACCCGGACGACGTCTGATGCCGGCAGAGCGCAGCTCAGGCGGCCAGCGCGGACGAGCAGAAAACGCTCATGTCCCTCGTCCGGTGTCACTTCCTGAACCATAGCGATCAGAATAGCACCCTGAGGCGAGCCTGTGTCCGAGCCTGCTCGATATCAGATTCCGGATGCCAGATTACGGATTCCGGATCCGCTCGTTCTCACTGAGCCGCCGCTATCTTCTGCCCTCATCTGGTATCAGGCATCCGGTATCCGGCATCCTCCGTGACTTGGTCGATCTCCGACCAGTCGAGCTGCGAGCCTCGCGCGCTGTGCGGAATGAGGAAGATCCCCATCATGACCACCCAACCGAGCGTTACGGCCAACCTGGTGTTGGCTCGTCGCCACGCAAGAACGGCCGCCGGCAGCCATGCAAAAAAGGCAATCAGGGTCTTGTTATCGGTCAGGTCATGGCCGTACGGCCAACCAGTCCAATACGCCCCGAACGCGAAACGCTGGACGATCGGCCCCAGCATCAATCCGCCAATCACCAGCAGTGCCATCGACACAAGCACCAGTCCACGGGCCCGGGGTGCCCCCGGACGGAGGACCTCGAAGAGCGCCCTCGAGGAAACCAGCATGCTGAGAAACATCGCAAGGATATGCGGAATCAGCACCTGTGCCGGGACGCTGGCACGATATCGTGCCACTACTGCCTCACTCTCCGGAATCGATATCTCTCCGTCGGCGAACTCGAGCAGGATTCGATACTCGACTTTGCCGGCTGCCGGTTGCGGTGGAATGCGGGTTTCAAACTCCCCGTCGGCGTTCGCATTCATCGCCTGACTCTGAAAGGGCTCATCGGTCGGGTAGCGTCGCCACTCCAGGATCGCCCGGGTGGCGTTCGACGGTGCCGGAATGGCGATGCGAAGCTCATCCCGCCCCTCGTTGGACCGCGGCAAACTGTAACCGACGGACTCTCCATTCGGTAGAGCTTCTGTCCCCCGGATCGGGTAGCTGGGCCCCGTCATCCTCTGGAAGCCGGCGAGAAGGACCGTGACCGCAAAGGCCGCAATCCACAGCGCCACGGAGGATCTTCGAGAACCCATCGTTCGCCCGGCTCAGCCCTTGTCGATGGCCTTTGTCACCATCTCCTCGATCGTTCCCGGCTCGACCTCTTCGAGTTCGTAGCGGATGTTGGCGATCGGCTTGTTGATCGAAATAATTCGTTTGAGATCAATGGGTGTGCCCTCAACCACAACATCCGCGTCAGTCGCGTTGATGGTGTCCTCGAGATCCTTGACCTGCTGTTCACCGTAGCCCATTGCCGGCAGGATACGCGCCGCGTTGGGGAACTTCTCGTAGGTCGCCTTGATGGTGCCGACGGCGTTGGGACGGGCGTCGACAATTTCGGACGCTCCCGACTGTTTGGCGGCAAACCACCCCGCACCATACTCCATGCCACCGTGGGTCAGAGTCGGACCGTCCTCGACCACGAGGGCGCGTTTGCCGGCAATCAGTTCCGGCTCGTCTGCAGTGATCACTGAACGGCACTTGATGGTCCGCGCCCCGGGGTTTGCCTCGAGGCATGTAGCGAGCACCTGCTCGACCTTGACCGGGTCGGCCGTATCGACCTTGTTGACGATCAGGAGGTCAGAGATACGGAGGTTGGTTTCGCCAGGGTAGTAGGACAGCTCGTGACCGGCCCGGTGGGGATCCACGAGCGTGATGTGCAGGTCCGGGCGATAAAAGGGCGTATCGTTGTTGCCACCATCCCACAGGATCACGTCGGCTTCCTTTTCGGCCTCGCGAACGATCATCTCGTAATCGACACCGGCGTAGACGACGAAACCATTGTCGATGTGGGGCTCGTACTCCTCGCGCTCTTCGATCGTGCAGCGATGGCGATCGAGGTCCTCGTAGGTCTCGAAACGCTGGCAGGCCTGCTTGGCGAGATCACCGTAGGGCATGGGGTGGCGAATCGCGACAACACGTTTGCCCATTTTCTTGAGGATGCGCGAAACATAGCGGCTGGTCTGCGATTTGCCGACGCCGGTTCTGACGGCGGTAATCGCGATAACCGGTTTGGTTGACTCGATCATGGTCTTGGTGGCCGAGCAGATGCCGAAGTGCGGCCCCCAACCGATGACCTCAGAACCCTTGTGCATGACGTAGCTGTGGGGAACGTCGGAGTAGCTGAACCACACCTCGTCGACATCGTTTTCGGAGATCACCCTTTCAAGGTCGGCCTCGGGAAGGATCGGAATGCCGTTCGGGTACAGCGACCCGGCGATCTCGGCTGGGTAGGTCCGGTCCTCGATGTCGGGGATCTGGGTGGCGGTGAAGGCCACCACATCGTAGTCCTCGTTGTCGCGGTACAGACAGTTGAAATTGTGGAAATCGCGGCCAGCCGCACCCATGATGACGACTTTGGTCCGTGCCATGAGTTGCCTCCTCGGGGAACCGTCGTGCCCGACGGTCAGGCCGCCGGGTAAAGCTGAACCGGCGACGGAACGCATTCTACCACCCACACACCCACAGTTTTGAGTTCTTAGTTTTGAGTTTTGAGTTGTCGCCAACCCGCCCGCCAATCACAGGGAGGGCTGGAATGGAATTCAAAACTCAAAATTCAAAACTCAAAACTCGACGGAGGCGTTATTCCCACTCGATCGTGCCGGGGGGCTTGGACGTGACGTCGTAGACAACGCGATTGATCCCCGCAACCTCGTTGACCACACGCCGGGCGATGCGGTCGAGAACATCTGGGGGAAAACGATACCAGTCGGCCGTCATGAAGTCGGTGGTGGTCACCGCACGCAGCGCAAGGACATTTTCGTAGGTCCTTGAGTCTCCCATCACGCCCACGCTCTTGACAGGCAAGAGAACGCACAGCGCCTGTGAGATCTCGTCGTAGAGCCCCGCCAAACGAATCTCTTCGATGACGATAGCGTCGGCCTCCTGCAGAGTCTGGACACGACCCGGTTCGATCGTGCCCAGAATTCTCACCGCCAGCCCAGGCCCCGGGAATGGGTGGCGCCACACGAATTCATGTGGCAATCCAAGCTCCTCCCCCACCCTGCGCACCTCGTCCTTGAACAAATCGCGCAACGGCTCCACGAGATCGAGGCCGAGCCGGTCAGGGAGTCCGCCAACATTGTGGTGGGTTTTGATGACCGCGGCCGTACCGCGCACTCCCGACGACTCGATAACGTCCGGGTACAGGGTTCCCTGAGCGAGATAACGTGCGTCTGAAAACCGCGCAGCTTCGGACTCGAAGACTGCGACAAACTCACGGCCGATGATTTTGCGCTTCTCCTCGGGGTCCTCGACACCGGCCAGGGCGTTGAAGAAGCGCTCGGAAGCGTCCACCCGATCGAGTTCGAGACCGAATTCAGCAAAGCTCCGCTCTACCGCATCGCCCTCGTCCTTCCGCAGCAACCCGGTATCAACAAAGATCAATACGACCCGATCTCCGATAGCCTCGCGCAGCAGGACCGCGGTCACCGATGAGTCGACACCACCCGAAACTCCACAAATTACCTTTCCGTCAGGGAGGTTTTTCTCCAGGTCAGCTACCAACTCGTTGCGGATAGCGGCCGGGTTCCAGTCGCGTTTTGCCCCGGCAAGGGAAATGAAATGCTCCAACATGGCCGTACCATGTGGGGTGTGCCGAACCTCCGGGTGAAATTGGAGGCCCACAAAACGTCGCGAAGGGTCGAACATGGCCGCCACCGCGGTGGTTGAGGTTCTCGCCAGGACTTCGAAACCATCCGGCATCCGCTCGACCATGTCGCCGTGACTCATCCAAACCGATTGTTCGCGTGGCGTCCGCGCAAACACCGATCCCTCCCGAACGACCTCGAGCTCCGCCAGTCCGTACTCACGATGCGATGAGGACCGCACATCGCCGCCGAGATCTCGGGCCATGAGGTGAAGGCCATAGCAGATGCCGAGAACCGGCACACCGAGATCGAAAACGGTAGGATCAGCCTGCAACGCGCCTTCCTCGAAGACACTCGCGGGGCCTCCGGAAAGCACGATCGCGATCGGCGACGCCTCCCGGATTTCCTCTCCGCCGAGGTCCCCCCTCTCGACGACCGCCTTCACTCCGAGTTCGCGAAGTCGGCGGGCGATGAGCTGGGTGTATTGCGAACCAAAATCGAGGATAAGGATGGTTTCGTGCTGCATCTGCTCTCCGTCAGGGGTGGAGAATAGCAGAAGAAGCTATTAGCTATTAGCTCTTAGCTGAGCCGCTTGCAAAACTCAGGAATTCTCGACAAAGCAACACTTCAGATCGTCCGTGCACTGCGGTGGATTCTGGGTGAAGTTGTTGT
>RCNG010001259.1_pt1 | contig 12529 bp, 9 predicted proteins | sample 2041371 | NCBI WGS metagenome assembly RCNG01 (sample SAMN09708227, study PRJNA481090) | Marine sediment metagenome, whole genome shotgun sequencing project. | biome: marine sediment; feature: ocean; material: sediment; isolation source: Sewage treatment plant 1 marine sediment (STP1) ... | reverse complement strand
CAACCGAACAGGAGGAGGCGAGACGGGCGGCCTAACCGTGCTACGCACGGAGCGCTATCCCTCCCCGCCCTAAAGGACGGGGTTTCTCGGGCAAGACTGATGAAAAACCGAAAACACATCATGTATCGACGTGCCGCCCAGGTGATCGGCGTCTAGCGCATCGGCGGCCCGATGGTGTCCAGTATTTTTCTATAGAGTGTGACGTCGCGATCAATGGCCTACACACCTGATCTACCAGCCGCCGCGCGTCGCCATTTGCAGGCGGCGGATGTCCTTGACAGGGAGGGCTCACGCCGCGATGTTGCGGGCTATCTCTACGGCCTCGCGGCGGAGTGCGCGTGCAAGGCAATGATGCAGGAAGCCGGAATGCAGTCGAGGAATTCCGACAACCGACGAGAAGACCCCTTCTATGCGCATTTCCCAGAGCTTCGGACGATGCTGCGTGACGGGTGGCTGGGACGCCGCGGTTCACCGCTCCTGCACTACGTGGATGACGACAACTTTATGAGCCAGTGGAACACGCAAATGCGCTACTGCCGGGGCAGTGAGATCAAGGCGCAGTGGATCGAGAAATGGCGCGAACAGGCGCATCTGGTGGTTGATTTGATCGGAACATGAGGGCGATGCGATGACGATCCGATTCGACGATAGTCTCCCAACTCTCGCGCGGGTGATCGCCGATGAGCTTGGTTCGGCAGGGTTGGCGACCGGTGTCGTACTGCGCGACTCGGTTGGACGCCTTGCCTTTTTCTCCGCGGATAAACTGGAGTCGCCAACTGTCGAACGCTTGTCACAACGGTTATGCGACACGCTCGGGCCTTATGCGCGTACGGATCGGGTGGTCGCTGGCGTAAACGATTACGGTGCGGAACGGGTGCTGAACGATCCGACGGTACTGCCGGTCACTGCCGGTGAGTATCCCCTCCGATTGGTCGACCGGCGCTTGGTCGGCATCGACTGGCTGCGTGCCCCGAGCCCCGTGGCAGCGCCACCACCACGTCTGGTCTTTGCCAGCATCAAAGGTGGTGTCGGCCGTTCCACTGCGTTAGCAGTCACTGCCGCCGATCTGGCGTCCCGTGGGTTGCGGGTATTGGCGATCGATCTCGATATGGAAGCGCCTGGTCTGGGACCCATGCTGTTGGACGAAGGCACACTCCCCGAATACGGGGTGCTCGACGCCCTAGTCGAGAACGGTCTGTCCGGTCTCGATGAAGTCTTCCTGGCAGACCTGATTGGTCCATCGGCGCTGGCTGGTGGGCGCGGGCGTATCGATGTGATGCCTGTGCTGGGGCGCCGATCCCTGCAGAATCCTGCCGACGTGTTGGCTAAGATCGCGCGTGCCTACGTGGAAGATAGTGATGCGAACGGCGATATCGCCACCATCCGCGACCAAATAGGCTCCCTGCTCGGCAATTTCTCCGACCCCATGCGCTACGATGCCATCCTGGTGGATGCCCGCGCCGGTCTGCATGAAACCACCGCCTCCGCAATCATGGGACTTGGCGCCGAGGTCTTCCTGTTCGGCTTGGATGAGCCACAGACTTGGCAGGGATTGCAAGTGCTATTGGCTCACCTTGCACGTTTCGCGGACCCCGATGGACCGGCCCCGGAGTGGTTGTCGCGGTTGACGATAGTACAGGGGAAGGCGCCAGCGAATAGCGAGCTGTGTGCTGTTTTCGCGGAGCGCTGCCGCACCCTTGTCGCTGCGACCGTGCTCGGTCCGCGCCACCCGGCCGGCAACGAGCCATTGATGCGGACCGGACCCTTTCGCGATATTCCGTGGGATGATGAGGCGCCGGATGAAGAGGTTCTACCAGATGTCGATTGGAGCGCACGCGACCCGGTGGCGATTCTGGAGGACAACCTTTTTCGCGGCTTCAACCCGTTGACTAGACGCGATCTGCTTGAAAAACGAGTCTACCATTTGCCATTCGGCCAGTTGCTGGCTCAGGTCCATGACTGCGTGCTCCCACCCGATGACCCGGTCAGGCCCTCCGCATCATGACGCCTGGCACTGAAGACCTTATCTCGATCCGGCGTGCCGTTGCCGCAATTCCCGGCGACGTCTCCAGCGATGCAGTTGGTGCCAATGTTGCGAAGTTGGAAGATCTGTATGCACCTGAGACCCAGGCCGCTGCACTCGACCCCGGTGCGCCTATCGTCGAGGGTTCGAGGGGCAGCGGCAAGAGTTTCTGGGCCAGTGTTCTGGGACAACAAAACACCCGCGAGGCCGCTGCTCGGGCCTACCCGAGACTCGGCTTGTCGAATGTCGACGTACGGTTTGGATACACTGGTATCGGTGGACCGGACGGAGTCCCGGCCCCGGCGATCGATGCCGCCGTTCCTCAGGATGCTGGCATAGAAGAAGCCATGGCCTTCTGGTGGGCGAGTATCCTGAGCGCGGCGGCGCGGGCGGCCGGTCAGCAGGATGCTCGCCCTTCCGGATTCCTCTCAACCGCGCGTGACTGGGAGGCCCGGGAGGATCTTCTCATCGCCCATGATCAACGCCTGCGGGCCGACGGCAAAACCCTGCTCGTGGTCTACGATGCCCTCGACACCGTTGCCAGGACTTGGCCACGTCGCCGCATGCTGACCGAAGCCCTACTGGAGGTCGTATGGGCCATGCGCGCCTACCGCTCCATCCGACCGAAGCTCTTCCTGCGCCCGGACCAGATCGCGGACGATGCCCTGCGGTTCGTCGAGTTGCCGAAGCTACGTACAGGCGCGGTCAGGCTCGAATGGTCAGCGACCGACCTCTACGGTCTACTCTATGCGCGGCTGGCGATGACGCCGGATGACCAGGCCCGCCTTGCGTTCGAAGGGCTCCTAAGACAACAAGGGCTGCAAACAGCCGACCCCGAATCCGTCCTCACCCGGCATTGGACTCTGGCTCGCGATCCGCAAGACCAGAGACGACTGATGGCCGCGCTGGCCGGTCCCTACATGGGCCAGGGTGCCTATGCGTACAAGAAGGGCAACACCTATCGCTGGCCCATCGCCCATTTGGCGGATGCCTTCTCCGAAGTGACGCCCCGCAGCTTCCTGGGCATGATGATCGCCGCGGCACAGTACGGTACTCCACCACCTAGCCGGGTCATCAGTCCCGACGGTATCCGCCATGGCCTGCGCGCAGCCTCCAAGACTCGGGTCGATCAACTCCACCAAGAGTTTCCATGGATCAAAGGCGTTCTCGCACCCCTTGCCGGACTGCTGCTGCCCCAGCCGGAAGATGCGGTAATCGCGGTCTGGCGGCAGGCCGAGACCTTATCCCGTCTGGTCATGAGCGCCCGGCAAGACGGTTACCTACCGCCATTTCCGAACGGCGATCCGGAGGGCGAGGCAGACATCTTCCTTGCCCTTGAGCGCATCGGCGTCATGTTCCGGCGCAAAGACGACCGACTCGACATGCCCGATCTGTTCCGTGTGGCCGCGAGGTTGCTGAAAAAGGGGGCAATCGCCCCCGGTTGATCCAGACGGTGCCGATACTCCGGTATTTGGTTTCTTGTAGAAAAATGCAGACACGCATCGGCTGCGGCTCCGTTTGATCTCGTCCGGTTCTGACTCGTGTACTTCAATTCCTTGAGCTAGGAACCTGACGGAGCGTTTCAGGTAGAATCTTCTCAATTCAGGATCTCCCTGAAACCGGAGGCATCGTCAGCGTGGAATGGTTCGCTCTTTTTTCGTCCGGATTTTCGTTGGCGGCCGAGTTCGCCACCAGTCCGATTGGTATTACCCTCGCTTGTTTGATCATCGTCCTGTGGGCGTTGTACGCCTATCGCAGGGGATTCAAGCGTCGCATTCAACCCCTGGTGCAACAACTGGAAGATGCCTGTCGTCACCTGCAATCGACCGAGGACGGGGAGAGCTTCGCCGCGGGTTTCCACGACTTTGACCAAGCCATTCGGGACAATCCCTTACTCGGTGATGCTTGGCGGGAATTCCATGAAACACTGCTCTTTCCCGACAGTGACGACGAGCAGGTCATCCGCAATGTCCAGTCTCCTTCCCTTTATTTCCGGCGCGATGCCTTACTCGGCCGCCAGCTCAATCTCCGTCTCTACAACGCGATCCCGAACCTGTTGACCGGTGCCGGCATCCTGGGAACCTTCATTGGTTTGGTCGCGGGCATTTACCTGGCGAGCGGCAATCTGGCATCCCCGGATATCGAGCAGGCGAGGACCGCAATGCAGCAATTGCTGCATGGTGCGTCTCTCGCCTTCATCACTTCCATTGTCGGGCTCTTGTCATCAATCATCTTCTCGCTGCGCGAGAAGCATTGGGTCCACCGATTCGACGAGCGGCTCGGATGTTGGGTTGCCCACCTGGACCGGCGGTTGCGGCGCATGACACCGGAGCAGCTTGCCCGTGAGCAATTGCAGCAGACCCGGCAGCAGACCGATGTCGTGCAAGGTTTTACCGATCAGCTCGCCTTTCAGATCGCCGATGCCTTTGATCAGAAATTGCAGGAACATGTGGCCACCTCGGTCGCACCTGCGCTCGATACCCTGGTTAAGGAGATACAAGGTCTCCGCCAGGACCGCCAAAGCAGCGATGAGGATATGCTAAAGGGGTTGCTTGAGCAGTTCACGGGCCAATTGAGTGGCGCTGCCGGCTCAGAGATGCAGGCCCTCGCAACGACCCTGGGTGCTCTCAATGACAAACTACACGCTCAGACCGAGGCGGCGGAGAAACACCACCAGGCCAATCAGGAGGCGGCAAGAGAATCCAACGATACGCTGGCGAAACTGTTCAAGGAAGGTACGGAGGACTTCCAACGGCGAGTCGGCGAGTCCGTAGACGCCATCACGGAGCGTCTGGGCGGACTACTCGACAGCTCTTGAGCGAACGGCAATCCGAGTCCGTCAAGGCAGCGCAGCAGCAGATGGCAGATGTCACCAAGACCGTACAACAACAGGTCGGGGAAACGGTTACGATCATGACCGACAACATGGGGACATTACTCAAGCAACTCACTGACCAACAGCAGTTGGCGAATGCGGATGCCGATCAACGAATCAAGCGCATGGGCGAGACATTCAATCAAGCGATCATCCGGCTTGATGGCATCTTGAAGGAGGTGGGTACGATTAATACGGATACGCGGCAGGCGATGGAGCAAGTCGGCCAGCTTGTTGATGGACTGCAGCGAGCGACGGCCGGACTCACGGGACTTGCCGCCCCGATCAGTGCCGCGGCCGAGCGTTTCGCAAAGACCGGCGAGCGACTGGAGGTCTGCGTGGAGACGGTTGATGCCAATACGGAGACGCTGGCCGATTCGGTGGACCGGCTGGTCCAGAGCCATGGAAAGATTCAGGAGGCTTGGGCCGACTATCAGCATCGGTTCGAAGGGATCGACAAGGATCTCGGGCATGCCTTCGAGCAGTTGGATGCTGGTGTGCAGCGCTATACCGCCCAGATCAACGAGTTCGTTGCGGGATTGGACCAACACACCGCGGATATCGCCGGCAAGCTCGGTGGCGCGGTTCTCGAATTCACGGAGGCCATTGAGACCCTCAGTGACACTTGGTCCTCGCGGAGACCATCACGATGAGTGAAGAAGACGTCGGCGCCAATCCGCTTGAGGACGACGGTGCCGGCTACCTGATCTCCGTTAGCGACATGATGGCCGGACTCTTGTTCGTGTTTCTCATCACCCTGGTCGCATTCGTCATCAACTTTCAGGCGGCGACGGACGAGAAGGAAGTCCAGACACGCAACGCCGAGGTGGAGCGCGACGCAGCAGCCTACGCGCGTCAAGAAGCCGAAAACGCGCGCGAGCTTGCCCTCGAAGAGGCGCGTGCGGCAGAGGAAGAGCGTGATGCAGCGACCCTCGCCCGACAAGAGGCTGAAAATGCGCGCAAGCGAGCCTTGTTGGAGAAGGAACGTGCCGAGGCGCAACGCGATGCGGCACGCCGAGAGAAAGAGCGATTGGAATCGGTACGCGACGGCCTGACCAACGCGCGTGGGTTGCGCCGGCAGATGCTTGATGACATCCGGCAACGCCTCAAAGAGCACGGCATCCGCGTCGAGATTGACCACGACCACGGCGTGCTGCGGCTAACCGAGAACGCCATCTCCTTCGAATCCGGCAAGGCCGAGTTGGCGGCGAGCGAACGGGCCAAGCTGGCTCGGATCAGTGCCGTGCTCATGGATGTGCTCCCCTGCTATGCGGCTAGCGCTTCCGCGGACTGCGACGCCCGGACCAGCGGTAAGCTGGAGGCTGTGTTCATCGAAGGGCACACGGATAATGTCCCCTTGGGCGGCGGTCGTTTCCGGGATAACTGGGATCTGTCCGCCCAACGGGCGATGTACACCTATCGGATCTTGGCAACCCATGAGCCCGAAATACCGGTACTACGCAATGCACGGGATCAGCCCTTGTTCAGCGTCAGCGGCTACGGCGATGGGCGTCCCGTGGTCAAGCACACTGAACCGACCGCGGAGCCACGCAATCGACGTATCGATCTGCGCTTCATCATGATCCCTCCATCGGCGACACAGGAGCCCGAACCGGTACGGACCTTACGTGGACGAGGGGTGCGCTGATATGCCGACTTTGCGCGAGGCGTTGCAGCAGTTTGATCCGGAACGGACGATTTCTCGCCCTGTTGCTCCCGCGCGACTGGCGGAGGTTCATGAACAACTGGACCAACGACTTGGAGCAGTGGTCATACGGCAACCTGACGCCGATCGATTGTTGTCCACCTATAAGGCGCTACATACTCTGGCGGCCAGCGGTGGTGGGTTGAAGCAGTTGTCCAACGCGCATCTAAAGTGCGCCCCTTGGGTGCTTTTTGATACCAAAGAGCCAGATACCAAGCCGCTCGCGGAGAATATCGAGTTTATAAAGGCTTACCTGCGTGAGTTGGTACAACCTCCGTCGTCGCGACATCCGTTGACGCGATCCAAGGCGATCGCGGCTCTGATCTCTGGCTTTCTGCTTTCCTATCCCACGGATCTCCGTATTTTCCACCCGCTGCGTCGGCTGCTGGCGCGGGAGATCCTTCCACGGGGCGGCAGTTCGCGCAGAATTACTCAATGGCGCACATGTCTGGAGCGATGCGGTCTACTGGAAGAAGATGCCCCAACACGTTTGGCCAGACAATTGGCAGAATCGGACCACAACCCGAGTGCTCTTCTGGAAGACTGCTGCCTGCACGGACTTCTTGCGAACGGCGGGCTCGTGGAGCGCGCATTTCTTGATTGGATCGAGGATGTACGACACAGACTAACAACGGGAAACTGCCCTGTACCACGGATCGAGCGCATCCTGGCATTTGCGGCCAACCCCGACGACGGAAACGGGTTGCGTTACGAGAAAAGCCGGGTCGCGTTGGCTGACGGTCTCTTACTGCCTTTCGCCGAGGGTTATCCGGGGTCCGAAGCAGCGGTCGTGATAAAGACGTTTCTGCTGAAGACACTGGGCGACCCGCGGCTGACCGGTGCCAGACACTGGAATGGGATCGATGAACGCGCCCGCCAAGTGATGTATGGGTGGCTGGTCTCGGCCACGCTGGAGGACTTTTTCCGCTTGCTGGAGTATGCGGCAACAACTGACGAAACGGCTCGTCGCCATTGGCGGGCACGTAAAACATTCTGGAGTCGCTACCTCAAGGCCGGGCATATCCGGGATGCCTGGGTGGCTTTGGGACCCAAGGCCCGCAAGGAGGCTCAAGGGTTTCTGTCAGAAGAGAGTGTGGTCTACGGAAAACTGATCAAACCTCCACTGAAAAATCACTCCGCCATTGTCATGCGCATCGGCGACCTAACGATCACCGAATGGAGTCACTCCGGAAAATTTCGCGCCTGGTTCGCGGACAACAGGGGCCACCCGCCTCTTTACCAGGAGAGGTACTTACGCTCTCGCTTGGTTCAAGGAGCCAACGCTGAAATTTCTCATTTTTCGGGTTGGGAACGGCAAGTCTCAGACCTGATCTACCACCATACCGGGTTATCCGTTTGACCAAGGAACATCAAGCCATGCAGACATGCCTATTGCAATGGGCTACCGAAGACAGGGGACTGCATTTTGAGGTGACGGATGAAAACGGCACCGCTCTGCCGATAACCCAATGGGGTGCGGTTCGGATCGACGCGGGTGGACGACCCGGTTCGGCCGCTCCGCTCTTGACCCTGATTGAGGATGGCTTGATCGAACCACGGCAAGGGACTTCCCTGTCGGTGCCATTCGAGCGCGTGGCGGCCTGGGACCACATCCAGATCAGTCAACTCGGCCTGCCCCCGGTCGCCCCCTTTCGGTTGAATATTCAGGGCCAGGGCGTCCTGTCCAATCCGGGTTTTCGTTTTCGCTTCCAACTGCAAAACAAAGCCGGCGTACCGGCGATGGGTACGAAGCGGACGGGAACCCTGCTTCGCGTCGGACTTCAGACCTATTCGTTGCTTGCTCCCCTCTATTCGCTGATCGAAGGTATGGAGCGCTTCAACGCCACGCCGGAGAAAGACGTGGATGCCCGCTTCGCCGAGTGGGATCGGCTGCAATCGATGCTGCCCGAGGACGCGACTGTCGACCGGCACCTGAAGTCGCTCAATATCGCCAGGGCGGATGCGTTGACCCTCGACCCTCGCGACGGAGATCAGTTCGACCCGGTACTGCTCCATCACCTGCTACTGAGCGCCGACGCCATTGAGCGTGGTGAGATCGTCGAACCCACCGAGTTATTGCCACCCGCGGGGCAAAACAGCTTTGCGGCGCGCTTCCGTCGGTCTGGCCGGGCACAACGCCGCTACGCCCTCGCCGGGAACTGGTTCGTGATGCTACCCGAGGGCCTGCAAGAAGTGCTGGGCGTCGTGCGTGAAATGCAGGACGCGGCCCCGGAGCAACGCCGCGCTTTTTTGGCCGACCCCCATGCACAGATCAAGGAGCGCCTGGGGGAACGCCTTGACGCCGAGGCCGTCGATGCGCTGTTTCAGGAGACCCCTGCCTTTCTCAGCGCCCGTGTCGAATGCCTCGGGGAGTGGAGCCCGAAGCTCCATGCCTTCGTCGCCGAAAGCTCAACCGACTGGCTGCCGCCCGACGAAGATGGAGGCGATTCGCCGGACAAGCTCCGGGAAGGAAGGATCGGGGAACCTGCAACCCTGGGCGTGTCGACCAGCAACGGGCTGGTCAAAGTGGCAGCCGATGACATCCCCGACATCATCGGCCGCCTTCGCGAGGGGCGGGAACAGGGCGCAACATCTGTGGATTGGCAAGGTCAGCAAATCCCGACCGATGCTGACACCGAGGCGGCATTCGAGCGCGTCCAGCGCGGGGCGCAAACAGCGGAAAAACCCGCGCCCGTTGTTCCCATCATCAAGGACAACATCGAGTCCCTGGACTTTCTCGGCGAACGACGGTCGACTCGGGGGCAACCAGGAGGTCTTCCGTCGGTCCTCGAAAGCAAGCTGTTTGCGCATCAGCAGGCCGGTCTCGATTGGTTGCAGGCCCATTGGGTAGCCGGTTCCCCGGGGGCACTATTGGCGGATGACATGGGTCTTGGGAAGACGGTGCAGACCCTGGCATTTTTGACCTGGGTACAGGAACGGGTAGCGTCCGGCACACCGCGCAAGCCCCACCTGATCGTCGCCCCGACCGGACTGCTCAAGAACTGGGAGGCGGAGGCGAATCTCCACCTTTCCGAACCCGGCATGGGGCGCTTGTTGCGGGCCTATGGGAAGGAACTGAAGGGTCTGAGCCAACGCGGCGGTATCGAGCGACGCGGCTTTCTCCGCGACCAAATCGACTGGGTATTGACCACCTACGAGACACTACGCGATAAAATCAAGCTGTTCGTTGATGTGCCCTGGCGCGTCGTGGTGTTCGACGAAGTGCAAAAGATCAAGAATCCCGCGGCCCGCACCACGGACATGGCGAAGTCCCTGGATGCGGAGCTCACGCTTGCCCTGACCGGCACCCCGGTCGAAAACTCACTATCGGACCTCTGGTGCATCATTGATGCGGTGCAACCGGGTCTGCTCGGTTCCCATAACGAGTTTCGGGAAACCTATGCTAAGCCGGCGGAGCAGAACCCCGCGGTGCTGGAGTCGCTGAAGGCGAAGCTCGACGTCGGCGAGGCCGATCCACCAGCATTGCTACGACGGATGAAACAGGATCATATAGACGATCTTCCTAAAAAGCATGTGCACGTCGAACCGCGTCCTATGCCCGTTGCGCAAGCGGATGCCTATGATCAAGTCGTCGGCACCGCCCGCTCCAAATCGGGAGAAGCCGGTGCCGTGCTCGAAGCGCTCCATCATCTGCGGCGCGTGTCCCTGTTGCCCGATGAGGTCGGGCCGGACGGAATAACGGATGACCTTGTGGACCGTTCCGCACGCATGACGGCTCTGGTGGAAATTTTGGACAAGATCGCCGAGGCGGGCGAAAAGAGCCTCATTTTTTTGGAATCTTTGAAGATACAGGAAGCGTTGATTCCTTATCTCAGGCAACGGTATGGGTTGCCCGCTGATCCGCTGCGGATTTACGGCGGGACTCAGGGTGCGAAACGTAAACAGCATGTCGACCGTTTCCAGGCAAGCGCCATAGGGGAATTCGATCTGATGCTCCTGTCCCCGAAGGCCGCTGGCGTGGGACTGACGCTCACTGCCGCGAATCACGTGATCCACCTTTCTCGCTGGTGGAACCCGGCGGTTGAAGACCAGTGTACCGATCGCGTCTACCGCATCGGCCAACACAGGGATGTGCATGTTCACATACCGGTGGCGGTCCATCCCCGGCACGAGGAACACAGCTTCGATTACAACCTTCATCGCTTACTTGAACAGAAACGCGCGTTGAGTCTCAGCGTTCTCACCGTGGCAGAACCGACACCCGGAGATCTGGAACGCTTAGTGGCCGAGAGTCTATGATTGGCTATACCTTTCTGTTCTGAATCTGCGGAAAACAGGACAGCGCCCTGTTTTCCGCATTTTTTACGCATCTTTTACGCCCCTCCCCACGGTCCCTTGACGCCCGCCGGTAGAGTGATCTTGACGGCAGAGAGACTCCGCTGCCACAAGCACGTCAAAGAGAGGATAGATCCATGTGTCACGTCGCACCTGCCATCGCAGTCCACACCACCGCTGTGCGCACGCTGCGCGCGCACACCCTACGCGTCTGAAAATCGATCACTAATCGGTTGATGCTGCGGGAAGCCGATTTACCTCCTTGGAACCCGATAGTTCGCCCTGAGCACGCATCCGTCGACCTCGATGTCGAGTTCGGCGCCGACAAACCCGAGACGGTTGCGCAGGGCGTGCAGATCGATCCATTCCCAACCGCTCCCGATGTCTTCTGCTAGGGCATCCTTGTCGAGTTCGAAATCGAGCTGGATCTCAAGGGTTTGGTCCAGTTGGCGTACAAACAGATCGCAGGCGGCAATCTCCGGCTGGCTCGCATGCGCACGAACCAGGCGCCATAGGCTCTGCATCAACAGCAGGTGGATGACATAGGGCGGAGTTTCGGGCACTTCGTCGCGGAAGTACTCGAACGGCACCTCCCAGCGGGCGCGGGCCTGAACCACGATGGTTTCGAGTGCCGCGTCGAGTTCGGTCTCGGTCAAGCATTGCGGTCCCAGATCTGCCATGTCGATGCGCAACGCGTGGTTGGCGCGGTCGACGGCGGTGGCCGCCGACGCCAATTCCCATTCGATGGTTGCAGCGTTGTCCTTCTCGGCCGCCAGCTTCAGCTTGATGCTGGCCAACGTCAGGTCTTGTAGGGCGGCCTCATGGATATGTCCGGCCAATTCCCGGCGAAACTCCGCTTCCCGTCCGACGAATTGACGGATCCGCTCCAGCAGGTGATCGTCCTTCGTTTGGTTGCCGCTGCTTATATCATCCTGCTGCGGCACCGCGGTCCGGCGCAATCGGCCCAACTCTGCGTAGCCGCGGATGCGTGCCGACAGCAGTGGCGGATCCGCATCGATGTCGAGCAGATCCATCGCCGCAATCCACGTATCCTGCGCAGGCCGATTGCTGATCCCGTCGCCGGAGACCAACAGCGGCGGAGAACACTGCTCCTCGCCGTTCGCCGACAGGTCGGCAACGATGTCGCCGCCCAAGTCGACAGACGCCACGATCAGATCCAACTCAACATGGTTTGCGATATCGACGGCCTCTCGGGCACCGCGTGCCACGAACAGCCGATGGCCGTCGCCACGCACGATGCCGCCGATCCTCTGGATGTCCTGGAGGGAAGTACCGGCAATCAGGATGCTGAATACGGCACGCGGCACGCTATTAGGCTCTTTCTGCCCGTTTTGAGACGTTGGGTCTGGTCGCTTCTTCATAAGTGTCCCCATAGAAGCATCTGTAATATTCATTAATATAACTAATTAACTATAAATAAATACTTGATTACCCTTGATACTCAGCCATTGCCGCCGAGTAGTCAGCGCCGCAACTAATTGACAACAAATAGAACCACAGAGAGCACAGAGAGCACAGAGAGCACAGAGTGGAAAGACACCTGCCGGAGACCGTTTCCGTTCTTCTCTTCCTCTGTGCTCTCTGTGATCTCTGTGGTTCATTGTCTCTC
>RCNG010001258.1_pt1 | contig 12534 bp, 11 predicted proteins | sample 2041371 | NCBI WGS metagenome assembly RCNG01 (sample SAMN09708227, study PRJNA481090) | Marine sediment metagenome, whole genome shotgun sequencing project. | biome: marine sediment; feature: ocean; material: sediment; isolation source: Sewage treatment plant 1 marine sediment (STP1) ... | reverse complement strand
CCGATCGCGGCGAGCCACCGGGCATCGCTGGCGTCGATCCGATACTCGGCCTCGCGTTGGGGCCGACCGACGTGGATGCGCAACGCTCCCTCGTCGGGATCGATGTCGTGGTCGTCTTGACGCCCGAGAGAGGCCTCGAGGAACATTGCGGCGTCCCACCCGTCTGCGTGGAGCTCGGCGAGGCAGCTGTTGACCTCAACGGCGTCCACCACCGAACGATGGATCGCCCGCCCGAGTTTCTCGAGGAGCCTGTGTAGTTTTCTGGTTCGCGCGTCGTCCACGATCCCTCCACCAAACAACGATGCTACACCACCCGGTCTTTGGCGGGGCCATTGCTCCTCGGCAGGACGTGGTGTAGCGTCTGTGGAGACCATGACCTCGATACCGACCTCCCACCCATTGCCGCTCGCCGAATGGCGCCGGGCCGAGCGCCTCACCGGAGACGCCTCGCCACGTCGGTACAGCCGGCTGTGGAATTCGGCTGGCCGCTCGGCGATCCTGGTGGAGTATCCGAGAGCCGTTCGCTCCCAGTTGCGGCGTGATCTCGAGGTCTTTTCGTGGTGTCGTGAACGTGGACTCGAGGTTCCGGATCTCCTCCTTGTCGACTTCGAAGCCGGACGCGCCCTCCTCGAGGATCTCGGACCGACCGATGTCGAAGCCACCCTCGAAGCCACGCCCGCGAAGGAGAGAAGGAGCCTTCTCGAAAGCCTGCTCGATCCACTCGAGATCCTGGCCAGGTGCGATCCCGCAGAGCTCCCGCCGTGGAATCCACCTCTGGGTCGGGAGCGTCTGCGCTGGGAGCTGGCCGGTTTCGAGCTCTGGTTCGTCCGCCACTATCGAGGAAGAACCCCGTCGCCGGGCCTTCATCGCTGGCTCGACGAACTCGCGGTGGAGGTCGGCAACCACCCCCTCCGGGTGTGCCACCGCGATTTCCACTTCAACAATCTCCTGATTCGGGACGATGGGGGGGTGGGAGTCATCGACATCCAGGACATTCTGGTCGGCCCGGACACCTATGACGTGGTGTCACTGGTCGCCGAACGCGCCGCAACACGCCTGATATCGACGCCCGAACGCCTCTCGGTGCTCGATGAATGGGCCCTCCGAACCGGGGCCGAACCCGGCTGGCCGGAACGGGCTCGGTCGGTCCAGATTCAACGGGGGCTCAAGGTTCTCGGGTCCTTTGCCCGCTTCAACCAGGAAGGCCGCACCGAATACCGCCGTTGGTTGATGGAACTCGCAGGCAGGCTTGCCGAAGCTCTCGACAAGGCGGGGGCGCCCCCGGATGTAACGGCTTTTCTGTTAGACTAAGCGGGTGGGCGCGCTGCGCCCCGAACGGAGGTCGAAATGTTCGGATCACTCGGTTTGCCCGAGTTGCTGATTATCCTCGCGATCGTCATCTTGATATTCGGCGTCAACAAGCTTCCCCGTCTCGGCAAAGGGCTTGGCGAGGGCATCAAGAACTTCAAGGACTCCGTGAAAACCGGCAACAACGAAGACGACGATGTCGATTCCACCGCCAAATCCGGGCCCGTCGAACCCAAGTAGTCCCCAACCACGACACAACCGGGAAGAGACCGCAGCCATAGTCGGTTGACCCGGGGTGGAGTACGCCTGGAGGGGACCATGACACGACCCGAAGAACGAGCCCGGATCATCAAGACCACCCTCGAGAACCAACTCGAGGCGGTACACGTCCAGATCATCGACGACAGCGCGGCGCACGCGGGTCATCTCGGCGCCCAGGGCGGAGGCGGCCACTACCGGGTGATCGTGGTATCGGCACGCTTCGAGGGCCTGTCCCCTGTCGCGTCCCAACGTCTCGTCTACCAGGCCCTCAGCGAGCTCATGACAACCGACATCCACGCCCTCGAGATGCGCACCCTCACCCCCGAGCAGTGGGCCACCGCCCGCGACTGAGGCGCCACCTGACCGGAGCGCCAGGCACACGCCTCTGAACGCGTAACCCTCGGGTCCCAGAGGCCAAAGTCATCGATCTTCGGCGGTCGGATTTTGAAACACAAAGGACGCAAAGAACCACAAAGGGTCCACCAAGCATCGCATTCTTTGACCCGCGCTCCCTCGGACCTTGAAGGCACACCGGGCCTTGCGACGAGTCAAGAACCGACCTTTGTGGCGTCTTGGTGGTTCTTCGTGTTCTTCGTGTTTCAAACTTCCGCGATCCCGCAGCCACCAGAACTTCACCACACAGAAACCAACGACACCGCAGCGGCTTTTCTGCTTCGGCCCGTCGGTGGTTCAATGCCAGTGGTGTTGACCTTCTCTGGTCTACGCCGCTTCGTCGCCCTCGGCCGGGCTCGTTAGCACCCTCCGCACCATCCAGAAGACCGTTGCCAACCCTGCCACCAGCAGCACGGCGAAGAGGATGAAATTGCCCCACTGGGGCACGATGGTCGCCTGAAACTGCGAGGTAGCCGGCTCGAGATAGAGCACCCGCACCTGATGCCGGGTGATGGTCATGACCGCGATGGTGAGGGTCAACGCCGCCAAGGTGCCGGAGACGAGCCCTGGGTTCTCCACCGGATTTCTGGCTCGGGCGAGCATCATCAGCAAACCGACTCCAAACAGAATCGAGATCGTCAGAGGCCCGAGAGTCGCGAGGCCGCCTCGCATCACCCCGAGGAGGACCTCCTTCGGCAGTACACCGAGGAGAAGAAAACCATCGACCATGATCAGAACAGTCGACCACAAGCCCCATCGCCAAGCGGTCCCGGCGATGGCCGTGTTGAGTTCGACATCGACGCCGGCACGGGCCCGCCGGACCGCCCACCAGGCCGCAACAAGCGCCGCAAAGGTGACCGCTGCGAGCACGAAATGGAGAAGTCTCGGCCAATAGGTCGGGTCACCGAGGACACTCAAGGCACTGAGATCGAACTGCGCCCATTTCTCGGGCTGGACATGGATCAGGTGGACCGCCACGTGGGTCATGGCGATACCGAAGAAGGTCAGAGCCGAGACCCCGAGCCACGGACCGCGGAACTTCTTGTGCAGGTACGCCGCGTAGTAACCGATCATGAGCAAGACCAGCATGTTGAACCAGATCCAACCGAGGAGAATGGTGCCGCTGTAGAAGAACTGCTGATACAGCACCTGGACGAAGAGGAGGGGTGCGACCCCGGTGGTGATGGCGAGGGAGATGGCGTAGGTGTTGACTCCCATCAGGCGTTTGGCAAGGACCGCATTCGGGTCGGTCGTTCGACCGCCGCCGCGCAGATTGGCGACAAAGGCCATCAACGTCCCACCAAGGGTCAGGTTCATGAAGATCAAATGAAGGAAGAACGTGAAGACCAGTAGGAAGTGAAAGAGCCACGGTGGACCGGGTAGACCGGCGGCATCGAGGGCCGGAATCAGATCGGTGTTCATTTCTCACCTCCGGTCGCCCGAGCATCGGTTTCACCGCTGTCGAGGGACGCCAGATAGAGTGCCAAGGCCTCCGCTTCCTCCTCGGTGCCGACAAAGGGCGGCATATACGATCGGTCGAGGGTGCGCATGTCGAATTGTTCGCCGGGCTCGAAGTCGGCGAAGGACGAACCCATGTCGCGAAGCTCCAGGAGTGTCATCGTGATCATGCCCAGGTTGAGGTCGCGGATGAAGTCAGGATCATCGCGAATATCATCGAGGGTCGGCATCATCTCCGCCATCTCCTGATACTCGATTTCGCCGTGGCATCGGGAGCACTGTTCGAGATAGTGAATCGCCCCGGCGCCGACCGGGTTGTCGGTGGCGACGAGCTCCATGTCGGCGACGGTGGGCAACGCCTCGCGGATGCTCTGATAGCCGTCGATGGTGTGGCAGCTCGCACACTGTGCAGCGAAGATCCGTTCTCCAAACGCTTCAGGTGCGGGATCTCCCGCAGCCACCCAACCCGAGTGCGCGGCTATGCCACTAGCGTTGATCTCATCGATTTGGCTGACCAGGAGGCCATTGGAGAAGAGGTGACTGTGGATCAGGAAGGGCTTGCGGGTGCCTTCGCGCAAACGCTCGTAGCCGCCAAAGAAACCGAAAGCACCGACCATGAGCAGGATCGCGGTCAGACCGCGGGCGAGCTTGGGCGCGAGGAGCATGGCGACGACCGCGACCACCAGACCCAAGGTCAGCGACCAGAGGGTGAAGGACCGGGTCGCGGCGAGGCCGGCCAGAGTCGGGGCCTCACCGAGGAAGAGTGCGGTGACGGTGTCGGGCAGAACAGCTTCCCACCAGCGGTAACCCGCGTAGCTCACCACCGCCCCGCCGAAGAACCACCAGCCGAGATAGCGAACCAGATCGGCTCTGCGTTCGGGACTGGCCTTGAAGGCCGGCCACACCATGAATGCCACGGCCATCAGAACGACGATGCCGGTACGAAGCACCAACGACGGCCAATAGGTCGGGTTGAAGAAGCCGTCCCAGAAGGCATGGCTTTCGAGCCAACCCCCCGGGGTGAGCATGAAGGAGATGATGCCGTTGATCACCACCAGTGAGAAGTAGGCGCCGATGAAGTAGAGCCAACCCACCAGGAGATGTGCGCCTTTGGAGATCTTGTCCCAGGTTGTGTAGTAGACCAGCGCGGCGACGATCTCAAGGACGAAGAAGACCCACTCAATGGCCCATCCCCAGACATAGGAGTGGATCAGGGCTGAGATCGCGCCCGGGGAAATCAACCCCGCAACCACCCAGATCCCGACCCCGGAGATGGCGCCGAAGACCGTCGAGACCAGGATCAGAACCAACGACGAGCGCCGGGCGAGCTCTCGCAGCTCCGGGTCCGCTCGTTTGACCGCCAGCGTCTCCGTGATGACGATGATCAATCCGCCACCGATGGCGAAATGGGAGACGATGACGTGGGTGATCGCCACCCACGCCATGAGCACGCCACCGCCCATGGCAACATTCCACATCGGATAATCCATAGGTCCTCCTCGCCGGAACTGTGGTCCGACTCACCCTACCACCGGCGAACGAGCCCCGCAACACATTGAATCTAAAGCATGTATGCTTGTTCAACCACTGGTCGATAAATGAACACAAGCCCACGCTCGCCAACTCCCTGCGGAGACCGACCGTCTGGGATTCATTCTCATGGCGAACTCTTGACACGACGTCGCATCTACACTACCGTGGATTGAGACAATGAAAATGAGTCTGGATTAGATTTATGACTTCAAAGCTGTCCCAACGTGCACAGAAGCTCTTCATTCAGTACCTGAGAGAGAACAATCTCAAGGTCACCCAGGAGCGACTCGCTCTGCTGGATGAGATCTTCAACACCAACGAACACCTCGATGCCGACGAGTTGCTGGCACGAATGAAGGTCAAACAGCGCAAGGTGTCCAGGGCGACGGTCTACCGTACCCTTGACCTCCTGGTGCAGTGCGGCCTGGTTCGCAAGAGCAGACTCGGCCGCGAGCACTACTACTACGAGAAGATGGAACCGGGCGGCGGCCACCATCACATGGTCTGCACCGCCACCGGCAAGATCATCGAGTTCTGGGACTCCGATCTCGATGAGCGCCTCCGTCGGATCTGCCAGGACCACAAGTTCCGTCCCGCCTTTATCTCGATTCAGATCCAGGGTCTGAGCGAGGAAGGCCAGAAGGTCGAGCAGGAAACTTCGTTCTTCTAGATCCGCATCCCGCCAGAAAAAACCCCGCTGATGAGCGGGGTTTTTTGCGTCCGATTACTGGAACCGACTACGACATTCGAAGCACGATTTTCGCGAACTTCCTTTTCCCGACCTGGACCAGTGTCGGGGTTGAGGAGCCGATGTCGAGGGTTGCCTTGATGTCGCGGACAGGTTCGCCTTCGACCTTGACCCCCCCCTGAGTCATCAGGCGCCTGGCGTCCGAGTTTGACGCGGCCATGCCGGCGAGAACCAAGGCCTTGGCCAACAAGACGCTCTCGGTATCAAGCTCGAGTTCGACCTCGGGGATGTCCTGCGGCAGATTGCGGGCCGAAAAAACCCGTTCGAACTCGAGCTGGGCCTGCTCCGCTTCGTCGGCCGTGTGGAACTCGGCGACGATGGTCTTCGCGAGCTGCTTCTTCGCATCCATGGGGTGGAGCTTGCCGGCGGCAACCCGTTCGCGATCTGCGTCGATCTCGGCTTGGGCCCGATCCGACAGAAGCAACCAGTACTTCCACATGAGCTCGTCCGAAATCGACATGAGTTTGCCGAACATCTCGAATGGTTCATCCTCGACAGCGACATAGTTGCCGAGGGACTTGGACATCTTCTCGACTCCGTCAAGACCTTCGAGCAGGGGCAGAGTCATGACCACCTGCGGCTCCTGTCCGTCCTCGCGCATGAGGTGGCGCCCGACCAAGAGGTTGAAGAGCTGATCGGTGCCACCGAGCTCCACATCGACCTCGAGGGCCACCGAGTCGTAGGCTTGAGCGAGCGGGTAGAGGAACTCGTGCAGGGAGATCGGCTGCTGGGCCTCGTATCTCTTCTTGAAGTCATCGCGTTCGAGCATCTGAGCCACGGTGACCTTGGCCGCGAGCCGGATCCAATCGGCGGATGAGAGCGCACCGAGCCAACGCGAGTTGAAGTCAATGGCGGTCTTCTCGGGGTCGAGGAGCTTGTAGATCTGCCGCTCGTAGGTGGCGGCGTTGGCCTTGATCTCGTCCTCGGTCAGCTGCGGGCGGGTGCTTTTCTTTCCCGTTGGATCACCGATGAGGCCGGTGAAATCGCCGATGAGAAAGACCACTTTGTGTCCGAGCTGTTGGAAGTGCCGCATCTTGCGGATCACCACCGTGTGACCGAGGTGGAGATCGGGCGCCGAGGGGTCGAACCCGACCTTGATGGTCAGCTGTTTCCCGGTTGCGATGCACTTTTCGAGCTTGGACTTGAGCTCGGCTGCCGGCACCACGTCAACGCATCCCTTGGTTAAATAGGCGAGTTGTTCCTCGAGACTGAGCTTCATGCACCCTCCGGCCCGCCGTGCGGACGAAAATCTACTTTTTCAGATCGCTGATGGGCATCGTGCCGGCGCCGGTGGTCTGGAGGGTCGCGAGATCGGAGAAGCCCTGCAAAACCACGTTGACGATCTCGTGACCCACGGTGAGGATCTCGAGCTCGAACTCGGCCGGCTGTTGCCATCTCGCGGCACCCGCGGCGGTGGCTGCGCACCGTCGGGCATGACCGGCGACACCGCTGATCTCCGCACTGGCCGACGCCGCCACCCGACGTTTGATGGGGGCCAAATCCTCTTCTCCGATGGCCGAGGTCAGCGACACCCAGCCCTCGCCGACCTTCTTCTCGATCTCATCCACGGTCCCGGGCGACCCGAGCTCGAAGAGCAACAGGGACCGGCCGGGAACATAGGGATCCAACACATCCACCCGATCTTCGGGCCAGAGATCACGGGCTCGACTTCTCAGCACCTCGCGCACCACCTTGGAGACCGCCTCGTTCCCGCCAAAGGCGGTTTCGAGGGCCACCACCAGCACCGACTCGTTCCCCGGCGCCGCCACCCGGGTTCGGGGCACGGCGGCAACGCTCTGGACATCGGTCGTTCCTTGATCCGCCGACTCCACCGACCAGAACTTGGACAACGCCTCGGCCGCCGCTTCGGCATCGTTGGCCACCACGCCGAGAGCTAGGTTCCCCGGTCGGAGCAGGGTCGCGGGCGAGGGGTCGTCCTCCTCGGTGACGCCGAGGAGACCCGCCATGAGATCGAGAGCGCGACGCCGGGCGCCATCGCCGGCGGTTGCGACCGGAGACCGGTCCGCGACCACTGCGAGATACGCACTCGTGAGTTGCTCCATGAGTTCACCAAAACCGTCCGGGGGACCGGCCAGTTCGATCAGGGGTGGGGTGCTGCGCACCCGCACGAAGCCCGGTCGGCTCGGCGCGGATCGCAGTTCCCTGGCCAACCGCGCGAGGACGGTCGCCGTGACCTCACCGTCGAGATCCGGGACCATCACCGGTCGCAGGCAGACCACTGCCAGGGGGGCGCCGCGGCGTTCGAGAACGGCCGCAGTCAGATCGTTGCCCATCCGATGGGTTTTGGGCCCAACGGCGAATCGGGGGTTGAAGACCCGGGGGGGCAGGATCAGTTGGGCCCTGCCGGGGTGGGTGGGCAACCATCCGGCGGCGGCCTCGCGGACGCTGTCGAGGGTCACACCCTGAAATCCGAAAATAAACTCCCGCACGGCTGCCTCGCCGCCGGCGAGCCATTGCTCGAGCACCCGCACCGCGGCGTCGGGATGCTCCTCGAGGACTGCATGGCGACCCACCTGGAGGCGTCGACGGGCCCGAGCCACGTCATCGGTGTGGAGGGCCGGGTCCGAAGCCAATCTCGACAGTTCCAGGCGGAGACCACCGACCGTGATCTCGGCGAGCTCCGCATCGACCCCGCCCTCGAGAACCCCGAATGGACCCTCCATTCGGCTCTGAAGGGCCGGCCCGACATCCGACAGGAGCTTCGGCAGGAGGTCCCAGAGCACCTCCACCGAGCTCCGCCGTCGATCTCCCGGGGGGGGAAGCAGGACTTCGAGCCGAAGCATGGCCTCGCTGCCCGGCGCACCGAGTCGACGGTCAAGGCCACCCTCGACCAGGGTCGCGGCTGTGCCTTGAACCAACGGGGTTGTGGGCCGATCTGCAAGAACCCGCTCGAGCAGCGATGACAGTTCATCTGGCGAGGCGCCACCCACGGCAATGATGACGGGTGGGACCGGGCGAGGTTCCTCGTCATCAGGCGATGAACCAAGGGCGGCCTCGATGTCGGTCACGAGGCTGAGTCGGCCGGCGATCAGTTGCCCCGTGGCCGGCTCGCCGTCATCGGTGGTCCGTGGCCACACCAGGGTCGTGGCGTCGGCCAGAGGTAGATTCACCAGGACGAGCGCGGTGCCTCCCGGCAGCACCTCGACCAGGAGAGCCTGGGCCGCAGCGGTCCCGGCGAGGGACACGGCTGCCAGAACACCCAACACGCAGCCGAAAACACCTTTGAGCAGAATGGTTTGGACTCTCATATCCGGCGGCATGGTAGCATGCCGCCGGTGAACCGCTGGCCCGATCCCATGGCCTTGAAGAGCCTGCTGGCAAGCTGGCTGGCAGCTGTGATCGCTCTGCCCCTGTCCCTGTTTGTCGCCTCTGCGGGTCAGGGCCTCGGCGCGGTGGTTTCGGGTGGGGGTTGGATCGGAATCAGTGTGCCTTGGGACCGCCAGGCCTGGGCCCTGGTCAACCAACCCGTCCTCAACTTCGCCTCGCTGCCGTCAGCCACCGGCTATTGGCTCGGTTCATGGGTCGCGCCCCTGTTGCTGGCGGCCCTGGCGATCCCACTCTCCCTCCGTCTCAAGACCCTCGCATCACAGCTCTTCATCGTCCAGTGGGCGTGGATCGCCACTGTGATCGGTGTTGCCTGGCAGCCCTCTCTCGCTTCCAACCTGAACCACTTCACGCGGTGGCTTCAGTTCCGCACGCTCCCCCTCGAACTCCGGTGGATCACCGCCGTCCTCGGGGCGGCGGTGGCGGTGCCCGTCGTGCTGCGTCTCATCGCCCTCGGTCGGGTCGCGCGGCACCACATGAGCCGTGCCCGCCGGCTGACCCTGGTCGGTCTGCATCTCGTGCCCGTGCCTCTGGCCTGGGCGGTGGCGACCACCGCCATCCGCGGCACGATCCCGGTGGAATCGTGTGTCGTGGCCGGCGTGGTGGTCCTGATGGCCCTCGCCGTGCCATTTGTCGGCTACCCCGCGGCGGTGACACACACCGTCGCGCCCGTCCGGGGTCGGGCTTTCGCCCACTTGATCATCCTCGGCGTGATGGTGTGGGTCGTCTTCGTCGTCGCGGGCAGACCGTTGCCCGACGATCGCGCCGCCGCCGTTCAGTGGGGGCACGATGGCAGTTTCAACAACATCCGTCCCTGGATGGAGCCCCACCGCGCACCCTGGTTGGGACCGACATCCATCATCTCCAGGGATTGAGAGCGATTTCGCACGAACTGCAGATTCGTCATCGGGATGACAGGCACTCCTCCCTGGGTTATCCTTTGCGAGCGTGTCGCCCGGCGACCCTCACAACATAGATAAACACTCTCGATTGGAGCAAACAGATGAATCCCAAGGTCGAAAAGGCGCTCAACGAACAGATCCACGCGGAGTTCTTCTCCTATTACCTCTATCTGTCGGTCTCATCCTATTTCACGGCCAACCACCTCGACGGTTTTGCCCATTGGATGCGAATCCAGGCTCAGGAAGAGTCCATTCACGCCATGAAGCTCTTCGATTTCCTCAACGAGCGGGGAGGCCGGGTTGAACTCCTGCCCCTCGACGGTCCGACCCGTGAATGGGCGTCGCCATCGGCTGCGGTGGAGTCCGTCCTCAATCACGAGCGCGCCATCTCCGAACGGATCAACCGCCTGGTGGATCTGGCCACGGCCGAGAACGATCACGCCACCACCGTCATGCTCCACTGGTATGTCAGCGAGCAAGTCGAAGAGGAGGCGACGTCGGAAACCCTCTACCATCAGGTGAAGATGGTTGAGTCGAGCCCGCACGGTCTGCTGATGATCGATCGCGAACTCGCGGGTCGTCCCGCGCCGACGGCACCTGCCGAAGGCGAGTAGCTCGAGATCAGCCCCCGAACGACACCAGGTGATCGACGATGGCTCGCGCCACGTCGATCCCGGTGGCGCGTTCGAGACCGATGAATCCCGGTGTCGGGTTGAGTTCGCCGACCATCAGCCCATCACGCGCCGGGAAGAGATCAACACCACAGATTCCGAGACCGACGGCTCGGGTCGCGGCCACGGCGAGCTCGATGGCGTCGGCTTCGGGTTTCAAACCCGTGACGCTGCCCCCGCGCGCCGCGTTGGAGCGCCATTCTCCGTCAGCAGCTGAGAACCGCGCCGCCGCGACGACGTCGGAGCCCGCCACCAACAGGCGGAGGCTGCTGCCGCCGGTATCGTGGTACTGCTGAACCACCACCTCGTCACCGACGCGCCACAAGGAATCGAGGACCCCCTCGAGGTGGTCCAGCGATCGACAGCGGATGACACCGACCCCCATCCGGGACCGCCGTTGTTTCACCACCACCGGAAACCGGAGGTGGTGCCTCGCGGCGGTCGCAAGCGCCCCCGGGTCGGCTCCGGCGATGGTGGCGGGCACCGGGAGTCCCGACTCGGCGAGGATCTGGATCGTTCGCCAGTGATCCCGTCCCGCTCGGATCGCCGGCGCCGGGTTCGGCGTCGCCACACCCCGAGCGGTCAGGGCCTCGAGCAGGGCGAGCAGGCTGTCCGGCCGCCAGTTCCCGACCCGGGCGAGAACCCTGTCGGGGGCTTCGGCAAAGAGGGATTCGGTACCGCGGTAGACTTCGCCGGAATGACCGGCAGCCAAGGTGGTGGCGTCAATAAGATCGAGGGAGACGCCGGCCGAGACCGCCGCCTCGACAAGACGGGTGTTGCTGGCCGTTTCCGGACGCGCGCTGAGGATGAGGATCCGCATGGCCTCATCTTACACACTGAACCGCGTGCATCGCGATCGACAACAGAGGACTGATGAATCGAGTGGGCTTCCGGGTATACTCTCCGGATGATTCGTGGGAATCTGGATCGCCTTCATCTCGGCGATTTGCTGCACTGGCTAGAACTCGGCGGCCAAACCGGGCGATTGACCCTTTCAGACGAGGTTGGTGAGCGCCGGCTCGACTTCCTCCACGGGAGGATTGTCTATGTTTCGTCCACCGTGCCGGAGGAACGCCTCGCCACCTGGCTCGCCCACGACGGGCTGATGGCGGCCGAGTCGGCTCGCCGTCTGCTTGCCGCCGCAATGCTGAGGCAGGAGCTCTTCACCGATCTTCTCCTTGCTGAGCACGCCATCACCGAAACCTCACTCGGAGCCAGTCTGACCGTCCTCGCCGAGCTCATGATGGGTCGGATCCTCGACTCTTCGGAACTGAGGTTCGAGCTCGATCCCGGGCATCCCATCCGCGATCCGTCCGGTCTCTACCTCAGCCTCACACCCAGCCGATTGCTTCTCGACTCGGCCCGTCGCATGGATGAATCCAAGGGTCCACGCACAATCTCCCCCAGCCATGCGCTGCCGTTGGACGAAGACGCGGTGGAGGACTTCTTCTGGCAACTTGTCCAGCAGGGGATTCCAAGCGACGACCCGGTCGACGGCGACCAGCTCAACGCGCTCCACGATATCGTTCGCAACGTCATGGCGAGCCTCGCCCAGTGGCTGGCTTCGAGCACCGGGCTGGTTCCCCAGCCCGCAGACCAGGGAGAGGTCATGACCGCGACCCTGAAAACCTCCGGCGAGGTGAGGCTTTTCGGGCTGCCGCAGGCGACCTGGAATCTCATGGTGCTCGCCACTTCCATCCGGTCCCCCAGTCTCCCACCACCGCTGGGGCTCGACGCCGTCAACGATTTTGCAGCATCACTCAGACTCTGGCCCGAGCTCACCGAGGCCAAGAGATGGCAGCGTGGACGCGCGGGAACTCTCGATCGCCTGACTCGAAGGGTCGCCATCGTCTGGGCTCGCGGCGCGGCTGCGGCGGCCGAGGTTCTCGGCCTCGATCCGTCCACGGCCCAGCTC
>RCNG010001257.1_pt1 | contig 12534 bp, 10 predicted proteins | sample 2041371 | NCBI WGS metagenome assembly RCNG01 (sample SAMN09708227, study PRJNA481090) | Marine sediment metagenome, whole genome shotgun sequencing project. | biome: marine sediment; feature: ocean; material: sediment; isolation source: Sewage treatment plant 1 marine sediment (STP1) ... | reverse complement strand
CGGTAATGCGCCGACTGCTGCTTATGCACCGATTCATGAACGCTCCTTAAAGGTCGTATGTTGTTGTTAATAGTTACGGAGAGGGATGCAACGTATCCGTTGAATACATGCACAAAAATAAACGGCAACACAGATTGTGTCCCCTATTGCGCACGCGGCCCTCTCCAATTCCGCCGCGCGGCGATGTTGTTTGTATGGAACTTGGCCTTCTCTCTTTTAATTGTTGGCTTTCCAAGCATTTCCTGCCCGGCTTCCCCGCCACTTATAAGTTTTATATGAAAGACCCCCGTCTTTCGGAAGGAAGAATAACACATGCTTGCGAGATGACCAGCCCATCAACAACATAACGTTAAGACGTGATCGCAAGTCTCGGATATCTTGATTCGCACAACGATATTGCGACCGGCACAACAACAGACGCAGCACGCGAATCGACACTATTAATGGAAGCACACACTGGAACGACTCGCACCTGAAATTGGTCGGGTGCTAAAAGGAAGCCAGCCTTTTAGATTATGCACTTAGCGCAGGTTGTTAATCGACATTCTTTAGTAACACTCGTAACCGATTAACCAACGGTTGACATCATTGCGACCTTACAACATGATTCGGCGCTATGACTGGCATTTTACACTACGCACTCAACGGTATTCGGCTTACAGGCCGTCTCGACCTGCTTCTTCTTAGGAGTCACAGCGGGTAGCGCGTATCCAGTCCACGGACACGAAGACCCCGCATCCATAAAGGATTGTGGGGTTTTTTTTATGAAAATTGCACCAGGCTGAGGTACCAACATGCAAATGTATTCGGAAGCAGACGTCGACCATTCCTGTCTGGCAGATAGCCAGATCACCATTCTCGGTTACGGTAGCCAGGGACGCGCTCACGCGTTGAACCTGAAGGACAGTGGCTTAAACGTCGTCGTGGGCCTGAGAAGCAGTGGCGCGAGCTGGTCGAACGCCAAGGCGGATGGGCTGACGGTGATGGAACCGAATGAGGCGGTTAAAGGCGCCAGGATCGTCATGTTCCTGACACCGGACATGGTGCAGAAAGCGCTGTACGAATCGGTTGTCGACGACATCGAGCAAGGGGCCACGCTGATGTTTGCACACGGCTTTGCGGTCTACTACAAACAGGTACAGCCTCGAGGTGACCTGGACGTCTCACTGATCGCTCCGAAAGGCCCCGGCGGGCTTGTGCGGCGGCAATACGAAGAGGGCCACGGAGTCCCCTGCCTGGTCGCCATTCACCAGGATGCCAGCGGCAACGCACTGAAGGTCGCGCTCGCTTATGCCGCCGGCATCGGCGGCGCCCGTGCTGGCGTAATAAAGACCACGTTCGCTGAAGAGACGGAAACCGACCTGTTCGGCGAGCAGGCGGTACTTTGTGGCGGCGCAACCGAACTGATCGTTGCGGGCTTCGAGACGCTGGTTGAAGCCGGCTACCAGCCGGAAGTGGCCTACTACGAAGTGATGCACGAATTGAAGCTGATCGTCGATCTGCTGCACGAGGGCGGGCTCAAGAAAATGCACAAGTTCATCAGCGACACAGCCGCCTGGGGCGACATGGTCAGCGGTCCCCGCGTAGTCGACAGCACGTCTCGCGCAGCCATGAAAGCCATTCTCAATGATATTCAGGATGGCACGTTTGCCAAGAACTGGGTTGCAGAGAACGAAAACGGGATGCCGGAGTTCAAGCGACTGATGCAGGCAGACCTCGATCACCCAATCGAGAAGGTAGGCGCGGACCTCCGTGGGCGGATGGACTGGCTGCAGGACTAACAACGCGGGAAAAGCGCCGCCGGAAGAATGCCCGAATAAACGAAACGCAGAGGATTGAGCCGATGTCAGATTCACAGATTCGCATTTTCGACACCACGTTACGCGACGGGGAACAGGCCCCGGGGTGCAGCATGACGCTTAGTGAGAAGCTTCGAGTCGCAAAAGCGCTATCGGAACTGAATGTAGACATCATCGAGGCCGGCTTTCCGGCCGCCTCCCCGGGCGACTTCGAATCCGTCAAGGCGATCGCCGACAGTAATTACGGCCCTGTCATCTGCGGCCTTGCCCGCTGCAATGCAGCGGACATAGAAAAGGTCTACGACGCGGTAAAGGGCGCTGACCGTCACCGCATTCATGTGTTTGTGGCGACCAGTGCGATTCACCGCGAGCACAAACTGAAGATGGCAAAGGAAGAGATTATCAAGAGTGCCGTCGGTGCGATAAAGATGGCCCGGGAGCTTGTCGACGATGTGGAGTTCTCGCCGGAGGATGCGTCACGCACCGAACTGTCCTACCTGGCCGAGGTCGTGTCCGCGGCCATCGAGGCCGGCGCGACGACGATCAATATCCCCGATACGGTCGGATATACGGTGCCGGCCGAGTTTGACCACCTGTTCCGCTACCTGAAGGACCACGTAGACGGCATTGATGACGTTATTTTAAGCGTGCACTGCCACGACGATCTCGGCATGGCTGTGGCGAACAGCCTCGCCGCCGTCACTGCAGGGGCGCGGCAGATCGAATGCACCATCAACGGCATCGGTGAGCGGGCCGGAAACTGCAGCTTGGAAGAGGCCGTGATGGCGATCAAGACGCGCGCCGAATTCTTTGGCCTGGAAACAGGTATTGATACCACGCGCCTCTACCCGACCTCGCGCCTGGTTTCGAACATCACCGGCATGCATACACCGCGCAATAAGGCGATCGTAGGCGAGAATGCCTTCGCGCACGAAGCCGGCATCCATCAGCATGGCATGCTGCAACACGCATCTACCTACGAAATCATGCGCCCTGAAGACGTCGGCCTGAGTTGCTCAAACCTGGTCCTGGGCAAACACAGTGGGCGTCACGCATTCCGGGATCGCGTTTCCGAGCTCGGATTCGAGCTTGACGAACTGGAGACAAACCGCGCTTTCAAAGCGTTCAAGAAACTCGCCGATCAGAAAAAAGACGTCTATGACGGCGATATCGAGGCGATCATCATGAATGCTGACGGTTTGTCCTCCGGCCCATGGGCGCTCGAATCGCTCGAGGTACAGACGCATACCGACCAGCCAGCTACTGCCGCGGTCATACTGGCAAACGAAGACGGCACCCAGGCCACGGCAAGTTCTCACGGTGACGGTCCGGTTGCCGCGGCTTTTCTGGCACTCGAAAAAGTCACTGGCGTCGAACTCACGCTAAGAAATTTTGAGCTGCACAGCGCGTCGATCGGAGAGGACGCCCTCGGCGAGGTCACGGTCAGCGTAGAATACGAAGGTGAGAGCTACCGTGGCCGGGGCGCCAGCGTGGACATTGTTGAGGCCGGCTGCCGAGCGTGCCTGGAAGTCATGAATCGCATCCTGCGGCGTAAAGCGCGCGGACGCCCCGGGCGTGGCAAACCGAATCCGGGACAGGCGACCATCTAGAGGAAGGCAAATTGAGCCCTACTACACTGTTCGACAAGGTCTGGTCAGAACATATTGTTGTCCCCGAGACGCTGGATACGCCGGCAGTTTTGTACATCGACCTGCACATCATTCATGAGGTCACGACACCGCAGGCTTTCACCGTGCTGCGCCAGAACGGCCTTCCGGTGCGACGACCCGACCTTACGTTGCCCACGATGGATCACTCGACGCCGACGACGCCAGTCTCGAGTTTCAAGGACCTTGCCGTAGTCGGTGAACAAGCCGCCAACCAGATTCGGCAGATGGAGCTCAACTGCGAAGAATTCGGGCTGGACCTGATCGGCTTCGGCAACGACCACCGCGGCATCGTGCATGTCATCGGTCCCGAGCTTGGTGCGACGCAGCCCGGCAAGACGATCGTCTGCGGCGACAGCCATTCGAGCACGCACGGTGCGTTCGGCGCCCTCGCCTTCGGCATCGGCACGACCGAGGTCGGGCATGTTCTTGCCACACAATGCCTGTTGCAGCGCAAACCGAAAACCCTGGCCATCAACGTTGACGGCAAGCTGCCTGCCGGTACATCGGCAAAGGACCTCATCCTGACCGTAATCGGCAAGATTGGAGTGGGCGGCGGCACTGGTCACGTGATCGAGTACCGCGGTGACGCGATACGCCAGCTCGACATGGAAAGCCGGATGACGGTTTGCAACATGTCGATTGAGGGCGGTGCCCGTGCCGGCATGATTGCGCCGGACGAGACCACTTTTGAATACCTGCACGGTCGCCCGAGGTCCCCGCAAGGAGCCGACTGGGATACCGCGGTTGCTCGCTGGAAGACACTACGCACGGACGAAGGCGCAAAGTTTGACAAGTCGGTAACGCTGGACGCCGCTGCGATGCAGCCAATGGTGACGTTCGGTACAAATCCGGGAATGGTTGTTTGCGTCAACGATCCCGTGCCGGACGGCGGTGACGACGCGAGTTTCCGCAAGGCGCTAGATTACATGCGCATTGATTCTGGCAAACCGATGACTGAGAACGACGTTGACGTGGTGTTTGTCGGCAGCTGTACAAACGGCAGGCTTTCCGATATTCGGGAAGCTGCGCGAGTGCTAAAAGGTCAGAAAGTCGCCGAGGGCGTTCGCATGCTGGTCGTGCCCGGTTCGCAGCAGGTCAAAAAGGAAGCCGAGGCCGAAGGGCTCGACCAGATCATCATCAGCGCAGGCGCAGAATGGCGCGAAGCCGGTTGCTCAATGTGTATCGGCATGAATGGCGATACGGTGCCAAGCGGCAAGCTGAGCGTCAGCACGAGCAACCGCAATTTCGAGGGCCGCCAGGGAATCGGCGCGCGCACCGTCCTGGCCAGCCCCGCGACAGCCGCAGCCTCCGCGGTACGCGGCCGCGTAACGGATCCGAGGACATTTTCATGAGCGGCATCACACCCATTCGATCGCAAACCGTCGTGCTCCCAACCAGGGACATCGATACCGACCAGATCATCGCCGCACGATTCCTTACGACGACGTCCCGCGATGGGCTGGGCAAGAACCTGTTCTACGATCTGCGTTACGACAGCGATGGCAACGAACGCCCGGATTTCCCGCTCAACAAGGCCAGTGCTAACGGCTGCGAAATCCTCGTGGCCGGCAATAACTTTGGCTGCGGCTCCTCTCGTGAGCACGCGCCGTGGGCACTGCTCGACTTTGGATTCCGCGCCGTAATTTCGACCGAGATCGCCGACATTTTTCGCAACAATTCCTTGAAGAACGGACTCATTCCGGTTGTTGTCGATCAGAACACGCACCGATGGCTGCTCGACAACCCGGGCGCCAACGTCCAGATAGACGTGGAGAGCTCGACGCTAAGACTGCCCGAGGACAGGGTCAGCAGTTTCCCGATCGACGCGTTTGCCAGGCACTGCCTCGTCGAGGGTATCGACCAGCTGGGGTATCTGCGACAGCATCGAGATGGCATCGCGAAGTTCGAGGAGAGTCGCACATGGAAGCCTTGATCACGCTGCTGCCCGGAGATGGCATCGGCCCCGACGTCACGGTCGGCGCGCGGCGCGTGCTGCAAGCCGTAGCCGATAAGAACGGGCATCGCTTCGAGTTCCAGGAAGCGTTGATGGGCGGTATCGCGATCGATGAAACCGGCGATCCGCTGCCGGATGCGACGAGAGCGGCCTGTGAGGCGAGCGATGCTGTACTGCTGGGTGCCGTGGGCGGCCCCAAATGGTCAGACCCCAAAGCGCCGGTGCGGCCGGAACAAGGCTTACTCGAGCTGCGCGCCCTGCTCGGCGTTTACGCCAATCTTCGCCCGGTGAAGATCTACCCTGAGTTGGCCTCCGTATCGCCTTTGAAAGCCGAGCTTCTCGAGGGCGTCGATCTGTTGGTGGTGCGCGAGCTGACCGGCGGCATATATTTCGGCGCCAAGACACGCGACGCGGATTCAGCCAGCGATCTATGCACCTATCACACCCATGAAGTCGAGCGTATCGTGCGCGTCGCCGCCAGGCTCGCCGCGGCTCGGCGCAACAGCCTCTGCTCGGTCGACAAAGCCAATGTCCTGGAAACGTCGCGTCTCTGGCGCGAGGTTACCGACCGGGTCATGGCCACCGAATTCCCTGAGATCGAGCTCGAAACACTACTGGTCGACGCGGCTGCCATGCACCTGCTGAGCCGCCCCGGTTCGTTCGACGTCATCGTCACCGAGAATATGTTTGGCGATATCCTGACCGATGAGGCCTCTATGCTCGCCGGCTCAATGGGCATGCTGCCGTCAGCGTCCATTGGGGATGCCAAGCGTGGCCTTTACGAGCCAATACACGGCTCGGCGCCGGACATTGCGGGTCGTGGTATCGCCAACCCCTGTGGGGCGATTGCCAGCGCGGCGCTGCTTCTGCGCCATAGCCTGGACCTGGAAGAAGAAGCCGCGGCCATCGAGGCTGCAATTGCTGCTGCAATTTCGGGCGGCAACAGGACCGCGGACATCGCCACAGAGAATGAACGCGCAATCTCGACTGATGAGATGACCGACGAGATTATTCGCTGCCTGAGCTGACTGCCTTGATAGTGGCGCGCGCCTTGTTGGCGTGGCGAAAGCGGATGATCTTTTCCCCAAGCGCCTCGGTTTCGATCAGGAAGCCGTCATGGCCATGCGCCGATTCCAGTATTTCGTAGCTGGCAGCCGGCAGGTGCTCCGCCAGCAGCTGCTGCTCTGCCGGCGGATACAGTGCATCCGTACTCACTGAGACGACAAGGGCCGGCTGCGAGATTGACGCCAGCACGTCGAGGTAGGCGCCCCGGTCCCGGGACAGATCGTGCGTGTGCATCGCGTGCGTCAGCGTTACGTAGGTATTCGCGTCGAAGCGCTCATTAATTTTTTCGCCCTGATATCGAAGGTAGGACTGAACCTGGTACTCCTCGTCCTCGCTTTGATCGCGGCCAAACCGGCGATCAAAGCTCTCCCAGCTACGGTACGTGCAGATGGCCATCATGCGCGCCGCCGCCAAGCCATCCGACGGTGGCGCGTCATCGCTGTAATACCCGCCTTTCCAGTTGGGGTCGGCCGCGATAGCCGCCCGCTGCGCCTCGCTCACGCCAATACACCAGGCGGAGTGACGGCCGCCGACGCCGATGGGCACGATGCTGTCCACGCAATCCGGGTAACTGATCGCCCACTCAAGCGCTTGCATACCGCCTAACGAGGGTCCCGTCACGAGTTCCAGGCGGGATACGCCGAGCTTATCGAGGAGCACGCGTTGCAGCTCAACCATGTCGCGTACGGAAATGCGTGGGAAGTCGGCGCGGTATCGCTGTGTAGAGCCCGGCTTAAGGCTGGCCGGTCCGGTTGTGCCGTAGCAACTGCCAATAATGTTCGAGCAGATTATGAAATCGTTTGCCGGATCAAAAGCTTTTCCTGTGCCTATGATGTTCGGCCACCAGGCATCGACATCGGCGGAACCCGTAAGCGCATGACAAATCAGGATCGCGCCACCTGCCGCATTGGCTGGATCGCCCCAGGTCCGGTAGGCAATGTCCACGTCCCTGAGCTGCTCACCATTCTCGAGGGCGAACTCACCCTCAACACGCAGGAAACGCGTGTCCTTCGAAAGATGGGCCGTGAGATGTGGTGGAAGACTCATTGCGGTCAGGCGCAGGCCGCAGCAACGGGTTTCAATGTTGGTAGTGAACCGGCCGCCTCGAGGGCGCCCAGCAGGTCCGCCACCAGGTCCTCTGAAGCCTCGAGCCCTATCGAGAGACGGACCAGGTTTGGCCGGATACCCGCTTTCGTCAACGCTGCATCATTGACCGGTGCATGCGTCATCGACCGCGGATGGCAGACGAGACTCTCTACACCGCCCAGCGACTCGGCCAGCGAGAAGAACCTGAGGTGCTCGACAAAGGTCCGCACGGCATCTTCCCCACCGTTGAGCTCGAAACTGATCATGCCGCCAAAGCCGCGCTGCTGACGCCTGGCAATATCGTGTCCCGGATGGGTTTCAAGTCCGGGGTAATAAACTTGCTCAACCTGGCTATGGCTATCCAGCAGATTGGCAATGAGGCTCGCGCTTTCTTCGTGCTGACGAATTCGCGGATGCAAGGTTCGAATGCCGCGCAACGTCATGAAGCTGTCGAACGGTGCACCGGTGATACCGATACAGTTGGCCCAGTAGGCAATTTCTTCGGCAAGCTCATCGGTCGCCGCAACAACACAGCCGCCGACAACGTCACTATGGCCGTTGATGTACTTGGTGGTGGAGTGAATAACCAGGTCGGCGCCGAACTCGATCGGGTTCTGCAGCGCCGGGGACAAGAACGTGTTGTCGACTGCGAACAATGCGCCACAGCTCGACGCGATGTCTGCGATAGCGGCGATATCGACAATGCGTAGCAGCGGATTCGACGGGGTCTCGGCCAGAATAATGGCGGGACCGTCGGCGCAGGCAGCTCGCAGCCCTTCGAGGTCGGTCTGGTCAACAAAACGGACCTCGAACAGGCCTTTCTTCGACTGCTGCTCGAACAGCCGAAATGTGCCCCCGTAGCAATCATGTGGCGCAACAATCACATCACCGGGCTTCAAAAGCTGGGTTAGCAACGTCAGTGCCGCCATGCCCGACGAAGTCACTACAGCGCCGGCACCGCCTTCCAGATTCGCCAGCGCGTCAGCAAGTGCGTCGCGCGTCGGGTTGCCGGAGCGTGTGTAGTCGTATTGGCGCTTCTGGCCAAACCCCTCGAACGCGAAATTTGAGGATAAGTGTAACGGTGGCACAACCGCACCGTGCTGTGTATCCGATTCGATAGACGCACGAACGGCTTGCGTGGCTTTGCTGGCTGGGGATGTCATTGTCGGTCTCCGCTAGTCGATTCCAATACTGTCTCATCGGAACCCTGCGAAGCCCGCAAGGGAGGGATGTTCTGCCCTTCAACCGGGTTATCCGGCGTGCTGCAGCAACCCTCATCTACCGATGCGCAAGCTTTATGCAAGGCATCGCAGGAGTTGGCACCTTTTCAGAATGGTTAGTCCTGAAGGTTGCCCCGGCGTCGTCGGGCCTATCCCTCGACCGGTCTCGATGAGTCCAAGAGAGTGTATGTGCAACTTCGGCCGCCGGTCAAGGCATTAATGCCCGCTTTATTAGTCTCACAAGTAACCGTTTTTCCTCGCTTTATTGCGCCCAGCGTCGAAGTTGGCCGGTAACGTCGAGACCGGGTTGCTATAACCGTCCTAATGCATTAGTGTACTAATACATTAATACATCTGAGCATCATGAAACCGAACCGAAACGAATCCGACCGGCAGCAGCAGCGTGCGGAAGATGCCCTGTTTGAGGCCATAATCAGCCTGCAGACCGCCTCTGAGTGCCGCAATTTCTTCAAAGATCTCTGCACGCCTGCCGAACTACAGGCCCTGGTCGATCGCTGGCAGGTTGTGGAGTATCTCGAACAAGACCTGCCCTACCGCAAGATTCACGACCTGACGGGCGTCAGTGTCACCACGATCGGTCGCGTCGCCCGTTTCCTTTCCGATGGTTTCGGTGGCTACCGCACGGCCATAGAACGAACTCGCCAACCCGGCACCCACCACTGAGGACAACCCCATGGATACCCCCGAGCAGCGCATCAAGATTGCGGTGCAAAAGACCGGCCGTCTGACCGATCACTCCATCGATCTGCTGGAGCGTTGCGGTCTGAAGCTGACGAAGAGCAAGGACCAGCTCATCTGCTACGGCGAGAACATGCCGATCGATCTGTTGCTGGTGCGTGACGACGACATTCCCGGGCTCGTCAGCGAGGATGTGTGTGACCTCGGGATAGTCGGCCTGAATATCGTCGAGGAAAAGCGCGAGAATCTGAAGTCCGACGGCGGTGACGGGCTCTTCAAGCAAATCTACGAGCTGGACTTCGGTCATTGCCGGCTGGCACTGGCTGCGCCGGACGGGACCCAATATGACGGACCGGAATCCTTAGAAAACAAAAGAATTGCAACAAGTTATGTAGGTTTGTTAAATAGGTTTCTTACTGCGAACTCTATCAATGCCGAGACCGTCTACCTTTCCGGCGCTGTGGAGATAGCACCCAAGCTCGGCCGGGCGGATTTCATCTGTGACCTTGTCTCAACGGGCTCCACGCTCAAGGCTAACGGACTCTCAGAGGTTGACGTTCTACTCGACAGCGAGGCGGTCGTCATTCAAACGCTGGCACCGCTCGGGGACACCAAGCAGGCGCTGGTCGATAAGATCCTGCAGCGCCTCGACGGGGTCCTGCAGGTGCGAGAGAGCAAGTACATCATGCTGCACGCGCCTCGCGACGCCTTGCCAGAGATTCGTAACCTGCTGCCCGGTTCAGAGGCCCCGACGGTCATACCGCTGGATGGCCACGATGACAAAGTCGCCGTGCACGCCGTCTGCCGCGAAACGGTTTTCTGGGAAACCCTCGAGAACCTCAAGGCCGCCGGGGCCAGCTCCCTGCTCGTCCTGCCGGTAGAGAAGATGCTCGCCTGAGCCATGCGTATCGAATCGAAATACTGGACCGATCTGTCCGAAGGCGAGCGCGGGGCCCTGTTGGAGCGCCCTGCTATGTCGCAGGATGCCTCTATCCGGGCGAAGACAGCCGGGATTATTACTGAGGTCCGCACGCGTGGCGACGCAGCACTCGCGGAGTTGACGCGGAAATATGACGGCGCAGAGCTCGCTGATTTTCGGGTGTCCGCCACGGAAGTCGAGGCTGCAGGTGGTGAGCTTGGCAAGCATCAGCACGATGCCATCGATCTGGCCATTCGCAATGTTCGCGCATTCCACGAGGCTCAGCGTCCCTTACCAATTCGGGTTGAGACAATGCCGGGCGTGGTCTGCGAGCGAGTGAGCCACGCGCTGGATGCCGTCGGGCTTTACGTGCCCGCAGGCACCGCACCGCTTCCCTCCGCCGCCATCATGCTTGCTGTCCCGGCAATTATCGCCGGCTGTCCGACTAAGGTGCTTTGTACGCCACCGAGGCCTGATGGTACGGCCGATCCTGCCGTGCTCGTCGCGGCAACCCGCGCCGGCATCACCGATATCTTCAAAGTCGGGGGCGCACAGGCTATTGCCGCAATGGCGTATGGGACCGAGAGTATTCCCAAGGTCTGCAAGGTCTTTGGCCCTGGCAATGCCTACGTGACCAGTGCGAAAGCACAAGTGGGCGGCGATCCGGCCGGCGCAGCTATGGATATGCCCGCCGGCCCGTCCGAAGTTCTTGTCATTGCAGACGCGCAGGCTTCCGCGGAATTCGTGGCGTCCGACCTCTTGTCGCAGGCCGAGCATGGTGTTGACTCCCAGGTGGTGCTCGTCACGACCTCGTCGGAGCTGGCGACCGTCGTGGCTGACGAAATCCAGCGGCAACTTGCCGAATTGTCACGCTCGGAGATCGCTGCAGAGGCACTCGACAATTCCCGGATCATCGTCGTGCCCGATCTCGCCACAGCGGCGAAGGTTAGCAACCGCTATGCGCCTGAACACCTGATTCTGCAGGTGGAGCATCCACGCAACATGCTTCCTGCGCTGCGCAACGCGGGCTCGATATTTCTTGGGCAATGGACCCCGGAATCGGTTGGGGACTACTGCAGTGGCACTAACCACGTCTTGCCGACGTACGGCTTTGCTCAGACCTACAGCGGCCTCGGAGTCGACCAGTTCATGCGCCAGATGACAATACAGGAGCTGAGTCTGGAGGGTCTGGGCAACATTGGCGAAGCGGTCGTCAGCCTCGCCGGACTCGAAGGCCTGGATGGGCATGCCGCAGCAGTGACTCGCAGATTGAGAGCCGGGCCATGAGTATCGCGAACCTCGCAAGGCCAGAGATTCAGTCGCTGCATGCTTATGAAGCGGCTGAGCAAGTGGATAACACGATTCGTCTAAACGCCAACGAATCGCCGTTGATCAACCCGAACAATCCATTCCGCCGACCACTCAATCGCTATCCGGAAGTTCGCCCACAGAAACTTCAGACGTCGCTGGCCAGGCGGTTCGGCTGCGCACGGGAAGTGCTGCTCGTGACGCGTGGCTCGAGCGAGGCCATCGACCTTCTCATCAGGACGTTTTGTCGGGCGGGTAAGGACAGCGTCGTGACTACTTCGCCGTCATTCTCCATGTATCGGCACTACGCCGAGGTGCAGGGTGCCAAGGTCATCGAAGTTGCAACGCTGTCCGAGGATGACTTCGCGATTGACGTCGACGCAGTGCTCAACGCCTGTGACGACAACTCGCGGCTGATTTTCATCTGTTCGCCAAACAATCCTACGGGAACGACGCTGCCGCGTGCCGAGCTGGAAAAATTGTTACGGGAACGCGGCGACCGATCGGCTGTAGTCGTGGATGAAGCCTATGTCGAGTTTTGCGACTCACCTTCTGTGATTGAACTCCTCGATCAGTTTCCAAACTTGCTGGTGCTGCGCACTCTTTCGAAAGCACTGGCTTTTGCCGGGGCACGGTGCGGCGTTGTCGTTGGTCCTGAGGCTGTTATTCGAATGCTCGGTGCCGTGCAGTCGCCCTACGCGCTCGCCACGCCCGTCGTGGAATGCGTTGAAGATGCACTGGAAGAAGAGCAGCTCGTGCTGGCTGAACGCGCGGTGGCCGAAATAATCAGGGAGCGGCAGCGTTTGATACATGC
>RCNG010003201.1_pt1 | contig 12548 bp, 11 predicted proteins | sample 2041371 | NCBI WGS metagenome assembly RCNG01 (sample SAMN09708227, study PRJNA481090) | Marine sediment metagenome, whole genome shotgun sequencing project. | biome: marine sediment; feature: ocean; material: sediment; isolation source: Sewage treatment plant 1 marine sediment (STP1) ... | reverse complement strand
CGAAATCTGTGCCTATGCCATTATGTCTAATCATGTGCACACCGTTTTACGGCTCATGCCACAAACGGCAGAAAGATGGAGTGAAGAGCAGGTCATCACTCACTGGAAGCAGTTATTTTCACTGCCCGTACTCATTGAACGTTATCAGTCCGGACAATGGGTTTTTGTTATGGGTGTCATGTAATTTTTCGACAACCAAAACTGCGCATGATGTTATTGGTAAACATGCCAATGGAGTCTGCCTGAACCCAAACCCAAATCATCAGCAGGTAAATGACTTGTTCTATGGGTAAGCCACTGTGTTTTTTAAAACCTGCTCGCTTGATCAATTGGCCAAACTGTAATTCTTTCCATAAATCAGCAATAAAGGGTATCGGATTGAGCTGTTTTATCGGTTAATAAATCGCTTACAAGTCCTGGAATTTCATGCGTCTCTGTGTCATTATTCATTGGCAGTCTTTTTTTTGGTGTTATTTACAATGCTAACTAAATTATACCATTTTTAAGACTGCATTTCCTTTATATATCAATTATTTATGTTATTTTTAAACACCTTTTTGAACACCGAAACGTGAGATATAAGAGTAATAAGCGTATGGAAGTTATAGATGCAGATGTTGTTATCGTGGGTGCTGGCGGTGCCGGCCTGAGTGCGGCCATTGCCATAGCCGAAAGCGATCCGGAACTTAAAGTCGCCCTGATCTCCAAGGTTTATCCCATGCGCAGCCACACTGTCGCAGCCGAGGGAGGCGCTGCGGGTGTCATCAGGGAAGATGACAGCCTCGAATACCATTTCAACGATACTGTATCCGGTGGTGACTGGCTGAGCGACCAGGACGCAGTGGAAATGTTCGTCAAACAGGCACCACTGGAACTCATGCGTCTTGAGCACTGGGGCTGCCCCTGGAGCCGTACGGAAGATGGACATGTCAATGTGAGACCCTTTGGCGGTATGAAGGTTAATCGCACCTGGTTCGCTGCCGACAAGAGTGGTTTCCACATCCTGCACACTCTGTTCCAGACCTCTTTGCAATTTCCCTCGATTAAACGTTACGACGAATATTATAGTACCGATCTTGTGGTGGAAGATGGACGCTGCTGCGGCGTGACCGCGATTGAAATGCGTACCGGGCTGATGCAGTTTTTCAAAGCCCGGTCAGTCATTATCGCCACTGGCGGTGCAGGCTGGATGTTTCCTTTCACAACTAACGGAGCGATCAAAACCGCTGACGGTATGGCAATGGCCTACCGTGCCGGCATTCCTCTGAAAGATATGGAGTTTGTCCAGTACCATCCAACAGGTCTGCCCGGCACAGGTATACTGCTCACCGAAGCTTGCCGTGGTGAAGGCGGCATCCTGGTGAACAACAAGGGACGACGCTACTTGCAGGACTACGAATTAGGACCGCCTGATCCCTGGCCGCGTCCTAAGGCAATGGAACTGGGACCGCGTGATCGTTTGAGTCAGGCTTTCTGGCACGAACAGCAAAAGGGAAATACCATCTCTACCCGCTGGGGTGATATGGTGCACCTGGATCTGCGTCACCTGGGTGAAAAGAAAATAAATGAGCGCCTGCCCATGATCCGCGAACTGGCAAAAAGTTATATTGGCACGGACCCTGTGCATGAACTTGTTCCGGTGCGACCCGTGGTGCATTACATGATGGGCGGCATCCATACAGACATTGAAGCCGCGACTCAAATGCCGGGATTGTATGCCGCAGGCGAGTGCGCCTGCGTCAGCATTAACGGTGCCAACCGTCTGGGCTCAAATTCGCTGACCGAACTACTGGTGTTTGGTCGCCGAGCGGGCTTTAATGCTTCCCAATATGCACGTGAGGAATTTCAGCCGGTTGATGACACCCTTCTCCTGGAGCGTGCCGAGATGGGACGCCAACGCATCACCGATCTATTCCTGCGTGCAGACGGCGTCGAAACTGTTGCTGGATTGCGCAAGGAAATGAATGCAACTCTTGAAGAAGGTGTGGGCATCTACAGAAGCGAAGCAGAAATGCAGCAAACCTGCGATAAGCTGGCCGATCTGCGCCGCCGTTACGCGACATTACATCTGGAAGACAAGAGCAACGTCTTCAACACCCAGCTGAGCAATGTTCTGGAGTTGGGCTCCATGTTGGATGCAGCCCACGCAATGGCCCATTCAGCCATACAGAGGAGGGAGTCCCGCGGCTCACATCAGCGACTGGATTATACCGAACGTGATGATGTGAATTACCTCAAACACTCCATGGCCCACTACAATGGAGAAGACGATCCGCGCATTGACTATCTGGACGTAACCATCACTAAGTCACAGCCGCAAAAACGCGTCTATGGAGGTGATGTATGAGCACCAGAACTATCGAGTTCGAGATTCTACGTTATCAGCCTGAAACCGATGAAGAACCCTGGTTTCAGGATTTCCAGATAGCCTGTGATGAGGATTGGGTAGTACTTGATGCACTCACCCACATTAAGGACCACATGGACGGCAGCCTCAGTTTACGCTGGTCCTGCCACATGGCAGTCTGCGGCAGCTGCGGCATGATGATTGATGGCGATCCAAAACTTGCCTGCAAGACCTTCGTGCGTGATCTGCCGACTCATAAGGTCCGTATTGAACCTCTGGCCAATTTCCCTATTCTACGCGATCTGGTCGTGGAGCTGGACGACTTCATCGAAAAAACCCAACGGGTAAAACCTTATATCATTCGTGATGACAAACTCTCCCCTGAAGAAGGTGAGTATCTGCAGACACCCTCACAATTAGCCAAATTTAAACAATACACCCTGTGCATCAACTGCTGCTGCTGTTATGCCGCCTGTCCGGAGTATGCCTCACGCCCTGCCTTTATCGGCCCGGCAGCTTTGGCTCTGGCACATCGTTATAATCAGGATTCGCGCGACTGCGGCGCCCAGCTGCGAGAAGATGTTGTGGCCAGCGGCGAGGGCATCTGGGATTGTTCCTTTGCTGACGCCTGTTCCCAGGTCTGCCCCGAGCATGTGGATCCCGCTGGCGCCATCCAGCAAATGAAGATCTCATCCACTGTCAGCTGGTATCAGGACCTTCTGGGATTAAGAAAAAAAACAAGCTCAGGGGAAACAAAATGAATGCATCAAAACCCTATATCAGAGAGCACAAAATCAGCTGGTATCTGGCCCGGCCTGGTTACATAAAGCATATGGCTCAGGAACTCACCAGTATTTTTGTTGGCGCCTTTGCACTGCTGCTTTTACTTGGCATCGGTGCCCTGGCCTCAGGAGAACAGGCATGGCTGGCATTCCTGGAAAATCTGGGAAGCCCGTTGATGCTGGGTATGCTGTGGCTGATTCTGCTGACCACCCTATACCACTCGGTATCCTGGTTCGCCGTCACGCCAAAGGCCATGCCGGTACAAATTGGTGAGAATTTCATGCCGGGGATCTTTATCGCCGGAGCTCATTACCTGGCCTGGATTTTGGTCTCTCTGTTCATTCTCTTTATTGCTGGAGTATTTTGATATGGCACGTTCCAATACGCCCTTGATATGGAGCCTTTTCGCCGCGGGCGGTACCCTGTCGGCTTTTCTGATGCCGGTACTGGTGATCATTCTGCTACTGGCTGCTTATAGTCAGGCCCCTGCCGGACTTGACTATGAGAGTATGCATGCCTTTGCAGGCAACTGGTTCGGCAAGCTCATTTTATTTGCCCTGGTTACTCTTTCTTTATGGCACGCCGCACATCGTCTGCGCGACGCATTACATGGTCTGGGTTTACGAGCAGACAAAACAGTAGCCGTCATTGGCTATGGCCTTGCCGGCATTGGCACTCTGCAGAGTATTTACTTTCTGCTGCAGATATAGTGCCTATAAAGCTGACGCCGGTTAATGATCAGAGAGACTCAACCGTATAGCGACTTATCTGAGTAAAGCTTTCCCCCGGTGCCAGGCTCACTGTATCTGCTGCCGCATTGGTGGTTTCTACGCAAAGCATGTTGCGATAGCCTTCGTCGCCCATATCACCGAAGGCTGCACCTTTCTCTGCCCAGGGATTCCAGACCACTGCGCGGTATAAAGTAATGGTTATCCCTTCATCCTGATGCAATTGTTTTGCAGGTGACACATCAGCCCTCTTTTTTTGTTTCTGATACAACTCACACCATTTCATCTCATTTAATGCTGTAAAATAAAATAGAATCTATATTTTATGGGGGCTGGTTTTTCTGTCTCCTTTTGAATAATCTTTTCTTTGTGAATTTTTTATTGTGGGTGTGGTCTTATTCACTATTTATTTCAATATGAATGATTCTTTAGTTTGTTACTGAACAGGTATCTGCATCATCTCAGACACCTCAAGTGAACCGCCAATTTCAAGAAAAGGACAAGACTGTGCAATCGATAGTGCGGCCTCCATCGATTCAGCTTTAATAATTGAGAACCCAGACATTGCACTACTTCCTCCTTCTCGTATAGTCCCATCAGGGTTTATTGTATTTGTATCCTTTAATGGAATTGTAGGAATGACAACCGAGTCACCGAGTGATGATAACCACTCCATATATTTCGAAAAATGCTTATTAGCTTCTTCTGGGCCGGATGGCTGATTACCGCCCAGATAAACAAATACGAACTGTGCCATTCTAATTTCCTCATTAAATAAAATTTCGATAAGTCTTGCCGCCTGCTATGCCTGTTACTTAAGAAGCAGAAATTTGAGCGCTTTTTTAGGCGGTTGAATGCAAGCAAATTATACATTTTTTGTTATTTTATACCTTTTCTTCATTTATAGAGATTAGCTTGAAATTTACCTATCGGGCCGAATTTCTCTTTATTTATAAATTAACGAATTTAGATAGCAGAACATTGAGATATGGCGCATAGGTTAATACTGCGCCTTGATAGATGCCCAGATCGTTGAAGGCATCCCTCATTTTCTGAAAGGCCGCTTCGTTTTGAGGTTCTGCTTTGAGTGTTTCAAGAGAATCGAGCAGGGGCTTGAAACCATCCTCATCCAGGTAAGTTCTCAGCATGGTGATGTCATCATCCAGTCTTTCTACATTGACAGGCTCAAAGCTACTTTTCTCTCGCGTATCGTCAGATCCCTGGAACGCCGGTGGTTCCTCATACACATTCCTGGCAAGGGCTGACCGTGTAGTTTCAGGGGATACTGCCTCAACACTTGCAAAGGTGTTGTCCTCCCCCATTATTTTTTGCTTCAGTGTATCTATAAAGGTGTTAAATTCTTCTGTATTCGGTTTATTTAATAACAGTGATAAAACCGGGCGCCCTTTATATGGACTAAAAAACGCCAGCTCTGAACCATTAATGACAGGTTCAGGATCAAGGGTGGACAAATCAACGGTTAATTTCTCTTCCTTAAACAAGGACTTAATTCGCACGAAGATCGCATCATCGATTATCTCAAATTCTCTGGTGCCTTTTAGAAAGCGTTTTTGTAAAAGTTTCATAGTCATAGTATTGTAATTTTTCCAAAACATAAAGTTTATATGAAATTCACTATTAATACCTTCTCATCTAATCCCAAATATCGTTATCTTTTTTTCAGTATACGCTTTAGCGATTCGACAAACAGTTTATATTTGCCTGCGGGCTTTACACTTTTCACACAACTCAACGCGAAACGTTCCCTGCGATCAGACATCCAGTCCTGCTTGTAAGCGTCGTTACCCGTCAGAAAGTCGACTTCCTCTACCTTATCGGTATCGATCACGTACTCCATCAGGAAACTGGTAAGTATTGAGCCCGGTGAATACGGCTTCCAAGCCTCATCATACGCCAGCCTGAAAATATTCGCTTTGCCGTGGAGTACAAACCAGAGTTGTGCAGCGGCGGGCTGTCCATTGACATAAAGAACCGCGAGTCTTGACCAACCCTGCCTCGAAAAGCCCGCCACAATGCCATCCAGAAAACCAATATACTGTTCATTCGCCTTCCAGCTAGCACTGTAAACCGCGTAGTAATCGGACATGCTGCGCGGCACTTCGTCTCCAGTAAAAAGACGAATTTCGTAACCATGTTCACGTTCAAGTTTACGCTTCTTGCGAGAGATAGTATTACGCAGCCTGGTAGGGCGAGCGGCCATATAGTCATCGTATGACTGCCCCTGCACGCGGTAAATCCAGTTATAGTGCCGAAAAATGCGATCACATTTAAATCCGGCCGTTTCCATGATCCGCTGTAAGCCATCTAGTCTGCTGTCATCGTTGGCAACCGGCTCCAACAGCAATGCATTAAGCGGCAACTGACTCAAACCCTGCCCTAGGCAAGCAAGAACCTGCTCTTGATCATCGTCCACAAGCAGTAGACTATAATGCGTGGTGTATCGGTGCTTGAGGGAGTACCAGGTATTCCCGGCACTCATTATAAGAGGCAGGATTGCCATCACTTTGTTTTCTGCCACCACGCAGGCCAGCGCCATAGCTTCATCATCGTCTAGTGCAGAGGCTAGATTCTCAAACCACGGGCGTGAAAAAAAGATACTGTCATTCTCTCCCTGGTTAAAGAGGGCATTAGCACTCCCTGGTAGTTGATCCCAATCGGTGTAACATTCGAACTTCATTAACAAGTCCAGCTGCAGTAGTGATACTGATAACGCCAGACGTAACAGGCACGTTTGTAGTGAGCAAAGCGAACGAAAAATGCATCCTTGTTGACGCTTTTGTTAGCCAATATTTAAGTGTAATTCACGAGCGAACCACCGTTATTTTGGACGTAATCCGAGATAACTTTGTCAGCATTTATTCCAACCAATACATCAGCACGTTTAAGCATGGGGAGATCTTTCTCTTCATCCGTATACACCGTAACCTCTGCATCAGGGTAAGACGTGCTGATATAATTGAAGACCAAATTGCTTTTCCCCTTCCTGTAGGGCAGTGGCCTAAGCACAGCCAATGTATATTTCCCCTCATTCACTTCACTCTCTGTAGATACGACATGATCGGCACCTACGTATTGGCCAAAAACATTTGCTATTTCCGAGTGAGCGCCTGTTGCCAGCACTATGTGGTAATCCTCAGCCTTTTTCTTCTTAATCTCTTCTATTCCTTGTTGATATATCTTATTCATAATGTCTCTCTCAAAGCACTTGCTTGCGTGATGCTCTATCGTACTTTTTTCCTTCCCCGCTAGCGCCCATGCACCCATTAAGATTGCATATTTGAAATCCAAGATTCCAATTTTATGTAATGGATATGATATTAATATTATTAACTTAGGTATAATCTTTACTTCTTTAATCTCCAGAAGATACTTTACCAGGGTGACCCCAATATTCTTTTCAATGAGGGTTCCATCAACGTCGAAAACGGCCACTTTGTTAAAGCTTGTCGTTGAAATATTCATAATCACCTTCTTCAATTTTATTTGCCATGATGGCTAATCCCTTGGCCACCTTCTTAATCCAAAACGTCACGATCAACAGGGAAATTGTGCAGCAAATTAACAGCAGCAAATTAACATGACATCCATAATTTAAAACTAAGTATAACTAAACTATTGCTATTTTCCAAAAGACTTTTTTTGCCATAATATTTTTTTTATGGGTGTCTTATTTATTTGCTGGTGCGCCACATAAAAAGACCTTCCAGCCTCTCAAGCCAGAATTTAAAATTATGGATGTCCTGTTAATTTAGTAGTCATGTAATTTTTGTTATGGGTGTCATGTAATTTGGTCATGTAATTTGTGGAACGCCTTTTGTGGTAAGCTGTAGCGAGAGCGGAAGCCACAAAAGGCGGGCTGAGTTTGGAGCACCTTGTTAGCATATTATTTTGGTATTTTTGAGTAAATTAAAAAGTAATAATAATATAAGCATTTTATCAGTTGATGGAGCTTATGCATTTCTCTGTATGACATTAGCAATTTTCGCATAAAATCTAAAAAATATATTTCTTCTTTTTTCTCTTGCTTTATACCTTCTCTTTTAGGGTAGTAGGTTATAATTTGTGTTACATCATCGTACTCAACTTTATAATGTGCTATGGCATTTCTTAAATGATTATCAGTAATATTACTCAACTGGTTGCTAGTTTCCCTGAATACAAATGATAGACAATTAGTTCTACAACTCGTTGCTAGTTTTCATGATCATGAATCATAGACAATTAGTTTATCTGCAAACTTGTTCGAATGCTTGTTAAAAATTCTTCAAACAGTCATTTTTTAGAAATTATGATAGGACTTTATGATATTTTGGCGAGTGAAATTATTAGCCGTTCACTCTGTGATGAATGGTTGTTTAAATTTTCGAACTTTAAACAAAAAAATGTCCGTTAGACAAAATGGCGTAAATTGATAAGCGTGTATCCAAGCAATTTCATGCCCAGGTGATTAGTGCTTTTAAACTCAAATCTTTGCAATAACCGTTTAAATTTATCTTCCCAAGCAAAAGCTCGTTCAACCGTATAAAAACGTTCTTCGTAAATGGACTCGTCAAACATTCTTTTGCGACCACGTTTAGTCTGTTGACGATTGCGAGGGTTTTCTTTTATGTTTGGGATCAGACCAGAATTGAAGATCATTTTACGATTTTTAAAACTGTCGTAAGCTGAATCAAGACTCATAATACAGCCTTTTATGCTGCTTTGAATCATCCTTGTCATCTTTTTTAAGTGCTTAAAGGCATCAGGAAACAGAGGGGATTCATTGCGGTTACCCGGTGCTATGGTTATTGGCGAAATAATATTGACGTTACGATCAACAATGGCGATGACCTTTTCTCCCTTGAAATGTTTGTGTCCGCTATAGCCTAAATTGTCACCCCCTTTTTTGGCGCCATGGGTAGAGCCATCCCCATGTAAAACAGAGAGATCAAGCAGGTCATGATGGGCTAGATTTAGAACTGAGTTTTCAAACAGGCATTCAAACGAACCATCATTGGCCCATCGGTCATAGATCCGGAATACTCGTGTATAATGTATTTCTGGCTTTCCATTCTCATTATTATTGATGGGTAGCATATGCCATTGCATCCCGGTATAAAGCACCTTCAAAGTATACGAAAATATTTTATGCAGTGGTATTCCTGGCTTGGGGCCTCGCTTGCCTTGCGAAAGATGCGGAAAGACAAATTTATCAAACTGATCTATCGTGAGTGAAACAGGAATAGCCTTATAATGTGGGTTTTTTAGTGATTTTGACAAAATGTGCTTCCCAAAAGTGTGTTATCTTACTTAAACGGAAGGATATTATATCTCATTGTTTTTAAACAATTTGATGTTTTAAAAAACTAGCAACGAGTTGATAAATTGGACTGGAAAAAATCCTTAATAGTCATATTGAGGAACAACAAGCAGCATAAAATATAAGAGTTCACTGTCTATTTTTTATATCTGAACTGTATTCAAATTTGAAAATTAGACTAAAATAAACAATATGCCTGAATCACGAGGCAAACCTGAAGAATTATTCATGCCTATCCGGTTGTCTCCCAAAACAGTTGGTCATAGATTGTATTTTTCACCACTCACTAGGATGTTCCCACGTTCCATCGTACAATCCCTCGTAGGTGGGTGATATTCCGCACTCAAATAGCACGATGTGTGTTATGTTATTCTAACAAATGATGCTTTGGGAGATAACCGGATAGGCATGGAATTATTGTTCCATTCCGATCAAAGTTGCCATTATACGAGTCGTTCCTATCGACAGTTGTTATGGCGTTATCAGATTAAGAAAAGTTTGAGTCGGCGTGGAAATTGTTGAGATAATGCGCCAATGGAACGATTTTTTAGAAGCTTGAAAAGCGAATGGATCCCAGAGTGAGTATGAGCTATATATTTGAACAAGCAAAACAGACTATTTGGGATTATATTATTGGTTATTACAGTCAAGTAAGACCACACAGTCAGAACAATGGGTTATCTCCAAATGAAACGGAGAGAAGTTTCTGGAATAACTTTAAAATTGTGGCCAGATTTACTTGACCACTACAATCGTAGATTCATATAAACAATACTTCTATTTATATTTTGGAAATTTATGTATAAAAATATATTTGAAAAATCAGCTGATGGTATGTTAATAATTGAAAATGATTGTTTTGTTGATTGTAACGATGCTGTTGTTAAAATGCTTAAATATGAGGATAAAGAAAAGATATTAAATACACATCCTTCAGAATTAAGTCCAGAATTACAACCAGATGGAAGAAGCTCTTTTAAAAAAGCAGAAGAAAATATAAGGCTTGTTCGTGAAAAAGGTCATCATATTTTTGAATGGGTTCATCTAAGGGCTAATGGTGAAGAATTTTGGGTTGAAGTTGTATTAACAGATATATCAGAAGATGAAATAGTTAGGTTGCTTGTTGTTTGGCGAGAAATAGGTGAAAAGAAACGATTAGAAAATAAAGAAGCTGAGTATAAAAGAGGACTTGAATTAGAAACCACTAAGCTCTTTAATCAATACAAGCTAGTTCATAATATTATAGACACCGTCCCAGTAAGAATTTTTTGGAAAGATAAAAAAGGTGTATACCTTGGGGCTAATAAACTTTTCATACAAGACGCAAAATTGAAATCAGCCAACGACATAGTAGGAAAAAGTGATTTTGAATTACCATGGGCAAAGACTGAAGCTCAATTATATAGGGATGATGATTTAGCTGTTATGGAAAGTGGGAAACCAAGAATTAACTTTGAAGAGACTCAAACATATGATAATGAAGGAACGATAGTTTTACTAACATCCAAAGTTCCTTTAGAAGATATTGATGGAAATATGTCTGGCATACTCGGTGCATATACAGATATTACCTATTTAAGAAATATTGAAGAAGAGTTAGAGAATCAAAAAAATATTTTATCATATCAAGCCTATCATGATGAACTTACAAATCTACCAAATAGAACTCTTTTTAATGATAGACTTGAACATGCTCTTGCAGAGGCTAAGAGAAACAAGACAAAGGTAGCACTTCTTTTTATTGACCTAGACCACTTTAAAGAAATTAATGATTCTTTAGGACATATAGTAGGTGATGAAATATTAAAAATTATTGCAAAACGTTTTCGAAATACAGTTCGTAAACAAGATACTATAGCAAGATTTGGTGGCGATGAATTTGCTATGCTTGTAGAAGATTTAAATGAAGAGCAAGACGTATCTAATGTGGCACAGAAGCTTCTTGATGTATTATCTAAACCAATAACTATTAAAGAGTATGAACTATATGTATCAAGTAGTATAGGAATAAGTATATATCCAGATGATGGTGAGATAACTTCTGACGTACTAAAGTATGCTGATTCTGCTATGTATAAAGCAAAAAATGAAGGACGAAATAACTTTCAATATTATTCGTCTGAAATGACTGAAATATCTCTTGAAAGAGTTATTATGGGTGCAAGTCTCAGAGAAGCTTTGAAAAAGCAAGAAATTGTAGTTTACTTTCAACCACACTACAATGGCAAAACTAATAAAAGTATAGGTATGGAAGCTCTTGCAAGATGGGAACATCCAACACTAGGATTAATACTTCCAGCTAAGTTCATTCCTCTTGCTGAAACTACAGGACTTATAGTTGAATTAGATCGATATGTTATGAAAATAGCTATGGAACAAGTAGTTAAATGGTATAAAGAAGGATTAAGTCCAGGTATATTAGCTATGAATTTAGCACAAAAACAACTACGTCAAAAAGATTTTATAGAAACACTTCAGATTATGATAAAAGAGACAAAATGTAATGCAAATTGGCTTGAACTCGAAGTAACTGAAGATCAAGTTATGTCTAATCCCGAAGAAGTTGTAAAATCATTACAACAAGTAAGTGATAGTGGTATAAGCGTGGCAGTTGATGACTTTGGAACAGGTTATTCTTCTTTGTCATATCTAAAAAAACTACCAATAAATAGATTAAAAATAGATCAGTTATTTGTAAAAGACTTACCAGATAATGAAGAAGACGCTGTAATAACAAAAACGATCATAGCTCTCGCTAAGAGTTTAAATCTTAAAGTCATTGCAGAGGGTGTCGAGACAAAAGAACAAAAAGACTTTCTAATTGAAAATGGTTGTGAAAATATTCAAGGTTATTATTATGCAAAACCAATGGAGGCGGATAAGATGCATGCCTTATTGCAAGAGGAACTAAGTGCTAAATAAAGAATTTAGAGTAAGACACTCCTTTGAAATCAATGAGATAAAAATCAAAGATAAAATGACATCAATAAGTTTATCAAAATGTCAGATGAAGCTTTATGTGAAGCTAAAAAAATAGTAAAAATAGAGTTGTAATACATAGTATAAATTAATAGAGTTAACCAAGTCGCTATTTGTACATACCAGCGATTCGCTGGTTTTTCATGAAGATTATTCAGAGCAAAAAGCGGCCATTCAACAAATCGAATAAATCACCTTTTAGCAGTAAAGCTTAATCATTATTTTGAGCACGAAACGTTAATTGATCAGTCAGCAATGTGGTGTAAACGGACTGACGAAAGTTGCACCGCGACCGGCCGGAATGGGTCGGTTTTTCTCTGGCAGGCCTATTTTGCAGAGGTCGGCTTTGTGGAGGAAGGCCACTCAGTGAGCATCATTAACTCGGGCAAAC
>RCNG010003443.1_pt1 | contig 12554 bp, 9 predicted proteins | sample 2041371 | NCBI WGS metagenome assembly RCNG01 (sample SAMN09708227, study PRJNA481090) | Marine sediment metagenome, whole genome shotgun sequencing project. | biome: marine sediment; feature: ocean; material: sediment; isolation source: Sewage treatment plant 1 marine sediment (STP1) ... | reverse complement strand
ACCAATTGTCGATCGTACTGGACCAGCTGGGCACGGATTCCTTCGATGTCGTCTACAGTCAGCCGGGTCATGCAGTGTCTCCCGGACCGCGGTCTACGATTTTCTCAAGGTTGAAACGACGCTGGATCGATGCCAGCACACGGTTGCGTTTTTCCGCGGCGCGCTGTCGGGTATCGCCGGTTATGATCAGTGTGGCCACCCATGCGGGTGTCCCTTCCCGGTAACTGGTGATGGCCTCGTCGGCCCCAAAAAACCCGGGCACCCGGTCAAGGGGTCCCGCATCGGCCATGATATGTTCGCCTTCGACGACAATTTCCCGGGGTGTGACGCGGATATGTTCGAGAATGGCGCCCCTGACAGACGCGGACGCCCTCAACGGAGACGGTTTTCCGGACAGAAAGAGGTCGGCCAGCAACTCGAACATGTTGCGTCCCGTGGAAGCGAATACGCACAAAGGCGTCTGGCTGGGAAACCGGGCATCGATCTCCAGCACCTTGAAGCGCCCGTCGTGAAGGATCACTTCCACATCCATCAGCCCCATAAGCCGGATGGCCTCGGCAATTTCAACGGACAGCGTCTCGATTTCACTGATCTGCCGGTTGGTCAATCGGCACGGTGCAGCAACCGCCTTGCAGTCGTAACGGGTGTCCATAAACAGCTGAGTGATCTGAAGCGGCACGTAGTTGCCCGGCCTGCCGATCAGCTCCAGGGAGAAGGACGGCCCCTGAAGATACTGCTGGAACACCCACCCATCATCCGGAAACCCCTTCGGGAACCGTGCCTCGGCATCACCTGGGCGTTTCAGGATCACCACCCCGTCGCTGCCGCTGGCATGGCTGGATTTGGCCACCACCGGGAACCCGCACTGGGGCCACGGTTCGGGAGCGGGAATCCCGAGGGATGCAAACAACCGGTCCGAGTCGATTTTGGAACTGGAGACGGCATAGGCCGCCGGGTCGAATGCAATCGGAACCCGCCGATCCCGGCACCATTCCACCAGACTGACCAAGGCCGCCTGATCCTCCAGGGCGGGAATCACCAGGTCAACGGTCTTCAATGCATCGTCTAAAGTGGACCCTTGTCTGACATCCAACTGCAGGAACCGGTCGCACAGCCGACGGGCCGGAACATGGGCTTTTCGGTCGACCAAAAGCGTCCGCCAACCGGCATGGTGGGCCAGGCAGGCCAGTTCCACCCCTTGAAGCCGGCCGCCGATGATGGCTGCTAACATGCCTTGGCCAACCTGCGATCATGAAAGCAGGCAATCCGTTTTCGTTCAGCGATCCAGTTCCGATATTGATCAGCCGTTGCCGGCTGGAGCCCGCAGGTGCGCAGTATCGGTGCAATGCCTTTCACACTGCGCCGGCCGTCTTCAATATCCAGCGCGCTTTGGGCCACACCAGCCAGTCCCTGACCCGGAGGAACCAGCGAGGTCACCACATTGGCACCGGCTTCCAACCGCAGTCTCAGGCCGGCCAGCCCATCCACATCCAGTGAGGCCGGGATGAGCAGGCCGGGAAAAGCGATGCGCATAAGGGCGATGGCGATACATTCCCGCAGGGAGGATGCAGGTGGGTAGTCTGTCATGGGGGTCCCTGCCTGGGGAACGAAGGTCATCACCCGCACCTGATCTGCACCCAGGCGGGCCATGGCGTTAAATGAATTGACCAGGTCACGCGAGGTTTCACCCACACCGCAAAGCAGCCCCTCCTCGACGAGCATGCCTCTGGCTTTGGCCGCCACCTTGCTCCGGCAGCGGGCCTCGAAGCTTTGCCCCACACGAAGCTGATCGAAAAGCTGTCGGTTGTGGGTCTCCTGGTAGCAGGCGTACCAATCCGCGCCGGCTGCGGCAAGCCTGTCGAGAACCGCGTCAGGAACCACACCGACGGAAGCCATCACCGGCAGGTCGGTATCCGCCCTGATGGATCTTACCGTGTCGATCACTGGGTCAAAGCCGTTCTCATCATCCGTGAAAAAACAGGGGTCTTCACCGGCGGTCAGGTCGATGAGATGGACGCCCGATCGGGCCAGTTGTCGGGAGGAATCGGTAATCTCGGCCCGGGTCTTGCGGTATCGGACCGCTCGGGTGTTTGTCTTGCGGTAGAAACAGAAGCTGCATCGATTGCGGCAGTGGGTGCTGATGTACAAGAACCCATAGAGAAAAACCCTGTTGCCGAAATGGCGCTCGCGTTGCTGTCTGGCAGCAGCAAACAGTTTTTCCAGCAGGCTCGGTGCCGGTGAATCCAGCAACCGGATCATGGCTGCCCGTGAAATGCCGGCGCTGTCCGCCGCCTTTTCAACGATGGCCTCAAGCCCTCGCCGTCCATGACGATACGCGCGGATAACCGTTGCCAAATGATCGTTGTTCACGTTGGTCTGACCTTATCTTGTCATATGTTGATGAATTCGAAAAAAGTCCCATTTCAGACGAGTCGCAAAAAGTTCGAGATCAAGGCTTGCGAATCCCGAGGAATGAGGCGTACTTATGGTACGCTGCAGTGACGAGGGATGAAGCGTAACGCAGATATCGGACTTTTTGCGAACCCGTCAAATGTTCAGGCGGATACCATCCAGGTAGGAGATGCTCCGGCCGAAACGGGACAGATGGGCGCCACCCTCGGCGGCCATGAGCAGACGCTCCAGCCCAAAACCGATGCCCACCCAGGTATCGGTAATGCGCCAGGCCCGGTCAAGGGGATGGGGGCCCATGGCGCCGGAACCCAGTTCCAGCCCGTCGGCGTCGGATACCACGTCAATGGTTTCACCATATACCGCCGACCTCTCCGATTCCAATCGATAGCCGTCGATACCTGCGCTGTCCATGATCAGGGCGGCAAGATCTTCCAATCGCGGCCGGCGCTGGTCTTCCGGCAATCCGAATTCGCAGAGGTTCAGCATGGTAAACTCGGCGGCATGCCTGGTGCCCTCGGTCTCTTTGCGAAAGCAGGGGCCCACTTCAAAGACCCGGACCGGCTTGGCCCACAAACGCAACAGGTCCTTGACTACATAATAAAGGTGGGGGGCCAGCATCGGGCGCAGGCATTTATCCCTGTCGACCCAATAGACCTGCTGGAACAGGGGGTGTTCGGCCGTGATGGACATCCTGGCCAGCAGCCCCCTGGACATCAGCACCGGGGTGGATATCTGAACAAATCCGTGGGACACCAGCGTTTCAATCAGAACGGTCTCCAGCCGGCACAACCGGGGCCGCCGGGCGCCGTTGCGCAGATCGTCAAGGTGACGGCGATGGGCCGCGACCCGCTCTTTTTCCAACGTCTGGAATGCCCGGTTACGCCGGACGGTATCGTCGAATGTCCGAGCCAGGGTCGCAGCGTCCACATCCAGTTCCACCAGACGCTTACTTTGGATATCCGTCCAGTTAAGGTTCAAAGTTCGTCGCCGCCCCTTTACCCGGCCGTGGGTCTTCTGATTTCAACCAGTAGTGTCCAAAATACCCGGTTTTCCATAGCTTCCTAATCCGGAAAAACCGGTGCTGTTGAAAAGGCGTAGGCCGTAAACAACAAATCACAAGCACCAAATTTTAAGTAAACTCCATTGAATCCGCGAACGGTTACCAATGGCGGGGAGTCCCGGAGTCGCACCGAGCTACGTGGATTTAGAGTCCACGCGATCACCTGTCGATCCACCCCCCGAAAATGGCGGTACCGTTTCACACCTTTAACCGTTTTTCAACCCATATGAATCGAATGGTCGCGGGTCTGAATTTTCTTGACACCATTCCACCGGACTGATAATTGTTGTCCTATTTATGGCAACAAATTACGGCAAGTTATAAACCCCTCTATTTAAAAATTAATTCTTTTCCGTCCGGTCTGTTGACCAGGACAAACGGGACCGTATGGGGGATCCGATCATGAAGCAGATATTGATATTGGGTGCCGGCCTGGTGGCACGACCTGCGGTTCGTTACCTGCTCGAAAAAAGCGGGCTGCAGGTGGTTCTGGCCGATCAGGCGGTGGACAAGGCCGAAGCCATCATCGCGGGGCATGTCAACGGCAAGGCCGTTCGCATGGACGTAAAAGACCAGACTCTGCTGGCACAGCAGGTCTCGAAGGCCGACATTGTGGTCAGCCTGCTGCCATGGACCCTGCATCCGGTCATCGCCCGCCTCTGTCTGACCCACGGCAAACACCTGGTCACCGCCTCCTATGTAAAAGACGAGATGCAGGCCCTCGACACGCCGGCCAAGGAAAAGGGCCTGATCTTTCTCAATGAGGTGGGTGTGGACCCGGGCCTGGATCACATGTCGGCCATGCAGATCATCGATAAGGTCAAAAAGGACGGCGGACGCATAGATAGTTTCTTCTCCTATTGCGGCGGTCTGCCGGCGCTGGAGAGCAACAATAACCCGTTGGGTTACAAGTTCTCCTGGAGCCCCGAGGGCGCCATGCTGGCGGCGACCAACGACGGGCGCTACATGGAACACGGCAAGGTGATCGAGGTGCCCGGAGACGAATTGTTCAGGCATTACTGGCTGAAAAGCGTTCCCGGCGCCGGCGTCTTCGAAGCCTACGTCAACCGCGACACCCTGCCCTATCTGAAAATTTACGGCATCGAGGATGCCACAGGCATCTATCGCGGGACCCTGCGCAACATCGGCTACTGCGAAACCTGGGATTTCATCAAGCAGTTGGGACTGCTCAATCAGAAGATGAAGTTCGATTTTGATGAAGTCAGCCCCCGCGAGGTGCTGACCAACATCGTCAACTGCCGGGGAAAGGATCTCCGGGCGGGCGTATCCGCCTACCTCAACATTCCGGAACACTCCCTGACCCTCAAAAAACTGGAGTGGCTGGGGCTGCTCTCGGACCGCAGGATGAAAATCGGCACGGCATCGGTCTTCGAGATGTTCGCCCATACCCTGAAAAACCGTCTGGTGTACGACGAAGGCGAAATGGACCTGCTGGTGATGCACCACGAATTCGAAGCCATCTATCCCGACCTGCCCCGCCAACGCATCCAGTCCACCCTTATCGACCGTGGCATACCCGGGGAGGACAGCTCCATGTCGCGCACCGTGGGATACCCGGTAGGCATCGCCGCCAGCCTGCTGGCCCAGGAGAAGATCACCCTGACCGGTGTGCTCAGGCCGATCCATCCACATATCTATGAACCCATCCTGGCGGAATGCCAGCGCATGGACATCTGTTTCAAGGAACAGAGATCCGACCTGGATTCCGACGAACGCAGTTATTGGGGAGATTGATGATCATGAAAACACTGTTGATTCGTGCCGAAGACAAAAACCGCTGGGAGCGCCGCGCGCCGGTCGTACCGGCAGACCTGGAAACGATCCTGAGCGACACCGGCGCTAAAGCCTTCGTGGAGAAATCGGACAAGCGGTTTTTCAGTGAAGACCAATACACGGCCGCAGGGGCCGTCGGCTGCGAGGGCATGGCGGATGGGGATGTCATCATCGGCGTGAAAGAGATTCCCCTTGAAAAACTTTTAACGGACAAGACTTATCTCTTTTTCTCCCACACCATCAAGGGCCAGTCAGACAACATGCCCCTGCTGCAAAAAATCATCGACAGCGGGTCCACCCTGATCGACTATGAAAAGATCACCGATGAAAAGGGCCGCCGCCTGATCTATTTCGGCCCCTATGCCGGGGATGCCGGGGCCATCGACATCCTATCGCTCATGGGCGAGCAATGGGCCGACAGGGGCATCGACACCCCCTTTGCCGCGGTCAGACGGGCACATCAGTACGACTCGGTCGAAGCGGCCCGGGAGCACCTCACAGACATCGGCCATCAAATCTTACGGGATGGGTTGCCCGCGGAATTGAGCCCTTTTACCGTGGGCATATTAGGCTACGGCAATGTTTCCGGAGGTGCCCAGCAGATCTTCGACTGCCTGCCGACCGAGCGCATCCCGGCCGACGAGATCAATGCCTTTGTCTCTGAAGGTCGTGGCAACCGCCACACCGTCTACGTGACGGTTTTTAAAGAGAAGGACCTGGTCAAACCCGTCGCTGCCGGGGCGGCCTTCGACCTACAGGACTATTTCAATCACCCGGAACGCTATGAGAGCCACTTCGAGCAGTTCCTGCCCAGCATCACCCTGCTGGTCAATGCGGTGTACTGGGACAAGCGCTACCCCCGGTTTGTCACCTGGGATGGATTGAAACGCCTGAACGAAACAGCCCGGACACGCAAACTCAGCGGCATTGCCGACATTACCTGCGATACCTTTGGTTCGATCGAGTGCAATGTCAAGTCAACCGACAGTGACATGCCGGCCTATCGGGTGGATCCGGTCACAGGGACCACCCAAGACGGCCATCTGGGAGAGGGGATCGTATTGTTGGCCGTGGACAACCTGCCCTGCGAACTGCCCAAGGATTCCTCGGCGTTTTTCAGCAAACAGCTGAAGCCATTCGTGCCCGGCCTGCTGGCGGCCGATTACGGCAGTACACTTGAAGCGTCGGGTCTGCCCCCCGAGATTCAAAAGGCGGTGATTGTTTACAATGGACGGCTGACCCGGGCGTATGGGTATCTGAACTCTCATCTACGCAAATAAGTAACAACAATAAATGACAATGGCCAAAAGACAAATGTCAAATACATCACAATGACAAAATTCCAAACAAGTGTTTGTCCAGAAAGGGTAGATTGTGGTTCAGGCCAAGGCCGCAGCGACGTTGAACCCGCAGGCGTAGCAGCGCTACGTCGAGGAATTCCACAGAGCGAGAACACCGACCTGGGCCGCAAGATACCTTCTTGTGGATGGGCGCTAACAAGGTAATCTGCCTATGAAACGAAATATACACACAGGCAAGCAGCGCAACGGAGGCCTGAGCCTCGACATCCTTACCGAAGAGGAGCTCAAGGAGATCCATCTGGGAACACTTGATCTGCTTGAAACAACAGGCATCTATGTAGAAGATGCGACCGCCCGGGACCGCTTCGAAAACGCTGGCGCCCGGGTGGATCGGGACAACCGGATCATTAGGATCCCTCCCCATCTCGTTGAGGAGGCCATCCGTTCGGCGCCTTCAAGAGTGATCCTGGCCGGCCGGGACCCCAGGCACGACCTGGTACTGGAAGGCAACAGGGTGCACTTCACCAATTTCAGCGAAGGGGTAAAGATCAATGACCCCCGCACCGGTGAGAACCGGACACCGGTAAAGCAGGACCTGGTCGACACCGCCCGGGTGATTGACTACCTCGACGAGGTGGATTTCTGTGAAAAGGCCCTGGGTGCCCACGACGTCAACCAGGCGGTGGTCCCCCTGCACAACGCCGAAGCCTACCTGACTCACACGACCAAACACTGCGCCTTCGGCCCGGGCAACGGCCGGCTGCTGAACAAGATCCTGGAAATGGCCGCAGCCATCGTCGGCGGGGTCAAGCGGCTGAAGGAACGGCCCATCGTTTCATTCACCACCTGCCCGGTCAGCCCGTTGAAACTGATTACGGACTGCTGCGAAATCATCATGGAATCGGCCCGCAACAATGTGGTGTGCAACATTCTCTCAATGGCCATGGCCGGCGGTACCGCACCGGTGACCCTGGCCGGCACCCTGGTGACCCACAATGCGGAACTCTTGGGCGGGATCACCTTGAGCCAGCTGACCCGCAAGGGAGCGCCGGTCGTCTACGGCAGTTCGACCACCGCCATGGACCTGAAAATGGCCGCGGCGACCGTGGGGACGCCCGAATGTGCGCTGATCAGCGGGGCTGTGGCGCGACTGGCGCGCTATTATGCCCTGCCGAGCTATGTCGCCGGTGGCTAGGGCGATTCAAAAATATCCGACGTCCCAGGCAGGCCACGAAAAGACGCTCACCGGACTGTTGCCCGCATTGGCAGGTGCCAATATGATCTACGGTCTGGGAATGCTTGAAAGCGGCATCACGTTCGACTACGGCCAACTGGTGTTAGACTGCGAATTTGCCCGCATGATCAAATTTACTGTACAGGGAATCCCGGTGAATGCGGAAACACTCGCCGTGGACGCGATCAAGGAGATCGGTCCGGGCCGTGATTTTCTCATGCACCCGACAACCTTCAAAGGCATGCGGAATCAATCCAAGCCTGAGATTATCGAGCGCAGGATGAGAGGCGTGTGGGAGGCCGCAGGTGCCACCACCGCCTATGAACGGGCCATGACGAAAGCGCGGTGGATCCTCGACAACCATCACCCCGAGCCGCTGCCTGACAAGGTACTTGCCAAAATCAGGAGCATCGTCGAACAGGCTGAAGCGGAGATTGGAATCGAAACAGGAGAAGATCGATGAAAAAGAATGTGAAGCTACCCAAACAGGCCAATGTGGTCATTATCGGCGGCGGAATTATCGGTTGTTCCATTGCCTACCACCTGGGCCACCTGGGTTGCCAAAACGTCGTCCTTTTGGAACGGGATGAACTCACCTCCGGAACGACATGGCATGCTGCAGGCCTGATGGTGACCTTTGGATCGTTGTCGGAGACGTCGACAGAGCTGCGCAAATACGGCCGTGACCTCTATGGCCGCCTCGAGGCGGAAACCGGCCTGTCCACCGGCTTCACCCCCATCGGATTTATTGAAGTCGCCAGCAATACCGATCGTTTGGAAGAATACCGCCGTGTGGCTGCGTTTAACCGATATTGCGGGGTCGATGCACAGGAAATATCGCCCAAAGAAATCCAGGAACTGTTTCCGCTGGCCAAAGTGGATGATCTGCTTGCCGGCTTCTACGTAAAAGACGATGGGCGCGTGAACCCTGTGGACGCGACCCTTTCACTGGCCAAAGGCGCCCGCAACCAGGGCGTTCAGATCATTCAGGGCGTGTCTGTTACCGGCATCACAAAGAAAAATGGCGCAGTCGCCGGCGTTAAAACCCGTCATGGGGATATCCAGGCCGAGGTCGTCGTCAATTGTGCCGGCATGTGGGCGCGCCAGTTGGGCGATTTGTCCGGTGTCAATATTCCCAACCAGGCAGCCGAGCACTATTACCTGATCACCGAAGAGATGGACGGCATTCCTCCCAACATGCCGGTATTGGAAGACCCGTCTCACTATGGTTATTATCGTGAAGAGGTCGGTGGGCTCATGGTCGGCCTATTTGAGCCGGTTTGCGCGCCCTGGAACATCAAACGGATTCCGGAAGACTTTTCCTTCGGCGAGATCGAACCGGATTGGGATCGCATGGGGCCTTTTGTGGAAAAGGCCATATCAAGAGTGCCTGTGATTAAAAAGCTCGGTATAAAAACATTTTTCTGCGGGCCTGAAAGTTTTACCGCCGACCTTCAACCCATTGTGGGTGAGGCACCTGAACTGAAAAATTATTTTGTCGCCGCTGGGCTCAACTCAGTCGGGATTATCGCCGGACCGGGACTGGGTCGCGTCATGGCGCATTGGATAATGAACGGCAGGCCCGATGTCGACATCACCGGGTTTAACATTGACCGTCTGCACACCTATCAGAACAATCCAGAATACCGTAAACACCGGACGGTTGAATCGCTGGGAAAGGTCTACCAATGCCACTACCCCTACCAATCGATGCAGACAGCCAGAGGCGCCAAGAAATCAGCATTTTATGATCGTCTAACCGATCAGGGGGCCTATTTCAGGGACGTCAGCGGCTGGGAAGGCGCAGACTGGTATGCCCCTCAGGGTCACGAGGCCAAAATTGACCGACATTCCTGGGGCAAGGACCATTGGTTTGCCTATTGGGAAGCCGAGCATCAGGCGGCCCGCGAAAATGTCGTCCTCATGGACATGTCTTTCATGTCAAAATTCATGGTCCAGGGTCGCGATGCCGGTAAAGTGCTCGACTATATATCAGCCAACCATGTGGATGGCAGCGCCAACCGGATCACCTACACGCCTTGGTTGAATGAAGACGGGCGGCTCGAAGCCGATTTGACGGTAGCCAAGCTAAAAAGCGATCGGTATCTGGTGGTGGTAACGGATACCATGCATCGTCATGCAGAGAACTGGTTGAAAAGCCATATTCCGGACGATGCCCATGCCTTTGTCACCGATATGACCGCTGCCTATGCCCAACTCAACATCCAGGGACCAAAGTCCCGTGAATTATTGCAATCCATCACATCGGCAGATCTATCCAATGCGGCCTTTCCCTATCGACATGTCGCCGAGATCGCCATTGGCTACGCCCGGTTGATCTGCGTCCGCCTCACCTATGTGGGTGAACTCGGCTATGAGCTATACATCCCGACAGAACAGGCCACACATGTTTACGATGCCATTGTCGATGCGGGCCAGCGATTCAATCTTCGTCATGCCGGGTTGAAAGCATTGGCCAGCCTGAGACTGGAAAAAGGCTATCGTGATTACGGCCACGACATGGACAACACCGACGATCCGTTTGAAGTTGGACTGGGTTTTACGATTAAACTGGAAAAACCCGCCGGATTCATTGGAAAAGAGGCGTGTGCCCGAAAAAAGGCCCACGGTCATCCGATCCGACGGCTGGCCCAGGTATTGGTCAAAGACCCGGCCCCGTTGTTGTTCCATGCCGAAGTGGTCAGCAGGAATGGTAAGCCGGTGGGCTATGTCCGATCCGGTTCTTACGGGTACACGCTGGGTGGCGCCGTTGGACTCTTCATGATAGAAACGGAAGAACCGATCGATCAGGCGTATATCGATGCGGGCAAATGGGAAATTGACATCGCTGGCAAGATGTATCCGGCAATCGTTTCACTCTCACCGCTCTACGATCCTGGGATGGAGAAGATCAAATCCTGACCGCGATGAAAAAACGGCACCGTGCCGTATGACAGGCAAGGGCCCGGTTGCAGTGCAACCGGGCCCTTGCCTGTCGATGGGTTCGCTAAAAAGGGGTCAGGCTAAAGAATCTGGCTGAGGAACAGTTTGGTTCGATCGTGGGTGGGGCTGACGAAGAAATGCTCCGGGGTGCCCTCCTCCACGATGGCGCCGGCATCCATGAATATCACGCGGTCGGCCACTTCACGGGCAAAGCCCATTTCGTGGGTGACCACCACCATGGTCATGCCCTCTTTAGCCAGGGTCTTCATGACGTCGAGCACTTCACCGATCATCTCCGGATCCAGCGCCGACGTGGGCTCGTCGAACAACATGATTTTGGGGTCCATGGCCAGGGCCCGGGCGATGGCCACCCGCTGCTGCTGGCCGCCGGAGAGCTGGTCCGGAAAGACATCTTTCTTGTCGACGATGCCCACCTTTTCAAGAAGGACCATGGCTCTCTTCAGGCTTTCGTCACCCGAACGCTTGCGCACCACTTTCTGAGCCAGAGTCACGTTTTCCAGCACCGTCTTGTGGGGAAACAGGTTGAATGACTGGAATACCATCCCCACCTCGGCCCGGATTTTGTTGATGTCGGTCTTCTGGGCAAGGATGTCGGTGCCGTCGATAAAGATATGCCCGCTGGTGGCGTGTTCCAGGCGGTTGAGGCACCTTAAAAAAGTACTCTTGCCGGAACCAGAGGGGCCGATCACCACGACCACCTCGCCAGCCTTGATGTTGGCCGTTACATCCACCAGTGCAGGGATCTCATGGGGGGCATAGAAGGTTTTGTATACATTTTTTGCCTTTATCACGATGTCGCCATCCTCCTCTCAAGGTGTTGCACGTACATGGAAAGGGTAAAGGTAAGCACCAGGTACAACAGCCCCAGAAGAATGTACACCTCGAAGGGTTGAAGCGTTGCCGTAACCGCTTCCCGGGCCGCTTTGGTCAACTCGCGGATGGCAATGATCCCCAGCAGGGAAGAATCCTTGATCAGGCTGATGAACTGCCCGGCAAGGGGCGGAAGAATGCGGCGAAGTGCCTGGGGAAGGATGATATAGCGCATGGACTGGGCATAGCTCATGCCTACAGAGCGGGCCGCTTCAGTCTGCCCGCGATGGATGGACTGGATGCCTGCCCGCACGATTTCCGACACGTAGGCACCGGCAAAACAGGCCAGTGAAGCGACGCCGTACCAGAACGCCGGGATCTGACCGAAGCCGTAGGTATATAAAAGGTCATTGATCAGCGTCCCCAGAACGAAGTACCAGATCAAAATCTGGACCATCAGGGGAGAGCCCCGGATCAGCTCTACATAGACGATGGAGGTCCAACGCAGGGCCGGGTTGTCCGAAATGCGCATCAATCCGCTGATGATACCAATGATCACACCGAATATCGTGGACATCACACTGATCTTAAGGGTGACCCACAAACCGATGACCAGCAGGCCTGGTTTCCACTTCTTATAGCTGGACAGGACATCATCGGTCGATATGTACTCCCCTTCATCAACCCGCACGCTCTTGGCGGGTACGGTGTAGCTCTCCTCTTCATCGATACCTTTCACCGTGATGGTCGCCTTGCCGCCCTCCGTGCGGATGGATGACACGTCACCGGCAATGGCGGAGATCACTTCGATGTCGTCCTGATAGGCAAAATAGATCGGTGTCCGGTTCCATCGCCAGTTGTATTTGATCTTCTGGCTCGCATAGTAGAACAAGCCCAGAAATACCAGTACACCGAGGCAGAAAATCATGACCCACTTGCTGTAATCGGCACGTCGTCCGGTTATCCGTTGACTGTTTTC
>RCNG010001255.1_pt1 | contig 12554 bp, 13 predicted proteins | sample 2041371 | NCBI WGS metagenome assembly RCNG01 (sample SAMN09708227, study PRJNA481090) | Marine sediment metagenome, whole genome shotgun sequencing project. | biome: marine sediment; feature: ocean; material: sediment; isolation source: Sewage treatment plant 1 marine sediment (STP1) ... | reverse complement strand
ATCTCCGGAACGACCCCCTGGTCTGGACCCGCATTGCCCCTCTCGGCCCCATTCTGATCCTGCCGGGATTGTGGGCGGCCATCTTCTCGTCCGCGCTGGGGTCCATCCTCGGCGCGCCCCGCACCCTGGGCGCCATGGCCCGCGACGGACTGGCGCCGCGTTTCCTGGCCCGGATCAAGGACGGGCAGCCCGACCTTTTTCCGGCCCTGATTTTTTCCGTAATGCTGGCCCTGGCCGCGGTGTTCCTCGGCGACCTGAACAACGTGGCGGCCGTGGTGACCATGTTCTTCTTGACGGTCTACGGCACGGTGAATTTCGTGGCCGCCTTCGAGTCGCTCAGCGGCGACCCTTCGTGGCGTCCCAGCCTGTCCTCGCCCTGGCTGGTCAACCTCCTGGGCGGCGTGGCCTGCCTCGCGGTCATGGTGCTGATCAACCCGCTGGTGGGATTCCTCGCCGTGATCCTGGAGTTGATCCTGTGGCTGGCCCTCTCCAGGAGTGAGCGGAAATCCGGCTGGGGCGACGCCCGGCGCGGCCTCTACGAATCATTGATCCGCTGGGCTCTCGTGAGACTGGCGCGGCACCCCATGACCCCGCGCAACTGGCGCCCGCACGTGCTGGTGTTCGTCGAGGACATCCGCACCGAACTGGACCTGGTGCGCTTCGGCGACTGGTTCAGTCAGGGCCGCGGCGTGGTCACCGTCTGCAAGCTTCTGGTCGGCGATCTCATGAACGATCCGCCGGAATCGGACATCACACGGGAAGAAATGCGCGACATCCTCGCCGCCGAAGGCGTGGTCGCCTTTCCCGAAGTGGACACGGTGAAGGGCCTGGTCGACGGGATCGTCGCCGTGTCCCAGGCCAACGGTATTGCCGGGATCTCCAGCAACACCATTCTGCTGGGCTGGCCCTCCCACGCCCACCGGCAGGTCAATTTTCTGCGCGTCATGCGTCGCCTGGAAATCCTCAAGAAATCCCTGATTTTTGCCCGCATCCGGCCCCAGTTGCTGTACCCCCGGTCCAACGCCGAGCGCCGAATCCTCATCTGGTGGGGTGGCCTGCAGCGTAACGGCGACCTGATGCTGCTCTTGACCTTCCTGCTGACCCGTAACTCATCCTGGCGCCGGGCCAAGGTGCACATCATGAGCCTGGCCACCACCGAACTGATGCAGCAGAGGAACGAAAAATTCCTGCGGGAGCTGGTGAATGAGATCCGGATCGACGCCAAGATCCACGTGCTGCTCAAGGATCCCGACGAAAAAGTGGCCGAGGTGATCCGGCGCGAAAGCGCGGACGCCGAGGTGGTCATGCTGGGGTTGGCCACCCCCGAGAAGGGAAAGGAAGCCGAACAGGCCGAACGGATGGAAGCCCTGTCAGAGGGCTTGCCGAACGTGTTTTTCGTGAAGAACGCCAGCCTGTTCGTCGGCGACCTGGTCACGCCCGAGATCGAGGAGGAGCCGGAGGTCGAAAAAGAACCCCGGGATGATAAAGAGGATTGAGATGGAAGGTCATTCCTCGAGCATTTCTTTCACGCGGTTCTCCAGCCCCTGTGCCCATTTTTCCGAGTAGCCATACCCGTTGCGGGCGTCGACCACCAAACCGTCCCGCCCGATCAGGATCTCGACGGGCAGGCCTTCGACATCGACCACCATCGGCAAGGCGGTCGAGAAATCCCCGGTCGTACCTCCGTCCAGCACCAGGTAATTGATATCGTGTTCGGAAGTGAACCCAAGAAGTTGATTTCGGCGGACCGTGGGGTCGGGCTCTTTTTCGAAGGCGATGGCGACAATTTCCAGGCCCTCGTCCCCAAATCTATCCTGCAGGTCGTTGAACGTGGGAATCTCACTAACACAGGGCGGGCACCAGGTGCCCCAGAGGGTAACCAGGACGACTTTGCCGCGGAATTGTTCGCCGTTGGATGAGACCCTCTTTCCTGCCAGATCCGGGAGGGCAAATGACAGGCGTTCGCCTTCCACACGTGGTCCCTTTCCCGAACTTGACGTGGCACATCCCGCCAGGTTCAGGATCATAAAAAGCGACAGGACGAAATAGGTCCACCTCATTGAAGCCCATCCTCAAGAAACAGCCGCCCCAAAACCAGGGCGGCCGTCGAACAAAATCAACTCGATCGCCTGGCGGACTATCCCACCCAGCGAATGGCTCCCGAGCCCAACACCAGGCCCCAGGCCGCGAAAATTCCGAAGACCTGCATTCTTTCACTTGTGCTGAATGCCAGGACGAGGGCCAGCACCATCAGGCAAACATTCACGGCATCCGATGGTAAAAACGCTCCGCTGATGGCGAAGCCCACCACCACGACCCAGGCCTGAAGGATAGCTAACATCACAAAGAATCGGCGCCCCAGACCGACGAAGAATGAGACCAGGTTCGGCTTGGCATCCTCCGGGGGTTCTGTCAGCAGGATGCTGGTGGCAAAAAACATCAGCACCGGGCCGGCCATGGTCAGCAGGAACCCGCTGAACTGCCAGTCTTCCACCTCCAGGATCGCCTTCGTGTGCCAGAAGAGGTTGAAGTGGACGATCAGGAGCAAGAGGACCCAGGCAATATGGATCTTTCCCCGCCGCGAAGGAGTCGCGTGGTTGAAGATGTCCGCCAGCGTAACCAGGATGTTCCCGATGCCCATGGACAGGATCGTCACGAACATCAGGGCGACCAGCAGGGTGTTGAGTTGGATATCCATCTTTGGTCCTTTCCCCGTTGGTAGAGTCGAAATCCAGACTGGTCGACTCTACCACAGGGTCCTGGGTTTTCTAATCGATGAGTTTGACAACAACCTTGTCGAGATCACCGGTGAACTCAAAGTGGTTCGTCACCGAATACTTGTTGCTGACCGGCGTTCCCGCATCGATGCCCACGTCGAAGGTCTCCGACAGGGAGAAGGTTGAGATGTGCATCTCCGGCATCTCGACCTCGTCGACTTTTTTCCCGTTCACGTACAGTTCGCCCCTGCCGCCGGGAATGCCCTCGGCGGTGCCGCCGTCCTCGATGAATTTGAACTTGATGGCGACCTCGCCCTTGCCCAGCTTCGGCGACTCGAGGTTGTAGTACAGGCCATGGTAGTAGTTGTAGTCGTAGTGGACCTTGTTGTCCTTGATGTACAGGGTGTAACCGCCGGTGAACCCGCCGCAGGCCAGGATCACGCCTTCCTCTTTGCCGCTGAGGTCGAGAGTGGCCTCGATGGTGTGCGAGCGCCCCTTGACCGGAGCCGAGGCTTTTTCGGCTATGCGCCGCGCACCCGGGTTGTAGTAGGTGAACTCCTTGCGGTCCCCGAACAGGCGGCCCTGCTGCTTGGCGATCCGCTGAATCATGTCGTCATAAAGCGGGAAGACGTTATTCTCCCAGGCCAGTTCTTCCCATCGGGCCTTGAGCTCCTCGAGTTTTTCCGGATGTTGGTCAGCTAGATTATCGGCCTCGGAAAAATCCTCGTTGATATTGTAGAGCTCCCAAACATCGTCTTCGAACGGAGCGGTCTTGTTGAGCTCCCAGGGCATCCGGTTGGCGTGGATGGTCACGGCTTTCCAGCCATCCTGGTAGATGGCGCGGTTGCCGAACAGTTCGTAGTACTGCTCCGGGTGCTCGGTGGGAGCTTCCGCGTTGTCGAATGAATAGGCCATGCTCACCCCGTCGAGATCCATCTGCTCCTCGCCGTCGAGTTCCTTCAGGAAAGGCGTGTTCGTGACGTCGAGAATGGTCGCGCCGATGTCGGTGATGTGGTGGTACTGGTTGCGCACCTCGCCCTTGGCCTTGATGCCGTCGGGCCAGTGAACGACCAGCGCATCCTGGATGCCGCCCCGATGCACGATCTGCTTGAAGTACTGAAAAGGCGTGTTGCCCGCCAGGGCCCAACCTGCGTGGAAGTGCGGGTAGGTGTTCGGACCGCCCCAGTCGTCGAGGTGGGACAGGTTGGCTTCCAGCGGCGTCTGCAGACCGTTGAGCACGTAGGTCTCGTTGAAGCTGCCGGTCAGGCCGCCTTCCCCCGAGGAACCGTTGTCGGCGGTGACGAAGATGACGGTGTTATCGAACTGGCCCGTGGCCTTGAGCATGTCCGTGACCCGCCCGATCTGCTCGTCCACGTGGGTGAGCATGGCGGCGAATACTTCCATCTGCCGCGCGTAGAGCTGTTGTTCTTCTTCGGGAAGGGTGTCCCACCCGGGAATCTCTTCGGTGCGCTCGGTCAGCTTGGTTCCTGGCGGAATTACGCCCATGTCGAGCTGGTTCTGGTGGATCTGCTTGCGGGTCTCGTCCCAGCCCATGTCGAATGCGCCCTTGTACTTTGCGATGTATTCGGGCGGGGCCTGATGGGGCGAATGCATGGCCACCGGAGCCCAAAAGAGCATGAAGGGTTTGTCGGGAGCGACTGAGGTGTGTGAAGTGATGTTGCGAATCGCCTCGTCGGCCATGGCTTCGCTGTAGTGGTAACCAGGCTTGTTTTCCCAGTCCTCGGTGGGATAGTGGTCGCGCCACACAAGCGAACGGTAGTTGTCCGCATCGGCGGCCATGAAACCGTAGTAGTGGTCGAAACCCTCGCCCGAGGGCCAGCGATCGAACGGCCCCGTCTCGGACACTTCATAGAGCGGCGTGTGATCCCACTTGCCGATGGCGTAGTTGACGAAGCCGGCCTTCTGCAGGTGCTTGGCCACCGACTTGCCCGACTCCGGCGGGAACGCGTTGTAACCGGGGAAGCCCATCGCGGTCAACGAGTGCGAGCCGAGACCGATACGGTGGTGGTTACGCCCCGCCATGATCGATGCCCGGGACGGCGAACATAGGGCTGTCGTGTGGAAGTTGTTGTAACGGAGCCCGTTTTCCGCCAGGGCGTCGATGTTGGGGGTATCGATCAACCCGCCGAAACTACCAATATGACCGAAGCCCGTATCATCCAGCAGGAAGATGATGACGTTCGGCGTGCCGGCGGGCGGCTTGGGAGACGACGGCCACCATTCCTCGGAATTCTGGTAGGACTTGTCGATCTTGCCCTTGAATTCCTGGCCGTACTTCTTGAAGGACTCATCGTCCTCGCCGGCTGTGGCCATCCAGCCGATCCCCAAGATGGCCACCATTATCACCACAGCAGCCAACCCAAAACCCAGTTTCCTATACATCACGAACCCCTTTCAATCACCGGTATGCATACCCATACGAATTCCACACCATTGATGTGGGAGCCAGGGCAGTTTTTTTCGTAATCCCATGTTAGGCTTGAAGATTAAAAACTGACAATAGGACCAAGGTCCTATGGAGAGGGCTCTTCCCGGGGTACCATCGAACCGGCCAAATCTTCGGTCAAGGCTGCCAGACGGGCAAGTTCAACAACGGACTCAGCTTCCATCTTGGACATCACCCGGCCGCGGTGGATCTTCACCGTTTTCAGGGCGATGCCCAGCCGGTCGGCAATCTGCTTGTTCTGGGCGCCGGTGACGACTTCCCTCAGGACATCCCGTTCGCGGGGAGTAAGACGGGCCAGGCGCTCCCGGATTTCCTGGATTTCGTGGTCATGTTCGATTTCCATCGCCTGGGTGGCCAGGGCCTGGTCAACGGCCGAGACCAGCACCTCCTCGTCCACCGGCTTGATCAGGAAATCCACCGCTCCTTTTTTCATCGCTTCCACCGCCAGAGGCACATCCCCATGGCCGGTCATGAAAACGACCGGAACGTTCGGGCGCTGGCGGCGAAGCTTGTCATACAGGGCGATCCCGCTGATTCCCGGCAAGCGGACATCCAGAAGCAGGCATCCGCAGGGAGAATCAGGTCTCCGATCTACGAAATCCTCGGCGCTGCCGAAGGAAAACACCTCGTGGCCCAGCGCCTTCAGCAGGCGGGCCAGGGCTTCCCGGACGGGCTCGTCATCTTCGACGATGCAGATGTGTTGGGAGAGGTCAACCATCGGGCATCAACTTTCCAGGCTGGCCGTAGGGCAATTCCACCACGAAGCGGGCGCCTCCGTGCGCCACCTTTTCGGCTCGGATGGAACCCCCGTGAGCCTCGATAATCCGGCGACAGATCGACAGGCCCATGCCGATGCCTCCCTCGCGATCACCCTGGAAGGGATTGAACAAATCCCTGTTGTCACCCTCGGTGAACCCTCGCCCCGTATCCTCGACGGCGAGGCGGACACCGTCGGGCAAGGGCTTGGTCACAAGTTGGACCTGCCGCCCGTGACCGCCGATCTGGCCCAGGGACTGCAGCGCGTTGTGCAGGAGGTTCAATACCACCTGCTGAAGTTCGACGCGGCCCGCCATCACAGGCCGCAGCCCCGGAGTCAAATCGAGTTTCACGGTCACGCCTTGGTCCCGGATATTCCGAGAGCACAATTCCACCGTTTCCCCGACGACCTCGTTAAGATCCAGTACCGTCCGCTCCACCTTACCCCGGGCCACCAACCCGTGAAGGCGACCGATGACCTCGGCGGCCCGCTTGTCGTCGCGGATAATCAGGTCCAGCATTTCACGCGCGTCATCGACCTGCGGAGGATCCGCACCCAGATACCGGCGCGCCACCTGAGCGTTGGCCAAAACCGCGGTCAACGGTTGGTTCAGTTCGTGGGCGATCGTCGAGGCGAATTCCCCCAGCAGATTGGCCCGCAACAGCCTGTCCATTTCGTCCCGGGTCTTGTCCAGTTCGCGCGCCACTTCGCGGGAACTGGCCGCGTCCCGGGTGATCTCCCAGCTCAAGGCCAGCATGATGGCCAGAAAGGCGATGCTGATGATGGACGGAGTCCGTGCAATTCCCGCGTCCACCAGAGGGGTGTAGATCCCCGCCACCACGATGAAAAAGGCGATCGATCCGCCGATGACGGCAGCACCGTGGCGATGGCCCCGACGCCAGGCCGCGACGGCCGCGTCGATGACGTAGATCATGATCAGGAGACTGGCGAAGTCCGCGACGTATTTGAAGGGGTTGAACGACCCGGTGACCTGGGTGAATTCCTCTCCCCAGAAGGTCGTCAGTCGGTTCAGGCTGTCGATCTCCCGGAATACCAGGCTCGAAGGGGACATGAAGTTGACCACCAAACAAAAAACCCAAAGGAGGGTGATCGTCCAGGCCAACCCGCGGCGCCCCGTGCCCAGGCGCAGGTTGACGTACCAGATCATGGCGACCAGTGCCCCGGCGATCGGCAGGTGCGACAAACGCAAAAGAGCGGCGTATGGCCCCACCTCGGTGGTGTGCATCATGGCCAGTTCATTGAGGGCCAGAACTCCCGAAGCAATGGCCATGACCGCGGCCAACATCAGGGCCGGATCGCGGCGGCGCACCCACAGAGCCACGTGCATGAGCCCGAGAATCAGGCTCGTGGCCGCGAGCATCGACCAGATGATTGTCAAAGGGCTGGGACTCATGGCTCCGGTTCGGCAGAGGGGGGAATGACTGATTGCTGATAAATGTAGCACCAAAGACCTATGGCGAACAGGGCCTCCGAGTGGTTCAATGGTGGAAATTGGTGGTTTTTTCCGCCCTTCCGACGGTGTGCTTCCCGGAGGCGAATTCATCTGGCGTCCGGCCGGGGCCTGGGACATCGCGGCAGAGTACCGTTATTTCTCACGGAAAATCGATTCCGACACTTTCTTCAACGAGGTGAGCTACCACATCCCCTTCGTGTCGATCACCCGGTTCTGGTAAGGTTTCAACCGCGGTCGAGAAGATCGCGGATCGGGTTCAGCTGGATGGGTTCCAACGATTCCTCGATCGCCTCGGCCATGATGGCCGAGGCATCTTCATTCACCGGCCCCAAATCCCGGGACCGGACCCAGGCCTCCCTGGTGGGCCATTGGGCGTAGGCGGCCCAGGTGCCGTCCGCGGTGGTGTGCAGCCGCGAGCCCAGGCCGCCTCTTTTTTCTTTCAGATCCAGGGTGATCATTTCCCAGGCCTGCCGGAAACTCTCCTCTTGGCCCAGTCGGATCTTCCAGCGGTAGATCACCGCAAAACCTACATGCTGAGTCACCACGATCTGCCTTTCAGAGCTGGGCCAGAGCCTCGACCGCCTCTTCGGGCTCGGGCCGGCGCGTGTAGTCGGGATCGGTGAACGCGTAACGGATGATCCCGCCCCTGTCGATCACATAGCGGGCCGGCATCGGCAAGGTCCAGCTGTCGTCGCCGTTGCCGCCGGGTATGTCCAGGCCGAATTCCACGTAAAGGGCCCGAAGATCTTCAGGCAGAGTCCAGCGCAATCCATAGGCGGCGGCGACCTCGTTGCCGGGATCGCTCACGATTTCGAACTGGAGTTTGTGTTTCTCGGCGAAGCCCCGGTTCAGGGGAATCAACTGCGGCGAGATGGCCAGGGAGGTTGCCCCCGCCGCTTCGATCTGGTCATGAAGTTTGTTCAGAGCATCCAGCTCCACGTTGCAGTACGGTCACCAATCGCCCCGGAAAAAGGTCAACACCACCGGGCCGTTGGCCAGCAGATCCGCCAGTCGGGTTGGGCGACGGAAGCTGTCGTTCAACGTGAAATCGGGCGCTGTTTGACCTACCCCGCGAACCCCCGCCATGATGTCCGAAGCCCGCAGGGCCGCGGTCGCCCCGTGCATGACCGCCAGGGCTTCCGGGGGTGCCGTCTTTTCGAATCCCGCCTTCATCCGGTCGAGACGATCCTGAAGTGGGCCCGCCATCCTCTCAACCTTCTTTCAGTTTTTCTGCCAGCTGTTCGCTGGATGTAATGCAGATATCCAAGTCTTTGAGAATTCCGTTTTCGATGCTGTAGATCCACCCGTGAACCGACAGGTCCGCCCCCATTTTCCAGGCATTTTTGACGATGGGCGTGTCGCAGACATTGGCCACCTGCTCGATCACGTTCAGCTCGCAGAGGCGATCGAGCTTTTCCTTCTCGCTCAATCCCTGGAGCTTGTCTTCGTTCAGACGCTTGACGTCCTTGATGTGCAGCAACCAGTAGTCAATCAGACCGTACGAGTTGTTGTCCATGGCGGCCTGGATGCCACCGCATCCGTAGTGGCCGCACACGATGATGTGTTTGACCTTCAGGACCTCCACGGCGAAATGGATGACCGACAGGCAGTTCAGATCGGTGCGGACCACCACGTTGGCGATGTTGCGGTGGACGAAGACATCACCCGGCGGCAGGTCGACGATCTGATTGGCGGGCACCCTGCTGTCGGAACACCCGATCCACAGGTACTCCGGATCCTGCTGCTTCGACAGCGAGGCGAAAAATTCCGGGTCTTCCTCGTGGATGGCCGCCGCCCACTCCCGATTCGTGTCGAACAGATGTTTCAGCTTCTTCAAGGTCGCCATGCCTCCTGGCTTCATACAGGTACCCTACCGGACTCCACCCTGCCCAGTGTCGATGACCCGGACCTCCAAGTCAATATTCCCTCAATTTTTGAAAGGCGGTTTGACCACCTTGACCTTATGATGGCCGCTGTGGTTTTCAGAACGATTTTCCGGGAGGAACAGAATTGCGCACCTTATCCACCGTCGGCCTCGTCTGTTTGGTTGCCCTCTCTTACCTGGGATCCCTCGCCTTGGCGGAACCTCCGGCCCAACCGTCATTTCATGTCGAACTCGAGGGCGGCCCGGTCTGGCAGAGCCAAAACGACGTCCAGATCCCCAACGACGCCAGCGGCACCCGGTTTTCCCTGGTCGACGTGATCGGCAAGGGCCCCTGGCCCGCCTTCCGTTTCTACGCCACCTGGAACATCAGTGCCAAGCACGGACTGCGGGTCCTGCTGGCGCCGTTGAGCGTGACCGAAACGACGACCCTTGCCGGCCCGGTGGATTTCAACGGTTCGACTTTTCCGGCGGGCCAACCCACCGAAGCGACCTACAAGTTCAATTCCTGGCGGCTGAGTTACCGCTACCGCTTCCATCACGGCGAAAAATGGACCTGGTGGATCGGATTCACCGCCAAGATCAGGGACGCGAAGATCGCCCTGGCTCAATCCGCCGTCGCCTCGGAGAAAACCGACGTCGGTTTCGTGCCACTCCTTCACCTGGCCGCCGACTGGCGATTCGCAGGCCGCTGGTCCCTGGACCTGGACGCAGACGCCCTGGCCGGCGGGCCGGGCCGGGCCGAAGACGTGGCCCTCAAGCTGAGGTACCGGTTCAATGATCGCTGGAGCCTAGCCGGGGGCTACCGCACGGTCGAAGGCGGCGCCGACGTCGATGAGGTCTACAACTTTGCCTGGCTGCACTACGCCGTCATGTCAGTCAGGTTGGGTTGGTAGGCAAAGACAGGTGGCGCCTTCCGAGGGTTCCTTCAACTCACCGTCAGTAAAAAGGGGCGACCTGCCGGTCGCCCCTCTCTCGGAAATCTTTCCCGTCAGTCGTGATCTACGACAGCCCCGGCAGCGCCGGTTTGGCGATGTACTCCGTCGGCAGCTTGCCCGTCAGCGCGTTCATGAACGCCACGATGTCGGCCACCTGCTCGGGAGTCACTTCCTTGCCGAGCTGATGCTTGGCCATGACTCGAACGACTTCATCCAGCGATTCGATCGAACCATCGTGCATATAGGGCCCGGTCTTGGCGATGATGCGCAGGCTCGGCACCTTGAAGAAGTATTCCTCGGCCGCGTTGCCGGTCACGTCGAAGCGCCCCTTGTCCTCAGTGGGAAAGGCTTCCACCAGGCCCATCTTCTGGAACAGCGACCCGCCTAGGTTGGGGCCCATGTGACAGGTGGTGCAGCCGATTTCCGTGAATGCGTCGAGACCGCGTTTTTCCTGGACGTTGATAGCGTTGCCGTCGCCGGCCAGCCAGCGGTCCCACTTGCCGCGGGTGACCAGCTTGCGCTCGAAGGCGCCGATAGCCAGGGCCACGTTGTCGAACGTGATGGGTTCCTCTTCACCGGGGAAGGCGGCCTCGAAGAAGGGGCGGTAGCCTTCGATCCCCCGCAGCACTTCCTCCACCGACTCGGCCGTCGGCATGCCATGCTCCACCGGATTGAGGATCGGACCCTTGGCCTGGGCCTCGACCGTGGGTTCGCGACCGTCCCAGAACTGGGCCACGTGGTTGGCGGCGTTGTAGACGGTCGGGCTGTTGCGGACGCCGAAGGTGCCGTCGTGGCCGGGGGATGTTTCCTGGCCGTCGACCCCGAAATCGTCTAGGACGTGGCATTCGTTGCAGGAAAGGTCGTTGCTCGCCGACATGCGGGGCTCGTAATAGAGCATCCGGCCCAGCGTGATCTTCTCTTCGGTCAGGGGATTGTCCGCCGATTCCATCACCTTCGGCATGCCGCCGAACATGTTCTTGTGCTGGGCGGTCGGGGGTCCGGCGGCGGCCGTATCGTCAGGTGTGCCGCCGCCGCAGCCGGCCAGGAAAATGAGAGACATCAGAGAAAGAATGAGCGTCAACTGTCCCGCGCGTTGCATGGCATACCTACCTGGTAAGAGCTCGATTTCCGGTTCCAACCGGACAAATCTAGTCTGAGAACGGCAGGAGTTCAACCCAGCACAATGGTAGGAGTTATGGCCCTAGAATCGGAAGCGCATCCCCATCATGGCCAGCAGCTCCAGGTCTGGCTGATCGATGGCGTCGTCCGCGGTATTCCAGTCGTAACCGTCGCGCGGATTGACGTGATCGCCGCTCGGCAGGTAGGCCGTGTCGTGCCCTTCAAGCTTGGCCTTGCCGTACCAATCGACGCCCAGCTGCAGCACGAAATCTGACGTCTCCGTTACAGCGAACCAGCTTTCGAAACCCAATCCGGCACCCCAGGTCTTGCTCGTGACGTCGAAGTTCTCGTTGCCGCCGATAAAATTGTAGTTGGCGGTATAGCTCGCGTAGCGCGGTCCGACGAACAGGTAGAGCGTTTGGGGACCGATCTTGAAGGTCGGGAACATCAGATCGAAACGGAACTGCCAGGTGCTGGCACTCTTTTCCGGGTCGCCGTTGGTGTTGTCATTGATAAAATTCTGGCGCGCGGCGTAAGGATCCCCCGCGCTGGCCGAATTGTAACCCAGAGTGAAGCGGGCCGACAAAGGCAGGTCCCGGGTGAAGTCCATGAAACTTCCGGTGGCCTGGATGCCGAGGCCGCCGGTGTAGCCTACGTTCAGGCCGCCATAAAAAGGACCGGCCAGGGCCAGGCTGGGCAGGGTCAGGCAAATCGCAAGGGCGAACAGGACGATCGGTTTGCTGTTTCTCATGTCCAACCTCGAAAATAATGGGCCAAAAGTGGTCTGCCGGAAGCCGACGTTTCTTTTTCATCGTCAATTATTGAAAACCCTAGAGCAAAATATGCAAGATACGGGCCTGATGGAATCGACCCGATCGTGGTATGTCACTCCTTGTCCAGCTTGCTGCGCAGGGTGCTGCGGGAGCTTCACGAAGCTGACGCCCTTTGGGCTGATGGGCACGGTGGCGCCATCGCTTGAGATGCACTGCTTCGAGGCGCTGGGCATTAAGTCGTGGGACAACGACGAAGCTTATTCTGTCTACGGACTGATCGCGGAGTCCTTTGAGATCGCGGACGACAAGCGCTCAATAACGGTCCGCTTGCGGCCGGAGGCACGGTTCTCGGACGGCAAGCCGATCACGGCCGATGACGTCATCTTTTCCTATGACCTGTTGCATGACCCCGATGTCAATCCAGCAT
>RCNG010001254.1_pt1 | contig 12567 bp, 9 predicted proteins | sample 2041371 | NCBI WGS metagenome assembly RCNG01 (sample SAMN09708227, study PRJNA481090) | Marine sediment metagenome, whole genome shotgun sequencing project. | biome: marine sediment; feature: ocean; material: sediment; isolation source: Sewage treatment plant 1 marine sediment (STP1) ... | reverse complement strand
CGCGACAGCGACAACGATGGCGTCAAGGACTCGATGGATCAATGCCCGGGAACGCCGTCTGGCGTCAAAGTGGATGCAACCGGATGCCCAGTGGATAGTGACGGCGACGGCGTAAGTGATGACAAGGACAACTGCCCGGGTACACCGGCGGGAGCCGCTGTTGATGCCGCAGGCTGTGAGCTTGATGGTGATAACGACGGAGTCGTGGATCGCCTTGACGAATGTCCTGATTCCGCGGCAGGCGTTCAGGTTGATATCAAGGGTTGCGAAATCATGGAAGAAATTACGCTTCAGGGCGTAAATTTTGAGTCCAACTCAGATCGACTCTTGCCAGGCGCGACCAGTGTGCTCGACGATGCCGCCGCAACGTTGCGGAAGAATCCCAGCATTAAGGTTGAGGTCGCTGGCCACACCGACAGTGACGGCGCAGCTGCACACAATGAAAGCCTGTCTACCCGGCGTGCAACGACTGTGCACGACTTCCTGGTGGCCAATGGCGTCACGTCGGATCGCATGTCAGCACGCGGATACGGTGAATCGCAACCCGTCGCTGACAACGCAACGGCCGCTGGTAAAGCGCAGAATCGACGCGTAGTGCTGCGTATCGTAGAACGCTAGAACCGGAACAGAGAAGTAAAATATGGGGCGCGCAGTAGACACTGCGCGCCCTTTTTATTGGCGCTTGGAATCGATGTCAGTAATCAGCGACCGTTTCTTGATGCTTTGGGTATCTTCATAACCATTCATCCAGGTTAGCAACTGGCCCGCCGGCATCGGCTTCGCAATGAAATACCCCTGCACCAGATCGCAACCGAGTCGCCGTACGATCGCGTACTGCTGATCCGTCTCGACACCTTCTGCGACAATATCGAGCTTCATTGCTTTGCCTAACGCAACAATCGCTTCGATCACGCGGTTATTCGCATCAGAGTCGGACAAGGCTGATACAAACGACTGATCGATCTTCAACGTCTGCACCGGAAACTGAGCCAGATAACTCAGCGATGAATAGCCGGTACCGAAATCGTCAATATGAATGCCGACACCGTATGCCGCCAGGTCATCCAGAACAGGCTGGGCGATCGTCAGATCTTCGAGCAATACCGTTTCCGTCAGCTCAAGATTGAGAAGCTTCCTGTCGATATTCTCGCTTTCCAAAATACCCTTGATCAGACTGACCAAATCGCGATTTCGAAGTTGATGCGCAGACACGTTGACGCTGACCGGAATTGTCCATTTAACCGTCTCCCGCCATTTGGCAATATCGGCACAAACACTGCGCAGGATCGATTCAAAGATCACGTCCGAAATTCCCATTTCTTCGCTGAGCGGGATGAAGTCAGAGGGAGGAACCATCGAACCATCCGGGCGCGTCCATCGGGCCAAGGCCTCGAGCCCGGCGACATTGCCAGTCGCTGTACATTGCTGCGGCTGGTAATGCGCACAGATGTGCTTGTTCTCTATCGCAGCGCGAAGCTCGGCTTCGAGGTCGAATTTATAGCGTGCCCGATAGCGCATCTCACTGTGGTAGTAAGTGATTGAACTGTCCAGGCTGCGCATCGAACGGTGTAAGGCGGCCTCGGCACAACGAAAGACACTCTTGGCATCACGCCCATGCACCGGATGCCATGACACACCTATGCTCACCTTCAGGAACAGATCACGGCCGTTAATCAAGAATGGGGCCTCAACGGTCTCATGGACCAACTCCGCCAATTCTTTGATTTCGCCATCGTTCTCGATGCCCGGGACGAGAATCGCAAATTCGTCGGCTCCGAAACGTCCGACAACCGCCATACGATGACCTTCCTCGTCACAAAACGTCCGGCACAGTCTGTTGGCGATCGAACGCAAGAGCTCCGTACCGGCGTCATAACCCATCGTTTCGTTGATAGAGCTGAAGCGATCAATATCGATGAGCACTGCAACCGTGTCTCCGTCCGTTTCTTCCGCCTTCTCAATGAGAGTCTTGAGCTCCTCGAGCAAAAGCAGCTGATTCGGCAGGCGAGTGACAACGTCGAAGTAAGCGAGCTTCTGCAGCGCGGCGGTCCGCTCCTCAACGCGTTGCTCCAAATCCTCGTTTGCAGTTCTCAGTGCCCTATCTGCATGCCACTTGCCGCATAAGGCAGCGGCGAGTTGGCGACATTCAACCGCGTGAAAAGGCTTCTGAAAAAAGAACACCTTGTCCGCCGGAGGAATTTGTTTTCCGAGATCTTCCGGGGCAGGACTGACGGAGCCGGTTACGACCACGATATTTACATTCGGGTCCATCGCCCGAATTTTCTTTGCAGCTTCAATCCCATCAATTCCGGGTGGCATGCGGATATCGATAAACACGATCGAATACGGTTTCCCGAATTTTATTGACACGGCGACGGCCTCGACGGCTGCATCGCCCTGGTTGCGAGAATGAACCTCAAATCTCGCCGCACCCCGTTCATCGGTTTCTTCACCGAACAGGACGTTCTCGAGATCGGTCAGGGTGGTGATCGCGGCATCCGGTTCGAAGTCCTCGCCGAGGCAACGCAGGTACTCATTGACCAGGGTCTCATCGTCGTCGACGACAAGGACACGATTAGTGGATATCTGTTGAAGATGGTCCGTCATGATTTCGCTCAGTCTTCCTTCACCATAGACACGACATCCTCAGCCAGCCGCGTAAATGACAGCGGCTTGTTGAAGTAGTGCAAATGTATGGGTGGTGGAACACGTCGTTGCAGTTCCTCGAAAGGTACGTCTGAAAATCCGGTGACGAAAATTATCTCGACGTCGGGGTCGAATTTACGAATTTGGCTGCCCGCCTCGACGCCATCGATTCCGGGCGGCATGCGAACATCGAGAATTACGACATCAAACGGCTCTCCATCCTCGCGCGCGGCCTCGGCAACCTTGATCGCGTCTTCGCCCTGATTGCAGACGACTATTTCGAACTTGGGCTGATTCTCGAGGTCGTTGGTTGTATCGAATAGCTCGGCCGCCAGCGCCTTGAGCGCCTGCGTCTGGCTGGTTTGATCATCGTCACCGAACGCTCGTCGATAGCATTCGAGTATATGTTCGTCATCGTCCGCGACGAGCACCTTGATGAATTCCTGATCCTGCAACGTGTACACCTTCAACCTCCTCGCGCTGCAGGTAACAACACATGAAATTCAGCTCCGTGGCCTTCGCCCGCGCTCTCTGCGGAAATCTTTCCACCCATTCCCGCGACTGCGTTTGCACACCAGTGCAGTCCCAGTCCATTGGAATCCGCTTTGGTCTTGGACGTGAAGCCGCGTCGGAAAATGTGCAATTCTGTGTCCTTGTCGAAACCGCTACCGTTGTCACGGATCGTGACCCGGACCATCGGTTTTTCGTCGACGATCTCATTCGCAGCCTCCAGGGAGATTTTTCCACCTGTCGTTCCGCTTCGTTTAATAGATTCGTAGGCATTCAGAATCAGATTACCCATAACTTGCAGCAGTCCGATTCGGTGCGCGCGAACCCGTAAACTTGCAAGATCATCGTCGAGCGCTAACTCGATGGTCTGTGGCTTTTCCTTGGGAATGACATTCGCGGCTTCACCCAGAAGCTCATCCATCACGACGTTTTCGGCGACCGGTGCGACGTTCGCGAATTTTTGTTGGTCGAAGAGGATGCCTTCGACCTGCTTCGCCTGCGCCGTGACGACACTCAGATCTTCAAGGGCGTCGTCACCAACAGATTTTATGTGTTTGAACGAGGCCGATATGTACTCGAGGAGTTTTTCCTTGCGCTCTGGCGGGCAGTCGGGATCTGTCAGTTGTTGAGCCGCCTCCGCAATTCGCAAATTCCCGGATACTTTGAATGATTTTCTCAGGCGATCGAGCCCATTGATCATCGGCGTCAGCGCATTGCGAATGTTATGCATGACTTCCGCGGCCGTGTCCGCTTTACCGGCCTTGAACGATTGATCGAGTATCGCGCGTCGTGCGTCGGAAAGCTCGCCCGTCATGCCGTCAAACTGACGTCCAAGATCACCGATTTCGTCGCCTCGATTCATGGCGAGCGGCCGTGATAAATCGCCGCTATCTCTGATTTCATCAATATGTTTTGAAAGTTGCTCGATCGGCCGCAAGATCGTGTGGCGCAACGTGAACCAGATAAATCCGCAGACAAGAACGCCGGCGACGATCATGAACAGCATCGCCGCATCAATGGTCTGTGAACCGAGGCTCGAAATATTTCGCGGTGTTTGTGTGCGTAGAACCAGGATCTGCGCACCGTGAATATCGCTGAGAATTTTACTCGCGGCAATTGCGGTTGGCTCCGTGTCTATTATCGGCCCGGCCTCGACCCGCCCGTCTGTTGTCTCCCAGGCCAGATCAACACCGGTTCGCTCTCTAAGCCGCACCAGTCGGGATTCGTTCAGGAACTGCGCCATTACAACGGCGCCGGCAATCGGCCCGGAGGAGTCCGAAAGCAGTATCGGTTGGGAACTGATAATCATCGGTCCCTGTGTCGTCTGAACGAAACCGGCCGTCCGATCCAGCACCGAATCGTGTTCAACCAGACCGGCAGACTCCGCTCGATCAGGATTGAGCACATGCAATGAGCCGGTCGGAACCTCCTCACCGTCCACGAGCAGCTGCGACCAGACAAGGCGGCTGTCGGCGGCATAGATCGCCATCATATCCAGCCCCAGATTAACCAGTGTCGGGCGCTCGAGGTTTGACTTCCGAAAGCCCGGGTTCTGTCCGCTCACGAAATAGTAGATGTCGTCCCACGGGGCCCAATCAGCAGTCACGGCCTCCAGATTCTCGATGTCCGCCCGCAAGGCCGCTTCAGCTCTGTGCAAGTCGGACCGAGCCGCGTCGATCTCGAGATCGTCAAACGCCGGGGCGATGACCGATTTCAAAATAGTGTAAGAAACGAGGACGAACGTGGCGGTGAGCAACACAAGCGCCAGGAACACTTTGCTCTGCAAGGGTATCGATGTCTGTCGATTTGACATAAATGCACGCTTATCCGACATAAGCTCATAGAATCATTCCAAATTGTACGGATCATGCACGATACGGAGCGTGACGTGACGCACCTTATGACCAATCATGTGATACCTTACGCGGCGTCCGGATTGCCGCCTTGAGACCCATTCATGCCCCTGTTTAAGCGCACCGTCAGCGAATTCCTTTCGCGCGCTAGAGAATCCCGCGAGCTAAGAAGAACGTAATATGACCGACGACCCCGAGGCTCCAGTAAACCGCGACGAGCTACCGTTCGTCGCCCCCTGCCGGAAACTTTCTCCCTGGGCGCCGTTTTCCTGGGTTCGAGCCGGCGTCAAAGACCTCATGCAGGCACCGCAGCAAAGCCTTGCTTACGGTCTATCGGTCGCAATCATGATTGCTATTGTCTGCATGCTCGCGTGGACGCGTGGCAGCCAGTGGTTCATGTTCGCCATGGTCGGCGGCTTTGTGTTCCTCGCGCCGCTGACCTGCATCGGCCTCTACGCGATCAGCGCACAACTTGAACGCGGCCAGGCACCGCTCATGACGCGTAGTATTCGCGCGGCGCTGAAACGGCACTTCGGCAATGAGATGATCTTCGCCCTCGTACTCCTCGTCATTTTTCTGGTCTGGGCACGAGCCGCCGTCATGGTCAGCGTGTTTTTCCCGACTGATGGCGAAACGACGACAATGGACCTTATCGCTTTCTTCAGTTTTGGCACGACGATAGGTGCGGTTTTCGCTGCCGTCACGTTTTCGGCCAGCGCGTTTTCATTGCCAATGATCATGCACCGCGATGTCGACAGCATTACGGCAATCGTCACATCGGTGAACGCCGTGCTGCGCAACAAGGGAGCGATGTTCGTCTGGCTCACGATTATTGTGGCGTCATTGCTGATCGGAATTGCGACGGCCTTCATCGGACTTGTCATCATCGTGCCGGTCATAGGCTATGCGGCCTGGCATGGCTATCTCGAGACCATCGATGCCAGCGATTTTCCGCGTCACGAGGTCGGAATTACCTCAGTGCCACGGCCTGACATCGCCGTTCAGGACGACGATAGCTCGAGCGCACACGATGCCGACCCCAATAATCCGGGCTCGTCGTGAGTAATCAGCAAGGTTGGAATGCGTTCCATGTAAGCGCGATGACGGCCTTTGTTCTCGAAGGCATTCCGAAACCCGCTGTTCTGTAGCAGCTCTGGGTAACGTTTGACGATGCCACCGGCGAGGTACACACCGTCCTGCGCTCCCAGAGTCAGTGCAAGATCACCGGCAACCTGACCCAGAATCTCGAAGAACATATGAATCGCCTCGGCCGCCCGCGGATCACCGCCCTCTCCGCCGTTCGCGAAGACTTCCTTGGCAGACAAAGCTGTACGTTGTTCGCCGTGAATGAGCGTCAATGCCCAATAGATGTTTTCGAGCCCGGACCCGGATACCAGTCGCTCAACAGAAACGCGGTCGAATTTGCTGCGTAAAGCACCGAGAATCTCGATCTGAACCTGAGACTTCGGTGCGAAACCGACGTGGCCGCCCTCGCCAACAACAGGAATAAGACTCGACCCCCGCTTTATCAGCCCGGCTGTACCGAGCCCCGTACCGGGGCCAATAATGGCAACGTTGAAGCTATCGTCTGGCAGCGGTTTAAGTTCCGGCAATCCTATCGGAAGCGAGTCTGCGGACTGCAAATGCGGAACCGAATACGCCAGTGCCTCAAAATCGTTCATCAGTCGCACGGCATCAATTCCGAAATCGGCAGAAATGTCTACAGCGTTTAGCGTCCAGTGGTTGTTAGTAATTTGAACGGTGTTTTCGACAACAGGACCCGCAGCGGCAAGGCAGATGACAGACGGTGAATCAGCCGACAACTCGTCGAGATAGTGGCGTATGGCATCGTCGGCCCAGGCGAAATCTGCACACTTCAGCGTCATCGCATCGTGAAATCCTGGCTGTTCCGGATTCGCCAAAGCAAAGCGCGCGTTCGTTCCGCCGATATCGCCAATCAGTAAGGTTTTGTCAGTCATACCTTATGCTCTCATAGCCGCGAGCGGGTCGCATCCGTATGTATGGCTAGCCGAAGAGACTGGCGCCGGATTCAGCACTACCGGCTCGTTCGCGGAACGCTCCGAACAGCTCTCTACCCATGCCCTGCTGCGGCGCTTCAACGAGTACCGGCTCACGTGCTTCAAGGTCGTCTGGCGCAGCAACGGACAAGGTGCCGTTGACCGCATCCAAAGTGACAATGTCGCCATCCCGAATTTTCCCAATGAGCCCGCCACATGAGGCCTCGGGCGTAACCTGTATCGCCGCCAGAATTTTGCCGGATGCTCCCGACATACGACCGTCAGTCACCAACGCGACCTTGAACCCGCGATTCTGCAACACCCCGAGATACGGTGTCAGCTTATGCAGTTCCGGCATGCCGTTGGCTCGCGGCCCCTGGCATGAGAGAACGGCAACGAAGTCCTGTTCCAGCTCGCCGTTATTGAATGCATCCGCAAAGTCCTGTTGAGATTGAAACACCTTCGCCGGCGCCTCGATGGCATGATATTGCCGGTCTACTGCGGACACTTTCACGATCGCACGACCGAGGTTACCCGACACCAACTGTAACCCTCCCTCCGGGTTAAACGGGTTGCTGCAGGGCCTTAAAATATCTTCGTCGAGCGATTTGGGCTGCGGATCTTTCCAGACGAGTTGGCCTTCCTCGATGTGTGGCTCTTTGCAGAAACGTCGGAGGCCGGCACCCAAAATCGTATTCACATCTTCATGTAGCAATCCGTTATCCAGCATGTCAGACAATATGAAACCCAGTCCGCCAGCCGCATGAAAATGATTAACGTCTGCTGTGCCGTTTGGATACACACGAGACAGCTGTGGTATGACGTCGGACAGATCGGAAAAGTCCTGCCAGTCGATCTGAATCCCGGCCGCTGCGGCGATCGCAACAATGTGAATCGTGTGATTCGTTGATCCGCCGGTCGCCAACAAGCCTGCGATACCGTTCACGATCGCCTTTTCATCAATGATCGATGCGAGCGGTATGTAGTCATCCGCCAGATTTGTTTTGCTCAGTGCGGTGGTCACGGCCTCAGCGGTCAAGTGCTCGCGGAGCTCAGTACCGGGATTAACAAACGAGCCGCCGGGAAGCTGTAAGCCCATGAATTCCATGAGCATCTGGTTAGTATTGGCGGTGCCATAAAAGGTGCAGGTACCGGGCGCGTGGTAGGCAGCAGACTCAGCCGCGAGTAATTCGTCGCGACCGATTTTTCCGATCGCGTACTCTTCACGAATCCGCGCTTTTTCCTTATTGGCCAATCCCGACACCATCGGCCCTGCCGGTACAAATACGACAGGCAGTTGCCCGAACGACAGCGCACCGATCAGAAGCCCGGGCACGATCTTGTCGCAGATACCGAGACAAAGAACGGCGTCAAACATGTTGTGCGACAAGGCGATCGCGGTCGACAGTGCGATAACGTCTCGACTGAACAAGGATAAATCCATGCCGTCCTGGCCTTGCGTAACACCGTCACACATCGCAGGAACGCCGCCCGCAAATTGAGCAACAGCACCTTGTCTTGCTGCAGCATCACGAATCAACGCAGGATAGGTTTCGAAAGGTTGGTGGGCGCTCAACATGTCGTTGTACGCCGATACGATCGCAACGTTCGGTGTAACGTTTCCGGATAGTGCCGACTTGTCCGCAACGCCGCTGGCTGCAAAACCGTGGGCCAGATTACTGCACGACAATGTCCCGCGCGCCGGCCCCTCACTTGCCGCGGCCAACACTCGGTTCAGGTACGCAGCGCGCGTTTGCTTACTGCGCTCGGTAATTCGAAGCGTTACTTTTTCAACAACAGAGTTCATGGAGTCCATCTCACTGTGAGCGTCAAGGCGCCCAATAAAGGCTGACTGGAGTTTCTTGCTGCTCCAGAAGAGCGGTAACGGGATACGTCTTGTCGACGGTATGTGCGTTTTCATAGACGGCGAGCTTCTCCTCACCGAAGAAGAACAACAGGACTTCGTCACTCGCCAACAAAGAAGATAAGGTCATGCTGATTCGGGGGTGGGGACTCGCGGAAGTACGAACCGGCACGTAGAAACGCGCATTGTCGAGCGCCAACCCTGCCTCGAGACAATCTGCGTCAGGAAAAAGCGACGCGAAATGACCATCCGTACCCATGCCAACCATCGCACAAGCGAAGCCCTTTTCGGGCTTTTGTGACTGCAACGCATCGCAACGTTCATCGACAGAAAGGTCGGCCTCAAAGATCGATAAAATGCTCCCGGCACTCGCCGCATCCTTCAGCATCGAATCTCGAACAAGTCGTTCATTGCTGTCATTGTGATCGTTCGGCACCCAACGCTCGTCCGACAGGGCGACCTGGACGTTGTCCCAATCCAGATCGTAACCGGACAGGTACTCGAAGCACGCTCCTGGCGTCGTTCCGCCGCCCACGACAAACCTGGCCTCACCATCGCGAGCCAGCTGGGTATCAACCAATCCTGCCACTCGCGCCGCGACCGCGGCGGATGCGGCTTCGCGCGTATCAAATTTGAATTCCGTCAACATACTAGTCTTCCTGATGCCAGGAACGTCCATCACGGTCGAGTAACATTGACGAAGCCGGTGGCCCCCATGAGCCCGATACATATGACTCGACTTTCTGTTTCGATACCTGCCAGGCCTCGATGATACCGTCGATCCATTCCCAGGCCGCTTCCACCTCATCGCGACGCATAAACAACGCAGGATTGCCTCTGAGAACCTCCATCAGCAATCGCTCGTAGGCATCCGGATATCGAACGCCAAAGGTTTCGGCAAAGCTCAGGTCCAACGACACCTGCCGAAGATTGAATCCACCGGGACCGGGTTCTTTCGCCATCACAGACAACTGAACACCCTCGTCAGGCTGCAAGCGAATCCGCAGCAGGTTGGGCGAAACGTTAAATTCCTGTTCCGGAAAAATTGAGTGAGGAACGTCCTGGAACTGCACAACGATTTCCGAATGCTTGGCCTTCAGCCGCTTACCGGTGCGCAGATAAAACGGCACGCCAGACCATCGCCAGTTTTCGATTTCCAGTTTCAAAGCAACGAAGGTTTCGGTTTTGCTGTCCTTGTTGGACAATTCGTCGGCAAAGCTGGAAACCGTTTCGCCCTTGATAGCCCCTGCCGAGTATTGACCGCGAACGGTGTTAGCTCGCGCGTCGTCCGCCATAATCGGCTTCAGCGAACGCAGCACTTTGATCTTCTCGTCACGAACCGCATTTTGATCGAGACTCGATGGTGGCTCCATCGCGAACAGGCAAACCAACTGCAGCAAATGGTTTTGCACCATATCGCGCAGTGCGCCAACGCGATCATAGAACTCAACACGGCCACCTACACCGAGATCCTCGGAAACCGTGAACTGCACATGGTCAATCGCACTACGCCGCCATAACGGTTCGAACAAGGAATTGCCGAATCGTAGCGCGAGCAAATTCTGTACGGTCTCTTTGCCCAGATAGTGATCAATACGATATATCTGGTCCTCCCGAAAACACTCGCCGACCGCATTGTTAATCTCTCGCGCAGTTTCCAGGTCCCGACCTAATGGTTTTTCCAGAACGATACGACTCGAATCAGTGATAAGCCCGTTAGCCTTCAAGCCGCTCGATATCGAACCGAACAAACTCGGTGCGGTTGCAAGGTAAGCAACACGGACACGATCTTCACAGCCGGCGAGCACATCGACCAAAGCGCCCCACTGGTCATGCTCGAATGCGTCGGCCTGCACATAATGGAGACGTTCTTTGAAAGACTGCCAATGCGAGTCGTCGAAGTCACCCTCGGCGAGATTGCTGCGAAGCGACTCTTCCACTTGAGAGAGATAGTTGTCTCGCTCCAGCGCACCGCGACTGGCTGCGATAATCCTGCTGTCCGGAGTGATCTGACCATCGCGATCACGGTGATAGAGCGCGGGCAGCAACTTACGCATCGCAAGGTCGCCGGTACCGCCAAAAATAATAAGGTCGAATGTCTCAACCGGGACAAGCTTTGCCATGGAAATCCCCAAGAATTTGTGAAAGTTTACTACACCGAGACCGTAAATGACCAACTTTTGTAGTATTTCCCATAAACATGCTGTAATTTTACTACATGATCTCCGAGATTAATCGCGCCCTCCCTCACCTCAGCCGATCTGAACGGCAGGTAGCCGAATGGATCGTGGCGCATCCGAAAGAAGCCGTACAAGCGACACTCGCACATGTGGCGGATGAATGCGGCACCAGTGAACCTACCGTCATCCGCTTTTGCCGCCGCGTCGGTCTGCAGGGCTTTCGGGAATTGGGCATCCGTCTTACTGAGGCGTTGAGCAATCCGACCAGCTACGTGCATCGGGATGTCCAGGCCAATGACTCTTCGTCCGATGCGGCCTTAAAAGTCATGGACGCATCTATCAAGTCGCTGATCGATATGAAATCGCGATTGTCAGACATGCCGATTGACGATGCTGTGGTCGCTCTGGCCAAAGCTCGCCAGATTGCGTTTGCCGGGCTGGGTGCGTCAGGGCATGTTGCCAGCGATGCGTGCCATAAATTCTTCAGACTGGGTATACCGTGTTCAACGCTCATGGATACGCCGATGATTCTGCAGTTCGCGGCAATTGCTGAGCCAGATGACGTATTGGTGTTGCTCTCCCATACCGGTCGTTGGCCGGAGTTCGCGCGGGCTGCGCGCATGGCAACTGAGCGCGGCGCGACGGTCATTGCCATCACCAACTCAGAGTCCGATCTCGCAAAGGCCGCTTCGATTCTATTTCCGGCGCAGGTAATAGAAGACACCAGCGTATTCACGCCGATGAGCTCACGGCTGGCGCAGCTCGCGCTATTGGATGCGATTCATGTTGCGCTGGCATTGACGCGTGGACCTAGCGCCAGCGATCGATTGCGCCGCAGCAAAGATGCATTGCGACAAGGGTATAGCGGTTAGCGCCAAGACTGATAACCTTCGCATCTATTCTGCATAACTCTAAATCAGGTCAACCAATGGTCGTCGGACCCGAAACCCAGAATTCGGCTCAAAAACAGCAGGCAGGTGTCTCCCTGCACATTACATCGCTTCCCGGGCCCTACGGAATTGGTGAGCTGGGCCAGAGTGCCCGCAGCTTTGTCGACAAGCTTAAGAGAATGCAGCTGAGTGTCTGGCAATTCTTGCCTATAGGGCCGACGGCTTACGGCGATTCGCCGTATCAGTCGCTGTCCACGTTTGCGGGCAATGAGATGCTCATCGATATCGATGATCTGATTGGCCTTGGGCTGCTGTCTTGCGACGAGGTATCGGAACTCACCACATTGCCGCAGCAACAGGTGGACTATGGCGCATTGATACCGATTAAAAACCGGCTGCTCAACCTGGCGGCCAGGCGCTTCGATGAAGCGGTCGACGATGCGATGAAAACTGAATTCCATGGTTTCCTGAGGCGCAATAACTCGGCGTGGCTGCATGACTACGCGGTATATCGCACTTTGAAGTCGCGGCACGGCGAGAAGCCCTGGCCAGCATGGGAGCCAGAGTACGTGCACCGCGATGAGTCCGCATTGCGCAACATCGAAG
>RCNG010001252.1_pt1 | contig 12577 bp, 10 predicted proteins | sample 2041371 | NCBI WGS metagenome assembly RCNG01 (sample SAMN09708227, study PRJNA481090) | Marine sediment metagenome, whole genome shotgun sequencing project. | biome: marine sediment; feature: ocean; material: sediment; isolation source: Sewage treatment plant 1 marine sediment (STP1) ... | reverse complement strand
GGAGAATTGTCATTGTCATTGGCATTGACGCATCCTGTGAGCGCCAGTGAAGACAGCGCCACAATCCACGCCGAGCGTATTGCCCTCGCTACGTATCTCATCGTCTTCCGCCCCTTTTATGGCCTCAATCCGGGGCCGTTGGCCCGGTTGCCTATAGTACAGAAAAGGCCCTGGCCCTTTCCGCACAGTTAGCAGACCCTTCGGGGGTGTCAGGAGCAAATGAAAAGCTAGAGCGGCAACATCCAACTTTTTACAGGCGTTCCGTCATTCAGCCGTTGGCGTTCAGCCCGGCGTTAGCCGGCCCGGCAATGCACTCGGGTTCGCGAGTTAGCGAGTTAGCGAACCAGTTTCCTGTGGATCGAATGCAATCCCAGTAGCAGCATGCCGATCAGGCCGGCGACGCTGTTCAGCGGCGCGACAATAACCGCCAGCCACTCGTTGCCGACATCGAGCAGCGATGTGCTCAGTGCCTGCGTTGCGATACCCACCGTGTTCTGCAGTGGCGCGGAAAGCAGGAACTCGAATGCGACGACGAGCAAAACGAGGCCAATACGCCCAAGCAGCACATTGCGACGCCGTTTTGCGACTTGCGCCATAACCGTCTCGACAAAATCGATGTCATTCAGCTCGTCACTGGCCTGAGCAAACAAAGACTCCAGCAGTGGATCCCTTTCGTCACTCATTGGCATCCTCCAGTTCTTTCGTTTCGTCGTACGCGGACAGCAGCTCCCGAAGTCGCTGGCTGCCGCGTCGAACGTGGGATTTCACTGTGCCTAGTTGCATGCCCGTTAACCCCGCGATTTCCTCGTGTGTCATGCGCTCATGGTAGGACAACGCGATACAGAGGCTGACCGGGGCAGGCAACAGGCTCATGGCGCGGTCGAGATCGAGGCCGATGGACGTCTTGTCCAGCTGCGGCACCACAATGCTCGCCTCACTCTCGGCACCCCGTAAGGCATCATTCTTGCGTTTGTATTGCAGCCACTCGTTGATTGCCATCTGCTTCAGCCATGCACCGAACTTATCCACATCCTTGAGCTGCCGCATCTTGCGCCAGGCCTGCATGAAAACCTGTTGCGACAGGTCATCTGCGAGGTTCGGGTCGCCGCTGCAACGGCGCAACAACGTCCGAATCCAGCTCTGTCGCCGCCGCACAAGCTCCGCGAACGCCACGCGATCGCCTTTTGCGGCGAGGCTGACAACAAGCGCCTCTGGGCCCTCAGCGTAGTAACCGGGTAATGCCGGCATTGATCAGCCTTGGTCGTCTTTGTACCAGCGCTCACTCATCTTGCCGGCGACAAGAAGACCGATACCGACGAAACCTACCAACAGAGAAACGCCCAGCATCACATCCATCATTCGCTCTTCCAATTTCGCCAGGAAAAAGCCCAGCAAAAAGAGTCCGGGGGCGACGGAGAGTGTGATGAGCCCACCCACCTTCAGATCTCGATCGATGCGGCTATTGCTACTGCCGACCTTCAGAATCTTGTCGACCATGGCTGGGTCGATTCGCTGGCCGCTTTCAACGAGGCGGCGCAGTGTTTCCTGGTCAGACTCACGCTTCCTGGCATCAAACCAGATCCCGGCGACCACGACGGCGGCCAGGAATAGCCAGAAGCCCAGTGCTCCGGATCCCGATGCGTACATATTTATGCTCCAGTTTGGGGTATATACCAAGAGAGATGCCGATTGTATCGATCCAGATGCAGTGGGACCGCTGAAAACCGAAAATACCACGGCAAACGTCAGATTCGGCTGTTTATGTGGAATCAGTGGGGAAATCGGGGCAATTTCTTGGATCTGGAGGGTGACGGCGTGGGATTCAGACGAGTTCTTCTTGCGTTGCTACTGGGATCGCTCTCGGCGCTGATTCCGGTCACCATTGGCGTATTGCTTGAAACGGGGAACAGAGAGTGGATCCCAATATTCTGGTACCTCGGCGCAGTAGCCTTCACGCTGCTGTCCTTCGTCTACTTGCTGTTGATCCTGCTGCCCATTCACCTGGTTATGGCAAGAAGGGGCTGGAACTGGTGGTGGATCCACGTGCTCGTGGGTGGTGTTTTCGCCGCAATGGCCGGAATCGGCTTCGACTGGTTTACCGGTGGCTGGTCGCCATGGCGGGAATACCTGTGGGTGGTCAGTATCGGTATTCTGAGCTCGCTCACGTTCTGGGCCACCCTGCGACCTCGATCAACGTCCTGAATAGCGGGCTGGAGAACAAGCGTCGGGACGCAAAGGCGCGGCCAATTCAAAGCCGGAAACCGCGTCTCGTGGCAGATTCGCTGCCTGGGGCGAGGTTTTCCCAGTATTGAACCTTGTAACTGTTTGTTTTCAATCAATAAGCCGGCGTCGTACTGCAGAAGTGTGACGCAGTTTACAGTTTTGAGGTCCTGTCAGGCGCCCTGCTTTGGCACGCCGAACCGGAAATACTGTAAATCGTTGTTTTTATTCTCTTTCCACTGACTCGTGGTGACCCAATCGTCAGCCTGCAGTCCCCTCAGCGCCTAAAGAAAAGGGTTCCCCAAGCCGATTAACAGTACGTATTACGTTTAATTCGTGCGGGGCGCGGTTGCCGCAGGCCCGCCAGGGACTTAGGAGCAGGACTTTGTATCAACGATTATTGATGGCCGTTTTGTTCGGTTTCCTGCTGTTCGGGTCCGCCGCAGCCCAGGAGTCCGGTAGTGGTTTTGCGTCGATCTCCGAGAAAAATCCACAAAAACGCCACGATCAGTCGGTAAATAGTTTGCAACTCAAAGGTGTCCTGATCTCCCGCTCCAGCCGCACCGCTCTGCTCAACGGCCGCCCGGTGCAGGAAGGTGACCGCATCGGTGGCGCCGAGGTCCTCGAGATCGAGCAACGAGGAATTCGCGTACTTGTCGGTTCCCGGGAGCTTACCCTCACTGTGGGCAGCTCCATTGCCGTTGATCCTTCAGCCGCCCGCCTGGCGAGAAGTTCAGGCGCTCAGGCCCGCCAGGGCCGAAGTCGGGAACGGCTGGTGGCCGTGCACTCGCCGGCACCCCGTCAGCGGAGCGACTCTGCGCTGCCGCGGCACGCCGTCGAAGCCGGTGAAACGCTCTCCGGGATTGCGCTTCGCTATCGGAAAAACGGTGTCACGCTGGACCAGATGATGATGGCGCTGTACGAATCCAACCCGGAGGCTTTTAGTGGCAACATCAACGTGCTGCATGAAGGGGCCATGTTGCGTATCCCGGGTGCGAATGACCTGCGTCATCAAACGCCGGTAATGGCCGCTGCCCAAGTGGCACGCCACGCGGCCCAATGGCAGCCGGCCGGTCAAAAACCTCTTCAGGTCGCAGAAACGCCGGCCAGGCAGTACGGCCCGGTCGAGAGCGGCGAAACGCTGTCTGCAATCGCTGCGCGTGTCTTGCACGACGGTGCCACGATGAACCAGATGATGGTGGCGCTGTACGAATCCAACCGGCACGCCTTCGGTGGCAACATCAACGTGCTGCATGAAGGGGCCATGCTACTTATCCCTGCCGAGCATGCTCCGGGCCAGCTAACGCCGGAAACGGCAACGGCTGAGGTCGTCCGTCAAACGAAGGTATGGCAAACGGGCCGGCAGCAGTACACGTTACCCGATCTCCCCGACCCCAACATCATGGCATCGGTAGACGTACCTGTAGATTAGGTTTGTTACGTTTGGGGCCTGTCTCAACGCGCACTTTGAGCGCAGGCAGACTAATGGCGACCAGGTGCCAGCCACCCACCGCAACACTCGTCTGGCGAGATCCGAACTTGCGCGACCGCTAGCGAGCTCCAGCACAGGTCGAAGGGCAAAAAAAAGGCCCGCTGTTCAAGCGGGCCTCAGGCGTGATCAGTGAGCAATTGCCAGTGCGTATCCGGCAACCTCAACAACCCGCTCATACTAAGGCAATAACGCCGACTACCGACGTAACGATTGCCAACATCCAGAGAACACCGTAGCCGATCAACTTGTAATCAAGCTCTGGTACGTACTGCATGGTAGCCATGCTTTGCATAGTCAAGTACTGCATTTTACACCTCCAGGCGATTGCATAACTTGTGTCACATAACGAACTGCTTCTGCGTTCGTCAGAAGCAACGATACTTGGTGCTCGTTAATCAACAACTGCAAAGAATTAATGCGTGGGATGAAAAAAACTCACGACATAGTGCTGGCGCGGCCTGCAGCACGAATTGACTACAAACGCCGACGCGCGAAGTGCGACGGAGTTCACAATTGGTCGCCGGACAGGACGGTGTGTACCGGTTGTTTTGCGATAGCCGCTCGACGGCTGCAGGGAACAGGCCCCCTCGTACTGAACCACAAGAATTAACAGAAGTTGTGTGACCTGTTCACGGGGAACAACCCGGTAGTTCGACCGGCAAAAACTGGACGAACTCAGGCGATAATGCGGCTTCCCGTAAGTCCCTTTAACAACTTGCGTGGCGTTAACTGTGGCAGCAACAGCCGTCGGGTGGCCATCACCGCACGACCGACAACGTCGGCCGAATAGCGAAGCGGTTCGTTCGGGGATTCGAGACGCGCCATGGTCGCCTGGTAAACACCTTCCTTGGCCGCGGCCAGCAGCGGGGTGGCAACGACACTGTCACCCGCAACCAGCCAGGTCGTAATGTCACCAAAGGACACCAGCATTGGCATAGGTGTCGCCCGGAATCGCCTAAGTCGTCGATCACCCAACAGGCGTGTGATGTTGTCGCCCGCAACCTCGCCCATGTCCATTGCATAGTAGGCCTGCTTGCGGACCGGCGATGGCAAGCTTGCGCAATCTCCTGCGACAAAAATGTTGTCTGCGTAGAGACTCCTGAGCGTGTCATCTACCGGCAGCCAGTCATCGTCGGCGGCGTTGAGCCCGCTATCGCGCAGAAAATCGGGCAACGTCATCCCAGCGGACCAGATACACAGGTCTGCCGTCAGTTTTTCGCCGCTTGCGAGCGTTACGCTTCGCGCATCCACCTGCGTAACCGCGGCGCTCGTATGCACCGTCACCGGGTAAGGTGATAAGCGTTGCACAGCATCGTCGGCCAGCCCTGGCGGTTGCTGCGCGAGAAGGCGCGACTCGAGCTCGACAACGTGAATATTGAACTCGTCACCTTGCCCGCGTCGCCGCAATACCTCTCCCAGCGCTTCGACCCCGGAAACGCCGCCACCAACGATTACGACAGAGGCCCGCCGCTTGCGGCTCGTCAGCTTATCCAGCCGGTTCGCGATACGAACAGCATCGTCAACGAGACGCAGTCCCAGGGCGTGCTTTTCCGCGCCTTTGATACCGAACGTCGTCCTCTGACTGCCTGCGGCGATCAGGCACGCATCATAGGGCAGCAACAGTCCACCCTCGGTAGATACCGTGCTGCTGTCGCGGTCGATCCGCGTAACGACATCCTGCACGAAGCTATGCCCGTAACGGCCGACGCACTCTGCGCGTGGCAGCACAACGCCCGCACGGTCTTTCACACCCGAGAGTATTTCGTGGATATTGGGTGTCCATTCGAAGTCGGCGCGTGCATCGACCACGGTTACGTCGAAATCGCAAGAAAGTCGGGACGCCGCAACGAGGCCGGCGAAGTTACCGCCGATAATGACGACGCGTGATCTGGATGAAGACATGGCCGGGTAACCTGGGAACTGCGGTTCTGTGAATGTGGCGCGCGATTATAGCCGGGTACGATCCGGATTGTGAGCTGCGATTGGGACAGGCCTCGCTACGACCGGACTATAGTGGCCGAGTTGGCCGTTCTGGCATCACTGCCTATCGGTGATAGCGCTCACTTACTTGCCGCCTTGTCCAGCTGCTTTCGAATCAGTCGCGAGAGCGCCGCCAGCTCGAACGGCTTCTCGATAAGTGGAATATTTGCCTCAGTGTTATTGCGTCGAAACTCGAGAATCTCGTCTTTGGTGTAAGCGGACATATAAATGGCAACCGCAGCCGGCCGAAGCTTCAACGCCTTAGCCATGAACTTGGGGCCGCTGGTTTCCGGCATGACGACGTCAGACAAAATCACGTCGATGGCCCCAGGCTCGTCTTTGCACAGGCGAAGACCGGTGGCCCCTCCATTCGCCGTCAGCACCCGGTAACCGAGTGTGCCGAGACCCTCTTCAACGAATCGCCGGACCTGATCGTTATCTTCTACAACCAAAACGGTTGCGGAGCCTCTTTCGGGCGTCGTCGCTGTGGGCCTGGTCGGCGCTCTAACCTCGCGAAGCTCAGCGCGTGGCAAGTAAATTGCAAAACTCGTACCCACACCGGGGCTACTCTCGACGAGAACTATGCCGTTCGATGCCGTGACGATGCCGTGTACAGTCGAGAGCCCGAGACCTGTGCCATGACCCTTTTCCTTGGTCGTAAAAAAAGGCTCGAATGCGCGCTGCAGCGTATCTTCTTCCATGCCAGCCCCGGTATCGGAAATGGTCAGTTTCGCGTACTTACCTTCCGAAACTCTGTCGGCTTCAGCGTCTTCCTGCGAAACCGTTACATTCTCAGTCGATACCGACAGCGCCCCACCCTCGGGCATGGCGTCTCGGGAGTTATTGAGGAGATTCAGGATCACCTGCTGTAATTGATCCGGGTCCAGCTCGACATCGAAAAGACTTTCCGCATAGTTGAATGTCAGCCGAATGTCCGCGCCAATAATTCGTCGCAGCATCGGCTCCTGATCTTGAATCAGCTCGTTCAAGTCCAGCACGCGCGGTTCAAATTTTTGCCTGCGACTGAATGCCAGCAGCTGCTGCGTGAGGGACGCCGCCTGCAGGCTCGCCTGATGGATCTCGTCGAGGCCCAGTTTGAGGCGTTCGTCTCCCTCGGCATCCTCCAACAGCAGACCGGCATGCCCCATGATTACGGTCAGCCAATTGTTGAAATCATGTGCTACGCCACCCACAAGTCTGCCAAGTGCGTCGAGTTTCTGGATGTGATTCAACTTTTCCTGGCTCTCAACGAGTGCAAGCTCAGCTTCTCTCCGGCGCATCAAAGAAGAACCCAAGGAACGGATCAGGAACAAAGCGGCGAGACCGCTGACGGCCAGGCAAGCTGCGAGAACAGCAAGGAATGCCGGCCTGCGGTTCTGCCTGTCGGCAAGCGCGTGCAGCTCCTCGTCAGCTGCGATCCCGTGCAATCGATCGTACTGTGCGATCGTCAAACTCAGCACATCGATCGAGGCGATGACGTTCACATCAAACTCTGAATAGCGAAGCGTGCGGTCAATGGGATCGAAGCGCTCCGTCAGGCGCGTCAGAGCACTCGCAAAACGCACCTTTCCGGCGTCTTGCTGGAGATTGGACAACATCAGCAAGCGAGAACGCATCGACTGCAATATTCCCCTGTAGTCGAGCTGCACACTTTTTATACCGGCGGGGCCCGATTGGCTCGGCAACGTGGAGTCGAGGGTAGCTTCTATCAGTTCTCGAAGACTGCGAGCCTCTCGGGCAAGCTGCTGGGCTTCTGAAACCGCCTCCAGGTGAAAAAACTGGATTCGGTCGCGAGTTTCAAGCTCATCCTTGTGAACGACATAGAGGAAAAAAAGGACGATCGCCGCCGCAACGACCACGACGGCCAGCATCGCGTAGATGTAGCGCATTACCGGCGGCGTGCTAACGGTCTTTTCTTTCAATTCTCACTCGTTATGGTAACGAGCCCGGCTCGCTCCGCTGCTGTCCGAATCAGGACGAAGTTTCCGCGGCCCGCCGGCAGGTAACCGTTGGCCCCCTGCGCCCGCAAAATCACACGGTGATCCGGAACCGTCGCGTCCAGGGACAGGAGCGCGTCGAGCAAGAGCGCCCTTGTGTTGTCGTCCATGGACGACCTGACCGCCCACACGTAGTCCGAGTATGGCGGTGTCGTTTTTAAGATTTTAACGTCGTCGCTGCTGAGCAGAGCAGTATCAAACAGGGATTGCACAATAATGCAATTCGCAACGCCCAGTGCCACCGTGCCATCGCGCACCCAGCCAGCCGTTTGATCATGTCCGGCCGAGTGTCGAATGGAGCTGAAAAACTGCTCCGAATACAGGCCTTCCTCTTCGAGGAAGTATCTTGGCATCAGGTGTCCTGAGGTCGACAATCTCGGTCCAAAGCTGAATTCGGCGTTCTCAAACTCGTCGATTGCCGTCCTGGTGTCAGCGGCACTTGCCAGGTAACAGCTCGTAAACTCGACGTCTACATCCCGAAAGGCCAGCGGCATCGCCTGGCTTCTTTGTACCGCTTGTATATAGGTGAGGCCACCAAACCAGGCGAGATCCACGCGGCCGGAGTCGAATTTATCGAGCAAGTCTGCGTAGTCTCGCGGGATTACCAGTTCGAACTCTCGCGAGGTCGTGCGTTCGAGATAGTCGAGCAGCAGGGTGTGCTGCGATACTAGCCTGTCTTTCGACTGGTCCGGGAGCACGGCGACCACGAGCGGGCCCGTATCAGATTCGGTGTCGGGGCGTTCTTCAGAACAGGCCACAAGCGCGGCGATTATTACGAGAATGTAAACGTATCTCATCTGCACTGCTGCCGGCCAAAGAAAGGCTCGATGTTACCTTCCGTTTGCCGAGATTTACAGTGGAAAAAACTAACGTTGGGGCGGGCCGCAGCGCCGAGCAGGACGTTCTTCAATCTAGCGCTGTGTCTCACCCGGGTCGGCAAAACTGTTCGCAAAGCGCAGGCGACCCTGCCAGGCCGCAGCAATTACGGACACATCAGGCTCGCGAATTGATGAGCCCTCGAGCGCGACCAGGTCCCTGGCGAGCTTCGCTGTCTTGCTGCTGCCCTTGTGCAGTTTCAGGCGCGCTTCCATCGCTGCAGAGGGCCTGAGTTTTAGCGGCAACAGGCATTCCAGGGCAACATCGTACAAGTAGTACATGGCCTTCGGCGGCTTGGCCAGCCGCTCCACTATTTCGTCGACGAGCCGGCCCACCCACCATTTGTGCAGCTTCGATACCTCCAGCACCGGGTTCATCGCCAGCCCGAACCGATTGACTTTGTAGGCGCCGTCGTCGAGCAATTTGGCAAATACTTCACCCATCGCACAACAATCGGCATGGCCGCTTTCGATTGCAGGGATAAGAGCATCAATAGCGAACCCCCGGGCATCGGAGCTGCGGCTCAACAGCCCGAGGCACACGGCCAGGTTCGACATATCTCCCCACAGTCGGGTCGGATCGAACAACGCCGCCAGGAACGCATGCACCGGGGTGTCACGTGACGTGTTCTCGTCACTTCGAAAGTCGAGTATACGAATGGCTATGCTCATGTAGCTCTCGGTATCTGCCGGATGCTGCATGGCGAGCCACTCAATCCGCCACGGCGATCCGTACTGATACATCGCGTACAAGGCATTATCCGGCCACGTTCGTAAGCCCGCGATAGGCCAGAGTTGCCATGCGGCTTTAGCGAATTTTTTCCTGGCTTCCTGGAGCAGGTCGCGGTTGAAAATGTTACCGACATCGAAGTGCGTGACCGGATCCCCGTGGAATACGACTGCCGCACGCCGGTAACCCTGGTTTTCAGCAATCTTGACGGACCAATGCCAGTCGACGGTATCCAGCAAGCCGGGCAGCTTCGGTACTTTGCTCACTATCGGGGCCAGGGAGTCGCTTAACGAGCCATCCGGATTCCGTATCCTCGCCGCGCAAACCCACAAATGCGCTATCTTTTTGTTGGCCCGTGTCGGCAAGTCGTCTCCACCAAGAGCGAACCTGACGAGACTTGCTGCGGCAAAGGGAATTTCGGCGGCAGCCTGCAGGGCCCTGCCCCTGTTCCCCGGCCCCAATCGCAGGATCGCTTGCATCAGATCGTAATTGCGGGCGCTTCGCTTTGACGTTGCCATTTCTCTGAGGCGCTCGACCAGGATCTCTGGATCGATCCAGCCGCCCATCTGTGACGGCATTGCAAGTAGCGGGCCCGACTGTCCGTCGAGCAACATATCCTGTACTTCTCGAAGTCGCGTCGCCGCAAAAGCCTCTTGCGGCATTTCGGAATAGTATTCGTGCCGGCGCGAGTCGTATCGATTCTCTGTCAGCCAGCACATGAGAAGATCGACGAGTGCCACTGACACCGCTCCGCCGCCCGCGACCAGGCCATCGCTGGACGTCTGGCCCGTTTCAATGCGCTGCACCAGTGGTACGGCGAGCTTCTTGAAATCACCACTGCGATCCGTGCCATGACGCGCGATGCCATCGATGAGACGTTCGACGTCCCCTGGCGACTCGACTTTCTCGATGAGGCGTGCCGCTAACTCGAGCAGTTCCTCCTGAGACTCGATGGGCGCCAGTATCTCCCGGTCGACCGCGCGGGGCAGGTCCCTGATGTTGTAAGCCAACGGCGCCGGCATCGACTCGGAGAGCGGCTCATCAAACCCGACGAGTGCCCTCAGGTCCGGAGATAATGACTCGACGTCCTTGCGCAGCGCCGCCCACTCCTTAGGATCCAGGGACTGACTGTCTTCCTCACCTGCCGGACTTAGCAGCGCATTTGCACGCGACTGGTGCTTGGCGGCGAGAAACGCAACTTGCCGCTCGAAATCAGCCCGGGTTGCATCGTCTGCATCCGCAAAGTTCTTTTCCAGCAACCCAAGTGCAGCTTCTTGTATGTCCGGGGATACGTGAGACATTGCAGCAATGGCTATTGCTAGTGCCCTCGGCTTGTTCGTGCCGTCCTTTGCCATCAGCTTGTCGGTAATCTTCAGAACCTGCATCGCGACGTTTTTCGCCTTGTGAGAAAAGACGGGACTCACAGCGTCGAGGAACAAGGCGGAGTCAAGCCTGTTAGCGCGATGTAGTTTGCCGAGCATCTTGAGCGCAAACGAAAGCACAGGTCCGACCGGCGAGACCAGCAGTTCAAGGTAGCCTTTCTCCCGCGCCTTTAACTCGTCGACATCGGGTGCCAGCGCCTCATGAAGCTTGCCGTATGCCGAGAGCTGGTTCTGTTTCACCTCTTGTAACATCGACCTCTGCGTAACGTCGAGCAGGCGATTGCGATCCAGGTGACCGTCATTTGTAAGACGCAGGATTGCCTCGGGCCAGGTTTCGTAATTCGCCGGGCCGTCTTTGTAACGGGCGTGCCAGTCCGTCGTTAACGCGGAGTTCTCGAAGTCGAATATTCTCCAGAATTCGTCCTCGAGAAGTCCCGGCTCGGCGAGGAGCCGTTCACTCGTGGGCACGTAGGATGCCAGGTCATCGTGCTCGTAACCTCGCATGGCCTCGACAAATAATTCGATGTAGCCCTCGGTAACAGGCTTCTCGATAACGCCCGCCCGCAAAAGGCTACGCACAGTTCCCCATCTAACGCCGGGAAACTCACCCAACATGCGCTTGCTTACCCAGGTACTGAGCCACGCTGCTTTCCGCGCGATCAGGACGCTCGCTACCAGGCGGTCGGCGCTTTGGCGCAACTCCCACAAATTAAGTCGATGTGCGTCTGCTGCCATTCCGCAAGCGAGCAGCCCCAGCATGATGTTCGCCTCGACGTGCGGATTCCGGGACACCCATTTCTTACGCTTCTTCTGTTTTTTCTCCCAGTTCAGGAGCGAGGTGCCTGCCAAAATAGCCTCTATCGTGTTCTTGGTTTCCTCGTGTACCGCTTTGACAACCTTGAGAAACGCCTTGCGTTCTTTTTCATCAAGCATGTTGACCGCCGCTACAAACTCTTCGGACGGCGCATGCCGCAGCAGGGCTTCGAACTCTTCCGGCGTCATCATCCTGGCGCGTCTTGCTCCGCCGCTATCTGCGCAGCAAGTATGTGCTTGCAGGGGCCGCGCTTGCCGGGATGTTTGCTGTACCAGGGACAGGTACAGCGGTCTCCGTCTTGTCGTAATCGCACGAAGTGATCTACGCCACTGCCGCCAACGACGAATCGCGTCTCGTCGGCACTAGCCGAGTCGACGCTGACCCGACCGTCCTCGATCAGCTTCAGAGCTGCCTTCAGCCGCGGCTGCAATGCCTCGATCTTCTCCTGGTCAAAGGGCAGCTCGCGATGGAAGTACTGGCCGGAATTGATGTCAAACCCGGCGAGTCCACGGGCACCAAGTGCCGCGAGCGTCGCGTGAACATCATTGACCTCCGCGCCGATCGCCTGCGCGATGCTCTCGGCGTCGACTTCATTCTGCCAATTGATCTGCGCACGAACGGACGCGAGCAACGCCTTCCATTTTTCACCGGCCAGCGCTTCGAGATTTTGCCCCTCCCCTGAAAAACCACGATAGACCTCGGGGCTGATCAACAGCAGGAAGCGCAGATCGTTGGCGATAACCTCCCAGGCACTGGTCCCGGTTTCATCGTCCGCCCAGATGCGTAGCGAATCTGCATTAACGAGTAGCGGCTCAAGGACCCGAACCCGATGGCTCCCCAGGAATCGCACCGAACCGGACTGCTGCCGGTGCGTAAGCCGAACGGCTGTCGATCGGCCCGCGACAAATAGCGGTGATTTTGGTTGCGCGGTGGGCATCGAGCGAAGCAACTTCAACGCTTGTGGCGCCGACATCTCATAGCGCATTTCCAGGCGCGGCAGATACGCCTGCACCTCGCTGAATCCCTTGACCCAGCGAACCGGCAGCTTCACCTTTTTCTCAGCAACGCGAGTATCGGCGACTTCCAG
>RCNG010001251.1_pt1 | contig 12578 bp, 7 predicted proteins | sample 2041371 | NCBI WGS metagenome assembly RCNG01 (sample SAMN09708227, study PRJNA481090) | Marine sediment metagenome, whole genome shotgun sequencing project. | biome: marine sediment; feature: ocean; material: sediment; isolation source: Sewage treatment plant 1 marine sediment (STP1) ... | reverse complement strand
CATTTTTTCATGGATTGGTTCAGTGAACATCACCTGATCTCCCTCAACGAGGCCGGTTCCACCTATTTCGGTCGGCAAATCCGTTTTTCCCTCGGGGTCCGGGAAGCCGGGGTGGATCTGCTGGAAAATCCGGATGTGTCGCGGGAAATCGAAGATCAAATCGAAGATCGGGTCCCGGCGGCCCGGTTGGACACCCTGAACAGCCCTCCGGAAAACAACCGGACGATTCCGAGCCCGTCCGAAGGTCGCCTGCGGTCGGGAGCCTCCACGGGCACGGCCACCCGGCCTCTGGTGGGCACCGTCAATCCCGATTACACCTTCCACAATTTCGTGGTGGGCACGGGAACCGACCTGGCTTTCGCAGCCGCCACCGCGGTGGCCAACAATCCCGGGGACCATTTCAACCCGCTATTCATCCACGGGGGCGTCGGCCTGGGCAAGACCCACCTCATGCACGCGGTGGGCAACGCGGTGGGCCGGCAGGATCCCGACAAGAAGATCTGCTATGTCACCGCCGAAAACTTCATGAACGACCTGATCGGTTCGATCCGGGACAACCGGACACCCGAGTTCAAGATGAAATACCGCAGCGTCGACGTGTTGCTGGTGGACGACGTGGCGTTCCTGGCCGGCAAGGAGTCGACCCAGGAAGAGTTCTTCCACACCTTCAATGCTCTCTATGATCTGAAGAAACAGATCGTGCTGACCAGCGACCGGTCTCCCAAGGAGATCACCACGCTTGAGGAAAGGCTCCGTTCCAGGTTCGAATGGGGGCTCATCACCGATATCCAGCCGCCCAACCTGGAAACCCGCATGGCCATCCTCAAGCGCAAGGTCGAGGTCAATGACATCTATATTACCGACGATGTCATCACTTACATCGCGGAGAATATCACCGACAATATCCGCCGTCTCGAGGGGGCGTTGATTCGTCTCCTTGCGTTCGCGAGTCTGACTGGGCGAGAAATTTCTCTGGAAATGGCCTCCGAGGTTCTCTCCTCCTTTTTCCAAGGAAGTTCCACCGGGCCTGTGAAGATCGCCGATGTCATGAAGATCGTGGGCGAAGTCCACGACGTGACCGTCGATCAACTCAAGTCCAAACGACGCACCCAGGACCTGGCCCGGGCCCGTCAGATCGCGATGTACCTGGCGCGGGAAATGACCGGATCGTCCCTTAATCAGATAGGGCGCGCATTCGGGGGTCGAGACCATTCGACTGTTTCCCACGCCTGTCAGAAGATCACCGGCGACATGAAGAATGACCCACGCTTCCGCGGCGCGGTCCTGGATGTCCAGGACCGGGTGCGTGGCCGCCACTGACGCGACCTTTCCGGATCCCCTGTTGACCATGTTCGATCGCGGCCCGCAGGGTCCAGGGGGTTTTTTTCCCGAAATCCATCCGGTTTTTGCCGGGGAAAACCCGGGGGATAGGCGTGGATAAACAGGGCACTATTACCCCCGGGCGGGCAGACTATTGCCCGGGGTGGGTAAAGTGTGGATGACTCGGCCGGATACCCCCGGAGTTATCCCGATTTTATGGATCGTCCAAAGATGGGTTTCAAGGAGACAGGGGATATCTGGCGGGATGTTCGGGATTACTTATCCCCGAATTACCCGGCCCTATATCTACTACTAGTTTTCTATATATATCAGGAATAGATGAAGGAAAGCGCGGACTTGATCCGGGCGGGTCGATCTCCTATCATGGCGATCCGCGCGCCGAAGGTGCCGCACGGCAAACATACCTTGACCGGAGGACGACCCTGTGAAGTTCGAGATCCAGCAAGAGGATTTGCAGAAGGCCCTGGATATCATCGGAGGCGTGGTGCCCACCAAGACCACCCTGCCGATCCTGACCTGTGTCCTGGTGGAAGCCAGCGAGGGTCGTCTGACCCTGTCGGCCACCAACCTCGACATCTCCATCACCACCGGCACCGACAAGGTGACGATCAAGGACGAAGGCAAGGTCGCCATCCCCGCGGTCAAATTCGTACCCTTCGTGCGGACCCTGCGATCCGGTTCCGTGGTCATCTCCCAGAAGGGCAAACAGATCCAGCTGGTCAGCGGCAAGGCCCGGATGACCGAGAACACCATGAACGTGGATGAATATCCGGCCCTCAAGGAACTGAAGGAAAAAAATGGGCTCGACATGGAAGCCGCGGTCCTGATCGACATGGTCCACGAAACCGCGTATTCGGTGTCCCGGGACGAGACCCGTCCCGCCTTGATGGGAATTCTCTGGGAGATTCGCAGCGAAACTCTGACACTGGTAGCCACGGACGCCCACCGCCTGGCTCGCAGCAAGCGCACCATGGAGTGGAACGTGCCCGGGGACCGGGACATGATCGTGGACACCGCCGGCCTGCGGCAACTGCCGCGAATCGTGGCCGGTCTCGAAGACGATGAAGCGGCTTCGGGCAACGTCACCATGTTCATGGGGGAGAATCAGCTGTCGTTCCGCGCCGGACCCACCGTGCTGCACACGCGGCTGCTCGAAGGGCCATTCCCTGACTACAACGCGGTTATTCCCCAGGATAACGACAAGGACATCACCCTGGACAAGTCGGACTTCGCCCAGACCATTCGCCGGGTTTCGATCACCGCCGACCGTATCACCAGCCAGATCAAGCTGGGGATCGAGGCCGGACGCATGGAACTGTCGGCCCGCGGCACCGAGGGCAGCCAGTCCGAGGACGAGATCCCCGTATCCTACGACGGCGAGGCCCTGGAGATCGGGTTCAACTTCGGGTATCTCCAGGACATCCTGAAGAACATCAAATCCGAAACCATCGTGCTGTCCCTGAAGGATTCCCAGAGCGCGGCGCTGATCAAGCCCGTGACCGAGGACGGCCAGGAGACCGGGGTCCTGTGCCTGCTGATGCCCCTGCGTCTGGCCGGCGACTAGTTTGCGGATTCTGTCTGCAACCGTTCACGGATTTCGGAACCTGAAACAGACCAATCTCACCTTTTCGCCCGGGGTCAACCTTGTCCTCGGGCTAAATGGTGAAGGCAAGACCAATCTCCTGGAAGCCCTCAATTACCTGGCCCTGGGCCGGTCCCACCGCGGCAGCAGATCCGAGGAAATGATCCACTTCGACGGCGATTCCCTGCACGTCGCGCTGGAGGTCCAGGAGGAGTCCGGGTCGGTTCTCTCGGGAGAGTTCGGACTGGACCGGGCCGGCCGGGTTCGTTTCAGAATGGACGGCGAAACGGTCCGGCGCCGAGCAGACCTGGTGGGCCGCCTGGTCACGGTGTTCTTCAACCCCGATAGCATCCGTCTCGTAAGGGGCGCACCGCAACGCAGGCGCCACTTCACGGATCACGGGCTGTCGGAGATCGACCCCCTCTTCCTGTCACATCTGACGGCCCTCCAGAGGGTCACACGCCAAAAGAACGGCCTGCTCCGGGATCTCAAGAAAGGGTTCACGAACCCTGCGGAAGCCCGCCGGGAACTGGAATCCTGGAACCGGGAGCTCTCCGTCCACGCGGCCGAAGTGTGCGCCGGTCGGTGGGAGTATGCCCACCTTCTCACGCCATTCGCCCGCGAGAACAATAAGTTACTTACTGAAAACAACTTAGACCTTTATTTTATTTATCGTCCCAATCTGGAATGCGTGAAATTGCGCTTGGATTCAGGCGCTGAAAAACATTTTCAAAAAGAGGACTTGGCAGCGGATATTTTCACCGAAATCGACTATATTAGGGACTCGGAAATGCGGCGCGGCAGACCCCTGCTCGGACCCCACCTGGACGACTTCGAAGTGGTCCTCGACGGGGTGGATTTGAGGGTCTACGGCAGCCAGGGCGAGACGCGATCGGCGGCGATCGCCATGATCCTGGCGCGCAGCGACGCACTTTTCCAGAAACGAAACATTCGACCTGTCCTGTTTTTCGATGACATCTTCAGTGAGTTGGATCGACACCGCACGCGTAGGCTGCAGGAGTTGTCCTGTCGGGACCACCAGGTGTTTGTCGCCACGGCTCGGCCCGATGACGTCGCCGGATGGAATCCGGAAGAAATCAAGGCCTGGAAAGTGCATGAGGGCCGATTCACGGAGGCCGCTGAAGATCTCCCGTGATGTGACACGGTCAAACCCAGATTGATCCCGGAAGTGAAATCAACAGGATGAGCGCAAAGCGCGAGGGCCCCCTTCCCGTTTCCCGCCTCATTGAGGGCGCGTTGCGACAGTTCGGTCTGCACGACCGGCTGGAGGAAAGGGCCGCGCTGCTGCGGTGGCGGGAAATCGTGGGCGACGAGATCGCCGAACACTCCCGCGCGGTGGACGTGGTGGACGGAATCCTGGTCCTCGAAGCCGATCACGGCGCCTGGCGGCAGGAACTGACCATGCTGGTGCCGATGATCATTCAGAAATTCAACGCCATGTTCGGCGAAGGGACCGTCACGGACATCCAGTGGCGGGACCGGCCGGTTCGCGGCAGGAAGCGCAAGAACGCCACATGACGCAAGAAAACGAACCCATGAAGAACGAAGCCGTCGCCAAGAAGGCGGCCGCCGCAGGCGGGGCCCAGGGCGCGAAGGATTATACCGCCCAAGGTATCCAGGTTCTCAAGGGCCTCGAAGCGGTGCGCAAACGACCGGCCATGTACATCGGCGACACCAGCACCCGGGGGCTGCACCACCTGGTGTACGAGGTCGTCGACAACTCCATCGACGAAGCGATGGCCGGTTATTGCGACGACATCAAGGTGACCATCGGTGAAGACGACGTCATCAAGGTCGTGGACAACGGCCGCGGCATTCCCGTGGACATGCACGAGGAAGAGGGCAAGCCGGCCCTGGAGGTGGTTCTGACCAGCCTGCACGCCGGCGGCAAGTTCGACAAGGGCAGCTACAAGGTGTCCGGCGGTCTGCACGGCGTCGGCGTCAGTTGCGTGAACGCCCTTTCGGAGTGGCTGAAGGCCGAGGTCCACCGCGACGGCAAGATCTACCAGATGAATTTCGAGCGCGGGCTTCTGGTTGGTGGTCTGCTGGAAGTGGGAACCTCTCCCGAGGAGGAGACCGGCACGACGATCACCTTCAAAGCCGACCACCAGATTTTCCCCGAGTTGGTATATTCTTTCGAAACCCTGCGCGGACGGCTGCGCGAGCTGGCTTTCCTGAACCGGGGGATCCAGGTCACCATCACCGACGAACGCACCGAACGGCAGCGCGAAGAATCCTTCCGTTTCGAGGGCGGCATCGTCGAGTACGTGCGCTGGCTGAACGAGAGCCGGCAGGTGATCTGTCCCGAGCCGGTCTATTTCGAAGGCGAGAAGGACGGCGTCCAGGTCGAAGTGGCCATGGACTACAACGAGGGCTACAGCGAGGCCCTGTTCACCTTCGCCAACAACATCAACACCACCGAAGGCGGCAGCCACCTGTCGGGTTTCCGGGCCGGCCTGACCCGTACGCTCAACGCCTACGCCAACAGTTCCGGTCTGATGAAGAAGGACATGAAGGGCCTGACCGGCGACGACGTGCGCGAGGGTTTGACCGCCATCATCTCGGTAAAGATCCCCGAGCCCCAGTTCGAGGGCCAGACCAAGACCAAGCTGGGCAACACCGAGGTCAAGGGACTGGTCGAAGCCCTGGTCAATACCTACCTGGGTGAATATCTGCAGGAGCACCCCAAGGAAGCCAAGGGCATCATCAACAAATGCATCGCCGCGGCCCAGGGCCGGGAGGCGGCGCGCAAGGCCCGTGACCTGACCCGGCGCAAGTCGGCATTGGACTCGGCCGCGCTGCCGGGCAAGCTGGCCGACTGCTCCAGTCGCGACCCGGCCGAATGCGAGATCTACCTGGTCGAGGGCGACAGCGCCGGCGGGTCGGCCAAGCAGGGCCGCGAGCGCCGCTTCCAGGCCATCCTGCCGCTCAAGGGCAAGATCCTGAACGTGGAGAAGGCCCGCCTGGACAAGATGCTGGGCAACGACGAGATCAGGACCATCATCACCGCCCTGGGCACCGGCGTGGGCGTGGGCATCCAGGACATCAGCAAGCTGCGCTACCACAAGGTCATCATCATGACCGACGCCGACGTGGACGGCAGCCACATCCGCACCCTGATCCTGACCCTGTTCTTCCGTCATTTCCGCGAAGTGATCGAGAACGGGCACATGTACATCGCGGAGCCGCCCCTGTACCGGGTCAAGAAGGGCAAGACCGAGATCTACGCCTACAGCGACGCCCAGAAGGACCGCCTGGTCGAGGAGATGGGTGGGACGAAAGGCATCTACGTCCAGCGCTACAAGGGCCTGGGTGAAATGAACCCTGACCAGCTCTGGGAAACGACCATGAATCCCGACTCGCGCACCATGACCCGGGTGAAGGTGGATGACGCGGCGGAGGCCGACCACATCTTCACCACACTGATGGGCGACGAGGTCGAACCGCGCCGGCGTTTCATCGAAGAAAACGCGGCTCAGATCAATCTGGAAAATCTGGACATCTAGCGGACAGGTTTCCGCACAGCACAGAGGCAATCAATGGCCGACGAAAGAAACAATTCCGACAATCCGGAAACCCCGGATAGCCCGGACACTCCGGACCTGGGTTCGAGCGGCGAAACGATCGTCGAGGCGAACATCACCGACAAAATGCGGACGTCGTACATCGAGTACTCGATGAGCGTCATCATCAGCCGAGCGCTGCCCGACGTCAGGGACGGCCTGAAGCCGGTGCACCGCCGCGTGCTGACGGCGATGAACGACCTGAACCTTCAGCCGGGCCGGCCGTACCGGAAGTCGGCGAAGATCACCGGTGACACCACGGGTAACTACCACCCGCACGGCACTGCCGCGGTCTACGACACCATGGTGCGCATGGCGCAGGACTTCTCTCTGCGCTATCCCCAGATCGACGGGCAGGGCAACTTCGGTTCGGTCGACGGTGACAACGCGGCGGCCGAACGGTACACCGAGGCGCGTCTGACCAAGTACGCCACCGATATCATGGACGATCTCGAAAAGGAAACCGTCGACTTCGTGCCCAACTACGACGGCTCGCGCATGATGCCGTCGGTGATGCCCGCGAAGGTGCCCAACCTGCTGGTCAACGGCGCCGACGGCATCGCCGTCGGCATGGCCACCAAGATCCCGCCCCACAACATGGGTGAAGTGTGTGACGGGCTGATCGCCGTCCTGGACAACCCCGACATCGAACCGACCGAAATGCTGGAGCACGTCCAGGGTCCCGACTTTCCCACCGGCGGCATCATCCACGGACGCCGCGGCATCTACGACTACGTGACCACCGGTCGCGGCCGCGTGGTGGTCCGCGCGCGCACCGAGACCGAGATCGAGGACAACGGCCGGGCCAAGATCATCGTCAATGAGCTGCCCTATCAGGTGAACAAGTCCTCGCTGATCGAGAAGATCGCCAACCTGGTGCGCGGCGGGGTCATCGAGGGCATCAGCGACCTGCGGGACGAGAGCGACCGTGAAGGGATGCGGATCGTCATCGTGCTGAAGAAGGACGCCTTCCCCCAGGTGATCCTCAACAAGCTTTATTCCCACACGATGATGCAGACGACCTTCGGGGTCATCAACCTGGCCCTGGTGAACAACCAGCCCCGGGTGATGAGCCTGAAGGAGACGATGCTGGAATTCCTGAAGTTCCGCGAAGAAGTCATCATCCGGCGCACGAAATACGAACTGCGCAAGGCCGAGGAGCGGGCCCACATCCTGGAGGGCTACCGGATCGCGCTGGACAACATCGACGAGATCGTCGAGCTGATCAAGACCAGCGCCTCACCCGATGTCGCCCGCGAAGGATTAATGAGCAGGTTCGGCCTATCCGCGGTCCAGGCCCAGGCGATTCTCGAAATGCGCCTGGCCCGCCTGACGGGTCTCGAACGACAGAAGATCGAGGACGAATACCGGGCGCTGATCGAACGCATCACCGAACTGAAGGCGATCCTGGACAGCCGGGCGCTGGTGCTGCAGATCGTCCGTGACGAGGTCGAGGAGGTGCGCGGCGCTTACGCCGACGACCGGCGCACGACCATCGTCGAGGACGAGGGCGAGATCGACATCGAGGATCTCATCGCCGACGAACCCATGGTCGTGACCATCAGCAACCAGGGTTACGCCAAGCGCATCCCGCTGGACACCTACCGGGCCCAGGGACGGGGCGGCAAGGGCATCACCGCGATGGGCACCAAGGACGAGGACTTCGTCGACAACCTGTTCGTGGCCTCGACCCACCAGTACCTGCTGGTGATCACCCAGAAGGGGCAGCTCTACTGGTTGAAGGTCCACCGCATTCCCAAGTCCGGGCGCGCGTCCAAGGGTCAGCCCATCGTGAACCTGATCCAGATCCAGCCCGGCGACAAGGTGCACGCCGTGGTGCCGGTCCGGGAATTCAGCGCCGACAGCTACCTGGCGTTCGCGACAAATCTGGGTGTTGTCAAACGTACGCCGCTGACGGATTTCTCGCGGCCGCGGCAGGCGGGCATCCGTGCCATCAACCTGCTCGAGGGTGAACACCTGGTGACCGTCCGGGAGACCGACGGCGAAAGCGACATCATCATCGCCAGCAGCAGCGGCCTGGCCATCCGCTTCCATGAGAGCGACGCCCGCTCCATGGGCCGCACCGCCCGCGGGGTCCGGGGCATCGCCCTGGGTAAAGGCGAAAAGGCGATCGGCATGGTCGTGATCAACCCGGACGACAAGGAGGCCTCCCTGCTGTCCCTGACCGAGAACGGCTACGGAAAGCGGACGCCCCTGGAGGAATACCGGGTGCAGAGGCGCGGCGGCAAGGGCCTAATCACCATCAAGTGCAGCGACCGGAACGGATCCCTGCTGGGGATCCGCGACACGCATCCGGGTGAAGAACTGATGGTCATCACGCGCAACGGCATCATGATCCGCATGACCCAGGATTCGGTAAGTCAGCAGGGCCGCAACACCCAGGGTGTCCGAATCATCAACCTGAACCAGGACGACCTCGTCGGCTCCTTCGCCAAGATCTCCCTGGAGGCCGTGGCGGGCATGGAAATCGACGGCGAAGACGGAAGCGATGAAGCCGGTCCGGAGACCGCCGATGTACCGGACACTCCAGACACTCCGGATGATCTTGACGTCCCGGAAACAAAGGACTAAAACGCTCTTCTTGCTGGATATTCCCGCCCCTCGGGGCGGGGATCCCGGCTACGGGCCAACCCCACCATGAAATATTTAACTCAAGGCCGGACAACACGTTGGGGACCCCATGATATTTGGCGGTATTCCAGGTTGATTCCTGCCGGGAAACAACCCTAGAATTCAACCATGCCCAACGTACTGCACATGACCTCTCATTTCCCCGAACCGCCGTCCAGGATCAGGACGGCCTTTCGCCCCCTGGCCACTCTGCTCTGTGTGCTGCTGCTGGGAATACCCGGCACTTTGCTGGGAGCCGATCCGGTGGGGGAAAACTCTATCCACGCGTTCCATCTTACCCCCGGCCTGTCCGGCCTGGTCGATGCCGACGGCGGCCTGATCTTTTTGGCGGCAGGCTCGCAGACCGCTGCGCTGCGCGGTGAGCTAGTTTCCCTGACCGATTCCCGCCGCCGCCGCGACGCCGACACTTTTGCCTCCGTGGTGACCGAAGGAGTCATGGGAGGGCGCCGGGGCTTTTCCGCCATGGCCGATGATGACCAGGACGGCCAGGTGGATGAAGATCCTCTCGACGGGATCGACAACGACGGCGATGGAAGTATCGACGAGGATTTCGCTGCGGTCAGCGATGCCATGGTGGCCATCCATTTGGGCCAACCGGGCCAGTCCGGTCGCGGCGTCGGGTTGGAGTTCTATCATTGGGACAGCCAGACCCTGAGTTCGGCGGTATTTCTGAACGCCGGCGGCGGCCTTCCGACCGGGCGGGCCTCCTACCGCATCCATTCGGTGGGTTCCGGGTGGCTCGAAACCGGCATCAGTTCACTTCGCCACACTAGGGGCGGCCAAGCCCGGCAGGAAAAACTTTCTGCTTTCGTGTGCCAGGTGGACCGGAGCGGTGAGTCCGTTGACGATCCCTGCGATCCCGGGTCGGCCATGTGGCTGGGTGTCATGATCCTGGCCGAAGATTCGTCCGCCCGCTTTCTGTTGAAGGAGGGACGGCTCGACCTGCCTCTCGGTGAAGAGGCCGTTGCTCTGGTCATCTGCGCGGCCGATTCCTGGCTGCAGCTGAACCGCATCCTGGGAGATGCCACGGCGGTTCACCAGGGATTGACCGATCCGGTCGACAGCCGCCGGGCCCCCTGGATCATTCCTCCGGCCTGCTCGAGTTGCCGGTCGGCGACCGCTCCGGACTTTGAACTGAAGACGGAATCGGACGGAGATCTGGTCCTCACCGCGAACTTCAACGAGGGCCAGTGCGGGCTGCTGGACCCGGATCTCTTCCGGGTGGGATCGTATCCACTGGGGGCGCCCCGGGAAATCCACTGGCGCTCGGCCCAGGGTTCCCAATCGGCGGTCCCCTGGGCTTGCCAAACATCTCAGCACCTGAAAGAAAGAGGCTCCACGGGGGAAGCCTACCTCCGCCTCCTGGGGGACCTGCCGGGCCACCAGGCCGCCGGCCAATTGACCTTTGTCTACGGGGCCCCGCCATTCGTTCCCGAAGAAGGACCCACCCATATCGCCGGCCAATTCCTGGACGGCCGAAATTTCCAGTCTCCCTTGAGGGGGAGCGATGGGGAAACCCCTTCGGTCCTGGACTCCCCGCAGACACCGGGCGTCAATGAGAATCATCCGATTTCCCATGAACCAGAACCCGCAGTAGTGGAAGAAAAAGCTCGCGGTTATGCGGAGGATCGGGCGCGCTTGTTGAAGTCCGGCCGACATCCCCCGAGCCTGTCGCCCGATCTGTTGATCGGCTGGCCCAACCCTTTCAATGATATCATCAGCATCCGTTTCACGGTACCGCAGACCATGCGGGAGGCCTTCGTCTGGAAGAGTATCGAGGACCAACCTGCGGAAATCGAACTCGAAGGCGATGTGCCCTGGTCCGGAGGACAGCCCGGCGTTTCGGTCAAGATCTACAGCATGAGCGGGCAGGAACTGGTGACGCTGCACTCGGCCAATGAGGGTCCGGGCGAGTACACCGCTCAATGGAACGGGACCGACGCCTTCGGCAGAAAAGTCGCCTCGGGCACCTATTTCTGTAAGCTACAGTTGGACGACTGGAGCGTGACCCGCCGACTGGTCTTTTTGCGATGAAATTATCCCCCAAATAGCTGGGTTATCTGGCCGCAGGATCCCTCAAAACCGCTAAAAATGTTGCCGAATTTTCCCTTGGGAAGTTGCGATTTTCCATCCCCAAAAATATTGATAAATCCCTCCATCGTGAAAGGTTATTTCCTCAGAATCAGGGGTTTTTGGGAAAAATCACCCCCGGATTTTAAGCATTTGCCGCATATTGGCGAAAATAAAGTTAATTACCCGTTTTTTTTGATAGACAAGGTACGTAAATCCATCGTATTGTTTATTACGTCACGAGCGGAATTTTGAGATTACGTCACCTTTGCGCTGCCCAAAAAGCTTAATTGCTTGGGGGTATTAATGTGGAAGAACGGCTTGAAGCACAACAGGAGTCCTGGACCAGTTTCGTGATAGAGTTTCCAACCTATCCGAAACAGCTGGTTCACGGCCGGGAGGAGAGCCAGAAAATTCTGTTTCTCTGTCCTCAGGCCGAGGCCAATCCTACGGAATTGTGTCTGGCCCTGTTTGGATCCCAGATCCTGATGCACAGGCTGCAAAAAGGGGAGTCGACGGATGCGTTGGCTACGACCGGATTCGTCTTCGTGTACTCGGCTGAAACCACCAATGCGCTGCGTGGTGTTCTAGCCCGGTATCAGCAGATGACGAACGCTCCGGTTTTGGTTTCCCAGAAATCAAATGTGGTCAAGACGGCGCATTTCGTAACCGAATTCCTGAACCGCGTGACTGCGCCGGCCTTCGGCCAGCTTCGCGGTGGAGAAGGAGCTCTAGAGGGTGTCAGGGGGAGCCAGAATGACTCCGCAACCACCCAACTTCCCGGAAACGAAGAACTCTGGAACGATTCTCTGCCGGAAATCGTCCTAGTGACGGAAGACGGCGCGACAGTTCACGCATCCCACACACTTCAGGACTACCGGGCGGAATACGCGTGCCGATACGTGCTCGCGCATTTCCACGAGAACATCAACCGGGACAAGATGGCCGAGACGGTCAACCTTTCCCCCGGTTATTTCTCGAACCTGTTCCGTTCCGAAGTGGGTATGAGTTTCAGCGACTATCTGATCCAGGTTCGAGTTGAAAATGCGAAAAGCCTGTTGCGGCGATTCGACCTCTCCGTTGACGCGATCAGCAAGAAGTGCGGGTTCAACAGCCTGGCGCACTTTTCGAGGACCTTCAAGGACCGCTGCGGCCTTTCGCCGCTGAAGTTCAGGAAAAGTCCACACGCCGTAGCCTAGCGTCGCTGTTTGGTTAAGGCCCTTCCGGATTCCGGGAGGGCCTTTTTTTTGGGTTTGGTGGTGGGTGGTGGGTCGGCGGGGCCCGGATGTCCTCGTCGCGATCCATGGATCACTCCTGTGGATTACCGGGGCCCGCCGACCCACCACCCA
>RCNG010001250.1_pt1 | contig 12579 bp, 9 predicted proteins | sample 2041371 | NCBI WGS metagenome assembly RCNG01 (sample SAMN09708227, study PRJNA481090) | Marine sediment metagenome, whole genome shotgun sequencing project. | biome: marine sediment; feature: ocean; material: sediment; isolation source: Sewage treatment plant 1 marine sediment (STP1) ... | reverse complement strand
CAGTTCACGGTCGACCTGACGGGCGAAGGCCTGGACCTGGCCCAGATCAGCGTGACCCCGGGTGAGATCAACGAATTGGTGGATCCCGGAACCAGCACCACCGCAATCCTGCACCTCGAGAACACGGGCGCCGGTGAGTTGAGCTGGAGCATTCCCTCTGTCGATCTCTACAACAAGACCGTCGCAACCCTCGGCCAGAAGCCGGCCCCCGAATTCGTGGAGGGCCCGAAGGACGCGCTGGACAAGGACCAGGCGCCGGGGCGTCTGGGTTTGGGCGGTCCCGACGCCTTCGGCTACCGCTGGACCGACAGCGACGATCCGGACGGACCCGTGTTCGGCTGGATCGACATTTCCGGCACGGGCACGCCCGCGGTGACAACAGGCGATGATGCCAACCAGGGTCCCTTCCCCATTGGATTCACCTTCAAATTCTATGATGTCCCGTTCAATCAGTTCCGCGTGTGCTCCAACGGCTTCCTTTCGTTCACGAGTACCGCGACGACGTACAGCAACCAGTCGTTGCCATACGCGAGCGGGCCGTTCGACCTGGTTGCCCCGTTCTGGGACGATCTCAACCTGTCCCTGACCGGAAGCGGCGACGTCTACTACGAAAACGTAGACGGTAACCTGGTCGTGATGTGGGACGGCGTGCTGCCCTACAATGGAGGCACTTCGGGTGCGGGTCCGTTCACTTTCGAGGTGATTCTCACGCCGTCCGGCGAGATCATCTTCCAGTACCTGACCCTCAACAGTGCTCCGGCCAGCGCCACTGTGGGCATCCAGGACGGCACCGGCACGGTGGGCCTGGAGGTTGCCTACAACACCGCCTACCTGCACGACGATTTGGCCATCAGGATCGCGGCCCTGCCCGAGTGGGCTACCGTTTCGCCGACCTCAGGCGTTCTGGCTGCGGGTTCCGGCGCCGATGTGTCGGTGTTCCTGGACTCGGCCGGTCTGGATCTGGGTGTGCACACGGGAATGATCCTGGTCATGAGCAACGACCTGGCCAACCCCGAAGTCCAGGTGCCCATGAACATGCGGGTGGACATTGCGACGGCCGTCCTGGAGGGTCAGATCCCGAGAGTCCTGGCGATGAACCAGAACGTGCCCAACCCGTTCAACCCGATGACGACGATCCATTTCGCCCTTCCGGTCAACGGCCAGGTCGATCTGAGGGTCTACGACGTGCGCGGCGCACTGGTCCGCACGCTGGAATCGGGCGAGTTGGTGGCCGGTCATCACCAGTATGTGTGGAACGGTACGGCCGATAGCGACCGACCCGTTCCCTCGGGTGTCTATTTCTACCGCTTGAAGGCCGCCGGCGAGGTAATCACCCGCCGCATGACCCTGGTCAAGTAGGGTTCGGGGCCGACAAGCGATTACTCCCAGACAAACGCCCCCGGTTGATCACAACCGGGGGCGTTTCCAAATGTACGGGGAAAAGACCCGTAAATCCTACTTCAGCATCTTCCAGAGATACGCGTAGGTCAGGCCCCACATGTAGGCCCGCTGGTTCAGGTTGGCCGCTACCCCATGGCCGCCTTCGGTGTTCTCGTAGTAATAGACGGGCTTGCCCATGTCGGTCATCTTCTTGACCATTTTCCGCGCGTGTCCGGGATGCACGCGGTCGTCCCGCGTCGAAGTGTAGAAGAAGACCTTCGGATAGTCCTTGTCCTGGTCCAGGTTGTGATAGGGCGACCAGGTCTGGATGTAATCCCAGTCGTCGGTGTCGGGGTTGCCGTATTCTGCCATCCAGCTGGCGCCGGCCAGCAGCTTGTTGTAGCGCTGCATGTCCAGCAGCGGAACCTGGCAGACGACCGCCTCGAACAGTTCGGGCCGCTGCACGAAACAGGCGCCGACCAGCAGGCCGCCGTTCGAACCGCCGACGATTCCCAGATGCTCGGCCGAGGTGATGTTGCGGGCGATCAGGTCTTCGCCCACGGCGATGAAGTCGTCGAAAGCGTTCTGGTGCTTTTCCTGCACCGCGCCCTGGTGCCATTTGGGGCCGAACTCGCCGCCGCCGCGGATGTTCGCCAGCACGTAGACGCCGCCGCGCTCCACCCAGCCCGCGCCGGTGGCGCCGGAGTAACGGGGCCGCATGCTGATCTCGAACCCACCGTAGCCGTACAGCAGGGTCGGATTCTTGCCGTTGGCCTCGAAGCCCTTGGGCATGAAGATGAAGTAGGGGATCTTCGTGCCATCGGCGGAAGTGGCTTCGTACTGTTCCACGGTCATGCCGGTAGCGTCGAAGAACTCGGGCGTGCTCTGGATCAGCTTGGCCGCTTCGCCGTCGCCCACGAAGTACAGGCTCGAGGGGGTCATGAAGTCGGTGTAGTTCATGAAGTAGTCGTCGTTCAGGTCGGTGGTGCCGAAGACGCCGGCGGAACCGAGGCCGGGCAGTTCGACTCCTTCGTGGGACCATTTTCCATCAACGAAGCTGTACTTGTAGAGCTTGCTGCGGACGTTGTCCATGGTGGTGACCATCAGGTAGTTCAGGGTGCTGCGGGAGCCACCCAGGGATATCCGCTCTTCGGGCTGGAAAAGGAGTTCGAAGTTGCGTCCGCCGGCGAGGAAATCCTCGAGGCCGATGGCCAGCAGTGCATCCGCGGGGAAAGTCTTCCCGCCAATGGTCCAGTCGGTCCGGAGCGAAACCAGCATCTGTTCCTTGAAGATGCCCTGCATGTCCGCGTCCTCGGGAATCTCGATTTTCACCAGTTCCCCGTCGCGAATGATGTAGGTGGTGCCGCGATAGAATTCCGGGGTCTTCCTGACGAAGTCGTAGCGGCCTTCAGGCGTGTGCATGCTGTAGCCGGAAACGGACACATCCTCCACCGAGCCCTCGAAAACCAGAGTGGCTTCCTCCAGGTCCGTGCCCCGGGTCCATTTCTTGACCAGGCGCGGGTAGCCGGATTCGGTCAAGGTGCCCTCACCGAAATCGGTGCCGATCCAGACAGTGTTCTCATCCATCCATCCCACCTGGGCCTTGGCCTCGGGGACGATGAAGCCGTCGGCGACGAATTCCTTGGTCACGCTGTCAAACTCCCGGGTCACCGAGGCATCGCCACCGCCGCGCGACAGGGTGACCAGGAAGCGCTTGTAGTCGGGGTAAAAGCCACGGGCGCCTTTCCAGACCCAGTTCTCGTCTTCGGCAGTGGCCAGCGCGTCCAGGTCCAGCACGATTTCCCACTGGGGATCGCCGGTAAGGTACTGATCCACCTTGGTGCGACGCCAGAGGCCTCGCACGTGGTCCTTGTCCTGCCAGAAGTTGTAGGCCCACTCGCCTTGCACATTGGGGTAGGGGATGCGGTCGCTGGAGTTGAAGATCTCCAGCAGGCGCTCGTGGATTTCCGCGTACTCGGGCACGGCTTCGAGTTCGGCCGTGTCGGCGGCGCTGCGTTCCTTGACCCATTCGAGGGCCTTCTCGCCTTCGACTTCCTCGAGCCAGAGGTAGGGATCGGTGTCGTCGGCGAGACCGAGGGCTGCCGTGAGCATGATCGTCGCGACAAAAAGGATGTTTGCGAGGCGCATTGGGGTCTCCTTGGCGGGTTGGCGTGGTTCCGCAGGGATTGGACCCTATCAAAATTGGCGGGGATAAACTCGGGGTCAAGGGGAAAGACAATGAGGGGCCCGGGGATTTCCCTCCAGGGTCATCGACGGACTATTCCGGCAATTTCTTGATCCGCTTGAGCAGATCCGGCAGTTGCTTCACGGCCGCCCATTGGCGCATGGCATCCCTGGCGTCATCGGCGGGAGTGCCCAAAACCGTTTTGCCGGGCTCAACATCGGAGAAAATGGTGGCGTTGCCGCCAATTTTCACCCCACTGCCGACGGTCGTATGGTCCTTTACTCTAGCCCCTCCGCCCATCATGACGCCGTCACCAAAAGTGACGGATCCCGCCAGCCCCGCCTGGCCCGCGATGACACAGGAACGGCCAAGGATGCAGTTGTGCGCGATCTGCACCAGGTTGTCGATTTTGGTCCCGTCGCCGATCCGGGTGGAGCTGAACTTGGCCCGATCGACACAACTGTTGGCACCGATTTCCACCGCGTCGCCGATTTCCACGGTGCCGATCTGAGGAACCTTGACCAGGCTGCGGCCATCGGGGGAGGGGCGATACCCGAAACCGTCGGTGCCGATGCTCACATTGGGATGGAAAATACAGTTCCGGCCTACCCGACACCTTTCACGAACCACGGTCCCGGACCAAATGACGGTCCCGCTGCCGATGATGGAGTCGTCCAGGACGGTGACATTGGGATAGAGCAGGACCCGGGCTCCGAGGACCACCCCGGGACCGACATAACAGCCGGCCCCGATGGTCACGCCTTCGCCGATATCCGCTGATTCATCGACCACCGCGGTGGCATGGATCCCCGGGCCGCATTGCGGCGGCTCAGGAGCAAAAAGTTGAAGGATCTGGGCCATGGCGAGGTCGGCATCGGCCACCCGGATAAGGGCCCGGTCAGGTCCCGGTTCGAGGTCCAGTTTGTCATTCACGATGGCTGCGGAAGCTCGGGACTTGTCCCACAACTTGATGAATTTTTTCCCGCCGACGAAGGTCAGCTGGTGGGCCTGGGCCACCGAGATTTCTTCGACCCCCGAAATGAGAACGGTCGGGTTGCCGACAAGTTGGCCGTCTATCTCTTGGCAGATTTCTTCGATGGTGAATTGTTTGGATTTGGTACGGGGCGTCATATCAATCCTCCAGAAGCTTCTGTAGTCCGGGATGATCCAGCAGGGGATCGAACAGGGGATCCAAACGCAGATGTGGGTGCGATAGGCGCAAGAACGACCCGTTAGAAAAGGATCTTGACCCAACCTTGCGCTTGAGGCGAGTGTCCTCGTCTTCGCAGACGACACCCATCCAGCCTTCGCCGAGAAGGCGGGTAGTCGGGAAATGGGTAAGCATTTTTCCGATCACGGAGATGGACTCCTGGAAATGATGGAAGCAGTGGGACAAAGACCAATTGGATTATCCTGAGATTGATATCACAGTGGAGATCGGATGTCATCGGTTGACCGTTTCCGGACCAGAGAATGAGGCTGGATTTGGAATGCCATTCAATCGTCCCGACGTTGGGAGTTGGGGGTTGAATTGATGCCCGCCCCTGGGGTAGATTGAGCATCGTCATTCCACCCGAATCAAGGATGTGACCGGAATGCCGGATCAGGAGAACCCCTCCCCGGAACCAGAAGCTGCTGGACCCCCCCCTTCCTCCCGAGCGATCATGATGCTGGTGGCCGGGGCTGTTCTGGGCCTTGTCCTGGTTGCGGTCAACCTGTTTCAGACGCCCAAGGGATCAGACCCCGGGTTGTCCAAGGATATGGCGGTATCGGTCAACGGTACGGGGATCCTGGCCACGGATTTCAAATCCACGTTGGACCGTTACGCCCTATCCCGGGGCGGTTCCCTGGATGCCGCCGACAGTACACGTATCCTTGAGGCCATGATCGATGAGGAGCTTCTGGTCCAACGAGCCAGGGAGCTGGGTATCGACCGGAACGACCGCCTGGTGCGCGATCTGATGGCCAAGACCGTCGTGGAAGTTGTCGCCATGGCGGCCGAATCGACCGAACCCACACCAGAAGAAATCGAAGCTTTTTTTGTGGCCAACCAAACCCTTTTCGCAAGTCCCCTCAGGGTCCGGGTTCGGGAAATCCGGGTCGAGGTGAATCAATTCCGGACCGCGGTGAAGGCCGGAGAAATCGCGAGGACCGCAGCGGATCGGCTGAAGAGAGGTGACGAATTCAGCCAGGTGAATCGCCAAACGGGGGACCGTCCCGCCGAGCCCCTGCCGGACAGGCTTCTTTCGGAGTCGGAACTTCGGCGGTACCTGGGGTCCGCTGCGGCCGCCCGCGCTCTCGAACTGAAGCCAGGTCAGGTGAGCGAACCGGTGCGCAGTGGTAGCAGCTTTCATGTGTTGGTGATGGTGGAAGGGGAAGCCCCGGTCGTGCCCCCCTTGACCGAGGTCGAAGCACGGGTCAAGTCCGAAATGCTGAGGCGGGCACATCTGGGTGCGATTGAAGAATACATCGCTGAACTTCGTGCGGCCGCCGACATTCAGTTGATGCAGCCATGAACAGGCTACTGACCGGAATATCCCTCCTGCTGTTAAATTTGCTTTTGTTTTCCGGGGCCCAGGCGCATGTCATCAGTAAATCCCACTCTACCTGGGAATTTTCCGACACCGGGATTCTGGTCGAATTTCGCATTCCGGCTGAAGAGTTGTCCCACCTGCCTGACGGGGAAGCGGGTGCGGAATATTGGCCGGCCCATCTGAGACTGTTCCGCGGGGACGAAGCCTGCGCGGCCACACCGGCGCATCGATCAAATGACGGGGCCGACGGTTGGGTCGTCTACCGCTGGGAGGTAGGTTGTCCAGGTGAGGGCCCCATCTCGATTCGAAGTGATCTGTTGCGGGGTCTGGTGTCCCAGCATATCCACCACGCGGAGGTGGTTGATGGGTCAGGGGGTGTACTCGAAAAGGTACTTGTGAGCCGTGATCCCGTGTGGGAAGTCGAAGAAGGAACCGGGCATGCCACCTCTCTCGGCGGTTACTTTTTTCTGGGCGTGGAGCATATCCTGGGTGGTTGGGACCATCTGGCCTTCGTACTGGCCTTGGTCCTTCTGGTGGGGTCGTTCCGGGAGGTCCTCAAGCTGGTGACGGGTTTCACCATTGCCCACAGCCTGACCCTCGGGCTGGCGGCCCTGGGTCTGTTGCAGCCGGACACGGCCGCGGTAGAGATCCTGATCGGGTTTTCGATCGCTCTGGTGGCTGCGGAAAACTGCTGGCTGCTCGGCGGCAGAGGGCGAGAGGTTCCCCTGGCGTTTACGGGCGCCCTGGTCCTTGCCGGATTTTTAGCCCTGAGTTCAGTGGGTCTCCTGGCGCCGCTTGCCTGGTTCGGCCTGGCGCTGTTTTCATTCTGTCATTTTCGCCTTCTGAACATCCCCGGAAACGGGCCGTTGCTGCGAGCGGTCATTGCTTTCGCTTTTGGTTTGGTCCACGGATTCGGATTCGGTGGTGCGCTCATGGAGATAGGGCTGCCCTCCAGCAGGATCGTCCCGGCCCTTCTCGGCTTCAACGTCGGGGTAGAAATCGGCCAGCTTCTGGTGGTGGCGCTGGTCTTCCCCGTGCTGAAAATCATCTTTCGCGTTTCGGTGAGTCGAGGCCGACTGGTTACCGAAGTTTGTTCTGCGGGGATCTTCGCCGTGGGGATCTACTGGATCGTCACCCGTAATTTTTGGCTTCAGACCTGAACCGGTCGACCTCCAGACAACAATTATCCCCGGCGGAAAAAATATTCAGGAAGACCCGTCACACTTCCTTCCCCACATCATATCCAACAGGGAAGGCCTCGGTGGAGGCGCAAACCAGAAATGACAATCCTTGGAGGATGATGATGAGGAAATATTCACTCTTGCTGGCCATGGCGGCCCTGTCCCTCTTTCTGTTCGGCTGTTCCCAGGAAACACCCACCGGACCGATGAATGACGACACCGAGATCACCGGCGCCGATGAAGACAAACACGGGGGTTACGGAGGCGGCACGGCGAACTACGAAATCATCGTGGAAAACATGACGCCCGCCACGGGCCCCGGCGCCAGCCAGCCCTTTTCTCAGCCCATTCTGGCCACCCACAAGCGCAACATGCACATCTTCCGGCCCTGGCGTCATGCCAGCGATGAACTGGCCCAGGTAGCCGAAGACGCGGTCAGCGGGCCCCTGGTGGATCTGTTGAACGGATCGTCCCGGGTCCACGCGGTGGCCATGGGTGGCGATGTGATTCTGCCCGGCGGCGACTTGCACCTGGAGATCGAGGCCCGGTCCTCGGCCCGCTATCTGTCCCTGGTGTTCATGCTGGTCAACACCAACGACGCCTTCGGGGGCCTGGACGGCGTGCGGCTGCCCCGGCACGGGGAGAAGATCTACTATGTAAAGGCCTGGGACGCGGGATCGGAAAGGAATACCGAACTGGCGACCGATATCCCGGGCCCCTGCTGCGGCAGCCCCGGAATGGGGACGGATGAGCACAAGGTCGTGCGCCGCCACCGCGGAATCATGGGTGTTGGGGATCTCGATCCGGAGACCTACGGCTGGGAGGGCCGGGTGGCGAAGGTGACGGTCAGGCGATTAGACTAGGCGTTCCCGCCAGGATGAGAAAAGCGCCCCCGGTGGAAGGTGACCGGGGGCGTGGCTTATTCCCGATCGTCGGCTGAGAAGATCCGCTTGAGGGTTTCGAGATCGCGCTCGCGCTCCTCGCGGGTCTGCGAACTCTTGAGGGTGGATACCGACCGGCCCAGCACCTTCTTGATGAACTGCTGCAGGCTGCTGTCGACGGCGGCCGCCACCTCGTCCGACTGTTTCTTGCGCACAAACCCCACCTGCTTGTCTTTCAGTTCTTCCAGGTAGGCCTTGAACTCGGCCACGGTGGGGCGGATGTCGATCTCGTCCAGCCAGGTCTGGAACTCCACCAGTTCCTCTTCGATGATCCCCAGGGCGTGGGGCACCTGGCCGGCGCGCGCGGCGAGGTTGCCCTGGATGATGCCGTCGAGGTCGTCCAGGCCGAAGGTGAACACGTTGCTGATCCCCGAGACATCGGGATGGATGTCGCGCGGCACGGCGATGTCCAGCAGGAACAGTGGCTTGCCCTTGCGGCGGGATACCGCGGCTTCGACCATATCGGGCAGAATCACCGGTTCGGTGGCGCCGGTCGTCGAGAGGATGACGTCGGCTTCGGCCAGGGCATCGGTCAACTGGTCCCAGGGGCGGACCGATATCTTGCCGCATTCGCCGTCGGGATCAGGTGCGGGTGCCAGCAGACCGCCGGCGTTCTTGCCGGCCTTACGGGCGAGTCCGGCCTTCATCTCCTCGCGCAGGGTCTCGGCCAGGATCTCGGCGTTCTCCAGGCTGCGGTTGACGACCACCAGCCGCCCGATGTGGTGCTGCAGGAAGTGCCGGGCGGCCAGACCACCGGTTTCCCCGGCGCCCACCAGGACCGCCCGTTGGTCGCAGAGTTTGTCGAAGAACTTGCGGGCCAGTTCCACGGCGGCAAAGGCCACGCTCACCGCGCCGGTGGAAATCCGGGTCTCGGTGCGCACGCGCTTGCCGGCGCGGAAGGCGCCCTGGAAGGCTCGCAGCAATCCCGGGCCGGGTTCGTGGTGGGCGCGCGCCAGACGGTAGGCATCCTTGAGCTGGGCCGAGATCTGGGGCTCGCCCAGCATCATGCTTTCCAGGGCCGAGGAAACGCGGTAGAGATGCCGGACCGCCTCGAGGTCCTCGAAAGCGCTGGCGTGTTCGGAGAAGAAAAGATCAGGATCGGCGCCCACCTCGGCCAGGCCCCGGCGGAGCAGGGAATCCACATCGGTGCCGTCGACCACTTCGAGGTAGATTTCGGTCCGGTTGCAGGTCGACACGGGAACCACCGAGATGCAGCCCGTCTCGCTGACGCCCGGAACGTGGTTCTCGTCGGCGACATGCCCTCCCAGCGCATCCATCAACGCCGTCGCCCGGTCCGTATCGAGATGGGCTTTTTCCCTCACCTCGGTCGGGGCGTTCTTGTGGTTGATGCTGCGGACATGCAGGGAGGTGGGTCCGATCATGAACCATCCTCCCTTACAAGGGCGATCCAATCCCCCGCCGTTTCGGAAAATCCGGAGAGGGCGGAAATGGGCTGGCTGGAACGGAAGTTGTGGAAGCTGGGGAAGAAGTGATAGACCAGCCCCATGGCAGCGACCACGCCGAGGAAGGCCGCCACGGCCATGACGTTCATGCGTTTGCCGCGCCAGCCGAAGAACCGGTTGCCGATCAGGCCGATCGTGTAGCCCAGAAGAATGATCCAGCTGACCATGATCTTCGGGTCCCAGGGACTGAGCATGGCGGCCATTTCCGGGTTCACCCGGTCGGCCAGGTCATACATCCACAGATGGCCCAGGCACAGCGAGGCGAGGAGCAGGGGTACGCCCATCTTCACAGCACCGATGCTCATGCGCTCCAGCGTGTCCAGGGAAGGCAGGCGCCTGAACAGCAGGCCGAATTGGTGCCGCATCAATTGTCTGTTCAGGATGAGGTACAGCATGGCGTAAAGGAAACTCAGACTCAGGGCGGTGTAGGCGAAAAGCACCAGGACGGCGTGGCCGGCGAAGCCGGGATCCTGCAGGAAGGGACTGACCTCGGGCGTGGTGGTGCTGAAGGCGCTGCCGATGAACACGAAAAAGAAGGAGACCCCGGTGACCAGGAATCCGGTGTTCTTGGCCTTGATGCGGATTTCGATCACCAGATAGGTGGCAAGCATCGCCAGAGCCAGGGCACAGAAGAATTCCGCGGGGGCGCCCATGGGCAGGCGGCCTAACATGATGCCGCGGCTTGCGGTGCAGATGGTATGCAGGATTACGGTGATCACGGCGAACCGGGTGCACAGCCGGCGGGCGGTCGGATGATCAGTAAATAAAAGCCAGAGATAGGTTCCCCAGACCGCCAGATAGAGCATGGGCATCAGGACCTTGAACACCGACATCATGACGATCATCACAAAGCCTCCGTTGGGGCGCGGCGGGTTTTGCCGGCCAGTTCCTTCAAAACCGTTTCAGCCACGGATTCCGCTTCCTTGACACAGGCGTTGACTGAAATTCCGCGGTAGGAGCTGCCAGTCAGATAGAGCCCGGAGTATCCTGCCGCTGCTTGATCAATTTCCCTGAGCCGGGCCAGGTGGCCGGGAACGTACTGGGCGATGGCCCGGTTGTGCCGGATCACCCGGACCATGTCCGGGGCGCCCTTCAGGCCCATCAAGGGGCGCAGTTCGGACATGATGACGTTGATCATATCCTCGTCGCCCTGGTCCATGAAGCCAGGGTTGCCGGCGCCGCCGGCCATGCCACGCAGCAGAACCCGGCCAGCGGGGGCCCGGCCACCGAAAATACTGCTGGTCCACAGGGCACCCAGCAGTTCACGCTTTTCTTTGCTGGGGACCAACATACCGAATCCGTTCAGGTCGTGGGTGACCATTTCGCGACGGAATCCCAGCGCGATAACGGCCATGGGCGCAAAGGGAATGGCCGCCAGGTGGGCGGCGAAAACCGGATCCAGATGCCCCAGGTGGCGGGCTGCCGCGTGGGCGGGAGCCGCTTCGACCACGGCGTCGAAGGGGCCGAATTCCCCGTCGGTCGTCGATAGCCGCCATCCCTCATCCGTGGGCGTGATTTTCTGCACATCGGCGCCGGTCAGGATTTCGGCCAGTGGATCGGAGTTCAGGTCGGCGACCGCCGCGTCGATCAGGGAGGCCATGCCGCCGGTGAAGGAGTGCAGCACGCCGGACGGACCGGCGTCGGTCTTGCTCTTGCCCTGCTTCTTCTTCTCGCGGGCCAGTTTCGTCATGGCCTTGAAAAGACCGCCGTAGTCCTTTTCGAGTTCGACCATGCGGGGAAACGACGCCGCCAGGCTGAGCTTGGTCGATTCGCCGCCGAACACGCCCTTGACCATGGGGTCGAGCATGGTCTCGGCGAAAGCGCGGCCCAGGCGCCGGGTGCCGAACTGGTCGATGGTCTCGTCGGTCGCGGGATCTTCGGCCGCCCGCCCGAGGTCCTTGCGCGCCGGAACGAACAGCTCGCCGGCCATGCGCAGTTTGGCCCCAATCGACAGCATGGGGGATTTGACGAAGGCTCCGGGAGAAGTGGGGATCTCCTGGATCCGTCCGTCGACCAGCAGGAAACGGTGTGCGGTGGCGTCGCTGCTGCGCTGGAGCTTGTCCCGGATCCCCAGGCGGTCGACCAGGCGCAGGGTGGCCGGTTCGTTGTCCAGGAAACCGTTGGGCCCCCATTCCAGCTGCCAGCCGTCCTGCCGGACGGTCTGCAGGTTGCCCCCGGGTTGGGAACCTTTTTCAAACACGGTCACCTTCAGGTCCAGGCCCTCGGCCGCGGCCCGGTCACGCAGGTTCAGGGCCGTGGCCAGACCGGCGATGCCGCCGGCGACGACCGCGACGGTGGGGGTGCTGTCAGTCCGCGGGGCCAATTCTGCCCACCTCCGCCGAAAAAGCCGTGTCGATCAGGTGACCGGCCAGGGAATCCAGCCAGATCTCGTTCAGGTTCAGGGCTTCGCCCCGGTGGAAATCCTCGATGCCAAGGTCCAGGGCCTGGGCCTTCAATTCGATGTCCAGTTCGAGCAGCGTTTCGATGTGCTCGCAGGTGAAGCTGACCGGCTGCACCATGAGGCGAGCGATACCCTTGGCGGCGAGGCGCGGCACCTCTTCATCGATCTGCGGGCCCAGCCAGGCGATCGGCCCGACCTTGCTCTGGAAGGTCAGCTGGGGTTCAGTTCCGCCGGTGACACCATCCAGCCAGGCGGTCTTTTCCGCTGCGCCCAGAACCTCTCGCACCAGGCGGTGAACGGCGCCCACCGTAGCCTGGCTCCTTTCCAGATACGGATCCCCCTTGCGGATGAACGACTCGGGCAGGGAGTGGGCCACATACAGCAGGGCGCATTCCGCCGGGTCCACACCCCGGTCGGCCCAGTAGGTGAGCTGTGAAATGACCGGCCGGGCCAGGGCCTCGATGAAGCCGGGCAGGAGGTGCCAGTCGGGCACC
>RCNG010001422.1_pt1 | contig 12585 bp, 9 predicted proteins | sample 2041371 | NCBI WGS metagenome assembly RCNG01 (sample SAMN09708227, study PRJNA481090) | Marine sediment metagenome, whole genome shotgun sequencing project. | biome: marine sediment; feature: ocean; material: sediment; isolation source: Sewage treatment plant 1 marine sediment (STP1) ... | reverse complement strand
TTCCCGGAGACCCTAGCGTGCCCCGATTTCGATAGAAGAAGCCCGGCCGAAGCCGCGCTCTCTCATGGCGGTGACCCCAACGATGCGAAGTTGGAACCAATTTTCCGTCTTCATTGAAGAGTGGGACGAGCTTCGGAGGGCCGCGTGATGAGCTTCGACGACGGCAATCCATGCACAGCTACGCGCACTGCGTAGGGCTAAGGCGCCTGCCGTACTCGACTCGTGCATGTCGAGCTGTTGGCGACGCACGCGGAGGTCCGAGCTCCGTCCGCTCGGTCACCTTGGCAATGATCGTGGCTCACATCTCGCGACGGACAACGTTTTGAGGAACGACAGGGGCCACTGTTTAGCGGGAGTTGCGCGGTTTGGTAGAAGTGGGAATACGGTCGACGCCTGGGGGCGTTGGAGGGTACGATGATGCTCGTGACGGTTCTGGGCTTTCGTGTGCGGGTATCTGCGGCGTGGGCCGTCATGCTGACGGTGACGCTGCTCCAGACCGGATGCGACGACTCGGGTGGGCCTGACGACTTGCCGGCAGCCTGCGTCGACCTGGGTGCGACCGGCCCGGGTTGCTACGCGTTTTCCGCGCTGCTGGTCCAGTTCGACACGCGCGGGCGCGACCCGCTGCCATCGACCCAACAGGTTGCCAATTGGCTGCCAGTCGAGCTGTACGACGCGAGCTCGACGCTTATCGGCGTCCAGTTCGACGCGATCGAGTACCATGCGATCCCCGAGCAGGACTACGCGAGGCTGGCCGAAACATTTCCGCACGTCGCACCGCCGGATCTCCGGCGCATTTGGTATTACTACGATGCTGAATCGACGGGTGATCTGGAAGCGAGCTACGACGAGCTCGGCGCCCGAAGCCGGTTCGTCGGCGACCTTCGAGCAGCCCTCGGTTCTCGATGGGATGAGTTCGATCTGGTCGTCGTCCTCTCGGACGCATTGCCAAGCCTCGGATTGAAGGTCGATGAAGTCGTCTCAATCACAGATGTGCACGCGGTCGGAGGTTGGGCAAGAGGACCGGATTACACGAGCGCGCCGAGACCCGACGCGGGCATCCTCGACACTGCCATCCATGAGATCGGACACAACTTCGGTCTCATACACGAATGCCGCCACTGTCCCGTGCCCATCTCGCAGGAGTGCTGCGACAGCTGCGAAGGCCGCAACGACATCATGTCCAGATGCCGCGACCGCGGGGAAGTGGTCCACACGTTTGGCCCATGCACGTGGAACACGCTCAGCGCGTCCGTCCAAGCGCGTGCACAAGGCGGCGATGAAGTCGGCGACGGGTGCGGCGTGGAGGGAGGCTGCGAGGAGCCGCTACCTCCACAGACCTGCGACACCGTGACGTTCGCCGAGTCGGGTCTCCGGACACCGCGCGTTGCAGGACCGATTCCCTGACGCAGGCTGGGTTCGAGTGCACGGAGGACTACTGCAGTGCTTGCTACGGTGGGTGCCGGAACCGCTAGGGCTCTCTTAGCTCATTGGACCCATTCGGAGTCCGAATTGCGCGGTACTAGATATTATGTCGCTTGGCTCGTGGCGCAGACAGGGCGGAAGACTGCGCGCTCTACGGCCCCGAGGCGGGCTGCGCCCACGGCTACCCCACCCACCAACATCGCACATCCCGCTACGAAGACCCGACGGCGGATCTCTTGTTCTGCAAGGACTTCGAGCTGAGATAGGGCGACGCGCTCCCCCCCCGCGAGCGAAGTCGTTTCAACCACTTGCAGACCCAACCGCGAAAACGCCGGTTTCGCTGATGCTGACGCGCTACTCGACCTCGACCGAGCCTACGTCGCAGGCGTTGCCTACGGGCCGGTTGACCAAGCGCTGATCCTGCAACGGCTCAGCGAGCGAGAGGCTACAGTCCTCTGAGAGCATGCCATCGATGGCGGCGCTTCCTGGGCCAGGCAGGTGCGTTTCCGTAAACCCACCGTTGTCCGAGAGCGGCCCGAGGTTGACGGCGTTCGATTCAAGGCTGACCTGGTCGTTCGGGTCGGTGAACCCGCATGTGTCGCCCGGGCTTTCGATGTTGCTTCCATTCGACACCCAGGAGGTCGTCCCGGGACCGTTTGCGCACGCGCCTTCGACCATTGTGCCCACGAACCGAAGCTCCGGGGATTCGCCGGTCGCCCAAATTGCATCGCCTTCGGCGGCGGCGTTGGAGGTCATCGTCGTGTTGGCAAGGGTGAGGGTCGAAGGACCTTCTCGAGTGCCCGCCATCGCAATGCCGCCCCCGGCGTCAGCGGTATTTCCCGACAAGGTGCTGTTCGTGATTCGCTGCCAGAGGCCCGCCGTGTAGATGCCGCCCCCGCGTTCCGCCATGTTGCCGGACACGGTGCTCGACAGCAGTCTGAGCAATCCAATGTTCGACACTGGCCCGTCGGGATTGTGCGGGTCGGCATTGTAGATACCGCCACCTTCGACCGCCCTGTTCCCGGAAATAGTAGTCCAACCAAGCCACAGGTCGCCGGTGTTCCAAATGCCACCCCCACGCTCGGCCTGATTGTCGGTGATCACGCTGCCTTGGATCGCGAGGTCTCCGACATTGTTGATGCCGCCTCCGCCCAGCGCAGCCGAGGCGACGTTGCCTGAAACGGTCGTGCTGAAGATGTTCCCGCGCACGCTGGAGAGGAACATGCCGCCTCCGTTGTTGCGGGAGATCGTACTGTCCTTGATGCTCAGAGATAGGCCCGAATGCTTGATGGCCCAACCGCCGTCGTTGTCAGCGATAGTGCTGGCCTCTATCGCCAGGTCGCCGAAGGCATCGATGGCGCTTCCTGTTGGGCCTTGGTTGTTCCTGATCGTGCAGCCCACGATGGTCAGGTCGGCCGCGCTCAGTATTCCGCCGCCCCCCGCTTCCGGCAGCGCAGCGAATCCTCCGGTGATGGTCATGTCGTGGAGCTCGACCCCGATAGCGTCCGGCGGCACGACGCCAAGCTGCCCGATGATGAACACTCTATGATCTCCGGCGCCATCGATCGTGAGCTCGCCTTCGCCGTCGAGGATCACGTCATCGTCGATCTGGATAGAAGCGTCGGTCACGACAGTGGTGGGCCCATCACACAAGAACGTGTTCGGCCCGCCGCCGGCTTCGACCGCGGCGCGGATTCCGTCCTCCGTGCAGGGGAACGTGGAATCATCGCCGCCGCTTCCGCCGCTTCCGCCGCTTCCGCCAGTGCCGCCGCTGCCAGGCGCGCCCGCTTCGCCGCATCCGAGGATGCTGGCCGCCACCAAAGCCGAGACCCAAAGTTCATGTCGCACGATATCCAGCTTCCTTTCGACGGTGATCTTACTCAGAAACGCTTGGCACCAACAAGACTATTCCCTGCGTTGCAGAGCTCAAGACTTCCGTAGCCTCGCCATCCCGGCGAACAGCGCCAGCACATCAGCAGGGTCTCTGTCGCCCTCAAAGTCGCGGTAGAGGGTGTGCACGTTGACGTAGATGCGTTCCGGGTCGAGCCAGCCTTTGAACTCATCGAGCTCTTAGCCCATCGACCTCATGCTGAGAGCCTAGAGAAGAAGATCTGACCCAGGTTGAGCAGAAAGTAAGATTGTCACACAACCTGTCGGCCTGGGTGACCGACAAGAGCGGCCCTCGGTTCGAGGAGACCTCCCGCAAAGAAGAAGCCCGGCCGAAACCGGCTCTATTCTGGTGACCCCAAGTACGCGAAGTTGGAACGAACTTTCCGCTTTCATTGAAGAGTGGGACGAGCTTCGGAGAGCTGCATAGCGAGACTGTCCGGGACGCCAGGGCAAGATCAGAGACGCTCCTCACGAAGGAGAGGCAGTCGTCGGCGACCTCTACACCTGGAATCGAGACAAGGGATTGGAGATCACCCTCTCGGTCGGTAACCAGGGTACGGTGGTGACGGTGAAGCTCGCCTAACAGGGAGGCTTCCAAGCCCGCCTACAATGGCATTCGCTTCGGGCCCTATGGTAGGACTCCGGTGTGAGCGACTACGGCTTCAACATCTCTCCGAAGAAGTGGATCGCCATATCCGTGTTTCTTATCGCGTTAGGCGTTCTTCGAAGGGTCACCGATAGTGTCTTGCCCGAGCTGTTGTATTGGGCGGTAATCATTGCAGTGCTGACGGCGATCTGGCACTGGAAGCCGCGCTGACCAAATCATCCATCCCTGGTGTGTCCTCACTATTTCGGAGTCAATTGAAGCAACCCGGCCTAAGCCGAGCTCTCTGATGGTGGTGACCCCAACGATGCGAAGTTGGAACCAATTTTCCGCCTTCATTGTAGAGTGGGACGAGCTTCGGACGGCAGCGTGATGGGGTCACCTTCGCCATCATCGCGGCTCACGTCTCGCGACGGACAGCGTTCTGAGGAACGACAGGGCAGAGTCATCGCCCCCCCAATGGTCGCCGGGCTGCATCACCGCTACGCACGATGCGCAGCCTGAGCCAAAGTCTCGGTCCCATGTCGGTCAGACGATCGGGCTGCGTTTGAAATCCAAGAGGTCTGGGTTGAGTCTCTTCAACTGTTCCTCGAAGCACGAAACACCGCGTGCGCGCGCAAAACGGGCCTCACTCGCCGAAATCGGAACCAGCCAGCCGAGCACGATTGTTTCACTGGTCTCGGTCCTGAATACATAGAATGACTCGGCCAGGTAGACCGGAAGTGCGACGTAGAGAGCTTCGAGGGCTGAACCAGTACGCAGTTCGCCGCGCGGACCCAAAATGTCCCCCACTGCATAGGCTTGATCCTTGGCGAGTGCCTCAAGTCCAACTTCTTGCAGAATCCCAGGGAGGTTACGTGGTCCATCCGATTCCCGGAACATCATTGCCAGTTCCTGTCGAAGCCTCCTTTCGGTCCCGCCCACTCGGAGCGGCACGTTGCTCAACCCGAGAGTGGCGAGCACTCGCGCCCCGGCGATAGGGCTCCTCTCAAAGAGCGCAACTTGGAACGGCAGCTTCTGCCCGTCGGCGTCTGTAGACCATCCGCTAGCGACCTGTCCCAAATGCTTCTCGAAATGATCAACGAGCCCGCTCATCGCCGGTTCCCCGCGCCGCGGTTGCAGGAAGAGCTGCGCCTTCTCAGAACCCCGTCGACCGCACAATCGTTGATGTTTACGCGCCCGGGGTCAAGCTGGCCTACCCCGATCCTTCACTTGCTGTACGTCCTGCTCGCAACCGCCAGATCGAGCCTGAAGCCGCAGCCCGAACTCGCACTGCAGACCGCGAGAACAGCTGGTCGTTGTGCTCCGAACGACATCTCACCACGCAACACATCCCTCAGTGGAGGGATGGAACCGTTCCGGGTCTGTCCGAGGCTCGGCTGGAAGAGTCCGGCCTCCATGGCTGGACTGCTCTGAGTGCGATAGAAAAAGCCCGGCCGAAGCCGGGCTCTCTGATGGCGGTGACCCCAACGATGCGAAGTTGGAACCAATTTTCCGCTTTCATTGAAGAGTGGGACAAGCTTCGGATGGCAGCATGATGAGCTTCGGCGAGGGCAGTCGATGCTCGGCTGCGCGTGCTGCCCCGGGCTGAGGCCGATGCCGCGCTCGACTCCCGCATGTCCAGCCATCGGCAGCGTACGTAGGGGTCCGAGCTCTGTCCGCTGGGTCACCTTCGCGATCATCGCAGCCCAAATTCGCGCTGGACAACGTTGTGAGGAACGACAGGACCTTCGTCGTTTGCCAGAGGCAGGCTATTCCTTCTGGCCCTCGCCGCCAGGGGCCTCGCCCTGCGGCTCATCCGCCTCGTCGATGGCGGTGTCCCCGTCTAGCTCCTTGGCTTCCACCTCTTCGCCGGCTGTTTTCTGCTGCTCCCTGTAGCTACCATCCGACTTGCATCCTGCGGTCACGCTGAGTGCTGCCATCGCCATTGCGATGAGCGTGTGCTTGAGTGCTGAGTTCATTTGTGCCGGCCCTCTCCTCAGGTGCTTGGGAGCTCCACGCTTCACCTGCCCTGCGGCGCCGATTATAACTCACATCGGCTATGCTGTATGGTTTGCGCTGGCCTCGATGATTCCGTCAGCGCGAGTCACCCGGAGCTCCGAGAGCTGGGGGCCGGGGAGCCAATCGGATACGCTACGCACTCGATGTTGGCAACCCTGTTGAGCTTCCCGACACAGACCGGTCGAGCGACGTCGTCGCCTTTGCCGCCGCCGCCACGGTGTACGGCGCGTTGCTGCTTTCGCTGTCGCCGGGCGGCTAACGCAGAGCGTTTGCCTTCAGACCACGCGCAGCGCTCCCCGGGCGCGGCGCACAGGCACCAACAACGCATCCGCGTGGCGCGAGTTTGGGACACGTGTCCCAAGTGGATCCCGCAACTCGGATTCACTGCGTTCTAGCGGGGTCTCCGCATCGAGACGCTCCTGCGTAATCGCTATTGAATCATGCGAAACACGGTGCTCTGACGACGGTTCGATTCCGACCGCCTCCACCGATAACCATCGGAGATCATTTCGCTTTGATCTCGGGTGGCAAAATCACTCGCAAAACCCTGGTCTGAAACGGGGTTTGTTTCGCATGCATCTACTTTTGCCAGTGGCAAACCGACGAGGTTGGCTGGGCGTAGATCGACCTCGAGCGGCGGGGCGCGGCTGACGCTCTACCGTGGAGTCGGATCCTGGCTCGGCGCGAGCGCCTCGACGGGCCCAATCACGTGGGGGGCCAGGCACCACGTGGCGCGTGCCTGCACAGGGCGGGCGTTCGCAGCGTAGAGCTCGCGGAATTGCGCGATTTGCTCCGCCGACATCGTGACCGGGGATGCCAACACGTTCCAGACTACGGCTTCGGTGCAGGGCGGAGTGGTCAGCGAGCCATGGTACTGGTAGTGGCGAAGCGAAGACGGCAGAAACTCGGTAGGATCGACCAGCTCGCCCTCGTACACGTGGTTCATCTCGTCCGCCACTTCGGGCAGGTAGCGCCACAAGACGCTCGTGTCGCCGGGCTCCGCTCCCTCGTCGATGAATATCGCCACGACGGCGTAGTTACCCAGTTCGTCTCGGTGCACTAGATGCAGCTCGAGCTCGTGCTCCCTGCCCGACTCCGTGTGCTCGCTCGGGCTGTGGAAATGAAACTGCAGCAGGCGAAAGGGATGCCCCCCTACCCTCAGTGTGCTGTCGGCTTGGTGGTTGACCTGAATCGTGTGGCCATTGTTCACGATGCGGAGGACGTCTGACTGGTACGCGATCTCGAGAGCATCGACATCAGCTGCAGCGATCGGGCCGAGGTCGATGGGTGATTGGAACCGTCCTCTTGCGCACGTGGCGTACTCGGGTGAAAGCGATGCCCAGTTCTCGGGAGCTCCCGAACCCATGTACCCCCAAGCGTGGGTCGCATCGCCGTCAGCCGACTCGGCGACCGGCCTCGTGGAATGTGTCTGCGACGGACTGCACGCGGTGGCACCGAATATCGCGATCAGGGCAGCGCTGATCCGCGTCCAGAACACCCTATGCGTTACCCTTCTTTTCGAGCGAACGCGTTTGTCCTGACGCGTCGCCGGTCTTCGTGGGAGCCCGTGGCGAATCGCCGAAGAATTGCTTATAGGCGCGCGAGAACGAGGCCGCCGAAGAGTAGCCGACCCGCTGGGCGACTTCTTTGACACCCAAGCTGCCGTGTGTGAGGAGCTCTCGCGCGCTGCGCATACGCCAGGTCTTGATGTAGTTCATCGGCGTCACTCCGACGAGCTCGTGAAAGCGCTCGGCAAAGACCGACCTCGATAGCCCAGCTTCATTGGCAAGCGAGGCGAGCGACCAGTCGCCCTCGGGTGCGACGTGAATTGCATTGAGGGCTCGTGAGATGCTTGGCACGTTCAGCCCTCGGTAGAACCCACCGGGCAACACTTCGAGGTCCTCGTAGCGACGGAGCAAGTGGATGAGCAGAACCTCGCAGAGCCTGTCGGCGACGGCCTGGGAACCGGGTCGATTGGAGCGCAGCTCGTCGTCAAGGGCGAGGATCGACTCCCGCACCCAGCTCGCGCTGGCCCGTCGGTCGGCGGGCCAGATCAACAGATCGGGCAGGAGGGACATCAGTGGATGGGGCTCGTCGATGTCGAAGTGGAATAAGCCGCAGATCAGTCGGCACTGGGACTTCTCGCCTTCGAACAGCGGGTTTCCAGCGCGTATTGCATCGGTCGCCAACTCGCTTGGCACGCGCTCGCTCCGTGGGTCGTCCGCGATCCAGTGCTCCCCGCCCTTGGGAATCATGGCGATGTCGCCCATCTCGAGGCGCACGGGTTCGGGAGCCTTCGCCAGCGAGATCCACGCGCTCCCCTCGACCACGATGTGAAAGCGGGGCTCGTGGCTCATGTCCAAGCTCATGCCCCAAGGTGAGGAAAGGTCGGACCGGAAAAAGATGCTCGACCGAAGGCGCAGCGTGCGAAGCACTTCGGTGAGGCAATCGGGTAGCGGATCGCCATTCTCGTTGATCTGCGCGGCCACCGCTGGACTACATAGCGTCCGCTCAGCGAGTTCGCCAGGCTCGCTTTGGAAGCCGATCGGCAACGCGGATGGATTCACGACGAAGCCTTAGCGGAGTGGGAAGCCGCTGAGCACCATGTCACTGCCGCCCCTCGAGTGGCATCCGAAGCAGCCGGTGACCCCATTGCCAGCCGCCGCGATTGCGCTGTCATCGCTGGCGCTAGTGACTTCGTACCAGAACCATCCGGCGCCTTCGTCCGTGTCGTCGCTGGTCTTGGTGTTGACGGCCCAGCCCTGGAGCTGACCGTCCGCTGTAAACATCTCCTTGATGGCCGTCGAACCTGCGGGATGAACCGAGTTACCCGCTTTGAGGGAGGTCGCGAGGATGTTGTTGTAGAAGACACGGACGGGGAGCCCAAGCTCGGTATGCGGGCCGCGCCCCGGATGGGTGCCTTTCTGGCGAGTCTTGAACTTTTTGTACTCGCCTTTCTTCAGATAGGCGAAGAGCGCACCGAGCTCGAGAGGCACTCGGGACGGCGACATGGCCGGGGTCGGGGCGGTCGGTTCCCACTGAGAAGGCATGCCCGCGGGGGCCGCCATGGCGCCCGCCGTACGTGGGAGAAGCTTCGTTCGGACGCCGCCGATACCCTTCGAGCCTGCGGCCTTGCCAGCGCGGAGCACTGGATAGTACTGGGTGAACACCCAATCATCGCCAGCGTTTTCCGCATGGCAGCCGTTGCATGAGCTCGTTGGGAAAGGTTCGGCGGTCTCGGCGAGTGTTTCGTGGTCCGGCTGGGTGAAGCTGTAGTAGGCCCAGTTACCGGGCTCGTTGGGAAAGTGTTTGCTGCTCTTGATCACCGCCTCGAGCCCAATGTAGTCGCCCTCGAAGAACCCGTTGCCGCTCGATGCCTGGGTTTCGCCGACACTGACGAGCTCCTTCATCAGAATCGTTCCCTCGGGGAACCGGCCTGTCTCTTTCCACTGTGCCCACGCGTCCGGGTCGATGTAGACGTTGTGAAACTCGGGAAACGGTGCTTTGCCGTTGTTGAGCGAATCGGGAGTGACCGGCGTGCCGACGTAAACCCATTCACGGTAACCGACGGGGCGTTTAAGCACGCCGTCGCGAATCTGAAACCAAGGCGCCTGCTCCGGCGGCTCGGCTGCCGCCTGCGCATCGCGACTACAGCCGCTGCCGGCTATCAAGCCAGCGCCAACCGTGACCAAAACCAGAACATGAGAGAACCTTGCGAAAAAAGACTTGCCCGACATCTTCGTGCCTCCTCGTTGGCCATGAACCTCTCACGGTTCGTGTGCGACAGCAATGACGAGAAGTCTCTGTCTGATGACTTTGCGTCCGGAACATGGACGTTGTGATGGAGGGGTCTTAGGAACACGTCGGGAGACTGCATATGTCAAAATTCATCGTCGTAGCTTCGATACTGGCTCTGCTTGCCGGGGCAATGATCGTCATCAGAAACGTTCGTGCCAAGAACGCATACGCTTCGTTTGCGGCTCAGAAGGACAACATTGTCCCAACCTTTACCGAGCTCGAATCCGGCTTTCGACACGTTCACACCGACCATCACGCCCAACCTATGATCGACATGATCGTTTTTGACCCCGCGGGCGATGGGAGCCAGGCCGTCATGGTCACAGGTGCCAATGGTCAGGCTGACTCGGTCCTCATCTACGAGAACGGCTCGATGAAGGATGTGGCGAAGGCGCTTGGTCTTGAAGGAAGGATCAACGACTCGAGTTACGGGCTCGCTGCAGCCGATATCGACGGAGACGGCCTACAAGAGGTGATCGTGGCCCGCCAATCGGGCATCTACATCTACTCCCGCAACCAGGGTTCCCCGATGTACACCGAGACGAAGGTCGATCTCCCGTTGCCGCCGGATGCGACAGTGGTGGATGTCGCGGCGTCAGACACCACCAAGGATGGCTCGCCGGACCTCTTCCTCAGCACCTTCATCGACCACAGCAAGCACAGCACAGCCAATTTCAATGATCCCTCGAAGAGGGTCTCGAACCTCTTTTGGAGAAACAACGGCGACGGAACGTTCCGCGATGCTTCGGAGGAATCGGGCCTGGACCTCCACCACAACACATTCCTGGCGAAGTTCGTCGACCTCAACGGCAACGGTTTCGAGGACCTCGTTCTCGGGACGAACACGTCCCAAGGTTTCGTCTACGAGAACCTCGGAGATGGAACCTTCAAGAAACACACATTGCCAATAGGCTACGGATTCTGGATGGGCGTGGGCACTGCGGACGTCACCGGCAACGGCTTTCCCGATATCTACCTATCCAACACCGGCACTTCGGTACCTGCATTCATGATGACGGGTGACCTGACTGGAGAGCAGAAGCTCGACACCTCCTTCCGGCTACTGGAGAACGATGGGAAGTTCAACTTCGCCGACGTGACTGATCAGTACGGCCTTGCAAGCGCCGGTTTCGGTTGGGGCACGCTTTTCGCCGACTTCACCAACAACGGTGTTGAAGAGCTTGTGATCACCGAGAACTTCATCGGAATGCCCATGAAGATGCATCACATGTTCCCGAGCAAAGGCAGCTTCTACGTGCGGGGGCAGGACGGGAGGTACGTCAATACGGTGGTCCAATCGGGACTCACCAACAAGAACTTCGGCTACCGTTCGGTGGCGCTGGATCTCGATGGGAACGGTTTCAAGGATCTGGTCATCGCCAACATCGATGGCCCGCTGCGTATCTTCATGAATGATGGAGCGACGTGAGTCAGGCAAGCCTGTGCCTCCTCAGAACGCTGCGAGAGTTGCGAATCCTTTACCCCAACCACCAGCCATACCGGCCATCATCTTGGCAAAACACGCGATCTCGGCATCTGTAGCGTCAATCGGTACCTGAGAGAGGCGTACGTTGGTTTTGTCACCCATGTCCTCAAATACCACCAAGGTGTCCGGAGCTAACGCCCGCGCTCACGTCGAGCGACGTCGAATGCCGCGAACACCGCGCCAACCTCCGCAAGCTCCCGATTCACATCGGGGATTTGTGACATTGTCATAAGAATGTCCGGTAGCGCGTCTCGCACGTGTCCTTTGGACGTGTTCTCGTCGATACCTGTCCGCGATACCGTTCGAGAATCGTCGGAATCAGATTAACTGCCGGCTGTTCGATTCCCACCGCCTCCACTAATTTGGGATTGAAATCATTGAGGTTTCGACCTGGATCCACTTCGGTGTCCAAAAAAGTGTCCCAAACTCGGTCGGCCGCAGGCCCAAAATCGAGTCGCTTTCCTCGCTCGAGGTCGACCTTGAGGCAGCCCACCGCGCGGCACAGAGTCGGCCATTCAAAGCTGGTGTAGACGTCGATGATCTCTCCGCGACGGTTGTGGGTGAAGCGCTCGAGCACATCCGGGCTTGCGCGTCCGCACGCGCGTAGGTGATGAAGTAACGGCGAAAGGCGTGGGTGCCTTTGTCCGCGATACCCAACGCCGCACAGTCGTGGTCCGGCTGTGCCTCCTCGGAACCCCGTCGACCGCACAATTGAACCGCCCCAGAGATACCATCACGGGTCGTCCGATCTCACGTCGTCGCCGGTGTCGAAGGTCCTGTCGGGTCCAGCGGAGCGGGCGATGGCGTAGCTTGGCTCGCATTGGATTCGGTACGGCGTGCCCCAAGGGTCTTCGATGTTCGAGCGATGACTCAGCAGGCCGTCGCTGCTGAGCTGCTCGGGCGTAGGACAATCCTGGTCGTCGTGCGTGATGACGAACGCTTCTGCCACCGACGCGAGCGAAACGGTGTCGGCCTTGGCTTGCTTGATCTTACCGATTTCCAGCATCTGCAGCGCCCCGACGGCAACTCCGGTGGCGAGTAAGGAGATGAGGGCGATCACGACCATAATCTCTAGAAGAGTGAAGCCGCGACTCCCGACTCGACGGATTGCATCGCGAGCGGAGGGCACGGCGTCTAGAACAGCAATCACCATGCCAAGATGGAAGACGGCGATTCGATGGGTTGCGCGTCACCTGGCGCGCCAATTTGTCGCGCTTGGTGGCTGAGCGACCGACAAATCGTCCTGACACTTCGACAGCTGAAAAAGCCCGGCCGAAGCGGGGCTTCGATGGTGGTGACCCCAACGACGCGAAGTTGGAACCAATTTTCCGCTTTCATTGAAGAGTGGGACGAGCTTCGGAAGGCAGCGTGATGAGCCTCA
>RCNG010001302.1_pt1 | contig 12588 bp, 9 predicted proteins | sample 2041371 | NCBI WGS metagenome assembly RCNG01 (sample SAMN09708227, study PRJNA481090) | Marine sediment metagenome, whole genome shotgun sequencing project. | biome: marine sediment; feature: ocean; material: sediment; isolation source: Sewage treatment plant 1 marine sediment (STP1) ... | reverse complement strand
GATACAGGCGCTTCTGGAGATGTCTAAGGAAGAGAGTGCTATGATCATCATCTATCCCATGGACAGCCTCACAGGAGGGCAAATCGCAAGCGCGACGGCGGGGGCACAATCTGTAGCAAGAAGTAAGAAGAAAGTTCCCCCGCAGTCTCAGGTCTGAACCTGAAGCCAACGACTCGAACAGCTGGATACGAATCCCATCCAGCTGTTTTTGATTCAAGTGTCCGATTGTTCGTTTTGAGATTGAATGCTGGGAATTTCTTCTCTCGGCAAGCTTATCTTCCGCGAGGAGGATGATTCAGGTGGCGACGGTTGGACTTGAACCAACGACCCGACGATTATGATTCGTCTGCTCTGCCATCTGAGCTACGTCGCCATTCGATCTTTTCAATATACGAATTCTAATCAACTTGAGCGGTGTTCGCAAGAGTGAAGCATACGAGAAATAACTACCGGGATCGGATTCAAGTCAAAGACCCAAACTTTCGGCCAACACTTCAATCGGGTGCTGCGCCCGGATCCCCGTATGTTGGGAGATCCACCAGCGGCAGGTCTCCGAGTCCGTCACCACGATATCCACATTTGCTTGCTCAACCTGTTGGAAGAGATGTTCGCCAACCTCATACGATACTTGATAGCGCTCAAGCTTGACGCCGTAGGTACCGGCGACCCCGCAGCATTCTGATTCCGAAAGCACGATGTCAAGCTCAGGGATACGTTTAAGGATCTCCAATGCCGGCGTCCCGATGCAATGGCTCTTAAGCTGGCATGGCGCATGGTAAAGCACTCGCTTGGGGACAGGCTTGAGTCCGACATCCTCGATCGCTTCGCCGAATTCTTCCAATAGGAATTCGAAGATGTCCCGCGTCCACTCCGCGATCAGATCGAAATCGCGGCCCGCCAAACCCAGAACCGCCCGATACTCATGCTTGAGTTCCAGCGTACAGGATGTCGATGTGCCTACAATCGGGATTCCTTCTTCTGCGAAGGGGAGCAAGTGGCGGATATTCGCTTCGCCATAGCGCCTTGCCTGTCGGAATAAACCATTCGATTGCAGCGGGAGTCCGCAGCAGTTCTGCGGGGGAAGCAGAACGGTGCACCCCAATGCTTCGAGCACGGCAATGGTGGTCTCGCCCAACTCCGGCTCGTAGTGATTCGTGCTGCAGCCGTGGAAATAGGCAACGAGCCGCTTTCCCGGCTCTGCCTGCTCAGGAGGCGTCTTCACGCAAAGTTCCGGGAAGCGCTCACGAAAAGTGCGCGCCGCGAATTTCGGCAAGGGAGCGCGGCGATGGATGGCGAACAGCTTCTCAAGGAAGAGGCGGGCGAGAGAGTTGTCTAACGTGGAGTTTACGATTCCCGCAAATGGCTTGGTGATCTGCCCCAGCATTTCCGGGCGAGAGATGAAATGATCGCGCAGAGGCGCGCCCCGCTGTGCGGTAAGGCGAGCTTTCGCCTGCACGTTCATTTCCGTCACGGAGACGCCATGCGGACATACCCGTGAGCAAGTTCCGCATCCCGAGCACCAGGAGACTGTAGCCTCCGGAATTGGCAGCCTGGGGTGACGGAAGCGCTCGGCCTGCGGCCCTACTGCCTTTGGCCCCAGGAACTGATCCGTGACGTTCATTACCGGACAAGCCGCCGTGCAAATGTTGCACTTCAAGCAGTGGTCAGAAGTGAACCCAGCCTGGGCGATGAGTGGAAACTCAACCTTCTTCATCAACGCCATAGATTTATGGCCATATCATAGAATGGGATTTAGACATGCGTCCTCTAATAATAAAGGCTCCGAGGTGAAATCTGCGCTTCCATCATCGCTGCTCTTCACGTCGAGCGAGCCAAAGAATCACCAGCCTCACGAAATTATTCCACCCAATCGAAGGTTCGCTGGACAGCCTTCTGCCAACCACGATAGAGTTTATCACTCTCGGTTCGATCCATCATCGGCTCCCAGACCTGATCCACATGCCAATGAGCGCGCAGCTCTTCAAGATCGCTCCAGAAACCCACCGCGAGCCCGGCTGCATAAGCAGCGCCCAGCGATGTTGTCTCGGTGATCACCGGGCGAACGACCGGAACCCCCAGAATGTCCGTTTGGAATTGCATAAGGAGCCCATTGTAGACCATCCCACCATCGACTTTCAATGATGTCAGCCGCACGCCCGAGTCCTTTTCCATTGCCTCAAGCACTTCCCGCGTCTGGTATGCAGTCGCCTCCAACACCGCCCTTGCAAGATGCCCGCGATTGGTGTGCTGCGTCAGTCCGGCGATCACCCCGCGTGCGTCCGACCGCCAATGCGGGGCGAATAACCCGGAGAACGCTGGGACAAAATAAATACCCCCGTTATCATCTACGGACCTCGCAAGAGCTTCAACCTCTGAAGTACTCTCGATCAAGCCGAGATTGTCCCGCAGCCATTGCACCAACGCCCCTGCGATGGCGATCGAGCCTTCCAGCGCATATGCTGGGGATGCGCCAGCTAACTGGTAGCCCACGGTTGTGATCAAACCGCTCTGCGAATGGACGATTTCATCACCGGTGTTAAGCAGCATGAAACAACCAGTCCCATAGGTGTTTTTCGCATCCCCTTCTCCGAAACACGTCTGACCGACCAGCGCAGCTTGCTGATCTCCCAAGTTGCCGCATACGGGGATGCTGTCCTGGAAGGGACCATCCTCGAGGGTGTTTCCCCACGGCCGGGGATCGGAGGAGGGGACAATCCTCGGCAGCATACCCACAGGGATGCCCAGGATCTCTAGAATCCCGGAATCCCAGGTGAGCTTCTCCAGATCCATCAGCATTGTGCGGCTGGCGTTGGTCACATCGGTGACGTGCGCCCCGCCCTGCGGTCCACCCGTGAGATTCCAGATCAGCCAGCTGTCGATGGTGCCGAAGAGAGCCTCGCCCCGTTCGGCCGCCAGGTGGACGCCCTCCACATTTTCGAGAATCCATTTGAGCTTGGGTCCTGAAAAATAGGTCGCCAGCGGTAACCCGGTCTTGGACCGAAAGCGATCGATCCCGCCCTGCTCTGCGAGTTGGTTGCAGATTGCCTTTGTGCGCGTGTCCTGCCAGACGATGGCGTTTCCGTACGGCCTTCCCGTCTTTCGGTCCCACACGATTGTCGTCTCCCGCTGGTTGGTGACCCCCATTGCCGCGATTTCACCGGGTGACACACCAGCCTGGGCAACTACTGTGCGCATCACATCCTGCGCGTTCTCCCAGATCTCCAGACCATCGTGCTCCACCCAGCCCGGCTGTGGGTAGATCTGTTGATGTTCCTTTTGTGAGTGTGTTGCAACCGCTCCATGACGATCGAAGAGCATACAGCGCGTGCTGGTTGTACCTTGGTCGAGAGCGGCGATGAATTTCGTCATAGAGGTTACCCTTGTGTTATCTCTGGCTGCATCCTTCACGGCAACGAGGCTGCCGCAATGTAAGCCTGGATGTTTTGGAACGGCTCTTCTTATGGGAGCTATTCATATAGCAATAGCTTAGCAAATCTCACGTATCTTACAAGCCGATACGGAACATGGTAAATATTGAATGCATCAGGGAACTACCCCTTCGATTAACTAAGGGGTTTCTCTAAGGAGCATTTAACAGCGCCGATGGGACATACCTTGTGGTAATTCCCACGCTGGTGAGGGGTTGTTGGTTTTTGTGGAGTGCGGAAGCTCTGCTTCCGGTCGCATCCTGCGCTTTGAAGTTCGCGCTACCTCCCGCAGGGTCCACACCTGCGGGAGGTTAAATAAGTGCTGAGCTCGGTCATTCAGCTCCGGGCGGAACATGGCAGTAAAAATCCGCCGGGTCACTGCCCAAATTATCACACCCGACTTCCATAGTACTCCGAGAAGCTATAAAATCTAAAGATGGCAGTGTCTAGATGAGACAGCGAGCAATTATCTATGCGACTCGATAAAATTCTATGCTACCTGTTGGATATGGATGGAACGATAACCCTGGGCGATCACCTACTTCCAGGGGCTGATGAATTCATCCAGCTCCTTTCAAGAGGCGACATCCAATACTTCTTCCTGACCAACAACTCTTCCCGATCGAGAAAGGATTACAAAGCGAAGCTCCGCAGTTTGGGTCTTGAAGTTGCCGCGGAGCGGATTCTTACTTCGGGCGAAGCTGCCGCATCCACGCTCGCGAGCAGAGAAGAGGGCGCCCGGATCTACCTCGTTGGGACACCCTCCCTTCAGCGCGAGTTTCTCGATTATGGGTTTGAGCTCTGCGAAGAGGATCCTGATATTGTTGTCCTCGGCTTCGACACCACGCTAACCTACGAGAAACTTTCACGACTTTGCTTCTTGGTTCGTGAAGGAACTCCTTACATCGCCACGCATCCCGACCTCAATTGCCCGACGTCGGACGGACCGATTCCCGACATCGGCGCGACAATCGCCTTCGTTGAGGCTTCGACCGGAAGAGCCCCGGACGAGATTATCGGCAAACCGTTTCAACCTATGGTTGAAGTGATCCTCGCTAGAACTGGGCTGTCGCCCTCGCAGATATGCATGGTCGGAGACCGTCTCTACACCGACATCGCCATGGGGCAGCATGGATTGCGAACGGTTCTGGTTCTGAGCGGTGAAACCCAGCCGGGAGACCTTACCGGATCCCAATACAAACCGGACCTTGTCGTAAGTGGTATTGGTGAGCTACTGCAGTTGATCAAAGATCAAGGATGATGTTTCGACAATAAATACTGCTCATCGGTCGGGTCGCTGCTCTTGGGAATTCCGGAACCACATTAGTTGTGGTTCTCCCTATCTATTCACCAATTCCTGATAAGCCCCTGACAAGCGGTATTTCCGCCCTCGCCGGGAAGGATCGGCGATCTCGAGCCAGCCCTGACCCACCCAACCTGTTAACAAATCTCGAGCCTGGCGAGTGGAGATCCCCAATAGATTGGCCACATCGTAAGACTTGATCAGATCGCTGTGAGCGAACAAGCCCAATACTCGTCTGGCACGATGGTCAAGTGGGCGCAATAAAGCAACTTTGGCATGATCGATTTTGCCTTTCGCTTGGCGCTCTACTTCCTCAGCCACCTGATCAAACACCACAGCCATTCCGTTCAAGAAGTATTCTAGCCAGGTTGTAATGTCAGCTTTATTCCGACCGAAGTAATAATTGTGATGAGGATGGGTCACCAATGCCTGGTAATAGCTTGGCAAATCATCGGCGTAGAATTCTTCCAAAGCATAGAACTTGCCTAGATCATATCCCCCTTGATGCAGGAGCCAGGTAGCCAACGTCCGGGCGGTTCGTCCATTGCCATCGTAGAAGGGATGGATGGTGACGAATTGATAATGCGCGACACCGGCAATCACAGGAATGGGCAGATCCAGCTCAGATCGACGAATCCAGTCGAGCAAAGCACCCATGAGTTTGGGGACATCATCGGCTTCAGGTGGCATGTAGACGATTTCGCCGCTTGCTTCCCGGATCACGTTCTGCCCATCCCTATAGGGAGTGGGCCTGGCTCTACGCCCCGTATATAGCACGGCATGGATTTTCCGAATGCGTGTCTCTGTTACCTTCTGCTTGCCTTCGACCCATTTCTCAACTTGTTGCAGGGCCTGGTAATAGCGTTTGACTTCCTTAACGTCGCGCTCGAAGCCAGGGAAGAGCCTTCCTTGCTGTATGACTTGTTCGGTTTCCTTGAGCGTTAGCCGGTTGCCTTCGATGCGAGTGGAATAATGAGTTGAGCGGATATGAGCCTGCAAACGCAATTGCGCTGCGATCACAGGGGGGAGGATCGTTAGTCGAATGGTTTCCCGAACCCTTTCGATTGTTTGTAGGTAGCGAACAATACTTGAGGTGAAAGTGAAGTGATAACTCATACAATTATTATACCATCACCGCCGATAAACTACCGATAAGCCGCCGTTGTGGTGCCGATAACAGATTGATAACCTTCGCAATTATTCTGCACCTTGTGGGTGGGAATATGGTGATTTTCGGGTTTTTCTTCTCAAGTTACATGAGCAATGAGGTTGATTAATTTCGCTCCCTCCTGGTAACTCTGTCGCCTAGGATTTTAAAGGCAGCTGAGAAAAAGTGTTTCTTCCGCATCACTTTTCAACAACGAATCGAACCCAGAGGGCGTAAAAACCGAAACACGCGGATGAAAATTCCACACAATTTCTTCACAAGTCTCTAACAGGTTCTACAAAATCATTTCCTATACTTTCGACTGGAAATCCAACAAATGCAATCCGAGGAGCTGGAACGATGCTAAAGAAGTTCTCCAAGAAGACCCTATTAATCGCCGCCGCCATCTTCATTGTGGTAGTGAGCAGTGTTTTTGCGTGTTACACCCTCGCATACCTGCCAGCGCAGACAGCAGATGAACCCGAAATTCAAACCGCCACTGTGCGCCAGGGTGATCTAGTTATCTACGCCAGCGGGTCTGGTGTTTTAATCGCCGGCGATGAGATCGAACTTGGGTTTGGGACCAATGGTCTGGTCGCTGAAATTCACGTTCAGCCCGGCGATCAAGTCATGGCTGGCGATGTCCTCGCAGTTCAAGGGGAGCGTGAACAATTAGAAGCTGCTGTAGCAGCAGATAAGCTCACGGCGATCAATGCCCGGCAATCGCTCAAAGCCATCTACGAGAAAGCCGACATCACGACCGCTCAAGCGCAGACCAATCTGGCGAATGCCCAGGATGCGCTATACAACGCGGAATATACAAACATCGTGCAGCAAGAGGGCAATCGAGCCAGCCAGGCTACGATCGATGCCGCCGCAGCCAAGCTTGAGGATGCGGAGGATGCCCTCGCCCGCGCTAACGAGAATCTCAACCAGAATCCTGACGATGGGAGCCTGCAGATAAAATATGCGGATGCAATGAGCAAGTACCAAACCGCACTGGGGAATTGGAACTGGTACACAGGCCAACCGACTGAGATTCAACAAGCGATGCTTGACGCCGAGGTCGCGATGACAAAAGCCCTCCTCGGGCAGGCTGAACTTGAGTGGTCGCGAGTCAAGGACGGTCCGGATGAGGATGAAGTCACGAAGGCTGAACTGCAGCTCGCCAACGCTGAAGCAAAATTGGCCATTTCCCAGCGCGATCTAGAACAATCTATCATCGTTGCTCCGATGGACGGCACGGTGCTCACGGTGAGCGCAAACGTGGGTCAGAACGTGTCGGGATCTTTTATTACCCTGGCGGATCTTTCCCAACCGCATCTTGAGATATTCCTGGATGAAACCGATCTGGGGAAGATTGATCTCGACTATGAAGTCGAAGTGATCTTCGATGCCCTGCCGGATGAAATCTTCAATGGCAGTGTTATTCAAGTCGACCCAGGTCTTTATACATCCCAGGGTGTTTCTACTGTGCGCGGGTTGGTGAAACTTAACGATGACTCCGCTGTCATGCTGGACAGCCTGTTGATTGGCATGAACGCTGCTGTCGACGTCATTGGCGGAAAAGCTGAAAAGGTGGTTCTGGTGCCGGTTGAAGCGCTGCGCGAACTTTCCCCTGGCGAGTATGCGGTCTTCGTATTGGAAGACGGTGTGCCGAAACTCCGGACAGTCGAGGTCGGTTTAATGGACTTTACTTTTGCTGAGATCACGTCCGGTCTTAAACAGGGCGAGGTCGTCACCACCGGTATCGTGGAGACGGAATAATGCCTGGACAAACCATCATCCAAACAAAGGACGTGCGCAAAATATACGGCATGGGCGAAATCAGCGTTGCCGCGCTGGATGGGGTGAGCATCGCAATCCAAGCGGGTGAGTTTGTCGCTGTGATGGGACCCTCCGGCTCAGGAAAGAGCACGCTGATGAACATCCTCGGCTGCCTCGACCGACCTACGGAGGGTCACTATGTCCTAGATGATGAGGATGTGAGCGACCTGGATAAAACCGAGTTGGCCGCCATCCGCAGCCGGCAGATCGGATTCATCTTTCAATCCTACAATCTACTATCCCGGACAACTGCCCTGGACAATGTCAAACTTCCATTAATCTACAACCGGGACAATAAGATCAGCCCAGAAGAGCGAGGAGAAATCGCCCGGCAGAAGTTGGAGGCTGTGGGTCTAGGGGATCGCGCCCAGCATCAGCCGCACGAACTCTCCGGCGGACAGCAGCAACGGGTGGCGATTGCCCGGGCGTTGGTAAACGATCCTGTTCTCATACTGGCGGACGAGCCCACTGGAAATTTAGACACGCGATCCGGCGAAGATATCATGAGTTTGCTCCATGAGCTGCACGAAGATGGAAGGACCATCGTAATGGTCACCCACGATCATGAGATCGCCGAGCATACCCAACGCACCATTCATCTGCGCGATGGCAAGGTCGAAAAGGTCATAAAAAATGGGAAAAAGCATGCTCCACGAGACAGGAAGGGGAGTTCAAAATGAGCCCATCTGAATTCCTTCGTGTTGCCTGGGAAAGCATTTATCGCAACAAAACCCGCTCTCTACTGACCATGCTGGGGATCATCATCGGCGTCGCCGCGGTCATCATCATGATCGCCATCAGCGCCGGCACCGAAGCCGCGATCGAGGAGGAAATCACAGGACTGGGAACAAACCTGGTCTTCGTCAACTCGACTTTCTCACGCGCGGGATCCGGCGGCGGAGCCAGCGGAATGACGGGTGGTCTGGTCTACGATGATGGTTTCGCAATCGCCGACGAGGTCACAGGAGTCGCTGGGGTAACCATTGAACAAGGTTCAAGTGCGACGATAAAGGCCGGCGGCGTTGTGTTAGACGACGTGTCCATTCTCGGGACGACGCCTGATTTTCCCTCAGTGCGAGACATAGAGATGGATACGGGACGCTACTTCAAACAGCAAGAAGTAGATCAAAAACAGAAAATCGCGGTTCTGGGAAGCAGCCTGGCGCAGGAACTCTTTGGGGATAACGATCCCATCGGTCAGGTCATCACTGTTGGCACGACCAAATTGACCGTCATCGGCGTACTTGATGAGAAAGGCATGGTCGGCGACGTGAATTATGACAATCGACTCTACCTCCCCATCACCGTCGTATTCCAGAAATTCACGCCATCCCAGTTTGCGAAGTTCCGGGGAGACCGCGTACGTGTGATCTATGTTGAGGTCGATGCTGAGGCAAACCTTGATGATGTGATCCTGCAAATCGAACTCTTGCTCGCCAAGCGTCACGATGTTTCATTGGAAACCTCTGATTTCAGCGTGACGACACAACAGGACATTATCAAGACGCAGGAGGCGACGACGGCGGCTTTCCGGAGTTTATTGGCGTGGGTGGCGGGCGTGTCACTAATTGTCGGAGGCATCGGCATTATGAACATCATGCTGGTCAGCGTAACGGAACGGACCCGGGAAATCGGGATCCGGCAATCCGTTGGTGCCACGCCGAATGACATCCGCTGGCAGTTTCTGACCGAAGCTCTGCTCTTGAGTCTTGTAGGTGGATTAATCGGTGTTCTCGTCGGCGTAGGTGGAGCATGGTTATTCGGCTGGGCAAGTGACATGCGAACCGTAATTATCCCAAGTTCTATCTTGCTCGCCTTCGTATCCGCAGCGGCTGTCGGTGCTTTCTTCGGCTTCTACCCCGCGAATAAAGCTGCGCAGCTCGACCCGATCGAAGCGCTGCGGCACCAGTAAATAATTTCCGGTATTGGACCGTTGTTGATTTTGGTACTGGACAAAAAACTATAAATAAGAAAAGTGAGGAATGAAGTGATGAAAAAGGTAAAGTTCCTGGGAGTGCTCGTTAGTTTGACATTAATCCTTGTCGCTTGCGGCGGCGCCAATGGCGCAGCAAACACCGCAACGACGGTGTTGAATGAAGACTACCCTGATGCTCTACCCATCCAGACCCAGCTCACCCTGGGCACCTTGAAACTGGAAGATACCGATCTTGCTGTTGATTCGGAGCAAGCCGCTGAGCTATTGACGCTCTGGCAAGCCATCCGCAGCCTGAGCTCAAGCGATATCACCGCCGAAGGGGAGATCGAGGCGATCGTCAACCAAATTCTGGAGACGATGAGCCCTGAACAGCTCGAAGCAATCGCGGCGATGGAGATCACCCAGGAGGGTATCTTCGAGCTCACCCAAGAATTGGGCTTTGCCCGCGGCGGTGATTTGACAGCCGAGGGTGATCCGGACAGCAGTTCTCAGGATAGAATATTCCCCGGCGGTAATCCAGGTGGTGGCCTCCCTGGCGGCGGGCCCGGTGGCGGCGGAGGGAGACCAGAAGGATTCGGTCAAGATTTGGATCCGGAGCAAATCGCTACCCTTCAGGCGGAACGAACTGATGGTCAGTTGGTCCGGACTCGATTCTCGATGTTCTTGATCAACCCTTTGATTCAGATGCTCGAAGAATGATCGCAATCGTAGGTGCAACAATGGAAAGGCGGGGGCGGTTTACAGACCGCCTCCGCGTTAGCAAGAGAGTCTTTTTTCAGGCGAATAGCTTGACGGATGCCGCTTCAAAGTGTCTTCATAATATCTTTACAATTTCTTGCTATGCTTAGCATTATTCAATTGAGTAAACCAGTGACCACACAACCATCTCGCCCCATCGCGCTGGATTTCTCGAGGCTAAACGAAAGAGTGAGCTGTAAAACCGATGGCAAAAAAGATCCTGGTTGTCGATGACGAAGAGCGCTTAGTGTCCTTGGTGAAAGCCTACCTTGAGCAGGAAGGCTATCGGGTTGCGACAGCCGAGGACGGCAAAGAAGCCTTGATCGCGGCACGGACCGAAAAACCAGACTTGATCATCCTCGATATCATGATGCCAGAGATGGATGGCTATGAGTTCATGCGCCTGCATCGCCGCGAACAAAATACACCGATCATCCTTCTCACTGCGAAGGTAGATAAAGACGACAAGGTCGTCGGGCTCGAACTGGGCGCGGATGATTACGTGACAAAGCCTTTCCGGCCGCGCGAACTCTTGGCCCGCATCCGCGCCGTCTTGCGCCGTTCAGGAGAAACCGAACCAACGGCTGAGATTCTTTCCCATGCGGACATTACAATCGACCGCGAGAGTCATAACGTAAAGGTAGGAGAGTCGTTTTTGAACTTGACTCCCTCGGAATTCGATCTGCTGGCAGTTCTGATGTCATCTCCAGGTCGGGTTTTTTCTCGCCTGGACCTGCTGGATCACATTCAGGGTGTCGCTTATGGGGGATACGAACGCACAATCGACGTTCACATTAAGAACTTACGATCAAAGATCGAACCCGATTCGCGCTCACCGCGCTATATTGAAACGATCTACGGCGTGGGCTATCGCTTCACTAGGGAATAAATGCAATGCGCTCGCTAAGCTTAAAGCTCATCCTCGCCTTTCTGGCTGTCGTCCTGGTTGCGGTGGCGCTTGTGGCGGTCATCGCCAGTCAAACGACGGCGAAGGAGTTCTCTGACTTCATCTTCGACCAGTTTCAGGAAGAATACATCTCTCAACTGGAAGAGTACTACCGCAGCCATGGTGAATGGACAGGAGTGGATGCGGCACTATCAATTCCCGGCAGGGATCCTCAGGACGGACGCATATCCCCAGGCGCGAGAGAAAGAGGTGGCATCACGATCACCGATGAAGCTGGAAGGGTCATTATCGCCGGCTCCGGGTATCAAATTGGGGATACCGTCTCGCAAGCTGAATTTGCAGACGCTGATTCGATAGATGTTGATGGAAAGACCGTAGGCTGGATACTCCCATTGCGCATGGAATTCGGGCGGGGACCGTCTGAAGCGCTCTTCCTGAACCGCATCAATCTGACGCTCATTTATAGCGCAATCGGGGCATTATTTGTCGCTCTGCTCCTGGGGATATTCCTTGCTCGTACACTCACGCGGCCACTTCGTGAGCTGACGGCTGCGACGCGCGCTGTCGCTGAGGGGGATCTGGGGTTGACGGTACCGGTACGCTCGCGGGATGAATTAGGCGAACTGACGGCATCGTTTAACCGAATGAGCGAAGAACTCAATCGGTCGACCAGCATACGCCGTCAGATGACTGCCGATATCGCCCACGAGCTGCGCACACCCATCAGCATTATCCTTGGGCACGCAGATGCAGTACACGATCGCGTTCTCCCACCCACCCAGGAGACATTCGACATTATCCGTGACGAGGCCTGCCGTCTTGAGCGCCTGGTCGAAGATCTACGCACACTTTCAAGGGCGGACGCGGGAGAACTGACGCTTACACGTCGCCCCATACTCCCAGCCACGCTGCTGGAAGATGCGGCTGCCGCATACCATCCGCTTGCTCTTGAAAGAGGGATCAAAGTGCGCCGCGAAATTGCCCTCGATCTACCCGAAGTAGATGTTGACCCCGATCGAATGGCACAGGTGTTGGGCAATTTACTGAGCAATGCGCTGCGCTATACACTCGAAGGGGGTGCCGTAACCCTCGCCGCTTCACTCCTGGAGCAAGAGGTGGAAATACGCATCCAAGACACCGGACCGGGAATCGGGGCCGAGGACCTCCAACACGTCTTCGACCGCTTTTATCGGGCGGATAAATCGCGCCAGCGTGACAGCGGTGGGTTGGGTCTGGGCCTGGCGATCGCGAAGTCGATCGTAGAAAATCATGGCGGCCGCATCTGGGCGGAGAGCCCCGACG